>Ga0105050_10007274_pt1 | contig 13305 bp, 12 predicted proteins | sample FRY01_FD_78088 | JGI IMG/M metagenome (GOLD analysis project Ga0105050, IMG submission 78088) | Freshwater microbial communities from Lake Fryxell liftoff mats and glacier meltwater in Antarctica - FRY-01 | ecosystem: Environmental > Aquatic > Freshwater > Ice > Glacier meltwater ... | reverse complement strand
CGAAGACAAGGGCCGAAAGATTCCACACCCATCATCTCCCTCCGAATGATACGAGTGCTCCTTCTCCAGGTTCTGGGTTTTGCCCCTGGTTCTGTTCATTCCGGATTCGCCTCCCCCTGAACCCCCTCCTTCCCCGGCCCAAGGGCGGCAAGGATGCGGAAGGGATGCGGAAGGGATGAAAAAGCAAATTCCTAACAATTCGAGATGAAGACGAATAATCTTGCCGCCTACGAGGAAGATATCGTCGATCTTTTGATGAAAGACTTGGGTAGGGGAGCAACGATGGCCGACCGCGTTACAGAAACTTAAACGCAATTCCGGATTGGACCCGCACGGAACGGCGCTGCATCGTTCCTCCATGATCCGGTTTCTTCTCCTCTACGCGCTAACTGTTTCTCTCTCGATTGTAGGTGCCGCCGAGCCGGTCTTCAAAGTTTTGCCACCCGATCAAATCGCGTTCAATTACCCTGACCCGCCGAGCGAGGGCAAAGCAGACTTTTTCTCTATCGCGGAGAATGTCGAAGCTCGCTGCGTCGTCGTTCTTCCGAAGGATCCCGAAAAGTCCTTCCGTGCGGCAGCGTCGGAATTCACCGCCTATCTGAAACTTGCGACCGGAGCCGGTATCCAGATGATCGAGGACGGGGGCGCCATTCCCGAGGGCCTGGGTGCAATCCACGTGGGCGAGACATCCGTCGCAAAATCCATCCCGCTCGATTTGCCGGAACTCGAATACGGTGACGAACGTTTTCCCAACCGGCGCGGATTTTTGGTGAAAACGCTGAATCCCCAAACGCTCGTCATCCGCGGCTACGACGACGAGGCAACCGAGCACGGACTGGTCGGATTTTTGAAACGCTACGCCGGTATCCGTCAATACTGGCACGGCGCTCCCGATGGAATGGGAAATGTGATTCCCGATCAGCCTTCTCTTTCGATCCCCGAAGTGGAATGGCGCGACTGGCCCTACTTCGCGAGTTTCCAGATGTCGCTGCGGTCGTTCGGGAAACGTCCCTACCTCGACTTCTATCGGAGAAACGCGGCGCTTCCTTGTGGCGAAAATTACAACCAGTGGCTCCCGCCGAGCCGCTGGGTCGAGTCGCATCCGGAATACTACGCGCTCGTCAATGGGAAGCGACTGAAGCCGAAGGACAGCGATGGAAACAAGGGCTGGCAACCTTGCGTTTCCAATCCCGACGTTCCCCGCGTCATGGCCGGAGCCGTGATCGAGCATTTCCGCGGGAATCCTGAAATCGCCGGGATCAATGTAGCGATCAACGATGGGGGAGGCGACTGCATGTGCGCGGACTGCAGGGCGCTCGATGCACCGGACGCGGACTATTCGAGGAACGAGGGCATCTCCGACCGCTACGTTTATCTGACCAACAAAATCTGCGAAATTGTCGGCGAGGAATTTCCCGACAAGTGGATCGTTTATCTCGCTTACGCCGCTGCTCAGTCCGCGCCGAGCACCATCGTTCCCCATCCACGGATGCTGCCGGTGACGACGACGGGCAGCACATTCGAACGCGTAGACGAGTGGGTGAAATCCGGAGCCTCGCACATCGGCATCTACGCACATCATCTCGACACATTCGCGATCATGCCGAAGATGGATGTCTACCAGCAGGCCAAGCGGATTCGCTACGCAGTCGGTTCCGGAAAAGCGCGTACCTACTATATGGAATGCCACACGCAGTGGCCATTTGCCGACGTCATTCCCTACGTCACAGCCGAGCTATTGTGGGACCCGCGCACGGACGTGGATCAACTGCTCGACGAATATTTCAGCAGTTTCTATGGCGAGGCGGAGGCACCGATGCGGGACTACTATTCCGTGCTGACCGAAGGCTACAACCGCTGGCTCGGGGAGAAAGGGCGGCCTCATTCATTCGGGCGGGACCTTAGTTCCTACGCCTACAACAAGAGCCTCGACCAATTCCGCGTCCTATCGCCGGACGAAGCTTCGCGAGCCGTGCAAGCACTCGAAAGAGCGACGGATTCTGCCAAAGCCGACACTCTCGCAGCAAACCGAATTGAAATAATCCGCGCCGCGTTCCAATTGCAAAAACTCGCCGTCGACCGCGGATGGGCCGCATTCCGGCTCCGGGACGAAGCCCCGCGAACGGAGGCAGAAGCCCGCGAACGAATCGCCGATGCACGTCTGATCTACGAGCGCAGCGGTGAAGCCGAGAAGTATATCGAAAACGTCCTCGAACAGCCGCCATTCGACCAATGGCAGCTTTTCCGCAACATGTCCAAGCCACTCGCTCGCTATGCCGAACTGAAATCCGGCGAGCCCGATTCCGAAATTCGCTCCATCGTCAGCCTCGGATTGCACAACACGGCGGAATTTCTTCGCAGCGAAATGGGCAGCGAAGCAGCAGCTGCATGGTGGCAAGCGGAGGCGGAAAACGAAGGCGTTCCGGAACTGAAGACCGCTTTCACCTCCGCTGGCGAACGCTCGCTCGAACCGCCAGCCACCAACCTGCTCGCCGATCCCGGGTTCGAGGAATTCACCGATGTTCCGCCGAATGCTTCGGGAGAAATCGTCCTCGACGAGTCCAAAGTCCGCGAGGCCGGAGTCCATCACACGTTTCCCGACCGCACGCCTTACCGGATCGCAATTTCGACTGAAGAAGTGCATTCCGGAAAACACTCGCTCATGCTGGAGCATTGCAGTCAAGCTCGCTTTTCCAAGCACGTGAGCGTGGAGCCGAACACTGCCTATCGCGCAGGATTGTGGTTTCGTCACGATGAAGGAACGACCAGTCCCTACACATTTTCCGTCGACGCCCGCATGAAAGACGGCAGCTTCCAAATGCTCTCCACTTTCACGATTCCTGCCGAGCCGAACGAATGGAAACAGTTCGTCTCCGATGTCAAAACACCGCCCGGCGTGTCGACCATCTTCGTGCGTCTCCATGCCCAGAATCAGGCCGCTGGAACGCGGTGCTGGATCGACGACGTGATGCTGTCGAAGTAAAGAAATGCTCCGACCTAACAGGGTTGAATGCATGCCCAAACCCTGTTGGGTCGAAGAGTGTGCCGCTGGCGCGGTGGTATTTTAAAGGCAGGTGAAGCCCCCGCCCTGCATTTCTACTTCCGCAGTCGTCTCCTGTAGGACGGCCGCGTCGGCTGCTGATACAATATTCCGGCGAATGTCGCTGATTCTCTTTCATCACGGTTAGACCTGCTTTATTCTCGCCGAACTGGACGGAATAGCGGAAAAGATCGACAGCGAACGATTCGGAAAAGCAACCCGCTGGGAAGCCGTGCGTGCTGACTCTTCCGACAACCGCGACTGGCTGGCCGATGCTCCGGTCTGCTCTCTCTTGGAAGTCCAGTGAACCCCCTCCTTCCCCGGCCCAAGGGTGACAAGGATGCGGAAGGGATGAAAAAGCAAATTCCTAGCAATAATCAGGAGGACCCGGGGGAGCCCTGCGACGTCCGTGACCGGCAGCATTGCGGGATTGGGCGCTTTCTTCTGCACGGGCGCTTTCGCGGGAGCCTCCTCCGCAACCACGCCCGCGAGGCCGGTGAAAAACAGGGCGCGGAGGACAGGGACGCTCCGATAGAATATTGGACTGGTAATCATGGGTGATGAGATCGAAGCGTGTTTGCGGTTTTCAACCGGCCTGAAGAGGCGTAAAAAGAGGTAAATTTGCGCAAATGCCTTCGACAAGACCGGAACAAGGCCTCTCTCCCGCTTTCTTCCCTTCTTGTCGCTCCCCGTCGCGTCGAATTTAGATGGATGGAGCCAAAGGAAATTAAATGTTTGGAATTTGGCGACAACTTCATCGGCCCGTGTAAGATGGTGCCCGTAATTTTTAGAACCAAACTATGACCACACCAGCCAACATCACAGTAGCTCACGGCGACGGCATCGGCCCGGAAATCATGGCCGCCACCCTGCACATCATCAAGGAAGCCGGCGCCAGCCTGAATATTGAAACCATCGAGATCGGTGAGAAGGAATATCTGCGCGGCAACTCCGCCGGCATTGATCCTTCCGCGTGGGAATCGCTTCGCCGCACCAAGGTATTTTTGAAGGCTCCGATCACGACACCGCAGGGTGGCGGGTTCAAGAGCCTCAACGTCACGACGCGTAAGGCGCTCGGCCTTTACGCGAACGTCCGTCCCTGCGTCTCGTATCATCCCTACGTGGGCACGAAGCATCCGAAGATGGACGTGGTCATCGTGCGTGAAAACGAGGAGGATGTTTATGGCGGCATCGAGCACCGCCAGACCATTGACGTGATGCAGTGCCTCAAGCTCATCTCTCGTCCCGGCACGGAAAAGATCGTCCAATACGCTTTCGACTACGCGCGCCGCAACGGCCGCAAGAAAGTCACCTGCTTCACGAAGGACAATATCATGAAGCTGACCGATGGCCTCTTTCACAAGGTTTTCGACGAAATCGGCGAGCATTATCCCGACATCGAAAAGGAACACTGGATCGTCGACATCGGCGCGGCGAAGCTCGCCGACACACCCGAAATTTTTGACGTCGTCGTCATGCCGAACCTTTACGGCGATATTCTTTCCGACGTCGCCGCGCAGATTGCCGGCTCGGTTGGCCTCGCAGGCTCCGCGAACATCGGCACCGAGGCCGCCATGTTCGAAGCCATTCACGGCTCCGCGCCGCGTCGCGCTGGACAAAACCTCGCGAATCCGTCGGGACTTTTCCTCGGCTCGATTCTGATGCTCGTTCACCTCGGCCAATACGAGGCCGCCGAGCGGGCGCACAACGCGTGGCTCAAGACGATCGAGGACGGCGTCCACACCTACGACATTTTCAAGGACGGCGTGAGCAAGGAAAAAGTGGGCACGAAGGAATTCGCTGAGGCCGTCGTCGCGCGCCTCGGGCAGACCCCGGAAAAGCTCAAGGTCGCCAGCTACGCCGCTGCCGCCGGAATGCCTGAAATCGTTGCCCCGACCTACGTTCGCGCCACCGAGAAAAAGGAGCTGACCGGCGTGGATGTGTTCATCGAGTTCCTCGGTCGCCCGAACGAACTTGCCGGGAAATTACAAGTGTTCGAAGACGACGGTCTGAAGCTGGAAATGCTCTCGAACCGCGGCATGGCGGTCTGGCCGAAAGGACACGCGGAAACCTTCTGCGTGGACGTGTATCGCTGCCGCTTCAACCTGCCGATCGCCGCGCCGAAACCGCTTGCTCACAAAGCAGTCATCTCGCTGCTCGAGCGCGTCACGGACGGCGGCCTCGAGTTCGTGAAAATGGAGTTGCTCTACAACTTCGACGGCACTCCCGGCTATTCGCTCGGCCAGGGGCAGTAAATCGCCGCTGCAAATTGATTACCAACGCTCAACGGGCGGACCGACAAGGTTCGCCCGTTTTGCTTTTGCGAGTCGCTGTTTCGTTAAATTCGCGAGAGGGGCAAAATCACCCTACACGACAAAAATCGGAGATTTAACCTGTTAACAATAAGTCATTTACATCAATACACTTCTTGACATTGGGTGTCTGCGGCTGTTTTCCATGCTAAATGCCTCTCTCATTGACCGTCTCCGCTCCGCCCTCCCTTGGAAAAACGCCCGGCTCGAATGCCTCGGGTACCTCATCGTTTCGATCCTGCGCAACTGCACCGTCAACCTCGTCAAGCTCTCTTAGGGGTGGCAAGAATGCGGAAGGGATGAAAAAGCAAATTCCTAGCGATGGAGGAAAAAGCAAATTCCTAGCAATACGAGTTCGTCGACAACGGTCACTCGCCCTGCGACCTCTACGCCCGTGAAGGCCGCCGCATCCTGGGCGACTTCGTGATGACGCAGCGCGACCTTTTTAAGGACATCGTCAAGCCCGACTCCATCGCCCTCGGCTGCTTCCCGGTGGACTCGCATGTCGTGCGCCGCCTCGCCACTCCAGATGGAAAGGAGGTCGTCAACGAAGGCGGCTTTCTCGTCATCCCGCCTATCTATGAGATCCAGTATCGTGCCCTCGTGCCGAAGGCCGCCGAGTGCGACAACCTCCTCGTCACCAGCGCCCTCAGCAGCTCCCGCGTGGCTTGCAACTCCCTCCGTGTCGAGCCCACCTGGATGATGCTCGGCGAGGCCGCCGGCATCGCCGCCGCGATGGCGCAGAAAGACAAAAAAACCGTGCAGCGAGTCAATGTCTCCGGGCTGCAAAAACGTTTGCAGGAAGCCGGCGTTCCGTTCAAGAACCATGAAGGTTCACTCGCCCTCTTTTCCGCCCTGCTGGAATCGCTCACGCAGTTTGCCGCCCCCGTCGGCTCCGGCCCCCGGGGTGAGTTGGGAGTGGAGGGGGTGAAACGCAAATCCCGAGCAGGTGGCGGGGTTGACAAAGTAAATTCCGAGCAGAGCATTGCCCCTTGAATTGGTGACCGTCCGCGGTTTGCTTGAGGAGGAATAAGATGAAAAAACAACTGGCTCTGACATTTCTGTTCCTGGCGCTTTTTATCGGCAAGGCGCTCGGATGGGGCAGCGGACATGACGATCAGACGCGATTGATGTTCGAGATGTTGCCAAGCGAGATTCAGGCGATCCTGTCCGAAGAGCAGCGCGACGAACTGATCCGGCATTACTCGCACTTCCCCGACTCGGGCGGCGATCTCGACCCCGGAAAGATCGGTGAAAAAGGCTATGCGTTCGCTGTCGGGCACGACGTCAAGGGTGTCTACGGCTTTCATGGCTCGAAGGGCAAGGCCACTGCGTTCGTCCTTCTCACCCGCGCGTTCGCCGGGAACGACCCGGACCTTGCCGCGCTCTGGATGGGCACGATCGTGCACAGTATCGGCGACGAAGCCGCCTGCAACCACGACCCGCTGGTCAGTTACATCACTTACGCCTTCAAAGCATATGGCATTCCCATGGAGATGGGAACCGGGCTGGATTATTCCGACGTGGCGAAAACCGAAGAAGGCAAGGCCGTCGTTGCCGAATTGGCGAAAAATTTCAAGCCCGCCATTATATCCGAAAACCCGGAGGAGGCGCTTCGCTACCTGCTCATGTCCGAGGCCGAAGGCAATGCGTTCATGACCAGCCGGGGTGCCACGATCGCCGCCGCTTATAAACCCGCAGCATCGGAGCAAACGGTAGCCGAAGCACGGCGGGCGCTGGCCGAACTGGGGCAATACGGCGCGGAGCGGGCCGCCAACGTGATCCTTACCGCCTGGCACTACGCGAAGCAGGGAAAGGCCGCCACGCTCGACTTCGACGAGGAATTGCTGAAAAAAGCGGAGGAGGCGGAAAAGGCCTTCATCGCCGCACGGTCGTTGTCGAGCGACTCGATATTCACGGGTCTGCTCGACGGCGCGCAATCCGGTCCCGCCGTGGGCGTGCTCATAGAACCGTCGCAGAAAATGAACCGGAGCTATCTTGGTTTCAGCTCGAAGTATATCTCGGCGGCGGCGATGCGGGCCATGAAAGAAAACGGAATCCCCTGGCGGGCCGTGGACCTGCGTACGATGGACCCGGAGAATCCGCCGACCGTCGCCGATATGCCGGTCATGATGGTCTGCTCCGGCGGGGCGCGTTTGCCCCAACCGGCCTTGGACGCGCTGAAAATCTACGTGAAGGAAGGCGGCAAGCTCCTCTGGATCGGGGGACGGGACAGTGGATTGCTGGGGGATTTATCCAAATCGCTCGCGCCGGCGGACGACGCGGATCTGCCGGTTCTCGGGAAATACGGCGCCGGGAACGACGATACGATAAAGAAAGCATCCATGTTGTTCAAAGGTCCTCTCGCCGCCGCGCTGAGCGCAGAACCTTTTCCGTTCCTGCGAAACCCGAATACGAAGGCAGGCTGGCAAAAACCGTATTGTCCCTACCAGATCGACGTAACCCGACCGAATCTGAAACCGCTGGCGATTCTAAAAGTTGGCGAAAAAACCTTTCCGGTGGCGGCGGCACTGGAAGACGCCGGGGAAACAGCACACGTATTCATCCCCGAATACCTGGTCGCGCCGTTTTTACTGACGCCCGCACTGGAACTTCAGGATGTCTCGATGCCGCTTTTCGATTCCGTGGGAGCCAAGGTGTTCTTATCATGTTTGAAAGCCCTCGATTCGTCATTTGCGGGAAAAAGTCGGTGACGTCGTCGCCTCCCGATGAAAAGCGGTCCCGGCTCGGCGCAGCCGGGCGCCGGGTGCCGGACGGGGCAGGCAATATTCCTCGTCTTTCTCCAGTAGTCGGCCGTCGCAAACAGGAGGGGGCGAGCGGACGAATTGTCAAGAAATGCTGCTGACCCTGAGATCGACCCAGACAATGCCCCTGCCTCGCGGGGACAGGGGAAAAATCCCCATTGGCTCGTTACGATCACGAGCGAAGACCCCGTTTCACGGACTTGCGCATTCCCCCGAACGCGTCACCCTTTCCCCCATGAAGTTCCCGCTTGCTACCTCCCTCGCCCTCTGGCGAGAGGAGAACGGTCAGTGGCGTTTCCCCGCTTGGCAGTCCTGCCGTCTCCCTGCTGAAACCACTCCCTGAAGCAACATGCCGTCGATTCGTATTCTCCCTCTAGTTTTCGCGGTCTTTCTCGCCGCCACGACCGGCCCCGCGAGCGGCGAGACCCCCGAATCGCGTTTTGCGGAAATGGCACCGGACGAAGTCACTGCCTTCGAGAAAGAGGTGCTGCGCCAGGTCGCCGATCTCGCTTTGATTCCGCCGAACCTGAACACCGCGCCTCTGCCGGAATACGACTACGATCAGCTCGATTTCGCGATGAACGGCGGCATCGCCCGCACCCCCGGCGGGCGGCTCTGGGCGGCCTGGATCGCCGGGTATGACGGCCCCGAAGCCTTTCTCGTGGCAGCGACAAGCGACGACGACGGCGACTCCTGGTCGAAGCCGCGCCTTGTCATCGACAGTCATTCGCCCACTTTGCCGATGGATCGCAGCGTCATCATCGGCAATTTCTGGACCGATCCGCTCGGGCGTCTCTGGATTTTCTTCGATCAGTCCATGCACCATTTCGACGGACGGGGCGGTCTCTGGGCCGCGGTCTGCGACGACCCCGATGCAGACGAGCCGACCTGGTCGGATCCGCGACGAATCTGGCACGGCTCGATGCTGAACAAGCCTACCGTGCTGTCCACCGGAGAGTGGATGCTCCCGGTGCAACTGCTCGTTCATCGCAAGGGCATCGGACCTTTTGTTGACGGAGTCTTTCCCGGACTCGATCCGCTGCGGGGCGCGAATGTCTTTGTTTCGAGCGATCAGGGGGAGACCTGGGAACGTCGCGGCATGGCGAGTTTTCCGAATCCTAGCTGGTTCGAGCACATGATCGTGGAAATGCGCGACGGTTCCCTCTGGATGTTGGCTCGCACCACCGAGGGCATGATGCAGAGTTTTTCCAAAGACGGGGGACGGACATGGTCGGAAGCGACCTTTCCCGAGGGCATCAAACACCCGGCGGCGAGATTTCATGTTCGTCGTCTCGCCTCCGATCGCATCCTCCTGATTAAACATGGGGAAAAACTCGACGTTTTGGAGGGTCGCAGCAAAATCACCGCGTGGCTTTCCGACGACGAGGGGAAAACCTGGCAAGGCGGCTTGATGCTCGACGAGCGCCGCAGCATCTCCTACCCCGACGGTTTCCAGGCTCCCGACGGCACGATCTACCTCACCTACGACCACAATCGCACCACCGACGCGGAGATCTACATGGCCCGCTTCACGGAGGAGGATGTCCTCGCCAAAGAGCTGTCGGGACCAAAGTCACGGCTCAGGATACTCGTGAGCCGGGCGATGAAGGGCAAAGAAAACGCTACGCCTGCACCGTGATTCTCATTTCATCATTCAATCATAAAACTATATCATGTCACACGCTGAAAATACAATCACCGTATCGATCATTTCCATGATCACTTCATTCGCGATGGCACAGGAAACTCTCCCGCCCGTGTGGGAATTATCCAGCAACGAGATTCCTGCAGAACTGCAATCGGGAAATATCGAAAAAGTGGACGGCAACATTGCACTCACGGATGGCGCTGCTTTTGCCATTCCCGCCGCCGCCTTCAAGAACCCTAAAAATTTCACGGTTCAGGTGACGGCATCGATAATTCGCCGGTTATTTATTCGGCTGTAAATTATTTAATTGCTGTATTTTTCGTGTTTTAAACATTTGATTGTAAATACTGTATCTGATTATTAGCCGTCCCTTTGAAATACTGAATGTAGGGTTGGCGTCGTTCTCCGCGGAATCAGGGAGAGGGAACTCCGTTCAAAAGGTCTATGAGCAGTGGCACCGCCTTACCGCGTCGGCCCCCGCCGCCCTCTAGTCCTCGGGCCTGCCTGCGGACAAGATCGAGGAGATCCGGCAGGCGACGACGCGGTAAGGCAAAGAGGGGCTCTCTTGCAAAGATTGGGATTGCCTTCCCGGCACGCGATCGGCTACGATGCCCTCCATGAAGACGCTTCCCCTCCTCGCCTCGCTCGCCGTCCTCGCCACCACCGCCGCCCGGGCGCAGTTCCCGAACTTCCCCGCCGCCGACCGGGTGCTGGGGGCGACGGATTTCACGACCGGCGGCACCGCCGCCGCGACGCCGGCGGGTTTGTTTTTTCCGACCGGTCTGGCGATCGATCCGCTCACGGGCAAGCTCTTTGTCGGCTCGACGATCCAGAACCGCGTCCTCCGTTTCCCCGACGTCGCCTCCCTCGCGAACGGAGCAAACGCCGAGGTCGCCTTCGGCCAGGCCAATTTCTCCGGCACGTCCAGCGGCAACACCGCCACGAAGTTCAATGGACCCTACGGCGTGCACGTCGATGTCAAAGGGCGGCTCTGGGTGGCGGACTTCAGCAACAACCGCGTCCTCATGTTCCTGGGGGCCTAGACGCTGCCCGGCTTCGGCTCGACGCCCGACCTCGTCCTCGGCCAGCCGGATTTCACCACTTTCTCGACGGGACTCTCGGCGATAAAGATGAACAGCCCGATCGGAGTCTTCGTCGATGCCGCCGACAACCTCTGGGTCGCGGACTCAAGCAACCAACGCGTCCTTAAGTTCGCCGCCGTCTCCGGCCTTAGCAACGGGGCGGCCGCGACGGCCGTGCTCGGGCAGCCGGACTTCCTCACCAGTATACCCACGACCAGCCCCACCGGGATGCGGCTCCCCAGGTCCATGACGGTGGATGAAGGCGGCGATGCGGCGGGAACTCCCGTGGGCAGCGCGACGCGTTTTTGGACACGGCGCTTTTTCGCCGGCGGCGGGGGTTGTTTGAGCTGGCAGCAGCACCCGATCCGGTTCATGCTCGCAGAGATGACTTCCCTCTCCCGCCGCTCCCTCCTCACCCGACTAGGCCTCGCTCTCGGGGCGACCGCTGTGGGTGTCCACGCCGCCGACCGGCCGGCGCGCATCCTTCTGCGTTCCTCGTGGCAGACGGTCAACATCGGCGACATCGCCCACACTCCCGGGGTGCTCCACCTCCTCGAGCAACATCTCCCCGACGCGGAGATCACGCTCTGGCCGAGCCTCCTCGACAATGGCGTCGACGAGCTGCTCATGACCCGTTTTCCCAAACTGAAAATCGCGCAGGGCGCTGAGGCACTCGAGGCGGCCTTTGCAGATTGCGACTTCCTCCTCCACGGCTCGGGCCCCTCGCTCGTCGCGCAGAAGGACGTCGTGCGTTGGAGCGAAGCAACCGGCAAACCCTATGGGGTCTACGGCATAACCCTCCCTAAAAAAGGCTCGGCCTCGACCACAGAGACGCCTGACGAAATATTTCAAAAAACGATCGCGGTGCTGAGCGGAGCGCGCTTTGTCTTTTTCCGCGACTCCCATTCACTCGCCCTCGCGAGGGCGGAGGGCTGCACCTCGCCGGTGATGGAGTTCGGACCCGACGGGGCCTTCGCCTGTGATCTGAAGGACGATGAAAAGGCGACCGCTTTTCTCAGAGCGAATGACCTCGAGGAAGGCAAATTTCTCTGCTGCATTCCCCGCCTGCGCTACACCCCTTACTGGCTCATCAAAAACCTGCCTCGGGACGAGGTCAAGCAGGCCCGCAACGACGAGAAGAAAGAGCAAGACCACGCCCCGCACATCGAGGCGATCAAACGGGTCATCGCGGAGACCGACCTCAAGATCCTCCTCTGTCCCGAGGACCGCACGCAGATGCAAGTGGGCAAAGATGTCATCTACGACCTGCTCCCCGACGAGATCAAAGACCGCGTCGTCTGGCGTCCCGATTACTGGCTCACGGGTGAAGCGCTCAGCGTCTACGTGCGCAGCGCGGGCCTCTTCGGGAACGAGATGCACTCGCCCATCATGTGCATCGGTCAGGGTATCCCCGCGATCGTCTGCCGCTGGTCAGAACAGACGTCGAAAGGCTACATGTGGGAAGACATCGGTCTCGGTGAGTGGCTCTTCGATTTCGACAAAGAGGCCGACCGCGCCCGCCTCCCCGACACCGTCATCGCGATGGCGAAAGACCCCGCCGCCGCCAAAGCCAAGGCTGCCGAGGGACGCCTCGCCGTCGAGAAACGCCAGCGCGAGACGATGGCGGTGCTGGCGAATGAGCTTGAGGCGTGAGAGAGACCTTTGCCGAGAGCGCAGGGGGACGCGCCGGGGAAAAGATTTGCCGCGGAGTTGTTAGGGGGAGAGTGAGGCGTAGGACTTGTCAAAAGGATTAGGACGCTTCTTTTCGGACACCCATCACGATTATACTAGAACAACTGCGGGTCAGTATATTGTCAGCCCAGGCCGACTGCGCGCAGCGGAAGTACCGGTTCCACCCCTCCCCGAACAATGCCGCATGGGTGACGTTTCCCCTCTCCATTGCGGACGATGCCGAGCCCGGAGTGAGCGTCATCACCGCCGACATCGCCAGCGACGATTTTAATCTGAAACAATGGGCCGAGGCGCTGGTGAAGATCGAGTGAGGGGGGGCTTGTGCCTGTTGAAAAACGATCCGGGCTTGATTTTTTTGATTGATTTTGAGGCAGAAATTCGGAATTCTACATTCAAACCTTGTCGGATGAATAGTTTCAGTCATTTTCTCACGGCTCACGGCTCACGGCTCACGGCTCACGGCTCACGGCTCACGGCCTTGGTTTCGTTTCTTTTTCTGACAGTGACGGTGTCTGCGCAGCGCTTTGTTCCGCCACTGAATGAGTGGTCCACTCCTGCGACCGGCCACGCTCTTGCCGCTGGGTCCCTAAACGGCATGTCGGCTACTGCTACAGGTTCGTTGAACGATGGTGCTATCACTGATAGCGGTTTCTTTCGGCATCGATCAGTAGGCGAAGGCGATGATATTCGGGTGTGTCTCGCCTCGGTCTCTGCGACGGGCATCTCCGGAGCGATGATCCGCGACAGCGACGCACCCGACTCGGCT
>Ga0105050_10007271_pt1 | contig 13309 bp, 11 predicted proteins | sample FRY01_FD_78088 | JGI IMG/M metagenome (GOLD analysis project Ga0105050, IMG submission 78088) | Freshwater microbial communities from Lake Fryxell liftoff mats and glacier meltwater in Antarctica - FRY-01 | ecosystem: Environmental > Aquatic > Freshwater > Ice > Glacier meltwater ... | reverse complement strand
CAAGATTTTCCCAGTTTAGGAGGAAAAACAAGTGCTACTAAAGGTTGATTATCTAAAGTTTTAACAAGTGTGGAACCTCTTCTGACCAATGTATATTCCTTCATCGTAGTCCATGATTTTTGATCTGAGGATTTGGATCTAGTTACAATAAAAACTTGTTCATTGGAAGCATCAATATAGAAATCACGAATCAAATCCCGATAAAAGAAAGTAGCATTCTCAGAATCATTCTCACCAAAATGGATCGTCTCCTCGACGGAATAAATCCAAAATAGACCTTTCCCCATTGGCTGAAAGTCAAACTCAAAATCAGAAACTGACTCTTCTACCTGACGATCGCAACTGGTAAACAACATAAAAATCAGAAGAGAAAAACAGCCTAAAATGAATCTCATAGCTCTAAATTATTTTTAATATTAGTGGTTTTTATCAAATTTATTATAATTCACACAAATAGTAGAAGCGCTTTTCTTTTTGGCATTCCCGCATCTTACTTACCTTCGCAATCGAAAATTTAGATTATGGCCTTAGAAACATTTGTAAAAATTAACGGAATCACCAACCTTACTGACGCACGTTATTGCTCAGGAATGTATGTGAACTTGCTAGGATTCACTTTTGAAGTCGGATCAGATCGCTTTGTAAGTACCACTACTTTTAAGGAAATTTCAGGTTGGGTGTCAGGTGTAGATTTTGTGGCGGAATTTGAATGGGCGAGCTCAGAAGAGGTCCAGAACAACTTGGCAATCTGCAGTGAAATCAAGTGGCTAGAGCATAAAAGAATAGAGACCCTACTAGCATTTCAGGAAAAAGGGTTGAATCTGATCTATAAATGTTCCTTAGAAGAACTTGCTGATTTAGGCCAAAAACTACTCAATGAACTTGCAAATTCAGAGGTAATTATTCACGTATCCGATCTTAAATCGTCCTTATCTAAAGAGGATGAGCACAGGATCAAAAAACTTGGAATTCAGCAAAAAATCATTCTTGGAACAGGCCTTAATGTGTCAAATGTAGAACAACTCATAAAAGATCTGAAACTCTTTGGGATTTCCATGACAGGTGGCGATGAAATCAAACCGGGCTTAATGGATTTCAATGAGCTGGCAGATATCTTGGAGGCACTTGAAGTCGAAGATTAAAAAAGTACCACTCACTTAATGCTCCTCAAAATGATCAGTAAGTCCAAATCCAGAGTAGCAGGAATAATTAAATAGGAGTATTCACTTTGTTGCTCGTTTTAATATCGTCCCTTGTGTAATCAGATAAGAGAAAGTTCCAAGTCTAAAATTACTTGACCTTAGTAAGCGTAAAACCAAAATTTCCTCATGATTTAAATTGCGTCTTTCGTACGGAAAATTCGTACGCTTAGCCGCTAGAAACTAGCCTAACTTTATGATTGGCTGGAAAAAAAATGGCTGTTGATCTTTCAACAGCCATTTCCAATTACATGTCCCAAAGGTCAGATAGGTTGTATGGACTATTGGCACCAGTGAAGAAGACTCCATCCACAAATCGATGCGAAATCTCAATTTCTTGCAGTTCCTTCATGTCAAGATTATCCAAGTTGACTTTTAAGGAATCAAAATTCTCTTTGATTCGCCCTTCATTTGAGGATTTTGGAATGACTACTATGCCTCTTTCGATAGACCAAGCAATCAACAGTTGTCCGGCTGAAATTTTATGCTTTTGAGCAATATTCAGAATCACTTGATCGGTTAGTAATTTAGGATCTTTTTCATGTTTATGGTTTCTCGAGTCTAGCGATCCCAAGGGTGAATACGCGGTCATTAGGATTTCATTAGAAGCACAAAAGTCAACCAGTTCACTTTGAGGCAGAAAAGGGTGCATCTCTACTTGATTCATCTCGGGTTGTTGCCGGCCTATTTTCATTACTTCGGCTAACTTTGCTTGATTGAAGTTAGAAACTCCAATATGCTTTGCCAATCCTTTGATTTGAGTTTCCTGAATTGCTTCCCAGGTTTGGCTCAATGGCACGTCATTATAAGTGAAGTAATCTTCTCTTTTCTGAGCAAATTCAACTCCTGGTTTGAAAGCTATCGGCCAATGCATCAAATACAAATCCAAGTAATCAAGTCGTAGATCTGTCAATGATTTTTCGATGGCAAAATGCACATCCTCAAAACGATGGGAATTATTCCACAATTTTGAAGTAATAAATAAGTCCTTACGCTTTACGACCCCAGCCTCAATCGAATCTGCTATTCCTTGCCCTACTTCTTTTTCATTATTATATATCGCTGCTGCATCAATATGCCGGTAGCCCGCTTGAATTGCCCAAAAGATAGCATTCCTTACTTCTCCGGGTTTACTTTTCCAGGTACCAAGTCCTAGCGCTGGGATTTGATCCCCATTTTTAAATGATAAATGATTCATGTACTAAAATTAGTAATTTGTTTCAATCTATTAGATTAGATATATCAGTCTTTTCGTCTTCTAAGGTATGCATTGAAGCGATTCATTACCCAAAGATGCAACCTTGCCTGCGTATTCACATAAATAAACCACGGTAATGTAGGGACAAATTCATGAATGGCAGATATCATATATCGGTTGTCTAAAACCCCTCTAAACTCGAGCCAACCATAATCAAATCTCCTCACCAGCCATCCTCCGGTAATGTAGAAAAGTTGCCTGTCATCGTCACTTCGATCAGGAATAAGTGTCAATTCCAGCATTGGTTTCTTTCCGTTCAGCAGGTGGAAACCAATTGCTCCATTACCATTATTTTTTCCATTAATGAGGAATTTGAAAAAACTCGGTAGCCAGAGGTTATAGCGGTTGGCAACCCAAGTAGCTGAATTTCCTTTGACATTTACCATTCGCTGAATACTTCTTACCGTGTTCTTGACCCCCTTTTTTTTATAGAATTTTGGGAGTTTTGGACTCTCCTTGGAATACAGAGCTTCATTCACCGATTCCTCATAGCTTAGATATGCTATCTGCTTTTCTTTAAAGGATAACTCTGGGGACACAGTGAGCGTATGCTTCAAACTCTCGACTAAGGGTGAAACGAGCTGCGGTGGGCTATCGCCAAAGATCCCTACCCAAAGCTTAGATAATCCAAGCGAAAAAATCGGTATAGAAAAAACAAGCCGCTTTTTACCCATTACCTTGGCAGTTCGCACAAGCATATTTCTATAAGACATTACCTCGTGACTTCCTATATCAATGGCTTCGCCATATACATTTGGATTGGCGACACAGGTATCCATAATATCCAAAGTATCTTTCAGTGAAATGGGCTGAGTCAACGATTCTGTCCATTTTGGACACATTAAAACCGGGAGGTGATTCACCAGATTTTTGATCATATCAAAGGAAGAACCGCCTGGACCTACAATTATTGATGCTCTCAGAGCTGTAAGCTTTGACTTCCTTGAACCAAGGGTCTTTTCCACTTCCAATCTGCTCCTGAGATGTCTGGAAAGCTTTTCTTCAGGTTCATCAGGCAATAATCCTCCCAGGTAAATGATCTGTTTGACATTATTGATGGCAGCAGCTCGGCTGAAATTATCCGCAAGCAAAAGATCGGTATCCTCAAAACTTCCTTGATTCATTCGCGTGGACGCACTCATGGAGTGTACCAAATAGATAGCGACATCAACACCTTTGAGTGCATCAATCGAACTAGAAATGGAGAACAGCTCAACTTGTCTCCATTGTACATTGGGTTCTGGATTGGATTTGACTTGATTTCTACTGAGACCAATCAGGTTGTATTTATCCTTGAATTGATGAATAAACCATCTGCCAATATATCCTCCGGCTCCGGCGATAGCGATAGTGATTTTTTCCTGAGTGATTGCAGCTTGTTGAGTCATAAAAAAGTCATTTGATGGTTAACTGATCTGAAAAAGGTAAGTTCAACCCAATTGATTATTTCTTCATTGCTTTTTCCAAAGCTTTAGTGATGGTATAGTATTTCACCAGCATATTCGGAATTTCCCAATCTGGCATTTGATCAGCCTTGAGGTAGCTCAAAAACTGAGCTGTCACTTGTCCAAAATGCGATTCATGACCTACGTGAAGGGCTTCTGGAATTTCGACCCGATATTCCCCACTTTCTAATTCGGTCAAAGCAAGGCCTGAATACTTTTGTTGAAGCTCGGTATTGATAAGGTTTTCTAACCTAGCGTTTTGACTTTCTAGTAGCTTCACATAAAGTGTCGGCTTGAAATTGTCGGCTTTCCCTTGTCGGATAATCAAGTTGGCTTTTGTCCCTCGCATCATACTATAATGGGTATCCCCAGTTCCTTCCGGCGCCTCATAATTCCAAATCACACTGACTTTAGCATGCTTTCCATTTAAGGTGTAATTCATTTCACCATTTGACAGCACTTCCAACTTTTCATCTGAGATCGCTTTCTGAAGAAAATCAGGAAAAGCCATTTTGCCAGTTACTCGCTGAAACTGCTCCAAGTCGAGTGAGGTAGCCCAAGTTTTAGACGCTAGCATTTCCACTCCAGTGGTGTCGAGAATTTGACCGGGAAAGGCTTCCCACTGAATTAGATCCACCAAATGTGTAGTCACATCTACGATTCCATGGCCTTCTATGCTCACATCAAAAAACCAATCCGGTCGGATCAAGGGTTGGCCTGAAACATATTTGAAAAAATGATGGATCGATTCTTTGGTGATTGCGGGATTTTCAAGGGAACCAATTTCCAATTCTCCAAAGAGCTCCACATCCATGGATAAGTCACGCTGAAGCACGGAAGCAATCTCGAATCGCTCCGTCATGATATCATACAGCATTACATTATTCTCTTTCGCCGTTGCAAAAGCCTGGATCAACTTTTTGTAACCTTCCGAATCAATCACCAAAGGCTTATCGGCATACACATGAATCCCATTTCCCAATGCAGCGGTGATGTAGTCGATCTTCAGATCGTTCTTTCCTGCCACCATCATCACGTTTCCAGGCTTTTCTGAAATCATTTTCTCCAAATAATCTGATCCCTCAGCTAGGACAATATTCCATGCTGTAGGCGACTCTTCCCGTTGATTATAGCTCGCAATTCGATTCAAATAATCAGTCAACTCTGGTCCTTGAGGTGCATAGACATAGATGGTTGAATCTAATTCCGGGTACATGGACTTATGGATCAGACCAGCATGAAAGTGCCCGGGATCCAGACTCATGATCGTAAATGGCGCACTGGATTCAGTTTGTAAGTCAGTCATATCTGATGGAGAACAAGCGAATAATAACCCAAGAATGGCTAGGCCAAGAAAATATTTCATGAATTGAGTTTGATGAAATGATGAAATAGAAAAGGAAAAAGAAGATTGAAAATCCCTATTTCAGTAAACTATACTTTTATATAATTAGTACCGTAAGGAGCTCTTTGAGGTCGACTTAAGTATGAATTTGCCTCCGAATCATTTACGAAGGTTTCAGTTTTGGCATCCCACTCCAATTTTCTTCCAAGCTTCATCGCAATATGACTTACCAAACAAACTGAGCAGGAACGATGTCCGATTTCAGCAGGAGAAAGTAATTTATTATTCCCTTGAATGGCACCCAGCCAGTTTCCATGATGCGCTGTACTTCGCTGCAATTGAATTTCATCTACCCCTATGATTGAGTTTAGAATTCTAGGATCGGAAGCATCGAGCGCTTTACTGCTCGCATCTTTAGAGACTGGATCTGAGGCGGAGGCAGTATAGCTTCCCCTGGAAACCCAAATCCAACCTTCCGTACCTTCATAGCGGATTCCATTTGGATAGCCGCCACTGGTAAGCATGGTGATTCCGTTGTCATATTCTGCTTTGACCATGAAGTCTCCATGAACATTCCAAAGGCCAGATCTTGGAAATTCTGCAACAGCTGCTATAAATCTCGGTCCTGTCAATTCGGTATCCATGCCCCAAGCTGCCGAATCAAAATGATGCTGACCCCAGCCTGTAATCATCCCTGCCCCGTATTGCTCTAGTCTCAACCAACCTGGCCGACCATAACCGACCAGTGGGTGAACTCCGATTTCGGTGTAGGGAACTTCCGACGTCGAACCCAGCCAGAGATCATAATTCAAACTTTTTGGGATCGGCATGACCGGAGCATCTAGACCGGAAGGATCACCCGGAAGTCCAATTCGTACAGTATGGATCTTTCCAATTCTGCCATTCCTTACCAATTCTGCTGCTTTTCTAAACTGCTCACTGGACCGTTGCTGTGTCCCTAACTGAAGTACAACTCCAGTTTTATTCACTACCTCTACCAGTTGCCTTCCTTCTCGGATGGTCAAAGAAGTAGGTTTTTGCACATAAACGTGCTTTCCTGCCAAGGCTGCTTCCATTGCAGGCTGTGAGTGCCAATGATCCGGTGTACTGATCACTACAGCATCAATATCCTTATTGGCAAGCATATCATGGTAGTCCGCATATTGCTTCACATCCAGATAGGCTGAACCCATCTTTTTGGTATAGTAGCTTTCGACGTGCTTTTTGCCGTCTGCCATTCTGTTCGAGTCCAGATCAGACACCGCCACTATTCGTGCGATATCATGTTGCCAGACGCCAGGCATATCGTGATCTCTAGCAATTCGTCCACAACCTATTTGTCCAATATTGATCTTATTACTTGGGGCATTTTTGCCAAAAACAGATGCGGGCACAATCGTGGGAAACCCGAAGGCTGCACTAGCAAGCACCGTACTTTTGATAAAATTTCTGCGTTTCATGGTTTTTGGGATAATGTGGCCAACGTATTATTTCAATTTAATCTAGGGTGTGAGTTGTCGGTTTTCAGTTATCAGTTTGACTGTGTCTGAATCTGAATCTGGTTGTCACTATTCCGTCTAGTGTCAAGTTAAAATTAGTGTTTTGATTTCATTCTTTTTTCTTGGTTATTCTCGTATTCTGTGCTCATGATTCTTATTTCCAATCGCTTATCTCCAGTCTCTTAGTTCTAAAATCTTGATTCTGCCGTCCATTGCTTTCTGCACACTGGCGTCTGTCATCTTTCTTCATTACTTCACAAATGCTTTCCAATACCCCTCCGCTTCTGCCGCACTGAGTATTCCATCGTAGACAATCATTCGATATTTTAAGGTATAATTTTCATCTTTTACAAGCGCCCAAGATTCATGGCGAATAGGGCAAAACTCAATAAATACATTTCCTTTTCCTTCATATTGACCAACTGGCCAGACACGTAGCGGCTCGGGATGAACTTTGTTTGTGTTGTGGCTCAAAAAGAGAATTCCACTCTTTCCTTCCTCAGCCTTTGAATCCCCCTGAACAATGATCCATTTTGCTTCAGTACCATCTGCCGTTTTACGATCGTGTCCCGCTGAGGTGAGTAGTGTACTGTTATTATCTCCCCAAACTTCTGTGGCCCGAAAACCGATCCCTCCACCGTAGCGGTAATCATCCAAAAGGATTCCACCTTCCAATGGAGTTTGAATAGTAGTAGTATAATCCACACTGTATCGCCCTTTGTCTGCCGGCTTAACTTTGATCCGAAGGTCCTCTTTGATTGCTAATCGCTCATTTTCGGGAGCTGTCAGATCGAGGTGATTCTGCCGGGCATTTAGCTCTGCAGCACCTCCAGCTTCTTTCATCGAAAGAATCTCTCCGAAATCGACTCGTCCTTTTCCATCTGCCAGATTCCAAAAATCTACTTCTCTACCTCCTATTGTAGCTCGAGTCCAAGGACCCCATATACCATAGTGATGGTAATGATCCGGAGGTTGAATACGACTGAGCACCTGACCTGAAGGAGAGGTGATGGGATGAATAAATCCTGACTTTTCGTAATCTTTTTTGACACCCTCAGGAACTTTTGCGGTAGCGGTCTGGTAAGTCAAGATCACATGATCTCCGAGCTTGAAGTCAACTCCATCCTCATTTCTGAATAAACTGACGGATTGCGCGAACGATTCCGTAGAAAATAGAAGTAAAAATAGGCTTAGCACAAAATATATTTTGGTAAACATTGAAAATTCAAGTTATTAGGTGAGGTTCATAAATATATCAAAAATCTAAAAAGATCACCGACCATTCAACAATCAAGCGCTATGAAGTCACTCATTATCTACGCAATCGTTTTCTTTTCTTTTTCTGGATTGGCCATTGGCCAAGGCTTAAGTGAAGTCGCCCTAAATGATGACTGGAAGGGGGAAATCAGGGACTTGGCACCGAAAGAAACCTCTTTTAAATTTCAGAAAAAGAAGAAAATCCTTGTCTTTTCACTCCATACGGGGTTCAATCATTGGGTGATTCCGCATACTGAGGAGATGATCAAAATAATTTCTGAGAAGGCTGAAGTTTTTGAGGTAACCGGCAGTAAGGACATCTCTTTGTTTGAGGCAGAAAATCTGGCTCAGTTCGATGCTGTGGTTCTAAATAATACCTGTTCTAAGGGGGACCATCGAAATTTATTTTGGGATAAACTTCGTGCAACTTCAGATGCAGACTCGGCAACTTTGATGGCAAAAGCTTTAGAATTGGAAGGAAACATCAGTTCCTATGTCAAAAACGGTGGTGGCTTACTTTTGATCCATGGTGCGATTACCACTCAAAATAACTCTCCAGAATTCAGTCGGTTAATCGGAGGAAGTTTTGACTACCATCCCAAGCAGCAGAAATTCCAAGTTCATCTTGAAGACTCATCTCATCCCCTGGTACAGGCTTTTCCGAGGGAAGGTTTCAGCCATGTGGACGAACCCTATTATTACAAAAATGCCTACATAAATCGTGATTTCACGCCCTTACTTTATTTCAACAATGCTGAAATCGAAGGCCAAAGAAAAGGACAAGAATTGAAAGAAGGAAAAACATATGTCGCTTGGATCAGATCAGAGGAGAAGGGCCATGTAATGTATATCTCTCCTTCACACAATGCGCAGAGTTTTGCTAATCCACAATTACTTCGATTTTACTTGGATGGCTTGCAATACGTTGCTGGAGATGTTCCTTTAAAAAAAAATTAACTATTGCTTTTTCTTGCGTCGATTAATTCCCTCATAAGTTTTCGCTCCCGATCAATCATGGTGGATTTATAATTGGAAAATTCATTTTCAACATCGATCAAGCGATTTTTAAATTCCTTCACTTTCTTCTGATTTCTGAAGTATATATAGGCTAAAATGACAGAAACAAGGAGGAAAAAACCTGCTAAAACCAAATAAAGCTGATTTGAAATTCCATTTTGAGAAATTTGAGAAATAGTTTTTGGAACTTGTTTTCTGGTATTTTCAAGCAATGCCGAAGATTGGGTTATTGAATCCTTGGACAGGCTTCTCTCATCGGTAACATTGGCTTGCAACGATTTGACTTCCAATCGAATCTGTTTTTTTAAAACATCCAAATCTTGCAATTTAATAATCAAAAAGTCTTCTGAATTAGCTGCAGGTCTGAATAACGTATCCATGAATACTAAGATTCTATCTATCGATTGATCATTTTGATTTGGCTGCTGAGCAAAGCTTGTAGAACAACTTATAACTAAATAGAAAACAAGCAAATGAGGCCAGAATTGAACTTTCATAAATTAAATGACTAGTGGAAAAGAGAGACTAAGGGTTGTCCAAACTACTAAAAAAATTAGAATCTGAAAAACGATCATTTCATTACTACGATGTCAAAGAATTAATTTAGTTCCCTAAAACACAGATGAATTTAATTTTGGTTTGAAGTTAACAGAAACCCTTCTTTTTCAAAAAAATAGACTTTACTCGATATTTTAGCTTGTGATCCTCCCCTTTATTACCAGAAAGTAGAATCACCCAAAATACAACTTGCATGATTCTGATAGCCATCAGGAGATAATTTAGCATTTCGGTCTTCCGTATTCGGTCTTCCGCTCCAAAAATCGAAGAAAATACGGCTACTGCTATACTTACGGATAGATGGATTTCAGATTAATACGTGGGCATATAACTATGGATGACTGCCTCAGCCGCAAGTCTTCCGGAGGTCATGGCAGCATTGATCGAACCGTTAAGTAAGTAATCGCCTGCTAAAAAAACATGGTCAGTGATCTTAGTTTCCGTAAAAGCCACCGAATATCTCATATCCTCCAAAGTAGGTAAGGCATAGGGAATTTCATAAGTCTTCAAATACTTGAAGTAATCTCCATTGATCCCAGAAATACTCGCCAATTCAGCTCGAACGGCCTTAATTAATTCTGTTTCTGAAAGCGAATGTTCCAAAATCGTGACAGAAAGCAAGGCACGATCTTCGGCAGCATACTCGTTGGAGACATCAGTCATAAAGACCATATTATTGATCAACTTTCCTTCTCCCGGAATTAATCCGATCATCGGTCGAGCCATAAATGATTTTTGAGTGGTGAAATAGCAATTGGTCACAAACTTAGGCTTTGCAAATTGACCTTGAAGCTGCTCCATCACCTGATCTGGTTGAGTAGCAATGATAATTCGATCAGTCTCCAATGATTCTCCATTTACTAGCTCAATGGATCCCTGATGGACAGCCTTTACTTTTTTATCAAAATAGATTTGAGTATGACTCAATTTTTGTCTCAACATTTTTGGGATCTCCCCCATCCCTTTCGCCGGGACAGCCGCATCACCCATCGAAAACATCTTAAATACAAACTCAAACATTCTTGAAGAAGTATTCAAATGTGGTTCTAAAAAGATCCCACGAAAGAAAGGCCTAAAAAAGTATGAGATAATCTGATCAGAAAACCCGTAGTCTTTCAAGTATTGAAGCGTTGGCTTGGAGTCAGATGCGAAGATCTTTTCAACAGTTTTTTTCTTAAGACTTTGGGTTAGACTAAACATTTTGAGCTTATCTAACAATGTTCCCACTTTCGAGAAAATCATTTCAAACACTTTAAATGGATTTCGTAGCGGATCAGTAATTGAAAACGATTCCTGTCCATCAAAGATCACTGCGCCTGGGTCAAAGTATTTCAAATTCAAGGTCTGATAATCTAAGTAACGTATTGCTTCTGGATAGGCGGTCAGCAGAATTTGAAAACCCTGATCCAACCTGAATCCGTCTAGTTCATCTGTTTTCACCCGACCTCCAATCGAATCACTACCTTCCAAAATAATCGGAGAAAAGCCAGCTTTTTCTAATTCAATTGCCGCTACTAATCCGGAAACTCCGGCTCCAATAATGTAAATTTTTGCTTCTTTCATAGGTTTGAGAATTCTTCTTTCGATTCCTGCTGGTTTGAGAACTCAGAAATCAATGCCCTGTTTACAGCAATGTCTTTTCTATTTCTGTGCTTTTAGAATCTTATGCACTGATTTCCTTTCACATATATCCGCGAGCATATCAGTAACTAAATTTTCTGAGCTGATATAGTTGAGAAGCTTACTTCATTTCTTTCAAAAGGAAGATCTGAAGGATTGAAACTATTCGTAATCCTCGCTGTAGCCCGAGGTAGACAATAAAGAAGCCCTTTCCGATTGCTATCTCAGAGGATACAACTACTAGACTTCGACCCGTTCAGGATTCTAAAATGGCTATTTATTTTTTTGCCCTGCACTTTGTACCGAGTCATAAATGCTCGGGCTCTTTGGAAGCTAATTCAAAGTTCTCATTTTTTTCAGGTAACCACAATGTCTATAAACTTATCAAATGCACAGAGATCTTTACTTATAAAGCGGCGGACAATCATTTTTTCTTTTTACAAACGGTTTAATCCCATCAGTAAAATAGTGTAAAATCGTCTTAAATATAGCGCTATGAAAAATTTAATCGGATTACTCTGCTTTTTAATGCTCTCCACTTCCCTTGGATATTCACAGGAATATTTTCCTCCAAAAGGAACTTGGCAAACCAAAAGCCCTGCTGAAATGGGTTTGGATGCAGCTAAGATCCAAGCGGCCATTGATTTTGCGATCGCCCACGAAAGTGAAGCAAATCCCAATCTAAAGATTGCTCATTATGAAAGTGCTTTTGGAAGAGAACCCTTTGGCTATCCCGTAGGACCGATGAAGACTCGAGGCCCAGCTTCAGGATTGATTATCCACAAAGGGATGGTCGTAGGTCAATGGGGTGATCCAGCGCGAGTGGACTTGACATTCAGCGTGGCAAAAAGCTTTCTCTCCACTACCGCCGGGCTCGCCGTAGAAGAAGGCCTGATCCAAAGTGAAATGGATTTGGTATATCCATATATGGCACCGATCTATCCTTATGATCCGGTAAGATCCATGATGAATAAAGCAGATCATTTTGATCAGGAAGATGTTTTTGACCTTTTTGCTACCGAGCATAACCGCAGCATTCGCTGGAATGATTTGCTGCGACAGACCTCCGATTGGGAAGGTTCACTTTGGGGAAAGCCTGACTGGGCAGATCGTCCTGCTGAGGGTGTGGGTCAAAAGCGAGCTAGACCGCAGACCGCTCCAGGCGAAGTCTATGAGTATAATGACACACGTGTAAATGTATTGGCTCTGGCACTTCTGAATATTTGGCGAAAGCCACTTCCGCATGTGTTGAAAGATAAAATAATGGATCCTATCGGGGCAAGTGATACCTGGAGATGGACTGGATATGAGAATTCCTTCGTGATTCTCGATGGTCAAATCATCCAATCTGTAAGCGGAGGCTCACATTGGGGTGGTGGGATGATGCTTTCTGCTTGGGATCAAGCAAGATTTGGCTACCTCACACTTCACAATGGCAACTGGAAGGGAAAGCAATTGATTCCTAAAACTTGGATCGAAAAATCAAAAACCCCTACCCCTGCTAATCCGGGCTATGGCTTTATGAATTACTTCCTGAACTACGATCAAAAGTTTATTCCTGCTGCACCAAAGTCTGCTTTTGCACATATTGGAGCAGGTACGAATATGATCTATGCAGATTATGAAAATGACTTGGTCATCGTAGCGAGATGGATCCCAAATGGAGATATCAATGAGTTGGTGAGATTGGTATTGGAGAGTTTGAAGTAAAAAAGGACCTTGGGTTGATCCAGAAATGGTACATTCAAATCGAGATAGGTATTTGGAAGACAAAATCAGAATACAGGCATGTGGGACAAAAATCCTTGAAAAGTTCAGAGATCGTTTGACGATCTGGAAAAAATATAAAAGTTACCAAAGGTGCATATACTTGTCTAAATCGGGCAGATAGCGTGCCAAAAGGTTCATAAATAAGTAAGTTGCAACGCAATTATGACCAAAAATACATGATAAAGATATTCGGAAAGAAAGGATTGATTTTTAAGGAAGTAAAATGGTACATTTTTCTGCCAAGCTTTTGCAAAAGAATTTGCTGAAAATGTATTTTCAAAGCGAAGTCGCTAAAAAAGCTTAACAAAGTTAGAGGAAAAAAATGACAAAGTCAATTTTTT
>Ga0105050_10007267_pt1 | contig 13317 bp, 14 predicted proteins | sample FRY01_FD_78088 | JGI IMG/M metagenome (GOLD analysis project Ga0105050, IMG submission 78088) | Freshwater microbial communities from Lake Fryxell liftoff mats and glacier meltwater in Antarctica - FRY-01 | ecosystem: Environmental > Aquatic > Freshwater > Ice > Glacier meltwater ... | reverse complement strand
GCAGGTTGGTTTTTTGGGAAGCAACCTCGTCCGCACGCTGCGTTAATGGGCCAGAACTGTGAATCGATCCCGTTCGGATACCGACGCGATACCGACGTAAAACCGCAGCGCGAATACGCAATATCCCCCGCCAATTAACCCCGAATCGCCCAAGATTGCGCCACTTGGCACAACCAACCCAAATACCGACGCCCCGCAGTAATGGAATCTGCACAATTTTTGTGCTATTCATTATGAGGGACTCCCTCCCTCATGGCAGTCATCATGCCCTGCTTGGTGCAAAAGGTTCGTTTTCGCCACGTGGCGCTGGCCCTCGCGGCCGGCCTGCCGCAAGCCACAAGTGCAGCGCATCTCAGCCTTGAAATCCGGCTCTCGCGCGATCCGCAGGCGGTCGCTTTTTGCACGGTGCAGCTCGACCAAAGCCTTGTGATCATGACAGAATCGCGGGGCAGCACCGCCGCGCAGGCGCTGCGCTGGCCCGCCACCCCGGACGAGACACAGGCGTTGCTCGCGGCCCTCGGCGCGCTACTTTCCGACGACCTGCCCGTCACCGATCCCTTTAGCGCCCGCTGGCCGCGCCCACCCTTTGTCAGCGTCACATGGCAGGCAGAAATGACCGAAGGCTCTGCCGCCGGCCAATATCACCAGCCCGGCCTGACGTTGCCGCCCGTGTTGCAAACCGTGGTGATGACCTTTCTGACTGGCGGCCCCTGCGGTGCGGCTCTGGCCAGATAGTCCTGAAATTGCAGCTTAAAACCGGACAAACCGCCCCATCCGACGCAGCATGCTCATACTGCGCAGCACCCGCCGCGCTGTGCGGCCACCACCAAATACGGTGAAGATCACGATGCTCAACATGCTCCACAAAAGCTTGCGCAACACCCAGATGATCAGGCGCAGCATCATGGTTCGGGGCCGAAAAGCTCGGGCTGATCATCCGGTTCTGGCACTTCATCCGCCATCGCCAAAGCCATCCCCGGCGGCGGGCGATTATCGAGCAGCCCGGCTGCGCGCAGCTCCTTCAGCCCCGGCAGATCGCGCGCCGACTCGAGCCCGAAATGCCCCAGAAACTGCTCGGTCACCACGAAAGTCACTGGTCGCCCCGGTGTCATCTTGCGGCGGCCGAACCGGATCCATTCCATCTCGATCAACTGATCGACAGTGCCACGACTGACCGAAACTCCGCGGATTTCCTCGATCTCGGCCCGCGTAACCGGTTGATGATAGGCCACAATCGCCAGCGTCTCGATCGCCGCCCGCGATAGTTTGCGCATCTCGACAGTCTCGTGCCGCATCAGAAACCCAAGGTCAGCCGCGGTGCGAAATGCCCAACCCTCGCCCAGACGCATCAGGATCACCCCGCGACCCTCATAGCGGCGGCGCAGGTTCTGCAACGCCTCCGCAGGGTCCGAACCATGCGGCAACCGGCCCATCAGGCTCTGCTCTGTCACCGGGTCAGCGCTGGCAAACAGGATCGCCTCCAGCATCCGTTCCTGCTCCGCCATCGGGGGGGCGGTAAACAGACTGGCCTCGCGCGGTTCATTCTGGCTCATCACGCGGACCTTTCCTGCGTATTTCGACAGGTGCATAGGGTTCTGCCTGCCTGATCTCGATCCGGCCCTCTTTGGCCAATTCGAGCGAGGCCACAAACGTGGCGGCGGTGGCCGAGCGTCGGCGCGCCGGGTCGATGGTCCAACCCTCTGGCAGATAACCCGAAATATCGGTCCACTCACCGGCATATCCGATCAGTCCGCGCATCCGTTCCAGCGCGGCCTCCATCGTCATTATCGCCTCGCGGTCCATGACGAAGGGGCGAAAATCATCCTTGGTCCGAATCCGCGCGTAGCCCTGCATCAGGTCAAGCAGCGTCGCGGTCCACGTCACCCGCCGCAGCCGCGCCACGTCTTCTGTCAGGCCACGCGCAAAGAAATCCCGGCCCAACTGATCGCGCGCCATCAGCTTGGCCGCCACCTCGCGCATCGCCGCCAATCGTTCAAGCTGAAACGCCAGATGCGCCGCCAGATCCTCGCCCGAGGGCCCCTCTGCCGTCGGATCAGGCGGAAGCAGCAGTGCGGATTTGAGAAAGGCGAGCCAAGCCGCCATCACCAGATAATCTGCCGCAAGTTCGATGCGCAACGTCTTGGCCTGACGCACAAAAGCCAGATATTGCTCGGCAAGCGCCAATATTGAAATCTGCCGCAGATCGACCTTTTGGGTCCGGCTGAGCGTCAAAAGCAGGTCCAGCGGCCCTTCATAGCCACCCACATCGACGATCAATGCCTCAGCGGCCAACCGGTCCGATACGCGCTCGCGATCCTCCTCGAAACCCGGCCCCGACATTACGGCACGGCCTCAAGCTGTGCCGTCAATGCCGCATCCAGTGCCTGCAGATCCGCAACATCAGGCGTGCGCCGCTGCGCCAGCGCCGCCTCTGCCCGCACCTGCGCAGCCGCGGTCATGGTGGTCGTCGCCGCCGCCACATCAGTCATGTCGTCGCGGTGGCCATTGCAATGCAGCACGACATCGCAGCCCGCCACAATCGATGCTGCCGCCCGCTCGGCCAAGGTGCCGCGCAACGCCTGCATCGACAGATCGTCGGTCATGATCAACCCGCCAAAGCCGATCTCGTCGCGAATGACCCGCATCACCTTGTCCGAGGTTGTGGCGGGCTGATCCGGGTCGATCTGGTCAAACACGATATGCGCGGTCATCCCCATGGCAATATCATTGAGCGCGCGGAATGGCGCGAAATCGCGCAGCCCCAGCGCCGCTTTCGGCACGCTCACACGCGGCAGGTCCAGATGGCTGTCCACCGCAGCACGGCCATAGCCCGGAATATGCTTGAGCACGGGCAACACACCCCCCGCCAGATGCGCCTGCGCACAGATCCGCGCGGCCAGAACCACCGCATCGGGATCAGCGCCATAAAGCCGGTTGCGCAGTACCGGATGCGTCTGCGGCTCGACCAGATCGGCCAAGGGAGCGCAGTTCACATCTATCCCCACCGCATGTAACTCCGCCGCGATCAGGCGATAGCGCAGCCATTGCGCGCGCATCGGATCATGGGCTCTGGCCATTTGTTCCAGCGCAGGCAGATATTCGCGCCAATGTGGCGCGCGCATCCGCTGCACCCGCCCACCCTCCTGATCAATCAGCACCGGCGCATCGCGCCCGACACTGTCGCGCAGATCAGCGGTCAGTTGCCGCAACTGCTTGGGGCTTTCAACATTGCGGGCAAAAAGGATGAATCCCCATGGATCAATCTCGCGAAAGAACCCGCGCTCCCACGGTGTCAGGATCGGGCCACTTGTCCCGAAAATGACAGCCCGTGCAACCACTTAGCGCACCACGACCGGGATGCAGGCCGCGTCTTCGGCGATCAGAGCGGAACAGAACCGGCGCGCATCGGCTTGGTCAGGAAATCCCATCGCACGCAACCGAAAAAACGTGCGCCCGCCCGTTTCGGCCTCTTGAATGATGCGTTCCTTGCCGGCGATAAAGGTTGCAAAGCGGGCATTCAGGCGGTCCCATTCCTGCGCGGCAATCTCAGGGCTTTCATAGGCCCCCAGTTGCACCAGATTGGTGCCGACCGGAATCGTGGCACTGGTAAGCAGCACGCCTTCAGTTGCGGCGAGCGTTGAAGCGCCGGCATCGGGGGTCGCCACAACCGGCGCTGCGGCAGCTGCCACAACCAGCGTTTCGGGCCGGGCCGCAGGGCGCAACGCTCGCCAGACACCCGGAACCGAGGAGGGGACGATCTCGACCGCCTGCGCCCCATCAAGAGCGAGGCCCACAGGTGCCGTCTCACCCGCAGCCAGATCAGAAAGCGGTGTGACACCCGCAGCAATCTGATCCGCCAGCGCCAGTACCTGCTCTGCAGTCATCGGTATATCCGCAGGGGCAAGCGGCCCAATCAGTGCGGCATCTTCCAGCGCGACGGTCTGCTCCTCCGGCTGGGGCTCTGCCACCGGATCAAGCGCCTCCAGCGACAGGCCGATCTTCGGCACGGCCACGACCCCTGCGATTGGCACTGCCACTTCGGCACCCGGCAGAGCGTCACCCGCAAGGAATTCGCCCGCTTCGGCAGTCGGCATCACCATCAGGTCGTCTTCGGACAACCCCACCACCGGCGGCGCCAGCACAAGCCGGTCTTCGGGTGGTGCAGCCTCGCCGACGGCGGCTACTTCATTGACCGACAGGCCGGTATGCAGCCCCAGATCGCCGCCCGGATTACCCGGCGCCTCGCGCATCGGGCCTTCCATCGCGCGGACCACCGGAATGCCATTCACATCCCGCACGAGGAGTTTATAGCCCCAGACACCCACGCCCACGATCAGGGCGAGCGACACCGCCGCACCTGCGAACTGCACCAGCGCACCCGCGCGTGCGCTCACCTGCCCCGGAAAGGGCCCGTCGGAAACATCTGCCATATCGCCTCTCTGCCGCCCGGCACGCGCAATGTTGCGCCCCGGACCGGTCTCTTGCGTTGCCTCAATGCTGCCGGTTTAACGTGCGCTTCAGCGCATCTCATCGACCGGAGTCACACCCAGAATACCAAGACCGGCCGAAATGACAACGGCCACAGCAGAAATCAGGGCGATTTTCGCCTGTGTGGTGCCCGCGTCACCCTCTTGCAGAAACCGCAGCGATGTATCGTCGTTGCCCCGATTCCACAGACCATGAAAATCCGACGCCATTTCATAGAGGAAAAACGCGATGCGATGCGGTTCATTGCCCTTGGCCGCAATCTCGACCAGTCGCGGCCATTCAGCTATCTGACGCGCGACCTTCAATTCGGCTTCATGCGTCAGACCGCGCAGATCGACCCCGGCCAGCGTGGCGGTATCCACCGCAATCCCCGCCTCCCGCGCCTTTCGTAGCACCGATTGAATCCGCGCATGGGCATATTGGACATAGAACACCGGATTGTCGCGCGACTGCTCCAGCACCTTGTCGAAATCAAAGTCGAGCGGCGCGTCGTTCTTGCGGGTCAGCATGTGGAACCGGGTCACATCCGCGCCCACCTGCTCCACCACATCGCGCAGGGTGACAAAGTTGCCCGCCCGCTTGGACATCTTGAAGGGTTCGCCCATTTTCCACAGTTTGACCAACTCCGTCAGCTTGATATCCATTGAAACCCGGCCATCGGACAAGGCCGCAACCGCCGCCTTCATCCGTTTGACATAGCCGCCATGATCGGCGCCGAACACGTCGATCAGCGCATCAAAGCCGCGCGAAATCTTGTCATAGTGATAGGCAATATCGGGCGCGAAATAGGTCCATGATCCGTCCGATTTCCGCACCGGTCGGTCCACATCGTCACCGTGGGCTGTCGAGCGGAACAGCGTCTGCTCCCGTGGCTCCCAATCCTCGGGCATCTTGCCTTTCGGCGGTTCCAGCGTGCCGCGATATATCAGGCCCTTGGCATCCAGATCGGCAATCGCCGCCTCGATGCGTCCCGTGCCATAAAGCGACTTTTCCGAATAAAACACGTCCATCTTGACGCCAAGCAGCGCCAGATCCTCGCGGATCATCTCCATCATCTTTTCAGTGGCAAATTCGCGCACTTCGGCCAGCCAGTATTGCTCGCCCTTGTCGAGCAGCGTCTCGCCATATTTCTCTTTCAGCGCCTCGCCCACCGGCACCAGATAGTCGCCGGGATAAAGCCCCTCGGCAATCTCCGGCGCATGGCCACAGGCTTCGCGGTAGCGTTCATAGGCGGACCGCGCCAGCACATCGACCTGCGCGCCGCCGTCGTTGATGTAATATTCCCGCGTCACCTCGAACCCGGCAAAGTCAAGCAGACTGGCCAGCGCATCGCCAAAGACTGCACCCCGCGTATGGCCCACATGCAGCGGGCCGGTCGGATTGGCGCTCACATATTCGACATTGACCCTGCGGCCCTGCCCCAGTGTGGACCGGCCAAAGCCCGGCGCGCGAAGCGCCGCCTTGACCACGCCCTGCCAGACCGCAGGCGCCAGCCGCAGGTTGATGAACCCCGGCCCCGCCACTTCCGCACCACTGACACGCGGATCGGCGCCGAGCCGTAGCGCCAGCGCCTCGGCAATCGCGCGCGGCTGCTGGCCCGCTGGTTTGGCCAATACCATCGCGGCATTGGTGGACATATCGCCATGCGCCGGATCGCGCGGCGGCTCGACCGCCACCGCATCCATGCCCAAACCTTCAGGCAGCACGCCCTCTGCCACCATCTGCCCCAGACAGGTGATGACAAGCGTGCGGATATCGGCGAATAGGTTCATTTTAACGTCCTCCGGTCACGTCCCGCGACCACCGACCGGGTTTAGCATGCCAAAACGGCGGGTCAACACGCGACCAGAGACCCCTTGCGTCCTGCAAAAATAGTTACCAGACCGCCGCGCGGCTGCAAAATGGCCCCATTAATGTGGTGTGTTTCCGGTTGTCGCGTTTGAGAGGAGTGTGTCATGGCCGATCCCAGCCCACAGCTCCTTGCTGCCGATCTGGCAACTTTTCTCAAGAACGGCCCGATCGCGCTCAAATCCCAACGCAAGACCTATGAAGATCTGCTGCGCGACTGGCAGACCCACATCAAGACCAGCGCCCAGTTCGACACGCTCTTTGCCGCATTGGCCAAGGATATCACCCTCACCGTGCAATCTGCCAAAGACAGTGGCATGACCGGCACCAAACTCGGCGATTTCAGCGCCGACGCCGAAGTCGGACAGCTGCTGCGGACAATCGCCGAATTGCGTGACAAGGCCATCGGCAAACACGGCGCTTTTCTTGCTAAACTCGCCAAAGAACTCAGCGCGCTGGACAAGGCCGTGACCCTGCTGGCCAAACGGCATTTTGACGAACACGGCTATCAGAGCAAACTGGGGGCCAAGGCCAAATGGGTGGGCTTTAACAAAGGCAAGCTCGAGGATCTGAAATCGCTTGCTGTCAGCATTGAAAATTTCGGCAAAGAGATCAACCGGGACCTCGGCAAGCCCTTGGCGCACCTTGGAGATTTTAGCAAATCTCAAAAGGCCCGGATCGACAGGCTTGTCAGCGAGAGCCTCGGCGCGACCAGAACCAATGCCAAACTGGTCCAGATCGCGGCCTTTGACAAACTCGGTTTCGACCATGCCAGACTGACCAAAAACGCCGATGCCGCCAAAGCGCTCTTTGACGCCATCGTCGATGCGGCAAAGCTCGCGGCGCGGTTCCGGCAGACCGGTGGCGCAAGCCCGGCACTCGACTGGAAGACGTTGGAGGCGGCACTCAAGGCGGCGCGGATCAAGGAATCTACGTTGGGCAAGATCGCCACACTACATAGCAGAGAATGGCAAAAGCTGGGTAAATCCGGCCAGGCGGTGATGATGAGCCAGGCCCTTGGCAAGACTTCCGGCGAACGGATCACCCAGATCGCGGACTACGCCGAAAAGGCCGCCAAACTGGTCAAAGCGCTGCCCGCGGACGAGAAAAAAGCCACCGGCAAATAATCATCCGCGCAGCGCCCGTGTGCGCTCCACCATATCGCTGCCGAGCAGGCGGGCATGCGTCTCGATGGCAAAGCGGTCGGTCATCCCCGCGATGTAATCCGCCACGATCCGGGCCAGCGCCGTCTCACCCTCAGCCTCGGCCACATCCTTGCGCCATTGTTTCGGCAGTTCATCCGGCTGCGCCATGAACAGCGGAAACAGATCATGCACCACCTGCGTTACCTCTGCGCGCATCGCGACGACAGCAGGCGCACGGTACATGCGGTGAAACAGAAACTTGCGGATCACCTTCAGATCGGTCCAGAGCGCCGGGGTAAATTGCACCAGCATCCGGCCCGCATGGCGGATATCCGCGACCGAGGCTGGGTCAAGATCCGCCAGATTGCGGCGGCTCACCGTGATCACATCCTCGACCAGAACACCAAAGAACCGGCGCAAGGCTTCATGCCGACGGCGATAGTAATTCAACCCCGGGTATTTGCGATCCACTCGGGCAAAGCATTCATCCAGCACCGGCAGTTCCGCCAGTTCATCGGTCGAAAACAGCTCCGCCCGCAACCCGTCATGCAGGTCATGATGATTATAGGCGATATCATCGGCAATCGCCGCCGATTGCGCCTCGGCACTGGCATGGGTCTGCAACTCCAGATCATGGCGGCGGTCATAGGCGGCCAGCGCATAGGGCACCGGATCGGGCACCGGACCGTTATGCTTGGCAATCCCCTCCAGCGTCTCCCAAGTCAGGTTGAGGCCATCCCATTCGGCATAATGCCGCTCCAGCGAGGTCACGATCTGGATCGCCTGCGCATTGTGATCAAAGCCGCCATAAGGCGCCATCAGCACATTCAGCGCCTCTTCGCCTGTATGACCAAAGGGCGGATGACCCAGATCATGCGCCAGCGCGATAGCCTCGGTCAGTTCGACATTGAGGCCAAGGGCAGCAGCAACCGTGCGGGCCACCTGTGCCACCTCGATCGAATGGGTCAGACGGGTGCGAAAATAATCGCCCTCATGCTCGATGAAAACCTGCGTCTTGTGCTTCAGCCTGCGAAAGGCCGAAGCGTGAATAATCCGGTCCCGGTCGCGCTGAAACGGCGAACGGAACGTGCTTTCCTCCTCCGGATACAGCCGTCCACGGGCCGTTTGCGGATCAGAGGCATAAGGGGCCATCATGCTGCCTTGCCCTTTGTTTGCCAGAACTTGTCGTTTTTGCCTGACACCCCTATATGTCAAAGATGATGCAACCGACAGGTGCGAAGATGCTGAACCTCCCTCCCCAAGTCACCTCCCGCGCTTTCGAGCGTCTGGCCGAGATCGGCGCCCATGCGCAGGGCAAGGCGCTGCGCATCGCGGTCGAAGGCGGCGGCTGCTCCGGCTTTCAATACGAGATTGCCCTCGATGACCCGAAAGATGATGACCTGCGGTTGCAAGGTGCGGGCGAAACCGTGGTGATCGATTCCGTCTCCCTGCCCTTCCTCGCCTCCGCCACCATCGACTTTGCCGAAGAACTGATCGGCGCGCGTTTCGTGATCAACAATCCGAACGCGACTTCGTCCTGCGGCTGCGGCACGTCGTTTTCGATGTGACCGGTTTTGCGATGTGACTGGGCCGGTTATCTGCTAGGCTGGCCCCGCAACTGCCGGAGCCGCGCCCATGAAGATCGCCACTTTTAACATCAACGGGATCAAGGCGCGGTTTGCGGCGCTCACCGAATGGCTGGAAACCAGCCAGCCCGATGTTGCGCTGTTGCAAGAGATCAAGACCGTTGACGAAGGCTTTCCGCGGGGCCATTTCGAGGATATGGGCTACCGCGTTGAAACCCATGGGCAAAAGGGGTTCAATGGGGTTGCGATCCTTTCGAAACTCCCGCTCGAAGATGTCACCCACGGCCTGCCCGGCGATGAGAATGACGAACAGGCCCGCTGGATCGAAGCGACGGTGATGGGTGAACAGGCGGTGCGGGTCTGCGGGCTCTACCTGCCTAATGGCAACCCCGCGCCCGGGCCAAAATATGACTATAAACTCGGCTGGATGGACCGGCTCCACAGCCGCGCCAGAGCACTTCTGGCGACCGAAGAGCCCGTCGTCATGGCGGGGGATTACAACGTGATCCCGCAGGCCGAAGACGCAAAGAGGCCAGATGCATGGCGGCAGGACGCTCTCTTTCTGCCGCAGAGTCGCGCCGCGCTGCGCCGTATCGAGAACCTCGGCTTTACCGACGCCTTCCGCGCGCGGGTGCAAGGGCCGGGGCATTATTCGTTCTGGGATTACCAGAGCCTCGCCTGGGACCGGGGCGACGGAATCCGGATCGACCATCTCTTGCTGTCGCCGCAAGCCGCCGACCTGCTCCACGAGTGCTGGATTGAAACCGAGGTGCGCGGGCGCGAGAAACCCTCGGATCATACCCCCGTCTGGGTCGACCTGGCCGCCTGAGCCGCAGCCGGCCGCGCCGGCCTCCGGCGGGAGTAATTATACCAGACTGAAACTGCACCGGAAAATATGGGGTCAGGCGCGGGTCACGTCATGGCCATAAAGCCAATCCATCCGTCTGAGAAACGCCTGCGGCGCGATCAGACCCAGCGCACGCAGCCCGCCATGCGCCACCAGACGGCCTGCGCCGCTCAGATGATAGTTCACCGCATTGCGATTCGCCGTCGCGATGGCGCGGATTACGCGTGGACGGCGGCGCGCCTGATACTGCGTCAATGCAGCCGCCATGTCAGCAGATGCGTCACAACAGGCCGCAAGCACCCAGGCATCCTCGATCGCAAGATTGGCCCCCTGCGCCAGAAATGGCAGCGTCGGATGCGCCGCATCACCGAGAATGGTACAAGACGCCCCATGCCAGTGCTGAGCAACCGGATGCCGGAACAGGCCCCAGAGCCGGGTTTGTGTCACTTGCCCCAGAATATCGCGCAACTCGGGACAGACTCCGGCAAAGGCGGCCTGCAGCGCACCGGGTGTATCGGGATGATTCCATCCCTCCGGCGCCCATGCATGTTGTTCCTGCACCGCCACGATATTGAGCCGCCCGCCCGGCAGCGGATAGGTCACCACATGGCGGCGCGGCGCCATCCAGATCCGGGCGACGGGTGGCGCAGCGCAGTCGATCACCGCGCGCCATGCGACCTGACCGGTAAAGAACGGTGTCGCCGCCCCGTTCAGCACAGGGCGCAGTTGCGAATGCAGCCCATCGGCCCCCACGGTCAGATCGGCAACTGGTGCCACGCCATGCGCCAGCGTCAGCCCACCCGTTGCATCAACCGCCGTCACCCGCACCGCCAGCCGGAGACTGACCCCTGCTTGCATGCAGGCCGCTGCCAGCACGTCGATCAGCGCCGCCCTGTGCATGAAACGATAAGGCGCGCCTGCGACCCGGGTCAGATCGAACCGGGCGATCACCCTGCCGCCCACCGCATCACGGGGTTCCACCGCCTCGGCGCGCAACGACACATCGCTAAGCGATTCGCGCAGACCCAACGCTTCCAGCACCACCGCGCCATTCGGGGTAATTTGCAGGCCCGCACCGACCTCGGTCAATGCCTGCGCCTGTTCGAGAACCGTGACCTGTGCGCCGGTGCGGGCAAAGGCCAGCGCCGCAGTCAGCCCGCCGATGCCACCGCCGATGATGGTGACGGCGCGCCCTGCGTTATACCCTGATTGCGCCATTCGCACCGCCTTGCCTGTCATGCCAGCAGACAGCCTTGGGCGCAGGCTGACGCAAACATCCTAAGCTAGGGTAAACCGCATCAGCAGCCAAGGCACCGTTTCAATCGTCCCGATGGACCTTTTCACGCCGCTCGTGCCGCTCCTGCGCCTCAAGGCTCATCGTGGCGATGGGCCGCGCGTCCAGCCGCTTGAGCGAAATCGGCTCGCCGGTGATCTCGCAGTAGCCATATTCACCCTCGTCGATCCGGCGCAACGCCGCGTCGATCTTGCTCACCAGCTTGCGCTGGCGGTCGCGGGTGCGCAGTTCCAGCGAGCGATCAGTCTCTTCGCTGGCGCGGTCGGCGATATCGGGAATATTGCGGGTCGCGTCCTTCATGCCGGTGATCGTGTCCCGGCTGTCGGACATCAGATCGGCTTTCCAGTTGTGCAGCTTGCGACGAAAATACTCGAGCTGCCGGTCGTTCATGAATGGTTCGTCTTCGGCGGGACGATAATCATCCGGCAGGAACACTTCGGCTTTCATGTCTGCTCCCCTTGCACGACCGGAAGCTGGCATTTCCAGGTTACCACTCATCCGGCACACCCCCTTTGGATGGCGCTCCTCTACTCCCTTGTCCGGACGGTGTCACCCCCCGATTTCCGTGTTGTGATCGCGCGTTGCGGGTGGCACTGCGCGTGTTAGGCTGGGCGGACAGTCCAGTCAAAGGAACAGGCGCGCATGCGATTCACCGGCACCCAAAGCTATATCGCCACCGACGATCTGGCCATCGCCGTCAACGCCGCCGTCACGTTGGAGCGGCCCTTGCTGGTCAAGGACGAACCGGGGACCGGCAAGACCGAACTGGCAAGGCAGGTGGCACTGGCGCTCGACCTGCCAATCATCGAATGGCATGTGAAATCGACCACTCGCGCACAGCAGGGTCTTTACGAATATGACGCGGTCAGCCGGCTGCGCGACAGCCAGCTTGGCTTCGGTCTGGGCGGCGAGCGGGTCGCCGATGTGAACAATTACATCAGGCGCGGCAAGCTTTGGCAGGCTTTCACTGCCCCCTCCCGCGTCGTCCTGCTGATCGACGAAATCGACAAGGCCGATATCGAGTTTCCCAATGACCTGTTGCAGGAACTCGACCGGATGGAGTTTCACGTCTACGAGACCGGCGACACCGTCCGCGCCCTGCACCGGCCAGTCGTCATCATCACCTCAAACAATGAAAAGGAACTGCCCGACGCATTTTTGCGCCGCTGCTTTTTCCACTTCATCCGCTTTCCGGATCTCGAGACACTGCGCGCTATCGTCGCCGTGCATCATCCGGGGATCAAGGAGGCGCTGTTGACCACCGCGCTGACGCAGTTTTTCACGCTGCGCGATACGCCGGGTCTGAAAAAGAAACCCTCAACCTCCGAAGTGCTCGATTGGCTCAAACTGCTGCTGGCCGAAGATCTGAGTGCAGAAGATCTGCGCGCTGACAGCAAACAAAGCCTGCCGCGCCTGCATGGTGCGCTGCTCAAGAACGAACAGGACGTGCATCTGTTCGAGCGGCTGGCCTTCATGGCGCGCGGCGGGCGCTGACAGCACGATCCCGCAATCGATGCTGCGAATCAGTCATCTCAGCGCTGGCCCAGCCCGTCGCACGACATCGGCCGCAAAGCTGGCATTGAAGCGCAATCAACATCTTGCGGCACAATGTTGATGCTACACTAGGCACCTGCGCCATCCGCGCAACAGCGGCGCAGAACCTGTCGCAGCCTGCAGGTCAGGCGTGATTTATCCACAGACTTGTCCCCAAATCGGCTTCTGGCACCCGCCTACGACGGTGCCGCAGGATTGCCTCAAATCGTCCGCATCCGGGCCGCAGTCACATCGCATCAGGTCAGGAAGCGACGAGGAGTATGAAATGAACCAGGCAAAACAGCCCGTCCTGATCCGCCCATTGCTGGCGCAGGACAAGGCCGAATGGCGTGGTCTGTGGACGGCCTATCTGGATTTTTACAATACTGTCCTGCCTGACGCGATCTTTGAGTCGAGCTTTGCCCGCATGATCGGCGATGACCCGCAGGATTATAATGGGCTTGTGGCCGTGGCGGATGGCAGACTTGTCGGCCTCACGCATTACGTGTTTCACCGGCATGGCTGGCAGATGGCCAATGTCTGCTACCTGCAAGACCTCTATGCCGATCCGTCCGT
>Ga0105050_10007265_pt1 | contig 13318 bp, 13 predicted proteins | sample FRY01_FD_78088 | JGI IMG/M metagenome (GOLD analysis project Ga0105050, IMG submission 78088) | Freshwater microbial communities from Lake Fryxell liftoff mats and glacier meltwater in Antarctica - FRY-01 | ecosystem: Environmental > Aquatic > Freshwater > Ice > Glacier meltwater ... | reverse complement strand
GGTCAATTTCGCGTTTGCCGGTGCCGATTACTTCTAAAGCAAACGCCACATTTTCGTACACGGTCTTATTGCCTAGCAGTTTGAAATCTTGATACACGTAGCCAATTTCGCGCCGCAGCAGCGGCACTTTCCAGGCACGCAACGTGGCCAGGTTTTTGCCGGCTACCCACACTTCACCTAGATCGGCAATCTGTTCGCGGGTGAGTAGTTTCATGAACGTCGATTTGCCCGAACCGGACGGGCCGACGATGAACACGAATTCGCCTTTGACAATGTCAAGGCTGACGGCGTCTAAGGCGACAACTTCGTCGGTGCCGGCACGCGTGTAGGTTTTTGTGACGTTTTGAAGCCGTATCACCGGGTCCCTACTTTCGCTTGCGTGTCGACGTGCGCCTAGGTGCTGGCAGCCTACACAGTGATGGTTGCATGTTGGCGGATTCTGGCGGTTGAACGGCCAGTGATTTGCCCTGCCAGTGTTTAACTGTCGTCGCTTGCCCGCATGCGCCGGCGCAGTTCGGCTTCCAGCAGCGGGTCAATTGCGCCGTCAAGCACAGCCTGCACGTTGCCGGTTTCATACTCGCTGCGCAAGTCTTTCACCATCTGGTAGGGGTGCAGCACGTAACTTCTGATTTGTGAACCAAAGCCGACGTTTTGCACGCCACCGCGCAACTCGGAAAGTTCATCGTCACGTTTCTGCCGTTCACGTTCAGCCAGGCGCAGTTTGAGCACACGCATCGCTGCAGCTTTGTTTTGATGCTGCGATTTTTCGTTCTGACAGCTCACCACCACACCCGTTGGGATGTGGGTTAAACGGACGGCCGAGTCGGTGGTGTTCACGCTTTGTCCACCTGGACCTGAACTGCGATACACGTCCACGCGAATTTCATCGTCAGGAATGGTCGCATCGTCATCAAGGTCAGGTAGCACCGGCACGACGTCAACTAACGCAAAGGACGTTTGTCTGCGTGCGGCCGCGTCAAACGGTGAGATGCGCACCAGACGGTGCACGCCATGTTCGACGTTTAACCAGCCGTACACGTCACGGCCACGAATTTCAAACGTGGCCGACTTGATGCCCGCTTCTTCACCAAAGGATTCGTCGTACACTTGGGCGTCAAAGCCGCGCATTTCGGCCCACCGCAGATACATGCGTTGCAGCATCTGGGCCCAGTCCATCGCGTCAACACCACCTTCGCCCGCATGCACACTGACAAGTGCATCAAGGGTGTCGTGTTCGCCAGAAAGCATGGTGATGACGTCAAGGCGGTCTAGTTCATCCCCGATAGCGGTGATGCCAAGTGCCACTTCAGCTACCGAATCGGCGTCGTCTTCTTCGCCGGCCAGTTCGTCCAACACAAACAGATCGTCAATGCGTTGGGTTAAACGTGCAAACGTGGTGACTTCTTGTTCGATGCGCGACAGTTCGGTGGTGAGGCTACGGGCACGAGCCGGGTCATCCCACAGCCCTGGTTCGTTTGCGGCTTGCTGCAGTTCATCTAACCGTTCCCGTTTTACCGGCACGTCAAGGTCACGTGCCAGCGTGTCAAGGCGTGCCGCCAGCGCGCGTAACGCGTCGTGGTGGGTGGACGCCATAACTGTGACCTTTGCACGTAACGTTGGGGTGAGTAGCCGATGCTAGCGAAACGGCGTTGACATACGGTTTAGTGCGCTAGCGTCGTGTCAGGCGTTTACAAAGGTTGAGGCATGGTCAACACTCCTGACGGCAGTGAGGGTTATAAGGCGTATGCCGCACTGGATCGGCCTCAACGGCGTGAAATTTCACGTGCGGTGAGTCGCGGTCAGGCGGTCACTGACCGTCGTCTGGCCAAAATTGCGGTGTCGTTTGCCCAGCGCCAACGCCGGTTTTGGCGTTACGCCTGGCTGATTGGCCCGGCACTTGGCGCGTTTCAGTTCATCTCACTTGATCCGCTGCCCGCTGCGGTGAACGCGCTGATTGGTAGCGGCATGCTGATTGCCGCATCCGTGTGGTTTTCCCGCAAAGCCAAACGCGCTGCACGCTTATGTGTTGAGCTGCACAACACGCGTAAAGGCAATCCGCCCGGACCAAAAAACCGGCAGGTGCCTGAACCGTTGCCGCGCAGCACCTACACGCCACGGGGCAAAAAACGGCGCCGTTAACTAGCTGTCAAGCAGGGCTGTTGCGGCGTTAACAACCGCTTCAGCGCTAAAGCCAAAGCGGGCAAACAGTTCTTCTGCCGGTGCGCTGGCCCCGAAACGGTCAAGACTGATGATGCTGCCGTCGTCGCCTGCGATGCGTTCCCACCCAAAACGTACGCCGGCTTCAATGACAACCCGGCGCGTGAGCGCAGCGGGCAGCACCTGTTCTTGATAGGCGGCCGGTTGGGCGTAGAACACTTCCATGCTTGGCATAGACACGACCCGTACGGCATGGCCGTTAGCTTCGAGGGTGGCTGCGGCTTGCACACACAGCTGGGTTTCCGATCCGGTACCAATCAGGCACACGTGCGCGTCACGTCCGGCCGTTTCATAAAGCACATAACCGCCGCGGCTGATGTCCGCCTCGTCGCTGCGGGTTAACGGCGGCAACGTTTGGCGTGACAGTGCAATGACGGTGGGCCCGTTGTTGGTTAACGCATAGCGCCAGGCGGCGACGGTTTCTGCCCCGTCTGCGGGGCGCATCACAGTGACGTTTGGCATGGCGCGTAGCGATGCGACATGTTCGACCGGCTGGTGGGTGGGTCCGTCTTCACCCAAACCGATTGAGTCGTGGGTCATCACATAAATGACTCGCAGGTGCATCAGTGCGGCCAGGCGCAGTGCAGGGCGCAGGTAGTCGCTGAACACCAAAAATGATGCGACGTAAGGAATCACGCCGCCGTGTAGCGCCATGCCGTTCGCGATTGCTGCCATGGCATGTTCACGCACACCAAAGCGCAGGTTGCGGCCAGCACGGCCAGCGCCTTGGCCGTTAGCAGCAAAATCGCCGACGTCTTTAATGTCGGTGTTGTTGGATGCGGCCAGGTCAGCTGAGCCACCAAACAGTTCCGGTAGTTGTGGTGCCAGCGCGTTAATCACATCACCTGAATGCACCCGTGTGGCTTTGGGTGTGTCAAGTGCGGGCAGCGCAGCCTGCCAGTTTGCGGGAAGTTCGCCGCGCAAAACACGGCGTTCAAACTCGTCAGCTAACTGCGGATAAGCGGCACGGTAGGCGGCAAACAGCTCGTTATAGGCGTGTTGTTTTGCGTGTCCGGCGGCCGTCTGGTCGGTGAACGCACGCACCTCATCAAGGACGGTAAACGGCGGATGGTCATAGCCGTACGCGGCTTTGGTTAACGCCACTTCTTCAGCACCCAGTGGTGCGCCGTGTGAACCGGGGGTGCCTTGTTTGTTGGGTGAGCCAAAACCTATGACGGTGCGCACTTTGATTAATGAGGGTCGCGGATCGGTGCTGGCTGTGTTGATGGCTTGGCGCAGCGCGTCAAGGTCATTGCCGTTGGCAACTTCATCGGTGTGCCAGCCATATGCCACAAACCGTTTCAGTACATCTTCGGTGAACGCTTTGTCGGTGCCACCATCGATAGTGATCTGGTTGTCGTCATACAGATACACGATCCGGCCAAGTTTCAAATGACCGGCCAGGGACGCCGCTTCAGAGGCAACGCCTTCCATCAGGTCACCGTCAGAGACGATGCCAAAGATGCGTTGGGGCAGCACATCAAAACCGTCACGGTTGAATTCGGCAGCTAACCGTTCGGCGGCAATGGCCATGCCGACACCGTTGGCAAATCCTTGACCCAGCGGTCCGGTGGTGGTTTCTACCCCGTCAAGCAGAAAATTTTCGGGATGTCCTGCGGTCACCGATCCGGACTGGCGAAACGCTTTAATGTCATCCAACGTGGGTCGTGCATACCCGCTCAAATGCAACGCCGCATAGATCAGCATCGAGCCGTGGCCCGCTGACAGCACAAAGCGGTCACGGGCACACCAGTTGGGGTCGGCCGGGTTGTGTCGCAACGTTTCGTTGAACAAGATGTGTGCGATCGGTGCGCAACCCATCGGCATGCCCGGATGCCCCGAATTTGCCTGCTGTACGGCGTCAATGGCCAGTGTGCGCAAAGTGGTGATGGACAGTTGGTCTAAATCTGCAGACATGAGGGGCCTTGGTGTGACGGGTGCGGGGTGATTTTAAGCCAAATGCTACTCACCGTTTCACTTTCACGCGTCGCACACCAAATCGCATACAGCTAAAAGCCAGCCGGTGATGGCATCGGTGTGTTGTGTGAGTGCTGCGGTTGGTGCGTGTGCCGTTAGATCAGGCGCATATTTTTTGCGGATTGCACAGTCATGATCACCACCTACAACGGTTATCTGTGTGGCATCACCGGCGTAGCGTTCAAGCGCATCGTGTAACTGTTGTGCGGTGCCAAACGGGTCACGGCTGCCGCTGACAAAAAGGCCCGGCATGGCCGCTGCCCCAAGCAGGGTGTCGCGCGGCTTTAGTGTGCCTAGCGCATGCAACGGAAAGCCGTAGGCGATCAGCGCTGCCACCCGTGTGGTCGTTGCCGCATACGTTAACGCGACCCGTGAGCCATACGATTTGCCGCCAACAATCAGCGGCAGGTCAGCGACAGCAAACGTGTTAATGAGTGCGTCAAGCTGGGCCACACTGTGTGCCATAGCCCCCGGTGGCCGCCGCTGTTGATTGTGCGGCAGGTTAATGACCAGCGTGTCGATGCCGACAGTTGCCATCAGGCCGGCAAAAAAGGTCAGCCCTTCGGCCTGCCAACTGCCACCAGCACCAGGCAGCAGCACAGCTTTGGCGCGTGGCGCTTTACCGCAAAACGTGGCACCGTCAAGCGTGTCGTTGCTGCGTGTTGTAACGCTAACCGGTTTAAGTTTAACGGTCACTGGGCACAGAAATCAGCACCGGACAGTGGGCGTGGGCAACCACTTGATGGGTGACAGAACCTAACAGTAGGCCCCGAAATCCGCCCAAACCGCGCGCACCAACCACAAGTAGATCGGCTTTTTTTGATTCTTCACACAGCACCCGGGCTGCACCGCCAGGGGCAATGAACGTGGTGACGTTAACGCCGGTTGGCACGATGACGTCGTGTAACAGATCGGCGATGATCTGTTCGGCGGCGGCTTTCAATTCTTCGTCACTTGGCAGGGTGACAACAGCGGGCAGCGCCACAATTTCTGGTGTCGGATAGGCATGCACCAGCACGACGTCGCTGTTACGAAACACGGCTTCTTCAAGCGCTAAGCCAAGTGCCCGCCGCGAATCGTCTGACGTGTCGATACCAACGATTATGCGCCCCATGTCTACCCCTTGTCGTTTGACACTAAAACCCAACATAGCGGCTTGAGTTAGCTGCCGGTGAGGGACCGTTGGTCGGTAGTTTCGGGGACTTTTGCCGGTGACTGTGACCGGTGTGTCTACGCCATGCTTAGGTGGTGTTGCTCGTCGTAGCGTTAAAGGAGCCGGTGATGACGTCGTTAACTGACCCGATCGGTACGTTTTGTGGTGCGCCAGTTGCCACCATCCGACCGACCCAAACGTTACGTGAGGCGGTTGAAGCCTTAGCCGCCGATGTCATCGGCTTGCTGGTGGTGGTTGACCCCAGTGGTGTGCGCGGCGTCATCTCCGAACGTGACATTGTGGTGGCGATTGCTGAAGACACTGACTTAACCCTGGCACGTGTCCTTGAGTACATGTCAACGGAACTGATTCAGGTGTCTGAAGATGCCAGTGTGGCTAGTGCTGCTGCAACGATGGCGGCGTCACAGATCCGCCATCTGGTGGTGACCCGCAACGACGCGGTCACCGGGGTTGTGTCGGTGCGCGAAATTTTGAAAGTGTTAGTCGAAAGCCACAGCTAACAGCCGTGCGCAGTGTGCTTCACAGCCGCGAAACGACTAGCGTTTCACCAACGAGAAAAGTTTAGTGTTGCTGTTCATTTGACGTTAAGGAGCCTTAATCGCATGGCAAAAATCATCTACACCTACGCCGATGAAGCCCCTGCGCTTGCCACCCATTCGTTGTTGCCGGTGATCCAACGTTTCGCCGCGGCCGCCGACGTCACCGTTGAGCTTGAAGATATTTCGCTGGCCGGGCGCATCATTGCACTGTTTCCCGAGTATCTGCGTGACGATCAGGTGATTGAGGATGCGCTGGCCAAACTGGGTGCGTTAGTGAACGCACCTGAGGCGAACATCATCAAACTGCCCAATATTTCGGCGTCCATTCCGCAGCTCAAAGCGGCCGTAATCGAGCTGCAAGCAGCCGGTTATGCCGTGCCGGACTACCCCGAAGAGCCTGCTAATGACACTGAACGTGAAGTGCGGTCACGGTATGACCGGGTGAAAGGTTCGGCCGTAAACCCGGTGTTGCGTGAAGGCAACTCGGATCGGCGTGCGCCACTAGTTGTCAAACGTTACGCCCAAGCCAACCCGCATTCGATGGGTGCCTGGTCAAAAGATTCTAAAACGCATGTGGCCACCATGAGCCACGGCGATTTTCGCCATTCAGAACAGTCTGTCACCGTCGACACCCCGGACGACGTGCGTATCGAACATGTGGATGCCAACGGCACTATCACCGTATTGAAAGCCTCCACAGTGCTGCTTGCCGGCGAAGTGATTGACACGGCCGTGATGAGCAAACGGGCGTTGACCGCGTTTCTAACCGAACAGATCAATGACGCGCGCGGTTCAGGTGTGCTGTTTTCGGTGCATTTGAAAGCCACCATGATGAAAGTCTCTGACCCGATCATTTTCGGTCATGCGGTGCGCGCCTACTACGCCGACGTGTTCACCACCTACGGGGAAGTTTTTAACGCCCTTCGTTTATCGGCCAACGACGGCATGGCAGCCATCGAATCGGGCCTGTCTGGCTTGGTTGATGCAGACGTTGCCACAGAAATCCTTGCTGCCATTGAGGCAACGTATGCCAACGGTCCGGCGTTAGCGCAGGTCGATTCGGCCCGTGGTATCACCAACCTGCATGTGCCAAGTGATGTGATTGTGGACGCATCCATGCCAGCGATGATTCGCACGTCGGGTCAGATGTGGAACAAAGATGACGCCCAGCAAGACACCAAAGCAGTCATCCCTGATTCGTCGTACGCCAGCGTGTATGCCGAAACGATTCGGTTCTGTCAAGAAAACGGGGCGTTTGATCCTGCGACGATGGGTTCGGTACCAAACGTTGGTTTGATGGCGCAGAAAGCCGAAGAGTACGGCTCGCATGACAAAACGTTTGAAATTGCCACCAACGGTCATGTGGTTGTGGTCGCCAAAGACGGTCAGGTGTTGATGACCCAGCCGGTTGAAGCGGGCGACATTTTCCGGATGTGTCAAACCAAACATGATCCGATTGTGAACTGGGTTGAGTTGGCGTGTGACCGTGGCCGTGTCACGGGTGTACCGACCGTGTTCTGGTTGGAGGAAACGCGTGCGCATGACCGTGAACTCATCAAAAAAGTGAACGCCACGTTGGCCGGACTTGACACTGACGGGGTAGACATCAAAATTATGGCGCCCAAAGAGGCGACCTGGTTCTCCCTTGAGCGGGCCAAAGCCGGCCAAGACACCATTTCGGTTACCGGCAACGTGTTGCGTGACTATCTGACAGACCTGTTTCCCATTTTAGAGTTGGGTACCAGCGCCAAGATGCTGTCCATTGTGCCGCTGATTGCCGGTGGTGGCCTGTTTGAAACCGGTGCGGGCGGTTCGGCACCCAAACATGTGCAGCAGCTAGAAAAAGAGAATCATCTGCGTTGGGATTCGCTCGGCGAATTTTTGGCGTTGGCCGTGTCGTTTGAACATTTGGCCCAGAAGCAAGGGGTTGCGCGGGCGGCCGTGTTGGCCCAAACCCTTGACCGGGCGACTGGCACGTTGCTCACCGAAGGCCGCTCACCGTCACGGCGTGTCAACGAACTTGATAACCGTGGCAGTCATTTCTATCTGGCGCTGTACTGGGCCAAAGAGCTGGCAGCAAACACGACAGATCCCGCGTTAGCCCAAGCGTTTGCTCCGGTTGCTGAGGCGTTAGAGGCAAACGAGCAGCAGATCGTGACTGAACTTGCCTCCGTGCAAGGCCCTGCCGCTGACGTGGGCGGCTACTACTTTGTGGACCGGGTGAAAGCTGACGCGGTGATGCGTCCTAGTGCGACGTTTAACGCAATTATTGACGCGATGCCACTGTAAATTTATGGGCCACCTTCTGGGAGAAGAAGGTGGCCCATAAACGGTTAGCAGAGTTTCTTCTTGGGAGAGTAAAACTGTGCTGCCATTGCGAACTGGGAGTGCGTAGTGTGTGGTGTAACCCACGTGCAGTCTGAACAGTAAAGCGCTGCTGTTGCGTGAACCTGTCGCTGATGTGACTATTGGGTTACAGCGCGTTACGCCTTGGGTGGTGCTGAGGAGAACTCGATGAGTTCGCCGGTGGCAGCAAAAATGACCTGTTCGGCGATGTCCACACCATGATCGGCGTACCGTTCGATGCGTCTAATCACGCCGAGCAGTTCAAAGATCACCGCCAACGTTTCACCGTCTAAACCTTGGGCTTGTGTGAGCAGTTCACGAAACAGGTGCACTAACAGCGCATCAACTTCGTTATCTAACGCAAGCACCGTTAACGCTTTTTCTTCGCTGACTTTCAGCAGTGCTGCCACGGCCGTCTGGCACACTGCCTGGGCTTTTTGGCCCATCGTGACAATTTGGGCGTGCATGACAGCTTCACTTGCATGGGCGTTGATGCGTTGCACAACCCGGGCGATTGACACGGCATGGTCAGCCATCCGTTCAATGTGCAAACTGGCATGCAAATGTGCAGCCAGCAGACGCAAGTCAAGGCCGACCGGTCCTTGCAACGCCACGGTCGTTAAAATCTGGTGTTGCACGGCCGTGTAACGGTGATCAACGCCTCTATCGGCACGGATAACAGTTAACGCCAACGCCTGATCGTTGCGCCCTAACGCATCCAGGGCCTGGGTAAGCATCGCGTCTGCCCGGCTGGCCATATCAGCCACGGTGGCAGCAACTTCTTCTAGTGACCGGTCGAGCTGTTCACGCACGGCACACACTTTCTGTCAGCGACGACACGCGTCGGTCGGATTAAGCAAACGCTACGAGATGAAGGTGGCGAAAAAGCGGCCGGCGGGTGACGGGCCGGTGAACAGCGTGTGCCGTTGGCATGAGTGTGCCGTTTCCGCCTGTTCATGTTGCCGCTACCGTGCGTTAAGACGTTGCGTCTATCGTTTGGGTTACCGCAGGTGAAGGAGTTGGGCGCATCATGCAAAAGTTGCTGCTCGTTGAAGATGAAGCAGCGATCGCTGAAGGCCTTGCGATCACGTTAGAAGCCGAAGGTTTCAGTGTGCTGTGGGTGAATAATGGCGCTGATGCGCTCACCACCTTCGCTAAACATCGTCCCGATCTGGTGCTGCTCGATCTGATGCTGCCAGGGATGAGTGGCACTGACATTTGCCGTGAAATTCGGCGTGACTCGGACGTGCCGATCATCATGTTGACGGCCCGTGACAGCGAAATTGATCGGGTCGTCGGTTTAGAGTTAGGTGCCGACGATTATGTCACGAAACCGTTTTCTACCCGTGAGCTGGTAGCACGCATCAAAACGGTGCTGCGTCGCGCCCCGATAGTGACGATGGCTGACAACGACACGGCACCGGCACATGCTGCCGGTGTGCGCGTTGACCGTTCCCGGCATGAAGTCCAAGTTGACGGGACGCTTGTGACGTTGCCACCCAAAGAATTTGAACTGCTCGCCTACCTAGTTGAGTATGCCGGTCGGGTGTTAACCCGCGACCAGCTAATCGATCAGGTGTGGGGCAGCGACTATTACGGGGATACAAAAACCCTTGATGTGCATGTGCGCCGTATCCGCGCACGCATCGAAAATGACCCGCATGATCCCAAACGGCTGTTAACCGTACGTGGGGTTGGCTACCGGTTCACCGACCAGTGACACACCCTGACCGTGACGCACAAACACGCCTGCTTGACGCGTTAACGGCAGCTGCAGTGCTCGTTGATGTAAACGGTGTGCTGGTGGCCGCCAATATGCCAGCACGACAACTGTTGGCGCTAAGAACGCTTGGAAGTGTCACTGTCGCTGACGTGTTCACCGACAGTGCGGTTACAACGCTACTCACAGAGGTACGTGCCGGGCGTGCACCGGCAAGCTGTGACACGCATGTGCGTGCAGCCGCGTTAACCGTCATCGCCTCGATGGTTGATGACCTGGTGCTGCTGGTCATCACCGATCATACGCGGCAACGGCAGGTGGACGAGTTGCGCCGCGACTTTGTGGTGAACGCGTCACATGAACTAAAAACGCCGGTGACAAGCATTCAAACGTTAGCTGAAGCGTTGGCGGTGGTGATTCGCACCAAACCTGGCCGTGTGCCCCAGTTGGCGGCACGGTTAAGTGCTGAAGCTGAACGGCTTAGTGCGCTTGTCACTGACCTGTTGGACCTGCGGCGGTTAGAAGAACGCGGGCAAACGAGCCGTGAACCGGTGAATCTGGCCGCCATTGCCCGCAGTGTGGTCGCACACGAAATTCCCCGCGCTGACGCACGCAACATCACCGTGCAAGTCGTGGCACCTGATGCGATGATTGTGGATGGGGTGGCCGGCGATTTAGAAATCATTGTGAAAAATTTGGTTGTGAACGCTGTCAAGTACAACCGTGACGGCGGCACTGTGACAGTCAGTTTGACCCGTGACGGGCCGCAGGTGTGTTTAACCGTCGCTGACACGGGTATCGGCATTCCTGATGAGGACCTGCCACGCATTTTTGAACGGTTCTACCGGGTGGATACGGCCCGTTCGCGTGAAACTGGCGGCACTGGCCTTGGCTTGTCGATTGTCCGTCACGCCGTTGATTTACATGACGGCCAAGTCACTGTGACCAGCCGCCGCGGGGACGGCTCAACGTTTACCGTGCTGCTACCTGCCAGTGTTGAGGAAACGTTTTAAGGTTGCAGACGCTGCGCCTGCCAGCTGTCGTTGTCCCAGGTGAGTTGGATGCGGTCGTGCATCCGTGACCGGCGGCCTTGCCAAAATTCGATGACGTTTGGGGTTAACAGATAGCCACCCCAAAACGTGGGTCGTAACACGTCAGTGTCACCCGGATGGGCAGCCTCAATGGCGGCAAACTGGGCGGCGAGCAGGTCACGGTCAGCAATAGGTTGGGACTGTTCGCTTGCATGTGCCGCCATGCGCGCACCGCGCGGCCGGGAAGCAAAGTAGGCATCGGATTCGTCATCAGGTAGCAGTGAAATCGTGCCACGCATACGAATCTGTCGTTCTAACGTGGTGTTAAACCAGGTCAGTGCCGCATACGGGCTGTGTGCTAACTGGCTGCCTTTAGCCGAATCACGGTTGGTGTAAAAAAAAGCGCCGCGATCATCCACGCCCCGCAGCAACACGATGCGGGCATCAGGCTGCCCGGCGTTATCTACGGTTGCAATGTTGATGGCTGTCGGGTCTTTCATGCCGGTGGCAATGGCATCATCAAGCCAGGCACGAACAGTGACAAACGGGTCGGCTGCAATGTCGCCTACATCAAGTTCACCGGCGGTGTAATCAACCCGTGGTTGGGGCAGCGGATCCATGCGCACCTTCTCCTCACCATCAGACGTGTGCCTGCTCAGTGAGATTACACGCCAAAGAGGGTGCCGAACACAGTTCCAATCAGATACCCAACGATGCCTGCGCCACCGCCAATGATCAGCATCCGCATACCGCTTCTCACCGGTGAGCGTTTCGTCAGGCGGGTCAGCACAGCACCGGTGACAAACAGGGCAAGGACACTTAACAGGACACTTGCGACAATCGCCGGCAGGCCTTCACTGATCAAAAAGGGCAGTAACGGAAGAAATCCGCCGCCGATAAACAGACCCCCGTTAGCCGCGGCTGCTCGCAACGGACTGACGTTCTCCTCATCAGAAATTTCAGCCCCGACAGATAACAGTTCGCGTTGCGTTTGCACACTCACATATTCGCCGGCAGCCATCGACATCGCCCCTGAGGCAAGCCCGGCGATGCCGGCAATAACAATGGCTTCGCCAGAAATTTGGGCACCGGCAACACCCATCACAATGCCAAAGGTTGACACGATGCCATCTTGAATGCCAAACACGGCCGCACGAATCGTGTTGGCCGACTCCAGCACGCCACCATTTTTGCTGTCGGTGTCAGGTTGAGCGTCAACGGTGGGCTCTGCCGCATCTTTTGGTGTCGTATCGTTAGTGTCCATAGAGCTGAAGCCTAACGTGCCGTTGGCGGCCGCGCCGACAGCAGCTAAGGGGTGAGTACATGTTGTGGTTGCATGCGTTTGCCAGCTGGTGGCTTGTGGGGGTGGGTTTGACCGTCACGTTGGTGCAGTATCCGACGTTTCGGGTGGTTGCCCCCGGCGAGTTTGTCGCGTTTCACGCCCGGCATTCAACCGGCATGGTGCTGGTGGTGGCTGTGCCGTGGCTGACCCAGGGCGTAACGGCTCTGGCGGTGCTTTTGGGTGCGTATCCGGCGGCAGCCAAAGTGGTGGTTGGGTTTAGTGCTGTCGCGGTGCTTATAACCGTCACAGTGATTGTGCCGGCACACGGCCGGCTTTCTGACGGCTTTTTCGCTGCGGCCCATGCCACATTGACGCGTGCTGATCGGGTGCGCACAGCCGCGTTTTTGCTGCACGCGGTCGCGGTAAGTGTGGTCGCGTACGGCTTTTACGCGTAGATGGCAAGTTCAACGCCACTGTGGGGGTCATGTTCGCTGGCACTGCCGTAACGGATCGCCTGATTATGTGCGATGCGCCGTGCCGTGTTGCTTGCCACAGCCGCGTCCAACATGTCATCGGCGCCACACTTGGCCCCGGCAGGCAGGCAGGTGTCAAGTGTGATGCCGACCGTTGCCAGGGCGTTTATGCGCTGAATCACACCCGCCCAAGTTGTTTTGGCTGCACTTAACGGGGCGCCGGTTAGGTGGGTGAAGCACAGTTCTGGATGGGTTTCATACAGCCGTTTGGGAAACGTGTGGAGGAACTGTTCGGTTTCGCCAATTTTTTGGCGCAACCCGAACGCTTGAATGCTGATGCCCTGTCCGGTTAACGCGTGATTGGTTTTGGTTGCTTCGGCATGCGTGTCACACAACAGTGCGGGCCGTACGGGTGTGAGAAACAGGCTTGAGTGGCGCACACCAAGCGCTTTTTTGGCTGCCAGGTCACAACCGCGTGCCTGCGTGTCGCTAAGCCCAATCGGCACGTCAACAGCCACCGTATGACAGGCCGCTAACACGTCGGTTAATTCGGGCAACG
>Ga0105050_10007263_pt1 | contig 13321 bp, 13 predicted proteins | sample FRY01_FD_78088 | JGI IMG/M metagenome (GOLD analysis project Ga0105050, IMG submission 78088) | Freshwater microbial communities from Lake Fryxell liftoff mats and glacier meltwater in Antarctica - FRY-01 | ecosystem: Environmental > Aquatic > Freshwater > Ice > Glacier meltwater ... | reverse complement strand
TTATAACGGGATTTGTAACAAATTCGACGGGCATGTGATTGAAGTATTTGGTATAGGGATAGAGATTGGCAAGGTGTTTGCATTATCCGTCCAGTTCATGCTTCTGTATATAATATGGATGTTGCGAGCACTACCATACCCCAAATACAAACAGTGTGTCTTGTGTCTTTCTCTGATATGGATCCCCTTTACATTTTACTCCCCTGTGAAGCAACCCAACGAGCAAATATCTGCGATACTTGCATTCGCATTGGCTGGTATAGCGACGTCAATTTACCACTACTACTACACATCAAAAAATATACATGTGTTGGCATTGATGTGTCCTGTTTACATCATGTCGTTTGTACTATATGCTTCATTTTCATATGTACTATATCCTCCAGCAGATCGATTCTATTATAAACGCAAGTGGTGTGGTCTTGGATACGGCGGAAAGGAAGACAGCTGTTCACGTATTCGATATTGAGATACGAAGACTGTCTTGACACAATACCAGGCACCTCTCAACACTTAAAAAATCCCAATAGCGGCCAAAAACACCAAACTGGTCCGTGCACCTCTCAACACTTCAAAAATCAAAAAAAACCAAAGCGGTCCGGGCACCTCTCAACTTTTTAAAAACGCAATCTCGGCGAACGAGCCTGCCATCGATCTCCACGTGCATAAATAGCACGCGCCCCGTCACGTGCATCCATGCCCTCCCCTGACAACTCTGACGCATGTGTGCCAGCCCTCCCGAGCGCCGTGCAGCCTGAGCCCGGCGCCATGGAGAGCCCTGCTGCCGGCGCAGTGGTGGCCAGCGAGCGCATGCTGAAGGTCCCTGCCACAGTCCTCAAGACGCTCGCGGGGCTCGAAGGTCTCGACGACTCTCTCCTCGTGGGCAAGAGTCTGCGCCAGCTCGCACAGGGGCAGAATGACACCCAGGGCAAGGATGTCAGTGGCTTTTTCGTGGTGGCTGATGCGGGAGCGGCTGTGTTGTTTTCATATAAAACAGCTGGGATTCAGTGGACTAAGAACACAAATCAAGTCAACAAAGAGATTGCTCCAAGTCTCGCGTATATTGAGAGTGGTCACACTTCGGTATGTTCAATTAAATAAGATTCAATTTTATAGTATTAATTTGAATTAAGTATAATTAGTATTGATTATAGTTACTAAATTTTAGTCAACTTTTTCATGGTACTAAATTTAGTACCACTAATAATTAGTATTAGGAATTGAAAACAATTCCAATTACTAAATTTTAGTCAACCTTTTTCTGGTACTAAATTTAGTACCATTAATTTAGTGTCAATAAAATATGAGTCTCTCGTATTTTTGTGCAGGGTGGGCAGCTCGCGGTCGTCAACTCGCTCGACCTCATCAAGCTCCTCATGACCCACCCCAAGATGAAGGCGTTCGCTGCTGAGGGTGCCATGGCCTACGTGCAGCGCGAGACGGGTGCCGTGGGAGGCATTGCGCGCGCCGTGCAGGCGGCGACGGCGCCGAGCGAGGGGCAGCGTGTGCTGCAGGCGGGCTTCGACGGGGCGATTGCGGAGGGGGGGAGCCGCACGGAGCACACTACCATGACGGACGCCGACGGGCGCCAGACGGTGCAGCGCCTTGTCGAGCGGGGGGTGCTACTCCCGGACGGCCAGGGGGTGCAGGTGCAGCAGGCGCAGTCGGTGGTGGAGGGGGGGGTGAGGACAGATTTCGACGGACTCATTCACAACATGACACACATGGTCAACGCTATTACCACCTCTGCTGAATTCATGGGGAAGATGCGCCAAGACATGTGCTCCATCGAAAAGCGCGTGCTCTCGCTCGAGGACAGCGCCAAGCAGGGCCACGCGAAGAAGGCTCGCGCCAGCAAGAAGCAAGAGACGTGGAACCGCACGACGCACCCCGAGCTGCCCAAGAATATACTATTCAGGGATGGTTCTTTCGGGTGGAAGAAGACCCACAAGAAGCAGTACTTCAGCAAGTACGGCTTCGCTACCATGCAAGAGGCCATGCAGAATCTCGCGGGCTTCCAGCTGGGGCGTTTTTCGCAGGATTAGAAGTGGCGAGTGAGTGGCGGTGTGTATTTTGAGTGAGATTAAAGCGTGTAAATTATGAGTTTGAGTATATAAGACTACCACCGGCAGCGCACACAACCGCCTGCAAGCATGCATAAACAAAAAGGCCATAAGAAGTGCGTTGCCAAGCCAAGCAATGGCAACACAGAAAAGCAGCGTGCGTCCTTGATACGCAAAGGAGTCAAACAAATAGTATCACTGCCGAAGTGGGACGGGGTCCAAGTGATGGGCATCCTAGATGATGCTGGTGTCATGCAGTTTATATATCCCAAAAGCGGCAAGCAGCTGGCATTCGATGCCAATCTCTTGAGGTCGCTGCGGGGAGAATGCGCCCTCGTGAAAGGGCCCATTATATTCGAACTCGTGTGCTGGCATGATCGTTTTCACAAGCATGCCTTCAAAGGCACGTGTGGCGTGTCAGTCAGGAAGACATTGATGTCGATCCGGGAGTTCCGAGATGCGTGCTTGACGCTGATAGTGACGACCAGCACCCACGGAGACACAGCCACGGAGCGCATGAGCGTCCTGCCCGAGTGGTTTCCGCGAGGTCTGATCAAAGTGCGCCCGGACGGATCCCTGCAGTGGCCCTGCGATGATTTTGTTGGTGATGCCAAGCCCATGGTGACACATTTCACTCCGTGGATTTTCAACGCGTGCGAGATGGAGACCAGACTCAGCGAAATCAGGGACGAGTTGAGCCGCGAAAACTCGCCTCCGTTCGAGGGCCTGGTCTGTTCGCTGGTGTACGAGTCTGGCAACACGGGCAACAACTTCCCGTCCTGGGAAATCGAGCCGTACCAAACGCCGCACGTATTCAAGTACAAGAACCAGGCGAACGGCAACGCGCGGTGCACAGGCGTGTGGCGTGACAACCCTGAGGAAGGCGTGGATGCCGTGGAGCGTGCCGAGTTGGTGTTTCGCGACCGCGGAACCAAGACCGAGGTATCCATGCTGTCGATTCCACTGGACGTGGCGACTGCGACGAAACTGAAGATGGCCCTGGATTGTCAGAAGGAGGTAGGCGTTATGACCAACGAGATCAGATGGTACTGGAACACGGGGCGGGGCGCAGAGGGGGAGCAGGAGAGCGAAACTCGCTTCCTGTTTGTGTGTGCAGTGCTGTTCGACGGGAGAAACCTGGTACACGTGCGCCCACCAGGCGACGTGTTTCAGGTGTCCACGAAAAAGGCGCGGGCCTCGGCCGAAATGTCTGATTTGGACAGGATGAAAGCCAACCGCAAGAACGCGCAGGCGAGGGAAGCGAAGCACAAGAGGAACACCGAGCACAGCGATTGGAATCTGCACACTGATACTTGGTGTACGCAGAAGGAAAAGGAGCAAAGACACAAGAGCAACATCCTGAACAAGCAATGGTTTGCTGATCTTGGTGCAGCGATGCAGTTTTCGAATTTCGAGAGCCCACAAGACACGGTGCGGAAAGCGGAGCGGAAATTTTGCATCAAAGCTGTCAGGCAAGAGAGCCAAAAGGTCCGGGATGGCGAGACCACATCATACAGTGTAGCCGAGCAGCAGGCTCTGATTGATCGTGCTGAGAAGTGCGGCATTTCGCTCAACTTGCAATGGAAGATGCATGACACCGACGAGCGCCCCGCACCGACACCCAGTGCGTCGAAGCAGGAGGAGAAGCCGCTCCCCGTGGCCGTTCCGCCCACCCCCGAGGAACTCGCGAGAATCGAAGCGCTTGAGACTGAAAGACGAGAAGTCAGGAGGACCATCATCGCAGCGCGCGACACACACCAGTACTGGTCTCCCCCGGAGAGGAAGAAGATGCTTGCGCGAGCGCTAGCGTGCGGCATCTTGGTGGGTCACAACCTCATATGGCCAAAGCTCACCCGCGCAGCCGCGACGGCCTTCGAGCGGGCAGCCAAGAAGCAGAAGAAGGCCGAGGGCGGGAGCGCGTCCAGCAAGGAGCAGAAGAAGCCCGAGGGCGAGAGGGCGTCCAGCAAGGAGCAGAAGACGTCTGTGCGCGCTGCATCCCCCCGTCATCAAGCGGAATGTGCACACGCGTATGACCTCAGCCGCTGGGCTGAGCCGCCGGCGGTCGACCCAGCGTCAGTCCGCCTCCGTGAGGCCCAATTACAGGTCGAGTTGGATGCCTCCCATCACGTCAGATACGTCGTCAACAAGATCGGGGGGTCGATTCACCCGCTGTTTGCCGACTATTAGGTCACCGTGGCATGTGGGCTGTTTCCTGTGAAAATAAACGAAATAAAACAAGAGAGGCTGCCGGGCGGCCAGCACGGTGCAGAGCACGAAGGACTGCGAGCTCACACGAAGCGCTGCCTGCCGCGCGCCGCGAGCGAGGGCGGCGTGCGGTACGCGAAGCACTCCGCGGCGTTGTATGTCCACCCCTGCGTGATGAAGTCGAGCTCCACAGCGTCCTGGACGTGCCAGACGAGGCGCAGCGCGTCCTCGTCGGTCGTGCCGCGGATGAGCTGCTCGAGCAGCGGCACTATGTCACCGCACACGGTCGCGGAGATGGTGAACTTCTGCGCCCGGTGGTCCGAGAAGGTGCCCACGTGCGCGAGGCACCTCGAGAACTGCCCGATCCGGGCCTCTGTCGCCCGCCGCGGCACGTAGCTCGAGAGGTACGCGTAGAGATGCGCTGGCAGCGCGACGTGCGCCAGGCGCTCGGCAATCGACTTCATCTTCCACTGCTCGCGCAGGTTGTGCAGGTGCGCGTGGTGTGCGGGCGGGGGCGGCATTGCGCTTTCCGTACGTCTCTTTTAAGGCGCCCGGTGTACAAAAGGAGTTCCACAATAAACAGACTAGGGCCTCGTGCGGGTAGCCTAGTGACTACGAATAGTGGTGCTCAACAGAGCGTATTACCGGTGGAGCAAGCATCTGCGAGCACCAGCGGTGGTCACGCACTGCGTCGTGTGTGAATTTGTTTTATTCAAAAGCTAGATAGACATGATCCATATACAAAACAGCATCTCGCTCGACAGCGTGATGACGAAGTGCAGAGTGTCCCACATTAACTTGCTAATGGCGAAGTGCAGGTTGTGCTCCACCGGTATCATGTCGTCATATGGCGTCCAATGCAGTAGTATTTCGCGGGTGGCTATGTATGCGGCGAGCATTCTGTTCGCAGCTGGACTCGGCGCGTCGCTTCCTTTATACCAACGCATGCGCAACTGAGCCCTGGCAGATAGTATAAGAGAAAGCGTGCGCGCCGCCAGATGCGGGGCATGCTCGCCACACTCTTGGTGTCGGCCAGCTGCGCTGCTGCGCAGGACACGCTGTCGTGCGTCTCATGCGGGCAGGGGCGCTACCTCTCACAGCAGACACGCGTGTGCACAGACTGCCCCCCCTACTCGAGCACGGCTGAGCTGCTCAACGGCACTGATATCGAAAACTGCCGGTGCATCCGCGGCCGCTTCAACGACACCCACAGCTGCCACGAGTGCGTGCGGGGCGAGTTCAAGACAGGCGCCGGCGACGTCCCGTGCACGCACTGCCACCCGCACGCCAACACCTCGCTGCCCGGGTCCTTCAACGCGACGGACTGCGTGTGCGACCCCGGACACTACGAGTCGGGGCCGATCGTGTGCGCCGCGTGTGCGGCGGGAGACTTCAAGAGTGAGCCAGGCAACGCCGCATGTTCGCGGTGCCCGGCGCACAGCTTCTGCGTGCTCGGGTCGGTCCTGCCCGTGCTGTGCCCTGCACACTCGACCTCGGCTGCGGGGAGCGTGCAGCTGAGTGCCTGCCACTGCGTGCCCGGTTTCTCGCGCGACGCCGAGTACGAGTGCCAGTTGTGTGGGCCAGGCAAGTACCAGCCGCTGTCAAACCAGGAAGCGTGCGTGGACTGTCCTCAGCACACCTTCCTCCCGCTGTGGGGCGCGGTCAGCGACGGGGAGTGCCAGGCCTGCGACGCCAACGCGCACTCGGCGCAGCCTGGCGCGACGACTCGCGACGCGTGCCTGTGCAACACGGGGTTTGCTGGCATACCCGGGGCGCCGTGCGTCGCGTGCGAGCCTGGCGCCGTCCGTGCGAATCTCAGCGAGTATATATGTAGCGCCTGTGCGGTAGACTCGTACAATGAGTATGATGCGGCTACTGAATGCATGCAGTGTCCAGGCAACACCTCCACCGCTGGACTACGCCGCCGGGCAGGGCCTCTGGCCTGCGTGTGCGACGCAGGCTTCGCCTCGGCGCGAGGGCTCGGCGCACCCGCCTTCGAATGCGCTGCATGCACACCTGGCACGTTCCAACCCGACCGCAACGCAACACGGTGCGAGCACTGCGTCCCTGGCAGCTATGCCACGGAGCGAGTGGCAACGTCCCCCGACGTGTGCCTCGAGTGTGCTCACGGCAAGTTCACGACAAATGCCGCCCAGACCGTGTGTGTGTCGTGCCCCGGCGACACTTGGCAGAACCTCACAGTACTGGGAGTGAAGGCCAGCGTGTGCTCGGCCTGCCCGGCTCACTCGACGCACAGCAGCTCGGGCGTCACCAGCGTGGACGTCTGCACCTGTGGCGCCGGCTTCGTCGGCACGGGCGTCGGCCCGGCCTACCACTGCGCCCCGTGCGAGGCAGGCAGCTTCTGCCCGGGCAACCGCACGCAGACACCGTGCCCGCTGCACGCCTGGAGCGCCGCAGGGCGTGCGGCCTGCACGCCGTGCGCTGCGCTCAGCGCGACGGCGCCCGGCTCGCCGCAGCACCGGCAGCAAGAGTGCCAGTGCGTCGCCGGCGCCGAGGGCAGCTTCAACGCCAACTGCACGCTGTGCTCGCCCGGCACGGTGCGCGACGACTTTGCGAGCGGGCCCGCGCTCTGCAGCCCGTGCACCCCCGACACCTACGTCGCCGAGCCGGGACAGACGGCGTGCTCGGCCTGTCCCGCCAACGCCAACGCCCCGCCCGGCAGCGACAGCCAGGCCGACTGCGTGTGCGACGCCGCGTACTACGGGCCCGTCGGTGGCCCGTGTGCGCTGTGCCTGCCGGGGTACTACTGCATGGGAGGCACCACCGCCAATCCGTGCATGGCAAACGCACAGTCGGCCGACGGCTCCTCGCGGATCACCAACTGCACCTGCCGCGCAGGCCACTACTCGATCGCCCCCGGCGCCACGTGCCTGGCGTGCACCGTCGACTACTTCTGCCCCGGCTTCGTGCACCGGTACGCCTGCCCCGGCAACTCGACCAGCGCATGGCTCGCCGACGCGGTCGACAAGTGCGTGTGCGACCCTGGCTTCTGGCGTGGCTGCACGGCCAACGCCTCCGGGTTCTACGACGAGCACAGCCGCCCCTGCGTCGTCGAGCACTCACGCCCCTGCGTCGCGTGCGGCGCCAACTCCTTCTGCCTCAACAACACACACACGCACTGCCCCACGCACTCGCAGGCGCCGCCCGGGAGCTCCGACGTGGACCACTGCGTGTGCGACGGCGGCTTCGCCGAGCAGCACCACGCTCGGCATATCGACTAGACTGTTTACGACCCACGAACGCAGCCTGTCCCGACACCGCTCACGATTCTGCCGAGACGACCTCGCACGTCCATGTCCACGTCGTAGTCCTCCAGCACCAGGCCCGGGGCCGCGTACTGCAGGGTCCAGTCCTCGTCGGGCTGCTCCGGGGCCAGCACCACGGGCGCGCCGAGGTAGTCGAGCCGCCGGCCCGGGAACACGAACGTCCGGAAGAGATACACGCCCAGGCTGCTCTGCTCGAGCGCCGGGTGGATGTGCGGCTTGACCTGCCGGTTGTGCTCCTCCCGCAGCCGCGACCAGTGCATCCTCGGGAACATGTGGTGGATCGTGTGGTAGCCGTTGTTGAACGTGAGCAGGTTGAGCACCCGGCCCGTGAAGTTGCGCGCCGTGTTGTACCTCTGCGCCGGCGTGTCGTCGCTGCAGGGCACGTGGCAGCCGTCGTGCTGCAGCAGATTCATCGTGACAATGGCCCACTGTGCGAATACGTGCGGGAGGTACACGTAGAGCAGGAACCTGCGCCAGTCCATCCACAGCAGCACGGCCTGCGAGACGAGCAGCACGGCGAACTGCGCGCACGCCTGCCCGAAGAAGGCCCGGTTCATCATCTTCTGCATCGACAGGTACCGCATGTCCACCGCGAACACATCGCGGGCGACCGTCGGCTGGAAGAGCAGCAGGTTGAGGAAGTGCCACTCGAAACGCACCTTCGAGGTGCGCATCGCGTCAAGCGTCGTTTGCGTGTGCCTGTGGTGGCTCAGGTTGTGTCCCGGCACGAGGGTCGACACGGGATGCCCGAAGGTCAGCGTGAGGATCTGGTGGTACGCTGTCTCGAGGCCGCGGTGCTCGAACGTCCGGCAGTGCATGCTGTTGTGGGCTACACAGCCACACGCAAACGCGTAGTACGACACGAGGGCCGTCGACAGCCACGCCTGCATCCACTGCGTCGCATCGTGCCGGACCCAGGCAAAGTGGCACACCGCAAAGTACACGCACACGTGCAGAACCGAGAATACGTCGTAGCGGTTGGCCAGCATGTCGGGCGCGTTTTGCGCGTGTTTATATACAAAGTCCCCTGCAGACACCAGATCTATCGCAGTCCCTCGGCACACAGCGGCTGCGCGAAGTGCGCCCGCGACAGCGTCTCGGCCTTTGCGATCTGCTCGTGGCCGATGTTGACGGCGCTGAGCACGCGCTGGATGACGATGTTCGACACGTTCTTCTTGTTGTGCTCGCTGGACACCGAGTTCCGGATGAGCACGTTGCTCGCAAAGAGCACGAGCGCTGGGTCGATGAAGCACGTGGGCTCGTCAGCCACCGAGCGCATGTACAACCCGCCGCCCATCTGCGTCGAGGCGTGGTACGTCTGACGCGTGCGCACCGCGGCGAGCGCCTCGTGGATGCTGTTGAGCTGCTCCATCGTCATGCTATCGTATGGGAGTATGATGGTCGTGTCGGCCCGGAAGGGCGCGTACCCCACGTCCGTGAGCGCGAAGCTCACCGGGAGCTGGATCAGCTTGAGCAGCGAGTTCACAATGTGGTCCCCCTGCTCGTACCGATTTATCTGCAGGATCACGTGCAGCGTGTTCACAATGTGCTTCTCCGAGAAGAAGCACGCCCGGACCGCCTCTGTCATGCTGGCGGTGCTGTGGCGTGCCAGGTTCCACCAGCGTGTCTGTTTTTTTTGGCCAGGACACGCTGTTCGGGGCTTGCGGTCGGGAGGCCCCTCCGCACGCACAGTATGTGCATGCGCGTGTCGAGCTTCGTCCTTACAGTACTGTCTACGGCCGTGACATGCATGGACCACAATGCACACGTGCAACATATATTAGACTGACGTGTTGCGATGCTGATGTCTTCCAACGAGCCGTACAACGTATCGACGTATGCCGTCGAACTGAAGGCACGCGTGAGGTGTATCAAACACAATTGTAGAGACATACTGATGTTGCATGATCGCATGATTATCACAAAGATGCGAAATGCACTGCAAAAACAGTGGGAGGAAGGATTGGATCTGAACCTAGACAATGAATTTCCTAGGAAAAAAAAAATGATTGCAGTTGTAATACTATATTCATGTGCAGATAAATTTTTGGAATATTTTAAATTGGACCATCTGAAACAAATGGTGCAGCAAATCGACGCGTTAAAGGATGCGTATATGAATGTCGAAAGCCAGCACGAGTCTGCCTTTTATGCAGAAATCATATCAAAACAATACTCATATGCTTCCGAAACAAACATAATGAAGGGTCATTTAGAAATGATTCGTCGACTAATTGTACTAGGGCAAATAAAAGAAAACGAATTCATCGAAGACACATTCATCGATGAAAACGAATATGCCGAAAAGATGAAATTGCCAGATAATATCACAAAAAAAATGCTCCATCATCAATTCAATGAGGGCGTACGTTTTTGGAAACACATGTTCAGTTCAAAACAGTATGGTAATGTCCTTCGTCATAATAAGGAAAATGTTTTTAATATGTATTATAATGACAATGGAGTACATAAGCCTGCTTCTCTAGGGCACGATTTTGACCTGGATTGGAGAATATGTTTAGACATCGTATCAGCAAAATACGGAGACAAATCAATAGAAGATCTCATAGAAAAAGTCACGGATATGACGAAAAACTTAATAAGATGTGGTGATGATGGTGAATATACCAAGATACCTAATCATGAGCGTTTCGTGCATGATCGATTTCAAATGCATGTGATGACAGCAATTTCCCATCACATTATTGCCCTCCGGAAGCTCTTCTACGAACCAAGACCACAACCCACACAACCAACACCACAACCATCAGAAAAAAGCCTATGCACAATATCCCGTCAAATATTTGCCACGTGCAATCCGTATATAGTAACGTGACTGAGTGTGTTTGCTTGATGGTCTGCGAGAGAGGCGTCAATTCCGACCAAGCATGTATATATAAGACTCCGGCAAGACAGACATCTTGAGATTGCAATGTTTCGATTTTTCACAACCCGCCTCGCGAACTGGCTCAGGCTGTACATAGCAAGAGGCCATCAGGGCCAAGCGCCGGTCGCCCCAGCGCGCCCCCCCCGCGTGCAAACGCGCAGACTCCCATCGCATGCGAGCACGCCTCCCTCCGTGGGTGTAGACGGGGCCGCGGGAAAGGCTTCGCGCGGTGCGCCCCCGATGAAAAAGTGCTACAATTTGGATGAAAGAGCAACATTCGTGAACGCAGTAAATGAAAAAATTGCGACTTGGTGCCACTGCCACTCTAACGTCAGCTTGGACACAAAGAGAGGGCGTGAATCTGCCACGCGGATGATGCGACGGATGGCCAGAGACCTGGAGCTTCTGGAATGCACAGATCCCAGAAAATTCAGAAAAGTCGAGCTGGCTGCGAGACGCCTGACAATCGACACACGGGCAGTCGAGGCGTTGGCTGATGTGCGTCTGGGTGTGTGCGTGGCTTGCCAAGACCGGCGAGTAGGCATGGTCTTCGAGCCGTGTATGCACGCTTGTGTGTGCGTGCAGTGTGCCGCAAGGATCACAGTCTGCCCCATGTGCCGGGCGCCAGGCGCGTTCAAGAGGATCTACCTCTGAGTTGTCTGTTGGGCATTTAATTACACATATACAAACAAGCAGTGTGTCCCCAGACCATCACGTGTACGTCGTCCCCCGCACGGCGCTGCGCCGCAGCGCCATGATGATCTGCATGCGCTCGTTGTCGGCGCGCCGCTCCTGTGCCATGCGCGCGACGCGCTCCTGCTCGCTGCTCGCTGTCTGGGCGGGCATTGCGGCGCTCAGCGCCCGCTGCGCCTCGGCGCAGGGCAGCGACTCAGCCCCCGACGCTGGGGCTGCTGGCGCCTGCATGTCTGCTGCGTGTGCGCTCGCGGAATGATGGTGCGCATACAGAGACAGCCCGGACCAGTCTCACAGAACCGCGGGATTCCGCAGGCATCCATGACCGGCATGCTCCTCGACCAGCACGCGGCGGGCGTCGCCGTCTCGCTCTGTGCGTGCTGCGTGTACCCGCACGCCAGCCTCGAGTGGCTGGAGGGCCTGCCGACGCTCGCCATCACGATGCTGCTGTGCATGGCCCTCGCCGCGCTGTGCGAGCGCACGCTCGACGCCGACCGTCCGCCCGCACCCGCGAGCTACATCGACCTCTCGCTGCACGTGCTGCTGCTCAGCGCCCTCATGCCAGTGGCGGTGCTGCTGTTCTCGGCGCACCTCGCGAGCAGCAGGTCTTGAGCGCGCCGCACCGGAAACGCCACGACGTACGGGTTGCGGAGCCTGTCCTTCGCAGCCCACGGGGTCACGTGATGCACCAGATCGTCGAACCACGACTTCGCCTTGCGCTGCGCCGGAGCGGGCGCCGTGGCCTTGCTGGGATTGGGAGAACCCGACTGGCTGGTGCGGCGAGATGCTGCACTGCGAGTGCTCCCCTGACTGGCTGTGCTCGAGTGTGACATCGTGCTTGCTTTGTCGTCGGTGTCGTGTTTCGGTCTGGGATTGCTGGACCTGGCAGTACTCGGTTGTTGCTCGTTCCTAATCATAGTCTTGTAGTGATTGTAGAGCCTGCCTGATTTCAGCCCTAAACTGGTCATCATCTTGCGACCTGTGATGGTGACCTCCCGTTTGTTATTCTTTATCATTATATACATGAAATCAGCTGGATGACTTCTCATCTTGAAGTCGGCTATTTCTGTTCGATGCGACGCTATTACCTCATCCACCCGTCCCTCGATCTCTTTGCGTAGCCACTTTTCGATCGGAGTTCGCTGCACATTGCCTGGCCAAAGGAATGCAACACCAGAATCGACGTTAAACTTCCCTGGGAATGTTTGCTTGTTTTTTATTGCCTTGAAATGCTTGTTGCACATCAAGTAAAGCAAACACATTTCGTTCAGTTTGAGCTCTGCCTCAACAATCGCAACAGCAACCGAACCTTCGGTCTTGGCTTCTTTGCTCAGACTTCCGCGAAACGTCCTGAGAGTTTTCATCAGGTACTGATGCTGGCCGTTCACGAATAGCTTCTTCAATTCCAGCAAATCCGTTTCCTTTGCTCTGTATTCCTTCGCCATGGCCGCATACTTCAAGTATTGTATGTCTGCGACACCCTCATCAAATGGTCTGTGCACCCCGTCCACGTGGATCGCGGGGTCCGAGCTGCACGCGAGCTCGTCCCCGCCCTCGCTGCCAACCAGGTACGGGTTCGCCCCCTCGTCCTCGGTGCCGATCAGGCACGGGTCCAACATGTGCGGTCCGTGCCTCGCCGTCTTTTATACGCCGAACAGGGGGTGGCATTGCGGGAGAGGTAGAGGTATGTTGCAATTCTGCACTCATTTATTAATACACTTTCAAATATTAAATACATCCACAGAGTGCTATATAGACACTCATATACACGCGCGCCTACACGCACAGCGTGATGACTCCGAGGTCGCGGGCGACAACCCCCGGCATGTACTTGCGCGCGCCAGTCATATACCTCATGTTGCGCTTGATCCACTTCTCGGGCTTGAACTCGTACACGTGGTGCAGGCTGCCGCGCGGCGTGCGCGTCAGCGTGTCCATGTGTGCGAATGCCCCGCCTCCGGACGCCCCGCACAGCTGGAGCGCCTCGGTCTTCGCCACGTTCAAGAGCGCCATGCCCATCGTCTGCGCCACAAACTGCTGCAGCTTGGTGTGCACGAGGGCCGCCGAGCTGAGCTTCGAGGCGCGCCGGCCAGTGCCCTGCGTGTGAGAGAGAGAGGGTGAGTGTGTGTGTGTGAGAGAGAGAGAGAGAGGGGGTGTGTGTGTGTGTGTGTGAGAGAGAGAGAGAG
>Ga0105050_10007262_pt1 | contig 13322 bp, 7 predicted proteins | sample FRY01_FD_78088 | JGI IMG/M metagenome (GOLD analysis project Ga0105050, IMG submission 78088) | Freshwater microbial communities from Lake Fryxell liftoff mats and glacier meltwater in Antarctica - FRY-01 | ecosystem: Environmental > Aquatic > Freshwater > Ice > Glacier meltwater ... | reverse complement strand
TGCCCAGCACCGGCTTGCCCAGCACCGGCCTGCCCAGCACCGGCCTGCCCGAAACCGATCTACGGCGACCTGAGCCAACCACAAACCCCTCGGCTCTGGCAAGACAAAATGATCCAAGTGACTTGCCTAATCCTGCACCCACGAACCAACTGGGCATCATAACGTCAACTGCCGAACTTCCAACTGCTAACCCCATCGGCCCACGAATGGACTTTGGTAAGTCCGCCGCTGAACTGCCAAACAGTAGCGGTATCGCTTCCAACGGAGTGCTCCCCAATCGAAGTCCAGCCCAATCTTTGCCCACACAAGGTTCACCCGCGCAGGGTTTACTAGCGCAGGGTTCACTAGCGCAGGGTTCACTAGCGCAGGGTTCACTAGCGCAGGGTTTAGCAAATTCTCGCCCGGCACCTCTTGACGCTGTGGCGATCGATTCCTTTCCCAATCGCACTGCAACGCAACCGCCATCGGCACCAAATTCAAGCATGCCAAATGTCGCCGTTAGCAATCCATTGGCAAACACTAACCAAAGTAATTCTAACCAACCCAATCGTTCGGATCTAAACGACCGCCCCGGTTCCCATACGCAACTTGCATCCGAACCGATGTTGACGGATCGAAATGTCCAACCAGCCACCTACCCCAACTACCAAGAGAATCAAACGCCTGCCACGAATCGTGCACCCAGTTCATTGGTCAGCAACCAGCCTGGTGATCCAAGGTGGGAAATTCAACAAACGGCATCCCTAATTTTAGAGAAACTCGCCCCCGAACAAGTCCAAGTCAACGTGCCTGCAACTTTTTTCATGGCCATCCGTAACGTCGGCCGATCCCCAGCGGGACAAGTTTTGGTTCGCGACCGAATCCCCGAAGGTACTCGTTTGATTCAAGCAACCCCTAAACCTGATCGCCAGCAAGGTGACCTGTTGGAGTGGGATTTTGCTTCGATTGCACCAGGGGATACCGTGCAAATCCAATTGCAATTGCTACCGATCAGTCCTGGCGAACTTGGCAGTGTTGCCGAAGTTTCCATGGCGGCCGTCGCTGGCTGCAGAACCCGTTGCACGAAACCACAACTGGTGATCCAACACACGGCCCCACCACAGGTCATGATCGGACAACAGGTTGTCATGAACATTACCGTCCGAAATGAAGGCGATGGACCTGCCGAAAACGTGGTCATTCGCGAAACAGTGCCTGCTGGCCTGTCGCACCCATCGGGCACGGAAATCGAAAATCCGGTCGGGCAACTGTTGCCGGGACAAAGCCGAACCATCCAACTTCCACTTGTTGCAATGACCGCCGGCAATGTGACAAACACCGTTCGGGTCACTGGCGAAGGAAAGCTAACAGACGAACACTCGATCAATGTTCAAGTCGTGTCGCCAGAATTACAAGTCACGGCCGCTGGGCCTGATCGACGTTACCTGTCTCGCGAAGCCACACACACCTTCGAAGTCAAGAACAACGGCACCGCCAATGCGACCAACGTTCAAATGATGGCCCAATTGCCGCGAGGACTTAAATATGAAAGTTCGACACCGGCAGGACGGTACGACCCTGCTCGCCACGCCGTCTTCTGGGCCATGCAGCAACTTCCTAGCAATAGCAATGAACAAGTGGCCGTGACGACATTGCCTTTGGCTGCCGGTGAACAACCGATCGAATTCAAAGCGCTGGCGGATCTTAATCAGCCACAATCAACGATCAAACAGTTCATCGTTGAACAATTGTCAGAGTTGTTTTTTGACGTGGACGACTTACAAGATCCAATCGAAGTTAACAGCAAGACAAGCTACGTGGTTCGCGTTGAAAATCAAGGTTCTCAAGTCGCCAATGATGTTTCTTTGGTCGTCGATCTTCCCAAAGGTATCGAACCGTTAAACATTGAGGCGCCCGTTGAATACCAGATCCAAAACATTGCCAACGGCAAACGTATCGTGTTCGCACCGATCGCCCAGCTAAATCCAAAATCTCAGCAAGCAATCAGGATTGAAGCCAAGGGAGTTGAAGATGGCGATCACCGAATTGAAGTTCAAATGACCAGTCGACAAAGGCCAACTGCGGTAGCCAAGCAAGAGAGCACCAAAGTTTACTCGGATATGATTCGTTAAAAGGCTTTGGTTCCACAACCGCTGCAGATGTTTGTGATCGATGGCCATTGCGCAATCTGACTGCAGCATATTGCATAAACGGACACGCCAAGTCGACCGACATAAGCCGCAGACCTGAAGGGACCCCACCTTGGGTTCTGCGGTTTCTCTTTCCCCCGCGAAATCTTCTCGATTCTTAACGAACGTTTGACCGATTCAAAGCGTATCACGCGGTAACCGATTGGCGACAATTCCAACCACTGAAGCTTACCGATCAGTAAGTAAGGTTACCGATCCGCCAGCTTGTAGATCAGCGGCAAAGGCGAATTCGCCAGCAAAACGGGAGTTATGTTGGGTTGAAGCACAGAAAGTCGTTGAATCTTCTAAAACCAGGTTAAGGAAAACTTCGCTCCCAAAAAATTTAATCGCCTTCCCCGCTGGCTTCAGTCCACTCGGCCATTCAAGGCTCAAACGAGTGATTTAGTGGTGAAAGCAGTTAAGGCCTCGGGGCGTTTTCCAACATTAACTAGGAAACACGCAGGTTCAATTGTGGTTGTTTTGAACTGACTTTATTGAAAGTCCATTGGGTGCGGGTTATTTTATAATGTCCGGTTGTCTTGGTTTAGAGACTTGTTTGAAGGCTCTGGCCGGTTTCAACGGGTCCTGCCCGCGTTAGATGCGACGAAGATACCAACGCGATTCCTGTTTTCGCGTTGTTGTTCCCGGCGTTGTTATTCGCGGCGTTGTTATTCGCGGCGTTGTTATTCGCGTTGCCTTTTGCAATGTCGAATGGAAATTTAGTTTCACCTTCCCAAGGTCTTTGATTTCCCAAGGTCTTTGATGTTGCCGTAATTTTGATGGCTGTGATTTTCACGGTTGTCATGTTGACGGTGTCGTGTTTTGGAATGTGTGACCCCGCCTTAATTTTGCATCGTATCCAGATTGAATTGTCTCCGAGTGTTTTGTGCCTACCCATTGGATTAGGACTGAAATATTTGTACCCAAGCAATCGTTCCATTACTTATTCCCCCAGCAGTTCAATGGTGAAATAGGTAGGCCTACATACCAGGAGTTTGGTAAATGACGAAGAAGAAAACGAATCAATCGCGTCGTACGTTTATGCAGGTGTCTGCAGCGGCCGGTGCAGGTTTCTGGGCTGCCGGTGGCGTCGCTCCTAAAAAGAGCCTTGCATCAATCGAAGAAATCCGCTTCGGTTGTATTGGCGTAGGCGGCAAAGGTTCCAGCGATTCCGCTGACGCTCAGCGTAACGGCAAAGTTGTTGCGATCTGCGACATTGATGGTGAAATCCTGGGAAAGGCTAGCGAAAAATTCGACAATCCGGCGAAGTTCAATGACTTCCGCGAAATGTTGGACAAGATGGGTGATTCGATCGACGCCGTCACTGTCAGTACGCCTGACCACACTCATGCGGTGGCTGCAGCAATGGCCATGAAGATGAAGAAGGCTTGCTTTTGCCAAAAGCCTTTAACTCACTCATTGTGGGAAGCTCGCCAACTCTCTGACATCGCTCGTGAAATGGGCGTTGCCACTCAAATGGGCAATCAAGGTACCGCCGAATCGAATCTACGCAAAAGCGCTGCATTGGTTGGCAAGAAGAAGATCATTGGCGACGTAGCCGAGATCCATGTTTGGACGAATCGTCCCGTTTGGCCACAAGCTTACGGCTTGGACGTCAAAACCATGGAACCCCCAAAGCACGTCCATTGGGATCTATGGCTAGGGCCCGCGAAGAAGCACGATTACAGCCCTGAAATTCACCCGTTTAAATGGCGCGGATTCTGGGATTTCGGCACTGGCGCTCTAGGTGATATGGCTTGCCACACATTGAACATGTCGTTCATGGCGTTGGACTTGCGAGATCCCGTTAGCGTGGAAGCCGATGCCGATCGTCACGACGGCATTTGCTATCCAAAATGGTCGAAGATTGTGTTCGAATTCCCGGAACGTAATGGTCGCGCGGCTTGCAAAATGATTTGGTATGATGGCGGCAAAATGCCACCAGCCGAATTGATGAAGGACTTGCCAAAGCAGAGCGATCAGCACTTCTCCAGTGGTGCATTGTTAATCGGCGATAAAGGCATGTTCTACTCGCCTGGCGATTACGGTCAAGAGACCCGCTACACCGGAACGATCGTTGACGGTGAATTTACCCCGATTCGCCAACTAGAATGCGATGACTACGTAAAATCACCTGGCCATTTCGTTGAATTTGCCGATGCGATCAAGGGCGGCGACGCTGCGATGTCAAACATCCAAACCTACTCGGGTGGTTTGACCGAAACCGTTCTTCTGGGCAACTTGGCCGTTTGGTCAAGCAAGAAGGTCGATTGGGATGCCGAAAAATTGATTGCCAAAGGCACCAACGAATTGGATAAAATCATCAAGCCTGACTTCCAAAACGGCTACTCGTTGTAATCGTTCGGCTTGTCCGCGGGATTGCTTTTGGCTTAAGCACAATTCGCTTTAAGAATTTCGCGAAAGCAACCAATACGTGTTAAACTGAAGCTCGTAAGTTCATCTGAACTTGCGAGCTTTTTTTCGTGCTTGCCCTCTGATTTGCAACACTGGTTAGCCACAGCTGATTCCTGGACAACCTTCTCCATCGGTCGACTGTTTCCCACTCTAAGTTTCGCGAGTCTATTTTGAAATCAAACCAGTCACTCAAATCTAAACAGTCTAAGCCAGACGGCTGCGATTATCATGATTTTCGAAAGGCATTTTTCTTCACCCTTTTGTGGTCAGGCGTTGGTTTTATCATGCTACTGGCCAGCAACCATCTGGCAGCCCAAGATGTGGACGGAAAAGGATCACCGACGATCCCCCTTCTGCAAACACCCACCAAGCAAGATCTGCTTCAACGCTTGGTCCGATCCAGCGAAGGTTTCCAGACGCAAATGGCTGAAGTTGCCGATCGATGCACGGAACTAGGCCGCCCCCAATTAGCGGAACACACCTTGGCCTGGATTGCACCGCAGGATCCCAGTCGGCACTATCTTTACCTTCCACCACCCAGTTATCAGAACCCGGGACAGCTTGACGTCGGTAGCGATGCCGATGAAGTTACTCAGTTTTGGGCAAGAAAAGTTAAGCAGATCAGGCAAGCGTACGCTGCAGACTTAGTGACGTTTTCGGCCGATGCGGCCCAATTGCAGATGGGCAGCAAAACCAGCCAATTAATCGCCTTGGCGCTGCATCAAGATCCTGAAAACCAAACGGCACGATCGATTCTTGGCTACATCCAGGAAGATCAACAGTGGGTGGATCCGACTTGGCAAAAGTTTATCGTCAATCCAGCCAGAAGACCTGCTTTAAAACTTGGTTGGCCTGCCGGTAAGCACTTGGAGGCCAATTCTTCTAACTTTCGCCTGCTAACAAACGCATCCCAAGACGAAGCAAAGCACATGTTGCAACGTCTTCAAGTTTGGCGAACATTGTGGCGGCAAGCATGCTTGGCTTATACGCTAGAACCCGGTGCGATCAAGGCTTCAATCAACGCCAAACGCCCTTGGCCTAGTGGCGGTGAACGAAAACATGAAGTGGTACTTTTCTCCAGCAGGCAAGAATTTCTGACCGCCCTGGCTCACATCAAAGGGATTGAAAAATCCGTCGGATATTACGATCCCACGATGCTTCAGTCCTTCTACTACTTGGACGATGAAAATCTTGATCTGGTATCAACGTGGCAGCACGAAACCACCCATCAACTTTTCCAAGAGACGGGCCGCAGAATCCGGAACCCTGGCGAACAATCGAATCTTTGGTTGGTCGAAGGAATTGCCATGTACTTCGAATCCCTGCGCCCGATAGGGACAACCGTGCCCGTACCAGACTCACCTGCCTTAAACAAGGTTTTAAACCAGGCAAAGCCAACCTCTGGAGCCGCAAGTGTCGTTTCCCAGGACTTTTTTGCAGACAATGCCTTTGCCCAACGAATTCCTATGATCTGGTCACTCGGCGGATTTGAATCACAGCGATTGCAATACGCTAGAATTCGCTGGCAACGCGAAGGCTACTTTACGCCGCTAACCCCGTTCTTTGCGAAAGGCCGAATCGCGTTTCAAGCTGACCCGGACATCACTCGTTTATATGCACAAGCCGGTGGATTCTGTCACTTTTTGATGATGGATCAGTCGGTTGGACAGCCAGAAAGTCTGGACGCGACCGATCGGGTTCTATCGATGTTAACCAATATCTATGCTGGGCGTTCCCGACCCGACATGGTGGCAACGGTCACCGATCAAACCGCGGAACAGTTGACCACGCGTTATCAACAATGGTTGTCATTTGATTCCCAACGCCTGGCACCCTTCTTGAATTTGGCCAGCGACAATCAAGAATTAGCACTGGGTTACAGCGCGCTGAATGATGACGACTTGAGAGCGTTTCTGGCACCCAATCTATTCTTACTACAACTGTCGGCAACACAGATCACAGATGCCAGTGCTGACGCAATCGCAGCGCACAAGGAACTACAACAATTGTTCCTCGACAAGACCGCGTTAACCGACGATGCGATTCTGAAGATCATAGCCGCCAATCCCAAACTGCAATCATTGGACTTATCGGGGACTGCCATCAGCGACAAGTCTGTGCAAGCGTTGGCAGATCTTCCATTACTAGAAACGCTTTGGTTAACCAGCACCGGCATTACAGATGACTGCGCTAAAAATCTGCAACAAATGACGCATCTGAAGCAACTGGAAATCTCGGGAACGCGGATTAGCCCAAGTATGAAACAGCAGATCCAAGCCGCCCTACCACAACTGACCGAATAATAAAAATCCTTGAAATTCCAAAAAAAAACAATTGACGTCATATATATATATATATACAATTCACACTACATAGTCCTGTGAAACCCAACATCAGCGACAGATCTGAATTTCACCGTTTGATCTTCAAGAATTATGCAAACCGATTAATCCGTTTATTACTGTGGGGAAGTTATGGAAATGGTTAGTGTAACAGGTTTGAGAAGATGGTCTTTACTTTTCGTTTTGTGCGGATGTTTTGCCGGGGTAGTGCCATTAAGCGCGCAAGAAGCTGCTCCGCAAACCGGACAGCCGCGTTCCGCAATTGTCGTCAACCAAGACGTTGACTTGAAGTTCTCGGCAACCACCGCTTCTCCAGATTTTTATGGCATAGTTGATCTTGGCGCCATCGATGCCAACTCCGAAATGATCTTGAATCTCACGCTGAACAATCGATCGGAATCGACGATCCGCTTTGATACTGCGAAACCCGGTTGCACATGTACTGAGTTCCAAGTCGATGGCAATTCAATTTCTAGCAACCAGGCAGTCAAGGCGCTGGTTAAATTCAAAGTAACCGATGGCAGGGAAAGTAACCGTCATGTCGCCAATGTACTGTTTTTTTCTGATGGGATTCGCTGCGGTGCATTAAGTGTTACTTGTGAAATCAGGAATCGTCTATCTTTTGGAAATGCCGTGCGTAATGTGGTTAATCTGTCAGACAAGCTAATTGAGTATCGCATTCCCGTGTATTTCTCGCCGCCCGTTGAGTTAAAAAACTTGGTCGCTGAAGTTCCCAAGAGCGAACTAAGTGGTCTTGAAATCGACTGCAAACTTGTCGCCCTGGAAGCTGGGATATGTATACTTCACTTGACCACCAGCGGAGCCGATGTCAAAGAGTCTTTCTTGCAAGAGAAAGTCGTCGTAAAAGACGTTATTTCGGGAAAATCAATCCAGACCGATATTCTGTTCACTAAGCGTGGCCCGGTCGAATTCTCACCCGCTGAATTATTTTTTGTTAAAAGTAGTGAACAGCCGGAAATTTACGAAGCGTCCGCATTGATCCGATTACGGGCAGTCGCCGAAGTACAAGAGCAAGTAAGCGAGAAACAGAAACAGGCTGATGCTGAAGGCGAACCCTCTGGGGATGTGAATCGCGATTCGGAAAAAAGCGAGCGAATCAAAGTCACGGCTCTAACCCCCGCAGGTAGAAAATTATCCATTGAATCCAGGGCGATCGGCAAAAAAATAGCTCGCGTGAAAGTCCGCCTTGGTGCCGACGAACTGAAGGGTCTTGAAGAGATCGTCTGGATGATTCAATTCGGCAACCAACGCTACGAATGGAAATCGAAAATTAGTAAGTAACACCAAGCCTCAACCGGTCAGAAATCAAAGGCTACAACCAATCATTACTTAACCGCCTGGCACTGTTAAATTCACTCACTGCTAAATTCACTACTTCCCATCTTTTTGGAAAGATGGGAAACCCTATTATTCCTCAGCATAAGGTTGATTTTTTCATGAAAAACACGGTAAAAACACTGTTCATTATTGCTGTTACCTTTTTCATCGCCTGCCAGGAAACAACTTTCGCACAAGGTCCCGGAGGTCCCGGAAATGCAGGGAAAATCTGCTTTGACTGTTACTTGAATGACACGCCGACCAATTGCGCCGCGGAAGTAATACCTGCGCCTGTTGCCTGCTCGAATGCGATTTGCCAGGTGCATTACCCACCTATGGGTATGCCGCAGTACTCCTGTTCGATACCCAGTCGAAACGAAATTCCGGTAAATTTCACTCTTAAGACCATCCAATTCTTTGATCCGGCCCTCGCCCCGGTGGGTAAGGATTGCTTTGAGGACAATAGAATCGTCTGCGAAAAGTGGTACGTTTGCCAGTACTATGTTGAGGGCGGTCTTCCACTTGTAGGCGGCCCTTGCTTCAATGCTTTTGGAAGTCAGAGTGACGGAATCCCGTACGCAAATTATGACATCAGCGGCGTTGATTGCACCAGATAAAAAACGGATTCGCAACTTCCAGACCGAATTAATCGATCTGGGATCCGGCGAAATAGCACTTTTCATTTAGGCCATCGCTCCTGTGGAACGGCGGTCTCTTCTTGTGAATAAAGGGTTTTGATCATGCGACTTAGCTTCTGCGTCGGTCTAACTTTACTGATGTTCTTTACCAAGAGTATTTCGATTTTCGGGCAAGATGAAAACGCCGCCAGTACCTTTTTTGGGGCCGCCGCAACCAATGCGGATGCTTGGGAAAGTGGTGACGTGCTTGTGAAGTTGACCAGCGAATTTGAGAGTTTGAACGCTGACTCGAATGGCGAACCAATTGGAGTAATTATTCAGAAAGAGCAGTTCATTAGAATCATCTTTGATTACGCGAATCGAAGATTTGCACAATACTATCTGGCAAAAGACGATGTCACCCATTTTGACCGTGCGGACAGCATACCGGCGCAAAAACTAACCTGGAATGGTGCCATTGTTGACTTCCAGTCGGCTCGATCATTTACCAACGATTCAACAATACTTCGCCCGCGAACAACGACTGAGGGGCTTGAGAAACAATTTCAAATGGTCGGATTTAGGGACTACCGAGCTCTTCCTATCCTGGGTGAACGCAGCGGCGACATGAAACTGGATTACAATCGTGCGACCGAGCGAATTATTAATAATTGGAAGTCTGCCAAGGTTGTCAATCGAGAAGGCAATATCTTGGAACTCCATCTGTACACACCAATGAATCAAGACTTCACCAATCCAGAAACTGGCGATACAAATCACTTTCGAGGATCAGTGACGATCAATTCGTTTGACAAAGTAAGTCTGATGAATATCGGCAGCAAGCATTCCATGATTTTCGGCAAATTGCTTCCTGTCGAACATTTTCACTCTGAAAACAAGATACAGTGGGAAGAACGGGATGGCGTCTTCTTTCCGAAAACCTACACTCGGAAACAAAACCAATTGCTCGAGATTCAAGGCAAAACGGAATCCGGAACTCTCACGACTAAATCGGAATTCCATTGGTTTACCACAAACAAAGAAATTTCTTCAGATTACTTTGACGGCACGCACATTCAAAGTCGGGAAACGATCATGAACTTGGTGATCCCTGAAAAAGCAGGGGCGTCCACGCTAATTGGCCAACCGCACAAGGCCGACAAGTAACCTCGACTGTCGTTTTCCGAATATTAGATGACAAGTGTGGGCGGACACAGAGAACAACGCAAGTGACCCCATTCACTTCAAAGGCTTTGGTTAACCAGCACCGCGATTACCTACCAAAGCTTTGATCGACTCAGCGCAATGGACAAGCGTAGGTTGCTGGACATTCCGGGCTCGTAAATAAGCGATTCGCTTTCGGCGAAATTCGCTCAGCACTCTAGAGAATGATCCGAGTTCGAAAAGTGCAAATAAAAAACCGAAGCCTAATCGCAGTTGATTAAGCTTCGGTTTGATAAAATCTATTTGACCAATGTTTCACCAATTGCCAGTGCTGGCCCGTCGGCGATCTTAGCCGACCAATTCTTTGATCACTTTGCCACCGTTAGCGATCTTCATCGGACGTCCGCTAGTGCTTTGAAAACTGGTGCTTAGCGAAATCCCCATCGCTTGGCAAACCGTAGCCATTAAGTCCTCGGATGTGTAGCTGGTGCCTTCGACGCGGGTTCCGTCTTCGTTGGTGGCTCCCACCGCGATACCGCCCTGCAATCCGCCACCGCCTGCAACCACGCTCCAAGATCGAGCCCAGTGATCACGTCCGGTATTGCCGTTAATACGCGGCGTACGACCGAATTCACCCATCCACAAAACAATGGTATCTTCCCAGAGGCCACGTTGCGTCAAATCTTCAACCAATGCACTGACCCCACGATCCAATGTTGGAAGCTTGTCGTCTTTCAGGGTCGTGAAAATATCTTGATGATTATCCCAACCCCCGTAGTTCACTTCCACAAACGGAACGCCAGCTTCAACCAGACGGCGAGCCAACAAGCAACCTCTTCCAAAGTCGTTTTCGCCGTAACGTTCAGCCACGGACTTCTCTTCAGATGCAACTTTGAATGCTTCCATTTGTTGACTGGTCATCAACTGCAATGTCTTATCCAATACCTTCGCATGCTCACTAGCCGCTTTGCCGCGACTTTCTTTGATGAAATTGGATTCCAGCAACTGCAAAGACGCTAATCGTCGCTGCAAACGAGCCTCTTCGACACCCGTTTCCAGGTCGCGAATTCGTCCATTGGAATCGACCGAGAATGGTGCCCAGGACATTCCCAGAAAGCCAGGTCCTTCACTGCCGCCGCCAATCGAAACGAACGGTGGAATTTCCAATTGCTTGCGAGCTTCAGCCAATTCGTGGGCAATCACAGAACCGTAGCTTGGATGCTGGATATTGGGATTGGGAACGTAACCGGTGTGCATGTAGTAGCGACCACGATCATGATCGGCCTCTCGAGTGCTCATGCTTCGAACAATCGACAAGCGATCCATAACCTTTGCCGTCATTGGCATGTGTTCGCAGATTTGCATATCGCCAGCGGTCGAGATCGCCTTGAAGGGGCCACCTGTAGCGGCTCCAGGCTTCAGATCCCAGATATCCATCGAGGACGGCCCACCACCCATCCACAACAAGACGCAGCGTTTGTTGTTGGCCTTAAGCGTTGCCGCAGCCGAAGCAATCGATTGATTCATGGCCAGGGAAGTACCCACCAGCGCCGACGAACCCATCAAGTGGCTCATAAAGTGGCGACGGCTCATACCGTTTGGAGTTGAAAATAACATGCGACTGCTCCTGGTTAGGACTGGATTTTCCTTGCCCCTTGGGAAGGCAAACCCATGTCAATAAATGACCGTGAAATAAATGCCCGCAACTTTAAATAAATGCCCGCAACTTTGAACAAATGCCCTGCCAACCAATGACCACCAGTGTTTACTGCCCAAACCAAACACCGTTCCCCAGGCGATGATTCAGGCAGCCTCTATCCAAGCCGCCTGACACACGATCACCAGGGATCCAAATCGATTAATCAATGATTGAAGATGAATTCATTGCTATTTAGCAACGCCCACCAGACGTCTTCAATACCTTCAGTTGGTGACTTGGCCGTTTGGATCAAAGTCATAAACGCCAAAGCCTCCTTACGACTGGGACGCCTGGCGAATGCTGCCAAAAACAATTGGTCCACTTTACCCTTGGCATCCGTATTAGGATCGTTGATGACTTGCTGCAAAAAACCGCCGCCATCACCCTTGGTTGCCGAACGTATCATGCCGCCATTGAACATCAACAAAACCTGAGTAATGGTCCCTGCGAAATTTATCGATTCGTCACCCTCGTCGGTACCAAACGCTCGACTAAATTGCTGCAACCATTGACTCTTCATCTGTTCCGTCATTTGATAATCTTGCGAACTTCCATCCGCACGGGTCGCAACCAACAAAGACTCGTAAAGCTCTTCAGCTCCCATGGGGCGAATGTAGTAGTGCGTAAACCTTGGCTGTTCGCCCAGCAACGGATCGTCTGGTTTATTCCCAGCCGAACTGCGACTGGACAATTGATAGGCTTCGCTCAGCACAATCCATGAGATCAACCTCTTCGAATCATAACCGTTAGTTCGAAATTCCGTGGACAAGTATTCCAGCAATGCCGGGTGCGAAGGAATGTTATGCGGTCCCAAATCATCAATCGGTTTGGTAAAGCCATAGCCGAAAAAGTGCCCCCACATTCGGTTGACAATCGACTGGTCAATGTACTTCGATTGCAGCATCAAATCGGCCAATTCTTTGCGACGATTCACATCTTCGACGTAGCCACTTGACTCAACCTTAGTTCCATCCACAAACACGGGGTACGCAACTTTGACCAGACCGTTTCGCAATTCGTAAAACAGATCAGCCTTATCTGGATTGCGACTTTCACCCGCGTAGTCTTGATCAACCAGTTCGGCGTATTCAATATCGTTGGTTCCCTCAACAAACCTGCGTAAACCACGCGATTGACGGAAGAACGCATTGAATTCCCAATACTTCTCCTGTTTCCAATCATTGAAGGGGTGATTGTGGCACTGAGTGCATTGAATCTGCAGCCCCATGAAAATTTTGGAAACCGAAGAAGTTGCAAGAGTCGCGTTTTCGTCGTTCACCTTGTCGATCAGAAAGTTAGCCGCACCGTTGAAATTCTCCTTGCCCGGTTGTGTGGTTCCCGTTGCGGTTACCAATTCGCGAACGAACAAGTCGTAAGATTTATTCCGAGCAAAACTGTCACGCAAATATTTCTGCATTCCTTCGCGATTAATCAGCGAATTACGCGCCGTACCGCCCGTGCGACCGATTAGCAAATTCGACCAAATGGTGGTCCAATTTCGCGCGTAGTCTAAAGTGTAACGGTCATCATAAAGCAAACGATTTACCAAAGCCTGGCGAGGATCCTTGGATGGATCGTT
>Ga0105050_10007260_pt1 | contig 13329 bp, 10 predicted proteins | sample FRY01_FD_78088 | JGI IMG/M metagenome (GOLD analysis project Ga0105050, IMG submission 78088) | Freshwater microbial communities from Lake Fryxell liftoff mats and glacier meltwater in Antarctica - FRY-01 | ecosystem: Environmental > Aquatic > Freshwater > Ice > Glacier meltwater ... | reverse complement strand
GATATGTATGTTAGAATGTTTGATACTATTGAAAAAACTGAAAATGACAACCCGACCATTGGTATTTTGTTATGTGCAGATACAGATAATGTAGTGGCAAAATACTCCGTATTGAATGACAATAAAAATTTGTTTGCATCCAAATATCAAATGTATTTACCAACCGAAGAAGAACTTCAAAAAATAATTAAAAAAGAGATAGAGTAGTATGTCTTTGCCAACGCTAACTGCCAAACAAGACGAACTAATCCCAGTTTTTATAGAGTGATGTGGCAATAGCGTGTGAAGTTGTAAGTTGCTGTAACGAATAAGGTCTAGGCTTCTAAAAACAATGGATGTTAAAGGTAAAAAAATAGTAATTCAATAAATTTCAAATCAAATTTAAGACAACTTGAATTAACTTTTATTTCTTGGTCGTTCTAAATTAAAACATCAATGGAATTTGGAACTAGTGGAATTTCAGGATGAATCTCTTCTTCTAAATGGTTAAAATCAAACTATTACGAAATTTCAATCGTTTTACCTACCTATTTTAAACACTCATTTTTTAATTCAGTTATCCTAATGATTGGATTTCAATCGTTTATTTTAATTCCAAAAAATCCTATCTTTGCAGCATGAAAATCACAGACGAAACCGTAGCACATATTGCCCATCTTTCCCGATTAGAATTTAAAGGTTCAGATAAAGAAGCTATAAAAAATGACATGGAAAAAATTATCGGATTTATGGATAAGTTGAGTGAAGTTCCAACTGAAAATATTGAACCTTTGATTTTTATGTCAACTGAGGTAAATCGCTTGCGTGACGACATTCCTATGGTTACACTAACGCACGAAGAAGCAATGAAAAATGCACCGAAACGCGACTCAGACTATTTCCGAATTCCTAAAGTGCTCGACAAGTAAGTTTGAAAGTTACCGGATTTTCTTTCATTCGCAATGGCATCAAATTGGACTATCCAATCGTTGAAGCTATCCAATCTATTCTTCCAATTTGCGATGAATTTGTCGTTGCAGTCGGTAATTCCGAAGATAAAACTTTAGCTTTAATTAAAGCAATTGACCCCTTAAAAATCAAGATAATCGAAACAATTTGGGATGATTCATTGCGTGAAAATGGCGCTGTACTTGCTATTGAAACAAACAAAGCGTTTAAAGCAATTTCTAAAGAAAGTGATTGGGCATTCTATATTCAAGGCGATGAGGTAATTCATGAAAAATATTTGCCCGTCATTCAAGCGGCAATGTTGGAATACAAAGACAATCAAAAAGTGGATGGTTTATTGTTCAACTACCAACATTTTTATGGTTCTTACGATTATTTAGGAGCTTCAAACAGCTGGTACAAAGATGAAATTCGCGTGATAAGAAACGATAAGTCTATTTACTCTTTTAAAGACGCTCAAGGTTTTAGAAAAGGCGAAAATCAGAAACTAAACGTGATTGGTATTCCTGCTTTTGTGAATCATTACGGCTGGGTAAAAGATCCTCGAGCAATGCAACAGAAGCAAGAAAGTTTCCATAAATTATGGCACAGTGACGAATGGCTGGCTAAAAATGTGGATAAAACAGAATCGTTTGAATATGAGAAACATGTCAGCCAATTAAAGCGATTTACCGATTCTCACCCTAAAGTAATGGAAGAGCGATTGAAACGTGTAAACTGGGATTTTGGTTTCGATATTTCAATGTCTAAGCGAAGCAGCAAAGACCGTGTAAAGGACTTACTTTTAAAAATCGGAATCAATTCAAATTATCAGAATTATAAGTTAATTGGACATTTTAAAAAGAAAAAGTGAGTTGAATTAAGTGTTAGGTAATTTTTATTTTATTTAGATTCTTCCAAAAACTTCCTATTTAGAATCATTATGTATTAATTTTCTTAACTCTTATTTTGATATATAAAATCTAATTTCGAGGTGTGAAAGTAGTAACTTTTTTTTTGGCAATGTATTTTTTCTTGCTTTCGCTTGCACCAAATATGCAAGGGTTCCAGTTTTTGAATAGCTCAAATTTTATTGAACATTACGAACAACATTTAGATAGAAACCCAAGTTCAACTTTACTTTCTTTTGTGAAAGAGCATTATTTCAGTCAGTTGACCGAATTTGACGAAGAACATAGTAATCTCCCACTAAAGGTAGCTGTTTCAAATTCTATTGCAGTTTTTACATGTGAGTTTAATTTATTGCGTGTTCCCACGATTGAGGAAGTTCAATTGTCTATTAAAAAAGAAAAATTTTCCACTTACAAAGAAGGCTATTTCTTTAATCGAAATCATGCCGTTTGGCATCCGCCGAAGATGTGTTAATCCAATTGACGTCGTGATTTAATGCTTTGTCAAACAAAGTATTTCCATGCTTTTTTAGATTAATACACAGAAATTATGTTGAATAAAATCATCGGGTTTTCTATTAAAAATAAACTCATTGTTGGTTTATTTACCCTAGCATTAATTGCTCTTGGGATATTAGAAACCACAAAATTACCCATTGATGCTGTACCTGACATCACCAATAATCAGGTTCAAATTATTACAATTGCTTCATCTTATGGAGCAACGGACATTGAGCGTTTGGTCACTTTTCCAATTGAACAAGCGAATAGTACTATTGCTGGAATTCACGAGATTAGAAGTTTTTCTCGCTTTGGTCTTTCTTTGGTTACTATTGTGTTTGATGATGGAGTCGATATCTATTGGGCACGACAACAAGTTTTTGAACGCTTGCAAAATGTGCAATCTCAAATTCCTCCTGGAATTGGAAAGCCTGAATTAGGTCCCATTTCAACAGGTTTAGGCGAGATTTATCAATATGTTGTAAGACCTAAAAAAGGCTATGAACACAAATACGATGCAACTGAATTGAGAACAATTCAAGATTGGACTGTTCGCCGTCAATTATTGGGAATTAAAGGTGTCGCTGAGGTAAGTAGCTTCGGTGGAAAGCTTAAACAATTTGAAGTTTCTATCAATCCAGATCAATTAAAGGCCTTTAAATTATCGATTAATGATGTTTTCAATGCTTTAGAAAACAACAATCAAAACACAGGTGGCGCTTACATTGAAAAAGGTCCAGCCGTACTTTTTATACGAAGTGAAGGCTTGATCGGAAATGTAGAAGACATTGAAAATGTGTTAGTTAAACAATCTGAGAACGGAACGCCTATCATGATTAGAGATGTTGCAAAAGTGAACATTGGTTTTGCAACGCGTTATGGTGCATTATGTTATAATGACGAAGGCGAAGCAGCTGGTGCAATTGTGATGATGTTGAAAGGTGCAAATAGTAGCGAAGTAATTAAAAATGTAAAGGAGCGAATTGCGTTAATTCAGAAAACACTGCCAGAAGGTGTTGTTATTGAACCATTTTTAGATCGAACAAAAATGGTGAACAATGCGATTGGAACGGTGAAGAAGAATTTGATTGAAGGTGCTTTAATTGTCATTTTTATCTTGGTTGTTTTCCTTGGAAATGTAAGAGCTGGATTACTTGTGGCTTCTGTGATTCCTTTGGCAATGTTATTTGCCATTATTATGATGAACCTCTTTGGAGTGAGTGGAAACTTGATGAGTTTAGGTGCTTTGGATTTTGGTTTGATTGTGGACGGAGCTGTGATTATTGTTGAAGCAGTCATGCACCAGCTGTCTCAAAGTAAAATATTCGCTTCGCAAAATAAGATTTCTCAAACTGAGATGGACAAACAAGTTGGTTTCTCTGCTGGAAGAATGATGAATAGCGCGGTTTTTGGTCAGGTGATTATCTTAATAGTTTACTTGCCAATTCTATCTTTAAGTGGAATCGAAGGAAAAATGTTTGCCCCTATGGCTCAAACAGTGGTATTTGCTTTGGTGGGCGCATTTATCCTTTCTTTGACTTATATTCCAATGATGAGTGCGCTATTTCTTAGTAAAACAATTAAGCATAAGCCGAATATTTCAGACAAGGTGATGTTTGCTATTGAGCGAAAATATCAAGCAACTTTAGCTAAAATATTGCGCTTTCCAAAAACAGTAATTGGTATTGTAATTGCGCTATTTATTGGTGCAATCTTCGTAATGTCAACGCTTGGAGGTGAATTTATTCCAGCATTAGAAGAGGGAGATTTTGCCATCGATACGCGTGTTTTAACTGGAAGCAGTTTGAATACTAGCATCGAATACACACAGAAAGCGGCGCGTATTTTAAAGACTCGTTTTCCAGAAGTAGAGAAAGTCGTTACGAAAATTGGTTCGGGTGAAGTACCAACGGATCCAATGCCAATGGAAGCTGCTGACATGATGGTTATTTTGAAAGATAAACGAGAATGGACTTCCGCAAAAACTTTCCCTGAGCTCGCTGAAAAAATGGGTAAAGCATTAAAAGAAGTTCCAGGGATAACAACAGGTTTTCAGTTTCCTGTCCAAATGCGTTTTAATGAGCTAATGACAGGAGCAAGGCAAGACGTTGTTTGTAAAATTTTTGGTGAAAATTTGGATTCTTTAGCGAACTATGCGGAGAATTTGGGGAAAATTATAAAAACGGTAAAAGGCGCAGAAGATTTATACATTGAGCCTGTGACCGGAATACCTCAAATTGTAATAGAATACAAACGTTCCTTGATTTCTCAATATAATTTGAATATTACGGATATTAATCGCATTGTGAATATCGCTTTTGCTGGTCAATCGACCGGAATGGTTTACGAAGGAGAAAAGCGTTTTGACTTAGTGGTTCGTTTGGATAATAGTCTGAGAAACAACTTGGAAGATATTCAAAACCTATTGATTCCGACGCCAAATGGAACGCAAATACCTTTAAGTCAACTGGCGAATGTTTCGATAAAAAATGGTCCGAATCAAATTCAACGAGAAGATACAAAACGAAGAATAATCGTTGGATTTAATGTTCGTGGACGAGATGTACAAAGTATTGTGGAAGAATTGAAATCAAAAGTGGATAAAGGATTAGAATATCATACGGGTTATTATGTGACTTACGGCGGTGCTTTTGAAAATTTGAATGAAGCAAAAGCTCGGCTTTCAATCGCAGTTCCTGTTTCGTTGGGGTTGATTTTCTTGTTGCTTTTCTTTGCTTTCAATTCCGTAAAACATGGTTTGTTGATTTACACAGCAATACCTCTTTCCGCAATCGGTGGAATTTACTTTTTAGCCTTGCGTGGAATGCCGTTTAGCATCAGTGCTGGCATCGGTTTTATTGCGCTTTTTGGTGTGGCAGTTTTAAACGGTATTGTTTTAGTTGCTGAATTCAATCGTATGAAAGAATCAGGTATAAATAACCTAAATCGTATTGTAATCTCGGGAACAAAAGTGCGTTTGCGTCCAGTTTTGATGACCGCATTAGTTGCTTCACTTGGGTTTTTACCAATGGCATTAAGCAATGGAGCAGGGGCAGAGGTGCAACGCCCTTTGGCAACTGTTGTAATCGGTGGATTGCTTTTGGCGACTTTCCTAACCTTGTTTGTTTTACCCGTATTGTATGTGATTTTTGAGAAAATTAAACCTAAAAAAGTGAAATTTACTAAAGAAGTTACGATTCTTGTTTTATTTTTAAGTACTTTTTTTTCAGCCTATTCTCAACCAATTTCTTTAACAGAGGCAAGAGATAGAGCAGTAAGAAATAATTTGGTGGTTAAAAACAGACAGTTGATTGCGGATTACCAAAACAAAATGAAAGGAACAGCTCTTGATTTTCAGAAAAGTATTTTTTCTTCGGAGTTTGGACAAGTGAATAGTGCTTATTTCGACACAAAATTTACAATTCATCAAAGTTTCAATTTCCCCACTGTTTATTCCAATCAAAAGAAGGTTCTGAATGAAAATTGGAATGGTTCCGTTTTGTCAATAAGTCTCTCGGAGGCGGAAGCAAAACGAGTGGTGACGGAACTTTTTTATTATTTGTTAGTTTTAAAAGAACAAGAAAAAACCTTGAATGATGCCTCTGAAATTTACACACAATTTGTTGCAAAATCAAAATTACGCTTTGAAAAAGGAGAAACGAATATCTTGGAAAAGACGGCTGCCGAATCGCAATTAGGTGAGATTTTAATGCAATTGCAATTGTTAAAAGCTGAACAAGAAATCAGTCAATTACAATTTCAATTAGTGCTAAATTCTTCAGAACGATTCGAGCCTCAATCAGAATCATTTAAAATGCAAATAATTGACACAACTTCAGCCGTTTCTAACCATCCGTTGGTGCTTTTAATGGAACAAAAAGTATTGATTGCGACAGCCCAAGAAAACTTGGAAAAATCTAAATTGTTACCTGATTTTTCTTTAGGTTATTTAAATCAAAGTTTTAGAGGAACTGGAGCTGATAATCAAGTTTACACTAGTGGAAATCGTTTTAACGGAGGACAAATTGGCGTTGAAATACCATTGTTTTATGGAGCACAAAAAGCACGTATAAACGCTGCGGAACATTCAATTCAAATCGCTGAAAACGAGTATAATTACAGCAAACTTCAATATACTTCTGAAATTCAGGCAGCATTGGCGCAATATAAAAGTAATCAAGCAATTGTGGACTATTACGAAAAGACACAACTTCCCAACGCTGTTCTGATTCAAATGATGGCGATGGAATTATTTAATTCGGGTGAAATCAATTATTTGGAATGGTCAAATTTGAATAATCAATCGATTCAAATTCGCAGTAATTATTTAGATGCGCTTAAAATTTACAACGTTAATTTAATAAAAATCAATTACTTACTAAATAAATAAAAATGAAATACTTACTATATATTCTACCGTTCAGTTTACTTATAAGTTGTGGCGGTACAGAGACGGTAGAAAAAAGTCCCGAAAATCTGAACGTAAGCACGATTGTTAGATTAACAGATGCGCAATACAAATCTGCTTCAATTTCCCTTCACAAATTAGAAACCAAATCCATTTCAGGAATCGTTAAATTGAATGGAAAAATTGAAGTTCCGCCCCAGAATTTGATTTCAGTTAGCGTTCCGCTTGGAGGTTATTTGAAATTTACAAAATTATTACCTGGCATGTCTTTATCAAAAGGAGAAGTGATAGCTGTTTTGGAAGATCAGCAATATATTCAACTACAAGAGGATTACTTAGTTACAAAGTCGAAGCTTGAGTTTACAGAACAAGAATTTGAGCGTCAAAAAGAGTTAAATAAAACAAAATCGACAAGCGATAAGGCATTTCAGCAAGCAAAATCAGAATTTCAAAACTTACGAATCATACTTAATTCACTAGCTGAAAAGTTGAAATTAATCAATATCAATCCACGTACTTTGACTGAGAATTCTATTTCCAGAAGTATTTCTTTGACAGCACCTTTTAACGGTTTTGTTTCAAAAGTGAATGTAAATATTGGGAAGTATGTCAATCCAACTGACGTGCTTTTTGAATTGGTAAATCCAACAGATATTCATTTGAATTTGCGTGTTTTCGAGAAAGATTTGGCTAAACTGACGATTGGTCAAAAGTTGATTGCTTTTACAAATAGTGAACCTGAAAAAAAGTATGCAAGCAAAATCATATTAATCAGCCAAGTTATTTCTAACGGTGGAGATGCAGAAGTTCATTGTCATTTTGATAAGTATGATAAAAGTCTTTTTCCAGGAATGTACATGAATGCGGAAATTGAATTGACAACTAATGCTGTTTTAGCTGTGGAAGAAAATTCAATTGTGAATTTTGAAGGTAAAAATTATATTTTTATAAGACAAGGAGATTTTGCCTTTAAACTAGTTGAGATTGAAATCGGAGTAAAAGAAAACGGATGGGTGGAAGTGGTAAATAGTGCAGATTTTAAGGGAAAACAAATTGTAAATAACGGAGCTTATGCCTTGTTGATGACCTTAAAAAATAAAGCAGAAGAATAGAGTTGAATTGCGAATTACAGATTAATTAATTGCAGATTAAACATTTACAGATTAAAAAACTACTGATTAGACGATTATAAATTGAAAGATTTAAGCGCTAACATCACTCTTTTTTAGCGAAATTAACAGGTGAAAATCGGCTCAATGACCTCTGGAATGTACACCTAGATTCGTGTAATTAGTTTAATTCGTGGTAAAACCGCCAATTCAATACCAACATCTGAAAACTAAATTCGTGTATTTTTTATTCGCAAGAAATGTTTTAATTCTCTAGTGTCAACTCTTTGTGCTTCCTTCACTTTTCTTTAGCGAAATTAACAAGTGAAAATCGGCTCAATGACCTCTGGAATGTACACTTAGATTCGTGTAATTAGTTTAATTCGTGCTAAAACCGCTAATTCAACTGCAACATCTGAAAACTAAATCCGTGTATTTTTTATTCGCATGAAATATTTTAATTTTCTGGTGTCAGCTCTTTGCGCTTCTATCACTTTTCTTTAACGAAATTAACAGGTGAAAATCGACACAATAACCTCTGGAATGTACACTTAGATTCGTGTAATTTGTTTAATTCGTGGTAAAATCGCTAATTCTACTCCAACATTTGAAAACCAAATTCGTGTATTTTTTATTCGTGTGAAATGTTTTAATTCTCTAGTGTCAACTCTTTGTGCTATCATCACTTTTCTTTAGCGAAATTAACAAGTGAAAATCGGCTCAATGATCTCTGGAATGTACACTTAGATTCGTGTAATTAGTTTAATTCGTGGTAAAACCGCTAATTCAACTCCAACATCTGAAAACCAAATTCATGTATTTTTTATTCGCATGAAATATTTTAATTCTCTAGTGTCAACTCTTTGTGCTATCATCACTTTTCTTTGCGAAATTATCAGGTGAAAATCGGCACAATGACCTTTGGAATGTACACCTAGATTCGTGTAATTAGTTTAATTCGTGGTAAAACCGCCAATTCTACTCCAACATTTGAAAACCAAATTCGAGTAGTTAGTTGTTAAAGCATTTTCTACAGATTGTGTTAAAACTTTAATCTTCAAAAAAGTCACTGGCGATTTCTACCAAACGATTACAGTCTGTTTTTTCCAAAGGATGAGATGTATTCGGGAGTACTGAAAAACTTCCTTTTTGCAAAAGAGTGTAACATTTAACGCTTTCTTCCAAGTTGGCAGTTGTGTCTTTATCGCCAAGAGAAATTAAAACGGGACAGGTTATCAGCTGAAAATCTTGTAAATGTAAAGGAGGATTAGTTCCCATTTTTTGAAGCATGGCAGCAGTTTTTAGTAGCACTTGCGCCCAGTTTTCACCATGAATCGTTTCCAAATGAGAGGCAAATTGGGGTACTTTTTCTTCAATTTTTTGAGGGTCTAAAAGCTTCGTTTCCTTTAGTGCATTTTCTTCGTCCCAAATTAATTTTGTGCCGTGGCAGATTATTTTTTCTATTCGATTAGGGAAATGTTTTGCTAAATACAATCCAACATAACCTCCCATGCCATAACCAAAAACCACCACTTTTTTAAGTTCATTTTTATCTAAAAATTCAATTACGGCCTGTGCAAATAACTCAATTGAAAATTCGTTGGGTTGCTTAGTATTTCCATGACCAGGAAAATCAAAAGATAAGCTATTTTCAAATCTCGAGCTAATTTTAGATAATTGTTTTGATGTTCCAATCGCTCCGTGAAGAAATAGAATTGTACTCATTTGCAAAATAGTTAAAGTGATTTGAAATTAGCTTTTTAAAGCCAATAATTTTAATTTGATTTGTCCTAATTTTGAAATCACCTGTTCAACCGTACTTTCTTGGTAAACTTGAATTCTTGGTTCTTTCGATTTTAATGCTTTTTTCGCTCCATCTAAGGTGTAACCTTCAACTTTTACTAACTGATAAATCTTGTTAATTTTCTCAAGCTCTTTAACAGTGAAAAGACGATTCCCTTTTTTGTTTTTCTTTGAAATTTCAAATTGAAATTCTTTTTCCCAAAATCTTAGAAGCGAGGCATTTACATTCAAAAATTTAGCAACTTCTCCAATTGAGTAGTACATTTTACTAAGTTGTTGAATTTCAATTAAAGGCATAAATTAACTTGAATTTGAATTCGAAAATAGTTATAATTTTGCAACCTCTATGTTGAAATTGCTTTTTCACTTCTTTTTTTTATTAACGTTCATTCTATTTTGCTCTTCAAATAGTTTTGCAGAAAGCACGTACGAACTTAATTTTAAAGACATTTATGGAGATACGATACCAAAGAAAAGCAACCCCAAGGTTGATGCGATTATTAATTATGCAAAAACGTTCCTAGGTGTTCCTTATCGCTACGGCGGTTCAACTCCTTCAGGTTTTGATTGTTCAGGCTTCATTAATTACATTTTTGGAAATTTCGGATTTAGTTTGGTTCGTTCAAGTTATGGTTTAGCTGAGCTTGGGGAAACAATTGCATTATCTCAAATTCAGCCAGGTGATTTAATGTTTTTCAAAGGAAGTAACGTAAATGCATCAAACGTTGGACATGTAGCGATGGTGATTGATGTAACGGCCGACGAAATTAAATTTATCCATTCCGCAAATGGTGGCGTACAAATTTCTAATTTTAAGACAAGTAAATATTACATTCAACGGTATGTTAAAACAAAACGCTTGGATTATGGCGGTTTCTAAACTTATTTCCCTAAAAATTGTTCCGACGAAATGAATTACGAAGTTGTAAATGGACGCCGGCAATGGCTTTTTATTTTTCTGGTTGGCTTGTTTATTACCAATGCGGTTACAGCTGAATTGATTAGCAATAAATTGATACAAATTCCAGTTTCATTTTCTTTTTTCGGGAAAGATTTCGGACCATTTACGACGATTGTAGGTATATTGCCTTGGCCAGTTGTTTTTATTTTAACAGATTTATTGAATGAGTTTTATGGGTTTAAAGCTGTAAAGCGCGTTTCTTGGATTACTGCCATTTTGATTGCTTATTGTTTTATTATTGTCGGTATTTCGCTTGCGATTCCTGCGGTGGAGATTAAAGGGTCAAAGTTAGCGACCAACGAATCTTACAACCTTGTATTTGGTCAAGCGCAAATGGTGATTGTTGGAAGTATTGCCGCATTCTTAATTTCTCAGTTAATGGATGCTTTTTTGTTTAATTGGATAAAGAAAAAAACAGGAAATAAACTAATTTGGCTGAGAAGTACGGGTAGCACTTTGTTCTCCCAATTAGTTGATACTTATGTGGTTTTATATATTGGTTTTGTCTTACCTGGTTCCTTAAAAATGAAAGATTTTTTAACTATTGCTCCAACAAATTACACATTAAAAATAATTATCGCAATTAGCTTAACTCCTATGATTTACCTTGGACATTATTTGGTGAAAAGATACCTTGGGTCTGCTGAAAAAAATGAAATAATTAATTGATTTAGAGACTTTATTCAATAAATTAGTTAGTGGAGTTTGAATTAAAATTTAATAATGAATTCGCTATAAAAGTTTTATCCTTATTTAATAAACTGAACGTTTTGTTCGGATTTGCCAAATCAAAAACACGGCTGCGATTAACGCCAAAATTGCACCAACGCCAAAAGAGATAAATACTGTTTCTTTACTGTTATCGTAGAAAATCAAGGTAGAAACCGAGCCCAGAATAATTCCAATTTCAAGTGCAATAAACATCGTTCCAGCCCCGACTCCTCTACGATTAACATGAGATAAATCGGCTGTCCATGCAAAAAGTGTTGGACTAGAAACTCCAGTAGCAAGTCCAAAAACAACTGCTGAAAGTATGTAGGTGTTAACTGAATTTGCAGTGGCAATTAGTAACATGCTAATCATCAAGATCGTACAGCCAATTAAAAGCGTTTGTCTCCTACCAATTTTATCTGATAAGGAACTCGTAAATAAGCGAATAATGATAGTTGAAATCACATAAATCCCGAAGAAAAAACCTTTATTTGTGATTCCTAAAAACGCTGAAATATCTGGCGTGATTACGAAAATGATACCAGATGAAAAAGCCGTGAGCATCATGACCATCGCAGCAGGAATAACGCTTGGTTCAAAAACGTCTATAGGTTGAATTAAAAGTTGGGAACCATTAAATCGTTGCCGAACTGCAAGTGTTTCCTTCACTCTAACAACTAAAATCAAAGAAATCACAGTGAAGAGCGAAGAAGCCACAAACAGTACGTTGTAGCCTTGCCATTCAAAAATCCATGAACCTAAGGCTTGACCAACACCAATTCCCAGAGAAATGAATGTTCCCCAAATTCCCATTGCTTTACCACGTGATTCTGCAGGAATTAAATCGGTTAATAGAGCTGTTGAACCTGTGGGTGAAAATCCGGAACTAATCCCATGAAAGAAGCGCAAAACAAGGAAGAAACCAACAGAGTAGGAGAGGGGATAAAGAAAAGCAATAATAAACGAAATCAATATACCAAAATAAATTACTCTTTTTCGGCCAATTGTATCGGAAAGTTTACCAGAAAAAGGGCGAGAAATTCCTGCTGAAATAGAAAAAAGGGTGATAATTAAACCTTTATGATCGGCACCTCCAAGATTCGTTAAAAATCCGTTCAATTCTGGCAAAATGAGATTGAAACTTGCCATGAAAAAGAACATAGAAAAGCAAAGGAGCCAGAAATTTTTATCGTATTTCATTGAAAGTCGACAAAAGTAGAAACTTATATTTGATTCGTTCTGTTTTAATTTTGAGTTTAATTCAAAAAAAACTTAGTTAAGCATAAATTGGTGTCTTTGAATCTAATTATATGTTTTAGCCCTTGAATTTAAAATTAACATTCCTCATATAATCATACAATAATAAGTTAATCTTAATCTAACTTATCCCTTGTACACTAAATCGACCTTTGCAGCAAAATTATTAAGATGCAAAAAATCAGTTTACTTAAATTATCCCTTGGAATTCCAACTTTAAAAAACAGAGGTGGTGATAAAGGTCCTGAACCAAAAGGAATTACTATGCAGCAAATTAATGGAAAAACATAGGCTTTTGTTTCATTGGAAAGAATTGGTGGTGTACTTATTTTTAATGTTGATAATCCAACAAATCTAGTTTATATAGGCTATGCGAATAATCGTTCAACATCCATTAGTGGTCCAGATTTAGGAGCTGAAGGAATTATTTTAACTCTGCTGCACAATCACCCAACGGAAATGCTATTGTGATTCTAGCAAATGAAGTAAGTTCAACCCTATCGATTTATCAAATTAACAATTGTGCTTTTGCTTCTGGAGCTATTATTTCTTCTAGTGACCCGGTGATTTGTCAAGGCGAAAGCATACAATTGACACTAAACACAACCCCTAATTTTACCTACCAATGGATTAGAGATTCACAGGTTTTAACGAATCAAAATGGATCAATGTTAACAACGAATCAAGCTGGAAACTACAAAGTAGCGATTTCAAATTCAACTTTAGCTTGTGTTGATACTT
>Ga0105050_10007258_pt1 | contig 13335 bp, 6 predicted proteins | sample FRY01_FD_78088 | JGI IMG/M metagenome (GOLD analysis project Ga0105050, IMG submission 78088) | Freshwater microbial communities from Lake Fryxell liftoff mats and glacier meltwater in Antarctica - FRY-01 | ecosystem: Environmental > Aquatic > Freshwater > Ice > Glacier meltwater ... | reverse complement strand
GCAATCCCTCCCCGAGGTATTTTCCCCTCACAATCGGCGGACTTGGATCGCGTCGTAGCGTCCGTCCTCGATTCCCCACGCCGGCAAGAGCGCAACCACGGCCGACAGGGGTTAGCGTGGGTGTTTCCGTCGCCCGAATGTGAAAAGTGAGCGTGCCCGACCCGTGCATCAGCACATCCCTTGGCTTGCGGGGACGTGGTGGCATTTAACGGCCCGGAGCGACGAGGGACATCCAGCCGCTCGCCTCGCGCGGGATCACGACCCGCACCGACTCGCCGCGGGCCGCCGCCTTGGCCTCGATGGCCGCGGCCAAGGCGCGGCGCGGGTTGAGCTCGCCGTGGGTCACGAGCACGGTCCCGGCGATGCAGCGCCGGTCGGCGTCGTCACAGCGCGTGTCGTCGTTTGGCTTGCCGGACCAAAGCCAGTCGAGGACCCCGGCTTGGTCGGCGTGGGCCGAATAGCCAGACATCTTGGCGATGGTCGCCCGGATTGTGCGGGCTTCGAAGGTCTGCTTATTGAACGAGCTGTCCAAGAGCGTAATCGGGCGACGGTCGCGGCGGCGCTCGGACTCGGCCAATGCTCCATGTTCGAACAGTTTCGAACCGATGGTTCCGCCGCCACAATAGCCGGTAAAGAGCACGGTCGCGGCCGGGTCGAAGAGGTGTTCGAAGAGGTGGCGCTGAACCGGCCCGGCCTCGCACATACCGGCCCCGGCGATGACGATGGCGGGTCCGTTGATGGGCGCCAGCGGCTGCCCCCCGGCCTGAGGCTTGAGCACGCGCGACGTGATGCCGCGCCAGTTTGCGAGCAGCCCCTCGCGCGGTCCTCCGGTCGGTCGCTCGTGGCCAAAGGTCTCCTTGAGGCAGTCGACGATCATGTCCATGTGGTCTGGGTCGTCTTTGTCGAGCCCCACGGCCTCAAAGAGACCCGCGCCAAGCCAGGCATTTCGCACCTTCGTGCTTCGACCGGCGAGGAAGGTGCGGCCGATTTGGCGCGCGAGGATACGGCCGGCGTTGTCATTCATGTTGCCGTCCACGTAGACCGGGATGTCGCGATAGCGGCTGGGCTCGCGGGCAAATATGAGTGACAAATCGCAGATGACCTCTTGGGTGCGGCCGATAGCGAAGGCCGGGATGACGACCGTACCGCCACGATTGAAGAGCCCATCGTCGATGTGCCCCTTCAGCTCGGCGAGGCGGTCCGACATCGTCAGCGGTGGCCGCACGGTGGCGCCGTAGGTCGACTCCACGACGAGGTAGTCCGCCCGAACGGGGCTCATGCGGTAGCCCAAGAGCGGCATCTGCTCGGCACCGTCGGCGTTAACCCCGAGGTCGCCGGAGAAGGTAATGGACCGCTGCTCGCCCTTCGACCCGAAGATGACCGTGATGGAGACCGCACCGAGGATGTGCGAGGACCGAAAGAACCGAATAAAAACGTCATTCGCGATGGCGCAGTAATTGCCAAACACCGCCTTACCTGGCTCGTGCCACTTGATCGCGTCGATATCCCTCTTCTCATAGGGCGCGCCGATCTTCATCGCGTCGTAGAGCACCGCCCGGGCCAGGTCCTGGGTCTCGACGGTGGCATAGACCGAACCCGTGTAGCCACCCTTGTAGAGGCGCGGCAGCATCCCCACGTGGTCGAGGTGGGCGTGGGTCAGTAGCACATGCGTCAACGAGCGCGGGTCGTAGGGCAGGGGGCCTACATTTCGCATCTCGCGCGTCGGCTCACCCTGAAACATTCCGCAATCAATCAGCATGTGAACATTGAGGGAGTCATCCTTCAGCTCGTAGCACGAACCGGTCACACCCTCGACAGCACCGTGGCAACGCAATTCCATCGTCATAATATGGCTCCAATTGTCCACAACGGAGACGGTTTATCCATCTCTTGTGGGACCGCCTTCCTTGACGCGACTGGCTCACCTGTGCGGACAGGTCGATGAGAAAAAGGTCCCCGCCGACCGTTGCACCATCGACCATCTCGCGCCATCATCGCGCCATGGCTGCTTCAAACGACTCCCATACAGACCGCATTCTTCAGGCCAACCCGTGGTGGAACGCCGCGCTGCTGGCCTCTGTGGACGACACTGCGCGCCTCGCTCAAGTGCGAGACTTCGGCGCGGATCTCGTCACCTCCCCGCTCTGGGCGCTGGCACCCGGATCGTCGACGTTGCGCGCTGGCCAGTTCAGCGTCGCGATGCTGCTGGACGCGTCCTATCGCTATGCGCCGGCGCACCACGCCGAGCTCGTCCGTACTCTCTCGGGCTGGCGCAGAGTCACTGGGCCTTCGGACGTTGGTCGCCTCTGGCGGGCGCTGATGCCCCTCTTTATCGGCTGGACCCGCCGGCTTGGGCTGCGCGCAAACTCGCTGGACGAGGTCCCCAAGCTCTTGGCCGAGGTCAACGAGGTCCTGCCGTGGGAGTTCGCCTGCCACGGCGACTCGAACGAGGCCCTGCTCGAGATCGCGCGCGCCATCAGCGCCTGGCGGCGAGGCACGGCGCACCTCGAACGCTACCGCCTCGGCGCCTGGCACACGGCGACCTGGACCGCACAGCCAAAGGGGCTCGAGCGCCTCAGCCGCATCATGGAGCACATCGACTGGCGGGCGCTCTTTCGCGATCTCGTGATGGTCGCGGCCCTCGGTGGCTGGCGTATGGGCTCGTTCTTGGCCGCGACCGAGCCTCCCCGTGCGCCTCCGGCTCCCGAGGCGATGGACCTTATCCGGGTCCGGCCCCTGGCTGTGGAGGTCGCGGACGATGACACCAAGAACAGCTTTGGTGAATCGCGGGCACGGGGCCACAAGGGTAGGGCGGACGACGACCCCGCGCCCAGCCGAGCGTCGCCACAGGGCATCACGGACACCGACCCCAGCGTGGAGTTGACCACGGCGGTCAGGGCGCGTTGCGGCGCAGCGCAGTCGGGTATCACGGACACCGACCCCAGCGCCACTTCACCAACTCCAGATACGGTCACGGACACCGAAGCACCACTCGCTGTGGCACCACGGGTCGCCACCGAGGCCGATTTTAAATCATTTATAACGCCTTCCGCAAGGGAGGCTGAAACCGCAAGGCCGATCTCCGATATCGAAGCCACATGCATTATGGAGTCGACCACCACGGGCCTCGCCACGCCAACCCAAGCCTCCAGCGTCGACTCGCAGGCGAAGACCTGGCAGGACTTGGCGCCTGTCGGCAGCGCGCAATCCTACGTGGACCAAATCGAGAAGGATTGGCAAGCCTCAACCCAAACCACCCAGCGCGCCTGGTGGCGCGGCGTCCAGAGGTGGAGTCGCGAAAGAGGCCGCAGCGCGGACGCCCTCCTAGAGTTGGCTCAAGCCTTCGAGGCGCGGCCCCTCTGGACCCTCGTCTCAATGGAGCTCCAGCGAATCGGAAGCTCGGCCGCCATCCGCGCCAACCAGCGCGGGCGCTTCGTCCTCGCCCTAGTCCTCGACGAGTTCGTGCGCGTGCGCCCCCTCGACCTCGACGCCCTCCTTGATGTGCTGTGCCCCCCCGACGAAGAGCCCCTTGGCTTCAACCACTGCGCCGAGTTCGAGAACGCCTTCGCCCTCGTCTTCGAGGGCTGGGCCCGGACCCTGGCCCAGAAACGCCTCGCCGGCGCCGCCGTGGCCCGCCAACTCAACAAGTTTGGCGAGATCGTCCCCTGGGACGACATGAGCGGGCTCGACGAGGCTGCCCGCCGCAAGCGCCAAGACGAGGCCATCGACTTCGCGTTCAACGCCGCCGGCACCAGCTCGTCAGACATCTGGCGCGGCGTCTACTGGGCGACCATCCGCGTCCGCAACGACGAGATCCACAAGCAAGGCCACAGCCTCCGCGGCCGCGTGCGCCCGACCGAGCTGCGCCTCGACATGTTGCTCTTCCACGGCCTCGGCGCCCTCCGCTTCCGCATGGCCTTGGCCCGCCGCGGCGAGCTGGGGCTGACGATGCCGGATATCTCTTGCATATGAACGGGTTTCTTCGAGTCCATACGCGGACCACTGGTCCTAAACACCAAATCTAGTCGAGGCGCTTCCACGCACCCCAGAACGTGACGCCGCTGTCCTGAGTGCGTATGCCGACCTGGTGGACGTCGGTGCCGTCGATACTTTGAGAGCGTAAGATATTGCCACGGCGTTCGAGCACGACCCAGCTGGTCCTTGTGGTGTGGCCGTTCTCGAGGCCACCCGAGGCCCCGGCGGTGCCGTAGTTGATGGACGAGCCATCGCCGATATAGAGGCCGTTGAGGTAGCCGTACCAGGTCATGTTGCGAAAATCGCTGTTGCCGGAGATCGTGATGTCGTCGATTTGCACCTTGGCGGGGTCCTTGAAGAGATCTCCGCTGAGGGTGGGACGTGGGATGGTGGGCGGGTTGGCGGCGCCGCGAAAGAGGTTGCGATTATTGACAACACTCAGCGAGAGAGTCGCGCGTAGATCCACCGCTGCGTCGCTTGTGTCATTGCGGAAGAGCACGAGCTGGCCGTTCGTTCGGACGGTATTGCCAGCCACCCGCAACGTAAGGTGAGAGCGCGCCACCTGGCCCGAGGGTATCTGATATTGCAAAAAAGTCGCGACCGCCGCGTCATTGCCAAGGTCCCCATTTATCGGGCCGACCGTATTATTGGCGATATCCACGACGGCGGGGGCATTCTCAGGGTGAGAGATACCCACGAAATAGCCCAGCCGCTGGTCGGTAAATAGGCGGTTGTCCGTAATGGAGGCATATCGCGGCTCGGTCTTGGCAAATCGCGCGGTGAATCCTTCGATTTGAACAAGGAACATCGAGGCACTTAAGCTGATCGTTACGCCGGTCGTGATGTTGACCCGGTTGTTTCGGATGACGCCGGCTCCGGCCTGCGCGTCGATCGCATGAAAGTTGGTAATCATCTTGCCGGCATTGAGGGTAATCGTGTTGTTCTCGGCGAGAGCGTCAGCGATCTGGAACTTGATGCCGCGCCCCTCGCAGTTCTCCAGCAAATTGCTGCGCGCGATCCCCTTGCCTAGCCGCGTGCCTGTATCGCTCATGCGCCCGAAGATCTTGATGCCATCCGCGTCCGTGTCGGACGGCGTTGTGATGTTGCGGATCACGTTATTTTCGATGGTGGCGACGCCGGTCACGTTGCCAATCGAGAAGCCCGTCGTCGTGCCCGCCGCGCTCCGGCTCATCCGGTCGACGTACGAATCCCGAATAATTGCAATATCATATGGGGAGTTGACGGTCACGGCATTGGCCGCAGTCGAGATCCCCTCGTTCTGTCGAAAGTTGGTAAAGCGACAACCCTCGACCACAAAGCGCGCACCAGGGGTCACCACATCACTGGTCCTGACTTAAATGCCGACCGCGACGAGATCCGCCCCGTCAAAGTCTAAGTTCGAGATACGTAAGTCGGGCGAGCCCTCGGGGGATGGCCAGAAATCGAAGAAGGCATGGCGGGAGGTCGCGCCTGTTTGCAGGATCTTTGCGGCGCCCAGTCCAAGGAAGTGGAGGTTCTGTCGTGGGGTCGTGGTCGGCGCCGTCCCGCCAAACGCGCTCGCGCAACCCGTCAGGTCGTTGAACTTAGGAATAAGAGAGCTGTTTCCCGAGACCCGGTAGGTCCCGGCGGGAAAGGCCACCGTCCCGATGCGGTTCGCGAGCGCGTGACAGGTCGCCAAGTAGATAGCGACTCGGTCGTCCCCGCTGTCATCCGGGATCGCGCCGAAGTCCGTCACCAGCACCGCGGCGTTGGGGGTGCAGCGCCAGGTGGTACCGCTGGTGCCAACGGTCGCCGTCGGGTGATCTCCCGTCTGGCAACTCAACGCGGTCGTCGCGAGGTTATTCACGGTGGGGTCTCGCTCGACGAGGACTGGCGCGGGCGCCTCGCAGCGCACGGTCTCGCCATCGGACACGCACCAGCCGTCTGGTTCGAGTTGGCCCACGCGCGGGTCCTCCTCGACCGTCAGATAGCCGGCGGTCGCGTGGTTGCCCCATGAGACCGCGCCAGACCAGAGCGCGAGCTGGGTCGCGGTCGGCAACGGCAGGCACTCGGGCTGGCCGTCCGCGCCAATCGCGGCGAGCACCTCGCCATCGGGGCAGCTCATCCCGGTAGGGAGGCTCATGAGGACAGGCACACATGACGGCAATCCATTGACATCAATGGCAATTAGCGCGTGCCCCTCAGGGCAGGTGACCTGCGTGGGGGTCACCCGGGAGTCGCGCCCAAGGGCCCACGGGACGGCCGTGATCCGTTGGCGCGGGGCGAGGGTCTCGCCGTCGACCTCAAGCTCCCAAAATAACGTGTCATTTCCGGCAAAGATGCCGACGAGCGCGCTGTCAGTGCCCCCGACGAGCAGCGAAAATCGCCCCTCGACGACCTCCGTCTCCGCAAAGCTCTCAGAGAACAGCGGGGTTCCGCCGTCTTCGGTCGCGAAGAGGCGCAGCTTGATATCGATGGCCCCGTCGACGAACAGGTCGTCGCTCTCTTGTAGGCGCCCACTAAAGGTCAGGCTCGTCGGCGTCGCGAGGGCCAGCGCTGAGGTGAAGGTCACACAGATTACGGCGAAAGCTTGCCAGAGATACCAGCTCATCGCCCGCAGGGACACACGATTCATTGAGTTCATCCTTAATCCAAGAGCGAGAGGCGAAAGCGGGGCGAGGAGGCCAGGACCGGAGTCGTGACGAACCCGCCGCGAAACACAAAGCGGACCGAGCGGCTCTCGTCAGCTGGCGGTGTGGTGAACCAGCGCAGGGCCCCGTCGGGCTGGACCGTGTCTGAGACGTCGAAGGTCTGCGCGTCCGACGCGTCGGCCTGCGCGGCGACGTCGGTCGCGTCCGCGAGGTTCTCAGCGTCCGAGAGGGCTGCCTCTGCATCGACGCCCACGACGTCTTCAATGATCGCGACGTCGGCTGAGGCTGCGTCGGTTGGGGGCGCAGGGGAATCGCCGCCACAACCAGCCACCACTAGGGCGGCCAAGGCGGCCAAGGGCAGCCGCAGTCGGGGCTGCCCGGCGCGCGGATGTTCGATTTCAAAGGGTCGAATCTGCAAACGTCTTCCTCGCCGGCGATCCATCGTCGTTTCGCCGGCGAGAGTGTGGTTTCTAGCTTAATATTGGAAGCTTTCATTGATATAGGGGCGCCGAAAAGAGTTCTCTACGCGCTGCCTAGAACGTCTTAAAAGGCCCCACGGGCTAGCTGCGGCCTCAGGACCGCCACCCGCGTACTGCCCCCGCCTCCACGAAATCTTGACTCGGAGGGGGCGCCGCGACCACTATACATCCGTTCAGGCCTGGCGGTTCCGGCCTGCGTTCTGCGACCCGGAATGGATGGAAATGCGTTGGCGAATCGCCAGTTACAAGAGACCTGCGGGTGCGCCTGGCCCTGAACGGGCAGGGCAGGGGCGCGCATGACCACCTACGCGCCGCTGTTCGTGAAGAGCAACTTCTCCTTCCTTGAGGGCGCCTCCCACCCAGAGGAGCTGGTGCGGGCCGCCCACGCCCTTGGGCTGCCTGCTATCGCGTTGACGGACCGCTGCGGGGTCTACGGCATCGTCAGGGCCTTCGTAACCGCGCGCGAGCTGTCGATGCGCCTCATCATCGGCAGCGAGCTTGACTTTGCCGTCCCGGGGCGCCCAGACGCGCGCCTCGTCGCGCTGGCCCCGGACCTTGAGGCCTATCGGCAGCTGACGCGCCTCATCACGACGGGGCGGATGCGCTGCGCTAAGGGTTCATTTGAACTCCATGCGTCTGACTTCACGTCCGAGACCGCCGGGGGCCTGATTTTCCTCGTCCCCGAGGTCGCAAACCTTCCCGAGGGCTTCGCCGAAACCTTCGCCGGGCGCATCTACGCCACCATCGCCCGTCACCGCGCTCCGGGCGAGCGCGCCCGCGAGAGGGCCCAGCGCGCCGCCGCCCGCCGCCTCGGGATCCCGACCGTCGCCGCCAACGAGGTCCTCTATCACACGCCCCTGCGCCGGCCCCTTCACGATGTATTGACCTGCATACATCATGGAGTGACCCTCACGACCGCGGGCAAGCTCATTCAACCCAACGCCGAGTATGACCTAAAGGGGCCCGAAGAGTACGCCAAGCTCTTCGCGGATGACCCTGCCTCCCTGGCCCGCACCCTCGAGATCGCCGACCGCTGTACCTTTAATCTCAAGGAGATCCGCTACCGCTACCCGTCTGAGACCTTACCAGATGGTCGGACCTCCATCGAACACCTGCGCGCCCTGACGATGGAGGGCGCCATCAAGCGCTACGGCCGCGAGGTCCCGCCCGATGTCCTCGCCCAGGTCCAGCGCGAGCTTGGCCTCATCGATGAGCTCGACTATTGCGGCTACTTCCTCACGATGCACGAGCTCGTGACCTTCTGCCGCGCCAGCGAGATCCTCTGCCAAGGGCGCGGCTCGGCCGCAAACTCCGCCGTCTGCTATTGCCTCGGCATCACCGCTATCGACCCCGTGCGTATGGATCTGCTGTTCGAGCGCTTCATCTCGCGCGAGCGGGCCGAGCCCCCCGACATCGACCTCGACATCATGCACCAGCGTCGAGAGGAGGTCATCCAGCACGTCTACGAGCGCTACGGCCGCAGCCACGCCGCCATGGTCGCCAACGTCATCCGCTACCGGGGTCGCTCGGCCGTGCGCGAGGTCGGCAAAGCCATGGGCCTACCCGAGACCGAGCTCGACCGCATGGCGCGCCAGCTTGGCCACTTCGGCGCCCTCGACGAGGACGAGCTGGTCGCCGTCGGCTTTGACCGCTGCCAACAGAGCTGGCGCCAGCTACTTGAGATTGCCCATGAGATCCAGAACTTCCCCCGCCACCTGTCCATCCACCCGGGCGGCTTCCTGCTTGGCCACGAGCCCATCAGCGACCTCGTCCCCGTGGAGAACGCCACGATGGAGGGCCGGACGGTCATCCAGTGGGACAAATATGACGTCGAAGCCCTTGATCTCTTTAAGGTCGATCTCCTCGGCCTCGGCGCGCTGACCCACCTCGACGGGGCCTTTCGCCTGCTCGCCAAGCACCGCGGCCTGAACCTCGACATGGCCACCATCCCGCCGTCGGACGTCGCAACATTCGAGATGTGCGGCCGCGGCGACACCGTCGGCGTCTTCCAGATCGAGAGCCGCGCCCAGATGTCGATGCTGCCGCGCCTGAAACCCAAGACCTTCTACGACCTCGTCATCCAGATCTCCATCGTGCGCCCCGGCCCCATCACGGGCGGCATGGTCCACCCCTATCTGCGCCGCCGCAACGGCGAGGAACCGGTAGACTATCCACATTCATCACTCGAAAAGGTCCTCAAGAAGACCCTTGGTGTTCCACTATTTCAAGAGCAGGTCATGAAGCTCGCCGTCGTCGCCGCCGACTACACCCCGGGCGAGGCCGACCAGCTGCGCCGCGACATGGGCGCCTGGAAGCAGGGCGGCGCCATCGACAAACACCGCGAGCGCCTCATCGGCCGCATGCAGGCCAAGGGCATCGAGCCCGCCTTCGCCGAGAGGGTCTTCTCGCAAATTCAAGGCTTTGGGGAGTACGGCTTCCCCGAGAGCCACGCGGCCAGCTTCGCGCTCATCGCCTACGCGACCGCCTGGCTGAAGTGCCACTACCCCGTCGAGTTCGCCACCGCCCTCTTAAACGCGCTGCCGATGGGCTTTTACGCGCCCTCGACCATCGTCGACGACGCCCGCCGCCACGGGGTCGAGGTGCGCCCCGTCGAGGTCCTCTTCTCGTCGTGGGACTGCACCCTTGAGCGCCTGCACGGCGTCGGCGACCGCTTCGCCATCCGCATGGGCCTACGCTTCATCAAGGGGCTCGCCCGCGAGGACGGCCGCCGCGTCGAGGCCGCAGAGGGTGGGGGGGCCTTTGATTCGCTCGGCACCTTCATCCGCGTCACCCGCCTGCCAGTCCGGGCCCTGCGCCTCATGGCCGAGGCGGGGGCCCTCGACTCCTTCGGGCTCGAGCGCCGCCAGACCCTGTGGACCATCGACGGGGCCTCCCGCTTTAACGACCCTCTCGGCCTTGAGGGCACCGTAACCACCGAAAACGAAAGCGGTATCGACGACTGGCAAGGGGACGGGCCCCGGCAAGTACTCGCCCCCAAGGTCCGCACCGGCTACAACCCCCAACACGAAGACCTGCCACTGTTCGCGCCCTTACGCCCCGCCGAGGTCATCGCCTGGGACTACCGCAGCAGCGGCCACTCGACCCGCGGCCACCCCGTCGAGCCCCAACGCGCGCGCCTCACCGCCCGCGGCTGCCTCGACGCCTTCAGCATAAATCAGTTGACCAACAAGCGTCGCGTCCACTTCGCAGGCCTCGTCATCTGCCGCCAGCGCCCATCCACGGCCGGGGGCGTCGTCTTTTTGACCGTCGAGGACGAGACCGGCTTCGTCAACGTCATCATCTGGCAGCGCGTCTTCGAGGAGTACAAACTCATCGCCAAGTCCGCCGGTTTCCTAGGCATCACCGGCCAATCCCAGTGCGAGAACGGCGTCGTCCACATCATCACCGAGAAACTCTGGTTACCCGCAGACGAGCTGCCCCGGCACCAGAGCCGCGACTTTCATTAGAGCTAGGGTAAGCGCTTCGAATGATACCGCTATGGCGCAACCCTTCATTTAACCGAGTGATCTTGAGAAACAGGCCACTTGGACCAAAATGAATGATTGCGCTCAACGCCACATTCCGTTGTCATAATACCTCAATGGATTATCCCAGAGACACGAAATCAAAGCTGGATTCACACAGGGGTCTCCCGCGATGATGAGATCATCAACCATACGGCGAGTCTCGAAAGTCAGGTCCGGCGCAGAGCGTATAACATATCGCACAATCCGACACGCGATGGTCTTCGCGCCCGAACGATCAACGCATACCTCGGGCTCGCTCATGATCTGCTCCAATGTCTCAACAGCCTCGTCGTATCGCCCTGAACTAATCATCGAAGCGATACCGCTAAACACCACGGAGATGCGGACCCGAATTGGATCCGAGACAGAAAGCACATCCGGCGCCAGGAGTTCCTCGGGCCATTGGGGTATCCCTCGTTCATCAATGTCCCGAAAAGTCGTATGTCTTATTTCATAGTAACTTTCGTCGTCGAGGGCGCTCGGCTCCCGGCTATCTGACGACCGCTCGAAGGCCAGACGAGCAATTTGTGTGGGCGCCGAAACGTAAGCAGCCAAATGGTAGACAAGCAAAGCCAGACGATCTTTTGCAGCTCTCATTATCTCGACATCGCTTATCTCGATAACACGTTCCCACGCGTCATCCAAAACGACCTGAAAACGAGATGTTATATCACTCCCAGAGCGAGCATACAAACTCAAATCCATCGCTATACGCCTAAGTCTGTCGCCACCACTCGAGACCAAATTCGCGATATTCCACTCGTAGATAAGCTCGTCGCCGTGATTCTCGGAATCGAGCGGTTGATGACTTTTACATGCAGATGCTATTGCAAGCAATGCGGCCATCGCTACCCCGAAACGACTCACAAGCGCGGAACGGTTTGTAAGCAGAATCAACGCTTCACTCCCGTTATGTGCGGCTCACACAGATCCTTATTGAAGAGGAGGCCCATCGAAAGGTCTAACACTAGGCCGTCGTCAATATTATGCCATTTCACTGGCATCAATCAACATCCAGTGCTGTGCCAAGCGAACGGTGAGCGAGATCGTCATTAAAGAATTTCGCTAAAGCAGACCTCGCCAACCGCCGGGCTTTCTCTAAATCGGCTTCTGAGTGCAGCACGTGGGCTCGATCACCAGTTACTCGATGGTACAACCACAACAAAGCAGCGCGGTCATCCCCAAACGCCTGCGCGTTCCCACTCGGATCGAAAGCCACATCTAGCTCTTGATTCGGATACCCGGAATATGGTCTTGAAACGAATTCGCCCTCGACGGATGTAAACATGGCCAACTTATGAAGTGGAATCTGACGGAGCTGTTTAAGTATCGTGCTATCAACGCCCTCTAACTCTGCGTCCACGAAACGAACCGGTGCTCCCGGCTCGCCAAGTTGAATCTTAAGATTCATGACACCGTGATCGCCTCCTCCAAGGATATCCTCAAAGTCAAACACGCCGTCTTCTGTGTGCTCGTTATGGGCTGACGCCCGAAGCCAGGCCAAAGACAATGCTAGTTCCTGTTTTGCCGCGGCCACACCAGTCGCGTTCGCGACCGACTTCAATAGTGTATTTGCCAAACCGTCGGAGTCATGTGCGCAGATAATGTGGGCCTTAATTGGGTTGAAACGACTAGCGATTGTGGACTGCTCGACTTTCGAAGCCTCTAAAGATGATGCAAAAAACGCTTCTTTCGTGGCCTTACCCTTATCTGCTTTGGGCATCAACGCCCCAATTAAGGCTTTGCCAAGATATTTCCCAAAATCCTTGGTGCCGTCGGCGACTGCACCAACCCGTCGCATTGTCGCATCTTGCGTCTTGAGGTCGAGGTCTTTTGCGCTGGCACGTGCGTTAGCGAGAAAGTCGAATGCAACATAAGAGAGAATACTCGTCCACCCACCGGTCAACCCTGCCGCCGCTAGGGTTAAGATCGACTCAAGCAAAAAGAGATCTGTCTTGTCAGTGCCAACAGCCGCCTTTTCTGCGCGTCTAATTCCATCCTGTTGGCGATCATACAGACTACCAAGTTGAGCTGTAATCGAATCGACCGTCGAACTCGCGACGACGTCCCCTTTGGTCGCCTGTTCGCCTTTGCACTCGTCAATTCGCTCTTCAGTCAGTTGAGGGACCGTTAGATCAGTCCCAACCACACCGGCGCGACCACCTGTGGTAGGGGGGGGCTTGCCGACGTCGGCCGCACCGCTAGCTTTGTTCTCAAGATCACGAGGCGTCGCCTGGCGATCCGAAGCTTCGGATGACGGAGTTGTAACTGAAAACCCGCCCACCCCGTCATCGGCGGGTGCGGCGAAAGCAGGCTCGCCAGGCTTCATCTGAACCCCACCGCCCCCACCACCACCGGACACTTCGCCTAGGAGGCCCTCGGCCGACTCGCCAGCGACGACAGCGTCAGCGACGGCGTCAGCGTGCTTCTCGTGGACATCGCCAGCCTGGCCGACGCCGCCGGACAGCGACACGCCGGCCTTTTGCTGGATCACATGGGCGACCTCGTGCGCTGCTGTGTGGAGGTCGGCGCCGCCCTTGCCGAAGGCGACGTGGTTGCCGGTCGCGTAGGCATCAGCGCCCATCTCGGCGGCGCCGAGCGCGGCAAAACCATCGGTGTGCGCCTGCACGTTGGAGATGTCGTAGCCCCCGAAACTCTTCTGGATCTGGTCCTTGTGGGGCAGGGCACCACCCGAGCCGGAGATACCCTTATCGGCGGCCGCAT
>Ga0105050_10007256_pt1 | contig 13338 bp, 14 predicted proteins | sample FRY01_FD_78088 | JGI IMG/M metagenome (GOLD analysis project Ga0105050, IMG submission 78088) | Freshwater microbial communities from Lake Fryxell liftoff mats and glacier meltwater in Antarctica - FRY-01 | ecosystem: Environmental > Aquatic > Freshwater > Ice > Glacier meltwater ... | reverse complement strand
GAGATCTCGTAAAAAAGGGAGATACTATCTTATTTCTTTCTGAGATAAAAAACGACTACTTGGATCCTGAACTAATCGGGAGAACACAAAAACAATTGAAAACAAAAGAGTTATCTGTTGTTAGCTACAACAATAAGGTTCAATCTTTAGATAATAGAATTGATGCATTAATTGAATCTGCTGGACTGAAATTGGAACAAGCTAAGATTAAATTAAAACAGACGAATTTAAAGCTAAAATCAGATAGTATTGAAAACCGAACGGCACAAATCAATTTAAACGTAGCTGAAGATCAACTTGAGCGAATGGAGCAAATGTATTTAGATGGTGTAAAGTCTAAGACAGATTTAGAAACTAAAAAAATTGCTTTACAGCGCGCTCAGGCAAACCAAATTACTGCTCAACAAAAACTTTTACAAAGTAAAAATGACATCATTGACGCTAAAGTAGAATTGAACTCAATTCAAGCAAAATACAGAGATGAAGTTTCAAAAGCAGAATCCGATAAATTCACTGCCTTATCAAGTATGTATGACACAGAAGTTGATGTTACTAAAATGCAATCACAGCTGGTAAATTATTCTATTAGAAATGGAATGTATTATATTTTGGCCCCGCAAGATGGAGTTGTAACCGCTGTATTATCTGGCGGACCTGGAGAAACGATTAAAGAAGGTCAGGCAATCGCTACCATTATGCCTTCCGTTTATGACCTAGCTGTAGAGATGTATGTCAGACCAGTTGATTTACCGCTTGTTCATAAAGGTGAAAAAGTGAGAATCCAATTCGATGGATGGCCAGCAGTTGTGTTTTCAGGATGGCCAAATTCAAGTTTTGGAACTTTTGGTGGAGAAATCTTTGCCGTAGATAATTTTGCAGGTCCAGATGGTACTTTCAGGATATTGGTTGCACCTGATAAAAATGAAAGACATTGGCCAAAACAATTGCGTGTTGGCGGTGGAACAAATTCTATGGTTTTGCTTAACAATGTGCCTTTAGGTTATGAATTTTGGCGACAAATCAATGGTTTTCCACCTGATTTTTACACAGCAAAAACTACCGTCAAAAAAGAGAAGAAATGATGAAATTCGTTTTAATCGCCATCGTATTTTTTTTCTGCAAATTTACTTTTGCACAAGAAGTGACTTTTTCTGAGGATCGTTTTTATGAGCTCATATTTAACAATCATCCTTTGTCGAAACAAGCGAATTTACAAGTTCTATTTGGTGAGAATTCGGTATTAAAAGCACGAGGAGGCTTTGATCCTAAATTGTACGGGAGGCTCGATCAAAAATATTATAATTCAAGTCAATATTATGATATGCTGAATGCGGGATTAAAAGTCCCAACATGGTTTGGCGTAGAACTAAAAACTGGTTTTGAAAGTAATCGTGGAGCCTATTTGAATCCACAAAATAACACCCCAGCGAATGGCTTATGGTATGGTGGGATATCTATGAATTTGGGACAAGGATTAATAATAGATAATAGAAGAGCTGAACTTTTCAAAGCAAAAATATATGCTGAAAGCACTTTTTTTGAAAAAGAACTTCAATTGAATGAACTCCTTTATGAATCTGGATATTCATATTGGCACTGGTTTTTGTCCTATCACAGTGAACAAACCTTGATCGAAGCATATACCTTAGCATTAGATCGTTTTAATGCTGTCAAAATAATCGCAGAATTGGGTGATCGACCCTCAATTGACACTGTTGAAGCAATTATTCAATTGCAGAATAGAGAGTCTATGTTGTTACAGTACAAGGCTGAACGAACGGTTTCAATGTACAATCTAAATTCCTTTTTATGGGATGAAAATGCTTTTCCTTTAGAGTTGGATAGTCTTACAATTCCAATTAATTTAGACAGTATTTCGCCTTCACCCTATTGGTTCTCGACTGAAGAAGAAATTGATTCAGCCATACAAAATCATCCTTATCTTCAGATCACAAATTTCAAAATCAAAAGTTTAGAAGTTGACAAGCGTCTAAAACGAGAAATGTTAAAACCAACATTAGACCTTCAATACAACCTCATCAATGAACCGATAAATAGCAATCCAATAACAGATTTATCCCTAAATAATTATAAATGGGGCGTAACTTTTGAAATGCCAATTTTCTTGAGAAAAGAGAGGGGTGATTTGCAATTAGCCAACTTGAAAATTCAAGAGCAACAATATGAAAATGACAATAAGAAAGCTTATATCGAATTTAAAATTCGCAGTTCAATAACAGAAATGAATAATGCTTTACGCCAAGTGGAAATCTTTCAAAAAAATGTAAAAGATTCTGAAAAATTATTGAGTGCTGAAAGAAAAATGTTTGAAATTGGTGAGAGTTCCTTGTTTTTAATCAATGCACGAGAAACAGCATATATTCAATCTAAATTGAAATTAATAGAATCAATTGTTAAGAGTCAACAAAGTTACCTATCGCTTCAATATGCATTGGCGAACTTAGTTTAATAGTTTTTTAGAACTTTATTTCACCCTTTACCTCCGATAATCATGGAAAAGCACACCATTCAATTAATCGAAAGCGGCGTTTTAGTCGGACTCTATATATTGGCCTATTTTATTACAAAAACGCTTGTAAATAACACACTAAAACACACGCAATTGCAGCGTCCAAGAAGAAAGATGATTATTAAAGCAATTCAATTAATCGTCACGCTCTTTGCGTTAATTTTATTAGGTGGAATTTGGGGTTTAGATCAAAAAGAATTAGCGATTTTTGCCAGTTCAATTTTCACTGCATTGGGAATAGCTTTTTTCGCAAAATGGTCCTTATTATCAAATATCACATCAAGTATTATTCTCTTTATTCATCATCCTCTTAAAATTGGAGACAAAATCAAAGTACTGGATAAAGACAGTCCATTTGAAGGTGAAATTTCAGATTTAACCTACTTTTTTGTGCACTTAACGAATGAAGAAGGTGAAGTGATTACGATTCCAAACTCGATTTTGTTAGAAAAGACTATTTCTATCCTCGCCAAACCGACCGACATAAAATAAACTGGCTTCAGTAGATTTTTTTTTGATTTTCTCAATCAAAATTCCACTATAGATTCCCACCATTTTACCATAGCCAATTTCATTTAATGATTATTCTAAATCATTATTATTCGACTAAAAATTCAAAAACTAAAAAATCGAGTCTTCCATTTTAATTCTGACGCTTCGACCCTTCAAAAAACTCAAGGAAGTACAGCTCAGTGCAAGTTCAAACGAAACAATAAAATCATGGGCTGTGTATTTTAGTTAAGAATTAAAATAATACTAATGGTGCAAACTAAGACTAGTCAATTTTATTATCTTCGTCATCTATTATGGATACAAGAAAACACGTTGAGGTTTGTTTTACTCCTGGAGAGTACGCCTATTATAAAGATGAATTCGAAATTGTTGTTGTTATCGACGTTTTAAGAGCAACTTCTGCAATTTGCGCTGCATTTCACAATGGAATTGAGGCAATTATACCGGTTCCAACTGTTGAAGAAGCATGGGAATACAAACAAAAAGGTTACCTTGCTGGAGCTGAAAGAAAAGGTCAAATCGTTGAAGGATTTGATTTTGGCAACTCCCCTTTTTCGTACATCAATGAAGAATTTCGTGGTAAAGAAGTTGTGTTGACGACCACAAATGGCACGAAGTCATTGGACGTGGCAAAAGATGCTGAGATTGTTGTTGTTGGATCATTCTTAAACCTTGACTACTTATCAAAATGGTTAGCTGTACAAAATAAAAACGTTTTGTGTTTATGTTCGGGATGGCAAGATAAATTCAATTTGGAAGATACGATTTGCGCTGGAGCGATTTCCGAGTATCTGCTTTCAACCGGTAATTTTACATCGGATGAAGATTCGTCAATTGCCGCAAAATATTTGTACCTTTCTGCCAAGGATAATTTTTTCGGTTATTTGAAATCAAGTTCACACAGAAGAAGATTGAAAAATTTGAACCTGAACGAAGACATCAAGTACTGTTTAACGCCGAATCAAACAGATGTTATTCCAATTTTAAGAAATGGGAAACTGGTTAAATTATAAATACCTATTGGTGATTTCCTTGCCACTTTTCTTGGCAGTCGGAAGCAATCAAGAATCTCAAAAAATTTGGGGCTTTTTTGGTCATAAACGTATTAATCGCATTGCTGTTTTTACGCTTCCCCAAGAAATGTTTGGTTTTTACAAGGACCACATCGAATACCTAACAGAACATGCTGTAGATCCAGATAAACGCCGCTATGCTGTTGATGGAGAGGCGCAATGTCATTACATCGATTTAGATCACTACTACAAACCAGGTGAAGATCCTTTTGTTGGAATGCCGAGAAGATGGTATGACGCCGTCGAAAAATATACGGAGGATACCTTGCAAACTTATGGAATCGTTCCTTGGCATATATATGTGATGAAAACGAAACTTCAGAAAGCCTTCGAAACCAAAAATGTCGATTTAATTTTAAAATACTCTGCTGATATTGGTCATTATATTGGAGACGCACACGTTCCCTTACATACAACCGAAAATTACAATGGACAAATGTCTGGTCAACGCGGGATTCATGGACTATGGGAAAGTAGATTGGTAGAAATTAATGCGGAAGATTACGACTATTTCATTGGTAAGGGTAAATATGTAAAAAGCATAGTTGATTTTGCTTGGGAAGCAGTTGAAGCATCTCATTTAGCGCTAGATTCAGTGCTGCGAATTGAAAAAGAATTAACGGCAGAGTTTCCTTCAGACAAAAAATACAGTTTTGAGCAACGTGGAAATATCACAATTTCAGTTTACAGTTACGACTTTTCTCAAGAATACCACAAGCGAATGAATGGAATGGTTGAACGAAGAATGCGCGCAGCCATTATCGCAGTAGGTTCAATTTGGTACACCGCATGGGTAGATGCTGGTCAGCCCGATTTGAATGCCTTACAACATGTGCAACCTTCAGCAGAACTCTTAGAAGAAATGCGTCTGCTTGAGGATCATTTTCATAATGACAAACACAAAGGCAGAATTTGTGAGTGATAAGGTTTTAATTATATTTGTTTATTTAACCGACTCACATTCAATGAAATACCTTTATATCCTTTGCGTATTCTTTTCTATTCAATCTGTCAAGTCCCAACTATCCGAAAAACCTTTCCTATAGAGGGACGATTCATTGGAGGAAATATTGATACTTCTATGTACAACGGCGTTTCTTTAGGACTTGAATAGCGTTTTCACAAATACATTGGAATCAATTATAATTTTGATTTACTCTACAAAAACAATAACTATCGCCACATTCACACTCCAATGGGAGTGGTTGGTGGTCCAATCTTAATTGCGGATGGATTTGCAAATTTATTTTCGGTAAATTCTACAAATTCATCTGGTTTTGGAATTGTTGTGGGCATCTTTTTGTTGGCCTTGCCAGATGGTGTGACTTTTCATATACCCTTGGCGTACAAATGGGATTTAGGAGTTAACGCTAATGTCTTAGGTATCGATTTCGTGAAAGATAGATATTCAAGTTCCAGTTGGATTAAATATGCTTGTTCATTTGGTGCAAAAGGCACTTATTCTATTAAGGATTATATGACCGCTAGTATATTTATTGAAACGCGCAAAACCGCTGGTTATGAATGGGGAATCGGTGGTGGTGCAGGATTAGGTTTTTGTTTTGGTGACCGTTAACCCATCTACCATTCTTGTATTTCAAGCACCAATCATCCTTTCAGGTGAAGATTTAATCATTTTGTTTACATCATTACTCTCAAGAAAAGTATATTTATACCTACTAAATTTTAAAGGATGATTGAAGTTTCCAATTTGTCAAAAGAGTTCGAATTGTCGCGTCAACAACGGAAAGAGCTCAATACTACCAATAAAATTGCGCTTGCAGTTGATAACATTAGTTTTAAATGTGAACCTGGTCGCGTGTTTTCATTATTGGGTCCAAATGGAGCTGGAAAAACAACTACGCTTCGCATGCTTTCTACGATTTTCAAACCTACTTCTGGTTCAATAAAAATTGCTGGAATAGATGCAGTTCAAAATCCGCAAGAAGCGAGAAGTAAAATTGGCTTTTTAACCGGTTCAACAGGACTTTATGCGCGCTTAACACCAGATGAGTTAATTGATTATTTCGCCGCCTTATACAATGTTCCAAAAAATCTTTTAAACGAACGCAAAGAGCGCTTGTTCAATCTGTTGGATATGCAAGAATTCCGTGGAAAGCGAATTGGAAAACTAAGTACAGGTATGAAACAAAAAGTTTCTATTTGTAGAACCATGATTCATGATCCAGAAGTAGTTGTTTTTGATGAGCCAACAAGTGGTTTAGATGTTATTACAGCTGAGAATATCATTACCCTTATCCGAGACTGCAAAACGCAAGGAAAAACCGTTATATTTTCCAGTCACATCATGAGTGAGGTTGATTTATTGTGTGATGATTTAGCCATTATTCACAAAGGAAAAATGTTGTTTCAAGGAACGATGAATGATTTCCGTTCCAATATGCAGACAGATAACCTGACTTCAGAATTTATTCGAATTGTTCACGCATCACAAAATGCTTCATTATGATTTTTACAATATTCAAAAAAGAACTAAAAGATACACTAAGAGATCGTCGAACGCTAATGATGATGCTCGTGATTCCAATATTGATTTTCCCGATCATCATAAATGTGTTTACTTCCATTTCAAAAAGTTTTCAGGATGAAGCAGCCAATAAAAAAATAAAAATTGGAATTGTTGGAACTGAAAATAACTTCTTGCAGTTGGAATTGAATGCTATTCCGAAAGAAATGGGTGATAAAGAAATCATTCTCTATAAAGATACCTTGAGCTTAGTGAAGGATTTAAAGAAAGACAGTATCCAACTGGGTGCTTTTATTTCAGGTGATTTCAATCAATTGATGGATTCATTGCGCCCTGCTCCACTGACGTTCTTCTTTAATGCGACAGACATGGGAATGAAAGAGCGTGCGGAAGCCTACATGCAAATCATCGATAAGAAAGCCAAATCGCAGCGTTATAAAAAATTAGGGATTGATGAAGCACGCATTCAACCCATTGTAACTGGATACCGAAATGTAGCTTCTGACAAAGAAATGATTGGGAAATTAGCGGGCGGAATCTTACAGTATATCTTTATCGCTTTTGGTTTTATTGGATGCATGTATCCAGCAATTGACTTATTTACGGGTGAAAAAGAAAGAGGTACAATTGAAACACTTCTTACTACTCCAGTTGCTCGTTGGCAAATATTATTTGGAAAAATGGGCGTTGTGGTTTTATCTGGATTAACAGCAGCAACGTGTGCGCTTTTAGGCTTGTTTCTATCCATTGAACTAATCGATTCGGAAGGGAATGCCGAGATTTTGAAAATTGTTCATAGTATTCTAAATCCAACTTTCATTATTATGCTTTACAGCCTGTTGATTCCACTAACCGTATTTTTCGCTGGTATAATGATTCCAATTGCAGTAAATGCGAAGAGTTTCAAAGAAGCGCAGAGTATTATTACGCCTTTGAACATTGTTATGGTTTTACCTGCTATGGTTGGATTTTTCCCTGGAATTGAATTAAATTATGTTACTGCTTGTATTCCCGTGGTGAATATTGTTTTGGCAACAAAAGAACTCATTGCGGGCTCTTTGGATATTGGTTTGGTTGCCATTAGTTTCACCGTAATGTTGAGTTTGGCAGTTTTATCGGTGGTGTTTTCGTATAAACGCTTTGACAAAGAGACGAATGTGGTGATGTGATCTTTAAGTATTTTAGATTATTTCAATTAAACGCAAAACAATCTCAATAGTGAATACAACGATTCCTATTTGGAGTATTCGTTTACCATGTTTTCTATCCTTTTCTGAATAATCAAACACTTGCTCTCCATTGGGTAAAATTCTTTTGTGATTCTCTAAATGCCAGCCAATAAGTATTCCAAAAAGCCCACCAAAAATAGAGAAAATATATCCTAAGATGACCCACATGTTTTGACCTTTTTCAGCTTCAGATAATTTATGGATACGTTCAAATTTGAACTGTGTAATTTCTTCTTTTGAGAATTCAATTCCTCTGTCTCTTAAAATCTTTTTTGCGAGTGAAACATCGAATTTATTCCATTCATCTTGATGTTTAATTATGTCAATTAATTCATCATTCGAGTATTCAAATAAATAGTAGTCTTTTTCAACATCTTGAATTTGATTTTTTGAAATATCTTCTAAAATTTCTTCTACTTTAAGAAAAGATTCCTTTTCTAGTTTGACTACATACTCATGACTAAATGAAGTGTTGCTTGGATCGGCAATAAAGTTTATCGGATAGTCTTCAGTTTTATAATTGATATTATTCAGTTTCAGTATTTCAATAACTTCTTGAAAGTCTGATTCAACATTGTAAGATTGGTACTTTATAAAATCTTCCACTTTTGTTTTGTATAATTACTTGTAACAGTTAGCTTCATCGGACTTCTGAAACTTGTGCGTCTCAGCCCTTTGGCGTCTAAATGCGGTTAGCTGTTCGACTTTTGTTTTCATTTATATATGTTTTAAAAAATCGCCCCATTCGTGTTTTAGTTGTTTGGTAAATCTTTCAATTGTATTCCTTTGTTCTTTTGGAAATTGCTTACTAATTGTAGTTAGTTTTCTACAATATCCGTAAATTAAATGCTCCTCTTTTGTAGTTTCAACATTTTCTTGAATAATATGAAATTCTATTAAGACTATTTTTGCCCAAGTTTCCAAGTCCTGGTCTGTAAAACAATCTTTATTATCAAAGTAAGTTGCAAATTCCTTTGTATTGTTCTGAATATATTCTTTTCCAGCGTGTCCAAGTCCTTCTGTAAAATAACCGTCAGATTTCTCGTATGTCTTTGTTACAACTTTAAAATAAAATGGTCTTGCAGTTTTATTTTTTGCAGTCAAACTATCGAGCAAGGCTAGTGCTTCATTGTCGTTACTTAAATTCCATTCGTTGTCAAGATAAACGTCTTTTGCAAGTTTAGGTGTTTTCTTGTCAGCGATAAAGTTTACAAAATTACAGTTATGAAATTCTTTATATGGTTGTCTATCCGTGTGATTGATTTCATTACTATCGATAAATAAACTGTCAATATGAACCGTTTTGGTATTTTCGTCTACACCACTTTTGTCTATCCGATTATTACATGCAGTTAGTCCAAAAAGTAATATAATTATTATCGTCCATTTCATATTTAGTGTCGTCTTTTAAGCAAACGTTAAGGCTATGTTGCGTTTTGCTTCCCGTAGGGATGCAAAATGAAATATAGCGAATGTTATCGGTGTCATTCTTTTTCAAAAATAAGTTTTGTTTTCCCTCCAATCACGAATTTTTGTTCGGTTATTTCGTCTAATAGCCATTCCATTTCATTCCCTTCATGGCTACTCGACCATAAAAGAGATATTACTTTATTTTCATATTTCCATGTACCCTTTTTGTTATCATATCCATTTCTGATTTTTTCAAAAGTGCCGTCGGAATGAAATTCTAACCTGCCTTCATCTGAGAATTTGTGATGTTCACCATTTTGGTTTATGCTTTCTGTCATTATCCATTTACCGACAAGAATCGTTTCTGATTCATTAATTACTCTAGATTGAGTAATATATGACCTCATAAACTCAACTCCAGCTACCCAATACATAAAGTAAGGCAGGTCTGAATTTTTACGTTTCATGATAATTAAAAAGGGTTTGTCAAATGCCAAAAGTCTTGGTGGTGGACTGTCAAAATCTGCGAAATCAATTATACTTTCGGCATATGATTCTAATTTAATTCCTTGTTGATTAAGGTCAAAACTAATTCTCTGTGAAACACTTTGAAATGTCTTTTCTTCAAGAAGTTCATTTGTAAGTGAAGTCCCTTCAATATCAGAATAATTAGTTGTGGTATCAAATTTAATATATGGAATTTTTAGTATATCACCACCATTGAAAAGTTCCATGTTATCTGAATTCAAACGTTTTAAAACATTTTGATAAGAGATTAGCAGGGTCGATTCCAATGGGATTTTGGCAAAATAGATTTCGTCCAAACTATCCCGACACTTTATTTGGACAATAAAATCATTAGAGCTTTTGTAATCATATATAAAAATGTCCTTTCTGCTTCTAGTTGTATCTCCTTCTTTCACTCCGAAGTAGTCAATATTGACACCACGATTAAAGGGTTGGTTGTAAAAATCATCATCTAAATTATAGTAGAATTTCACATCCTTTTTAAGGTGTGAATAAGAGACCAGGGCATTTTCAGATAATGAAGCAGACGGATTCCAGCGTGTATTAAATTTGCGTTCAAGATCAGAATTAATTCGTTGAACAATTGAATCTTTTATTAATCCAGAATAAGACACGACATAATCATCCTCAATGGGAGCTTGATAATTTTTAGAGACAGATTCATTTAATATCTCAATGCAAGAGTTCTCATTGGAGGACTTGGGTTTCTCTCCAAGATATTTACTTAGCTCATTCCACATAATATCCATGGTCGCACAGTAGATATAACTGGCAGATGAATCTAAAGTTACCTTGGTGGTAGGAACAATAACAACAGGGTTATTATTCTGGGTCTTTCCAGAAAATGAAATTATGATGAATATGAATATTAGTCTCATTCTTTTATTTAGCACTTCTATTACCGATAACGCTAAGGCTATGTGCCGCTGCGATTTATTAAAGATAAATTTATTTGTGAGAATAAACGTGCGAGTTAGAATGATTTATCATTCGAAGCGAGATTTAAGCAGTGGAATATAGGTGATGTTAATAACAGATTTATCATTACATTTACATTGTACGGATAAAACACGTACGGAAATTGTTTGGTACGGAAATTGTCCGTACATTAGCATTGTATAATTAAAATTAATAATCATGGAGGCAACTTTAAAAAGTAAAGGCAAGACAAGGTTTGATACTAGGTTATCAATCGAACAGAAGGAATTATTTGAAAGAGCTGCTGTATTGTCTGGTTACAAAAGTTTGTCTGAATTTGTTCTTAGAACGGTTCATCAAAAGGCAAAACAAATAATTAAAGAAAATGATCTAATAATCGCATCTAGTAGAGATAGTGAGATTTTCTTTGATTCTTTAGTAAATCCAAAAGCGCCAAATAAAGCGTTAATGAGTGCTGCTAAAAAATATAAAGAGAATCGAAAGTAAATGGAATATCAGACCGAAAACTTAGAATCCTCTCATCATCGAGAGGATTTTTATTGTGGTAAAGAACCATTGGACAGTTATATTAAGAGACAGGCAAGTCAAGACGTCAAGCGCAAATTAGCTGTATGTTTTGTCATTATTCAAATTGAAGATAATCTTGACAAGGTTAAGGGCTATTATACTCTATCTATTGATGGAATTTCAAGAGATTTAATACCAACAAAATTTCAAAAGAAATTTCCAAAAACTTATCAATCAATACCAACAACTTTAATAGGAAGATTGGCCAGAGATAAAAACTTTAACGGTAAAAGAGTAGGTGAATTTTTATTGTTAGATGCACTCTATAAATGTCATATATCTGCTAAAAGTATAGCATCATTTGCCGTAGTTGTCGATCCTATCGATGAAGAAGCAGTATCATTTTACGAGAAATATGGATTTGAACTTTTACCTGATAGCGAGCGCATGTTTCTACCGATGAAAACAGTAAATCAATTGTTTGAGGATTAAGTAATATTTCTATTGATATATGATGTTATCAAATCCAAGACTGTCATAATTTTTAAAGTCAACTTTCTTTGCCCATTCATGTCGAATGTTGATTTTCGGATTTTTGAGTTGTGACCTATTTAATGTATCTGCTTTAAGGATAATCAAACTGCAGTTATCTATCTTATAAAAGAAATCTAAAGCTTTATAATATGGTTCATTGAGAGTGTCTTTTAATATGGAATTGTCACTTATATAAGTTCTTTGATTGTCCGTCGGCCATCTTACAACCTTTAAATAAATGTCACAATCAAGCTTTATTATTTTTACACTTTTATCTCCCAAAGTACAACTGCTGATTGCAATCCCTAAAATCAATATCAATATTATTCTCACAGGCTTGATTTTCATTGTTACTAACGGTTTGGCGCTTGGCGAAGGTGGCGATTTTCACCACAAATGTTGATGCGGGGAACCAAACTTTGATTAACCACAAATGTGTCTGCGGAGCACTGAACCGCCAATTTCTTGTAGGTGCTGTTATGCGGTCGGCTTTCTTTTTCAGTCGTGAGTTTCATTGATTTTCTAGTTGTCGTTTTACGTTGTTCAAAGCAGTCTTGGTGCAAAAGGTCTGATAGGGAACAGAAAAAATAGGTCCGAGTATTTTCGTCAAAATATTTCCTGGTGTCGAGTAGGTTTGAACTTTAAAAACTATTTTGTTGTCAAGTTGCTCAACCGTGAAAGTCGAAACACCTTTCTCAACGTGTCCTTCAAGAGTTTCGTAACTAAAACCTTTCCTGTCTGCTTGGTCAATGATCTCATTTATTCTTACGCCAAAAATTATTTTCTGTGAAAATATCTTTGTCGGTGGTATATATACTTGCTGAGCAATGGTGTCGCCAATTTTGATTATTCTATTCTCGTCTTTCCATTGAGTTTTAAAAGTCATAATGTTGTCAGGGAAAATTTGATAGTCGAATAGAAAGTCAAGATTTAGCTCGTCAATTTTCTTGGTCGTATTAATGGCAATGGTTGTATTTTTTTCTGTCAGCCCAGATTTGTCATAGTTCATAACCAACTTGGTCTTTAAGAAGTCAAGGTGCTTTTTGAAGTTATTTTTTTGGTCTGTTAGATATATTTTCATTGTCTACTGTGTCGTCTTTTAAGCTGCCGCATAACGGTTTCCATCCATGAACACGGCACAACTGATAAACTAAATTAGTTTTCGAAAGGTAGAACTAATTTGGTTCAAATTATCAATAACAACGAAGGAAAATCTTGTGCTGATGCGTAGGGTGGTGTTATGCTCATTATCTTTTATGCAACTCCATTAAATGTTAGACTAATACATTTCATTGTTTTTGCATCAATTTTCATTTGAAAGTAACAGTTTCCACCATCGAAAACAATGAATAATTCGTGTTTCATATTTTCGTTTTCGGTACTTTTAACTGGATTGAAAAATCCATTGATATATATTATTTTATTTCCGTCTTCGTCAATATAGCCAACATATTGCTTTGTGTAATTTGACTAGTCACAAATATACCACAACGTAAATAGATTACGAACTTCGCATCGCATTTTTGTCAAAAAAGAGCGATGAAGATATACGAATTCACCCAAAAATTCCCAGATGAGAACAGCTGT
>Ga0105050_10007254_pt1 | contig 13342 bp, 15 predicted proteins | sample FRY01_FD_78088 | JGI IMG/M metagenome (GOLD analysis project Ga0105050, IMG submission 78088) | Freshwater microbial communities from Lake Fryxell liftoff mats and glacier meltwater in Antarctica - FRY-01 | ecosystem: Environmental > Aquatic > Freshwater > Ice > Glacier meltwater ... | reverse complement strand
GCCCGCTAGCGCAACGGCACGTCGCACCGCTTCGGGATCGATTTCTTTGAGTTTTTCAAGTGCTAAAGCGGCCTCTGGGAGCGGACAGGCTTTCAGATAATTCACGACTGGCTCACGCACAAACATATTGTCGGCTTCAGCTTTTTCAAAAAGCTCGACCAACTTATCGACCACCGACCAATCCTGCCATCGTGCTAAATCGGCTATCACTAGATCGGCGAGTTTTGGTTCCTCTAGCAGAATCCGCAAAGATTCAAGCACTCTCGCGCGAGGCACAGCGTGCGACTCTTCCCCCAGAAATCGCAGGGCCATGACGGCTGCATACGTTTCGGTAAAGGGCACATCTCGCCCCTGACGATCCAGAAAGAGTTTATCGATGAGATCGAGGCCATCAGCACCGCGCAGCGTGACAAAGCAGGCGATGAGCGAATCGAGGCCGCTTCGCAATTCGGCCCGGTCGACTTTGACTGGATTGTTTCCATTGGCAGCATCATCGCTGACAGAATCTCCGATCAGAATGGCCTCGATCCGTTCGGCATCTGCCTTTGTGCCGCAGACGCCGAGCATCGTGGCATAAAGCCGGCGACGGCTGGATTGAATCTTGGGATTTTCAATCCACTCAAGCAACTGCGTGGGATCCATTCGGCTCTCCAGACCACGCACATCCTCGTACGGGGCAACCGCAAATTCGTCGTAAGCATCCCGTGCTAGCGTCTCATCCGAATCTTCCAGATAGTGCTGGAAAAAGGCGAGTCGATCGGGGCCTTTTTCGGGCAGGTCGGTCAGCTTTTTTAAATAGCCGACCGCCCGCTCGCTGATCGGAATTGGGCTCGACCAGCTCAGCACAGGAGGTTCGATTCCCATCAGCAAAAAGAGCGTGCCGACTGGTTTATTCTCAAGAGTAATCGTCTCCAGTGGCGTGGGGCTGGCGCCGAGGAGGCCAGCCTCGCTCACCAGATCCGCTCCCTTGAGCACTTCCACCACCACAAACTTTCCTTTGGGCAGCGGCCCCTGCGACTGTGCCGAAAGCGATCCAACTGGCGGCGGTTCCACAAGTCGGGCAATGACTGTTGCTTGACTCTGGGCAATCTCCTGGGCAAATGTCAGAGAAACGGCGGAGCAAAAAGGACAGGCGACAACAGGATTTATTGGGCCAGCAAGGGGGACGATGAGCAGCAGCAAAGCCAGCAGCAATCGTCGTAATTTTTGCAGAAGGCCTTTCATAAGACCATGAGTGTAACCGTGGTGGTGGTGCAACAAAACCATCTTGCCGTATTTTTAATGTTGTACCTCCTTTGCTCGTTCCAGGGGAAGGCCGCAGCAGACTCGGGCCAGAGTGGCGGCGAACCGGGTCACTGCAGCCATTTTGCAACATCCGTGCGGTAGGCTGCGATCGCGGGCAAAATCGCTGCCCCAATCGCTAGCAGCACCAAAAATGGCACCAGCAGTGCCTCTGGCCCGGGCGACATCGAGAATACGCTTGCTGAGACGCCGGCATTGCTTGTGATCCAAGGGCCAACAGCGCCAACCAGCAGATGCCCCAGCACCCAGCCGGCGAGACCTCCCCCCGCCGCTAAGAGCACCGCTTCAATCAGCACGGTTGTCAGCACATGCGAGCGGCGGGCGCCAAGCGCCCGCATGATCGCCACATCTCGACTGCGTTCCAGCGACGACCCAACCATGCTCACCAAAATTCCCATCGCCGAAACAACCACGACAAGCGTTGTCACCAGAAGTAAGAAGAGCTCCATTGGCCTGACAAAAAGATCGAGCAACTGCCTGATCTCGCCGATCGGAAGTGCCGCTTGGGCGTCGCGGCCTTCGTTGATCGTTGTCCGCAGTCCCATTGCGGTCAGCTCGGCAGGGAGCCCCGGGAGCGACGCGGTTTCCAACAGGATCGCCGTCACCTCCCTCTGTGCAAAGGGAAGCGGTTGTTGCCCGTGGGCCGCGCTTTGAGAGTGTTGTGGATCTGGCTGAGCATCCTGGCCTCTTGCCTGATGAACTGGAGACTGTGCCACCTGCTCCCGCTCAACGCCCGCAGAAGGGCTATCGAGTTGTGGACTGACTGGCTTGGCATGACCTTCCTGAAGATAAAACCCTTCCATGTTGACAAACACCCCCCGGTCGATCGGAGTGTCGGTGCGGGCAAGGATGCCAATGACACGAAATGGGTCGTGCACCTTACCGTCATCGGCCCCGTGGGTTGGAGCAAATGGATCGCCCACCTTGAGGCCTGTTTTTGCCGCCACTGTAACGCCGAGCACACCACCAAAAAAATCGGCGTCGCGGAAGTTTACCCCGGAAGCAAACTTGAATGCCTTTCCGTCGCCGCACGTGAGTCGATCAAACATGGCGGCATTGGTACCGACAACGCGGAAGCTGCGAAAGTAGTCTCCCATGCAGATCGGCACAGCCGTTTTTGTGCTGGCCGCGAATGCGCCATCCATGCCATCGGCCCTCTCGGCTGCCGGCAAGAAACTCTGGTAGGTTGACCAGGAAATATTTTCGATCGGCCGACTGATAAAGTAGACGCTGTTGAGGACCAATTGCAGCGGGCTGCCCTTGGCACCGACAATCATATTGTAGCCGAGGCCAGACCCAGATTCGAAGGCTTTCTGCACGATCCCACCGGTGACAAGCGTGGCCACCACAAGCGCCACGCCGAGCGCCAGCGACAAGGCCGTCAGACCACTGCTCAGCGCACGCTGCCGAATATTACGCCACGCTATGCCCACAAGTGTCATTGAAAACGGCCCTCCCCTCCAACAATCACTGCTGCTCGGTTGAATTCTTCAAGCCGTACACGACGTGGAAATTGCACCGCCACTTCCGGGGCGTGCGTCACGACGAGCAGTGCCACTCCCTGTTGGCTGCAGGTGTTTCGCAAGAGATCGATCACTTGCTGTTGGTGTGAGGCGTCGATGCTCGCCGTCGGCTCATCGGCCAGAATAGCACGAGGTCGATTGGCCAGCGCCCGAGCGACTGCAACACGCTGCTGCTGGCCCACGCTGAGAGCCGTCGGCTTGTGGTGCAAGCGGTCGTGGAGACCGACGGCAGCCAGCAGTTGCATCGCCCGCTGGCGGTCGGGCCGTCCAGAACCGAAAGTCATTGCCACGAGAACATTTTCCAGGGCGGTAAATCCCGGCAGAAGATTAAACTGCTGAAAGACAAGCCCGAGTTTGTCGGCCCGCACGCGATCCCGCCTCGCCTCGTCGAGCTCGCTTAAGTCGATGGAATCGATGACCACGCGGCCGGCATCGGCGCGCATGATCCCTGAGATCACATTCAAGAGTGTCGACTTGCCAGAACCACTTTGCCCCTCAAGAGCGCAGTGCTCCCCCTGAGAGAGCGCAAAGGACTCTATATCGAGAACGCTGAGAGTCTCCCCGCCGGGCATGGCGAACGACTTACGAACGTGGCTGAGTTCAATGACCGGTTGCATAATGGACTTATACCAGTACTGTCCGGTTAAAAGTCAAACAAATCGGTTTTCCGGCATTTCAATGGCAAGGCAACTTCGGTCTGAAGTCGAGCTTTCCGCAGAAGAACAGGATCGAGTTCTGTAGTTCTTGAAAGACATGAATCCTCGGGCCGTGTACTTCAAGGCCTGTATGACGCCGTTGAAGCCCTCGCTCGTGGCATTCATGATTCGGTAGAGGAAGTAGTTCCGGAGGTTGGGCAGATGACGCTTGAGCATCTTTTCTACCCTGACCACGGGCCGAAGGCGGCTCCGCATTCTCCACGCATACCACTGGCTGAAGAACTCCTCTGCGCTCGTCGAATACACATACCGCCAGAACCAGCGGAACTCCTCCTTGATCACCCAAAGCCCTCGCCGTCTTCAGGCCGTTGTGCCTGATGGCTGCGAAGCTGCCGATGCGACAGCTTCGATTTGTTAAAGAGCCAGAGCTGCCGCTTCCCCTTAAGCCGGTCGTCGTCTTTGGCCTGGAGGGCCTTGTTCTCTGCCCGTCGTACTTGGTCTACCGCTTCTACGAGATGCTTGGCGACGTGGAACTTGTCATGCACCAGTTCGGTATTCGGCGTCTGCCGAGCCACCGCGTTGGCATAGGCAGAAAGCATGTCGGCGGCAGCGGCTTTCACGTTGCGGCATGCCTGCAGGACTTCGATCGCAAAGGCTTCGAAGAGAAGGGTGAATCGAGAGTGATTTCTCACCGCACGGCGGCACGATCGTCTTTACTCCATGGTCAAGGCATCGGCACTGAGGAAGGCGGGCGACCCGTTCCGTGGTAAACCGCATGGTGTCTCAATGCCGCTAGCGCCGCTCGACGGCGTGATCAGCGAGACCACAGGCAGGGCCATGTTCAGGGCACAAGACGCTGAAACCGACGTGCGAGAGGCCGATCTCGACCTGCCGCTCTTCAAGCCGGAGGTCGACAGTTTCAACCCGCCAAGATTCATCGATCCCGAGCAACTGGGCATAATGTGCAGAAAGTGTTTCCATCCCGGTAATCTACGCCATAGGCCGCCCCGAAATGACCGGGAAGTGCCACTAAAATACCGGAAGACCCACCTGTTTCTCGTCGCCCATCTAGAAATTTCCTACGGGAATCGCCGCCAGCTTTATCCCAATCGAGTTCGTGATTATCTCGCCGGCGGCCCAAATTTTTCAGCCGCAGCTGTGTCGGTAGCCTCAGACAATCGCACCACACGAAACCCGTCGTCGTCGCTACGGGGCGTCGGGGCGTAGTTTTGGCGATAAGCGGAGCGACAGAGGAATGCGCTGAGGCTCCAACTGCCGCCGCGAATCACGCGGGCTGAGCCAGCGGTTGGGCCTTTTGGGTCGTTTCCGCCGGATAGTTTGTTTGAATAATAGTCATTGCACCACTCCCAGCAATTGCCGCGCATGTCGTACAGACCCCACGCGTTTGGCTTCTTTGTGGCGACTTCGTGAGCGTACTGTTCGTTCTGAGCGTTGCCGCTGCCTATTAACCCGCCCCACCATGCATAAGTGCTTAGTTGAGCCTCGTCCCCCCAAAACGCAGTCGTTGTCCCGGCACGACAGGCGTATTCCCACTGCGCTTCGGTCGGCAGCAAATATCTCTCTCCCGCTTCGATCTTTCCCGACTCTTTCTCCATGGCGGTCAGCTTCTCACAAAACGCTGTCGCATCGTCCCAGCTCATAAAGCTGGCCGGGTGGTTTGTGCCTTCCATCGTGTTGTCTTTACCCTTCCATGGCTCCGTTCCCATCACCGCTTTCCACTGGCCTTGTGTGACTTCTGTTTGACCCATGAGGAACGGCTTGGTGATCGTGACGGCAACCTGTTTCTCGTTTGCAAGACGATTCTTTTCACCTGTAGGGCTTCCCATGGTGAACTTCCCAGCCGGAATTGCCACCAGTTTCAGGCCGATCGAGTTTTCAATCACGACAAGCTCAGCCGCATTGGTAATCGCTGCGGCCAGCACCACGATCGCCACGCCACCCATCGCAAATAAACGGCCCATAGCTTCTCGCTTGCGCGTAAATGGTTTCCACTCGGTTGATTGCCAAAAGACTATCCAGCAGCCGTGGGGGAATACAAGTTCTGGGAATGCCACTCGTGCTTTGTCACAGTTAATAACTGGGGTTGTGGATTCGGCGTTTGTTTGCGATTCTGCGGGAAATACGGAGGTGTCCCATGCAGAAAAAGTATATCGTGCGGCTTTCGCGCAAAGAGCGTGGCATCCTGGAGGAGATCGTCAAAAAGTTCAAGGGGAGCAGCCAGAAGGTTCGTCGCGCGCAGGTCTTGCTGAAAGCGGATGTCCGGGGCCCTGGTTGGACGGATAGCCGGATCGCCGAGGCCTACGGTTGTCGGCGTCAGACCGTGGAAGTGATTCGCCAACGCTTTGTCGAGCGTGGCTTTCAAGAGGCGCTGGAGGGCAAGAAGCGTTGCGCCCCGCCAATCGAGAAGCTACTCGACGGTCAACAAGAGGCCCTGGTCATTGCCACTCGTCTTGGTCCGCCGCCCAAAGGTTATGCCAATTGGACGCTCCGGCTGCTGGCACGTAAGGTCGTCGAGCTGGAGATTGTCGACTCGATCAGCTATGAGACCGTGCGGCGGACGCTCAAAACAATGGAATGACAAAACGCAAGCGTCAGTACTGGATCATTCCGCCCAAGGCCGATGCCGAGTTCGCAATCAACATGGAAGAAGTGCTGGGAACTTACGAGAAATCCTACGATCCGACCCGCTCTGTGCTGTGCATGGACGAACAGCCGGTGCAGTTGGTCAAAGAAACACGCCAGCCCATCACGGCGACGGTGAAGCTTCCGCGGCGCATCGACTACAAATATGAGCGGGCGGGTACAGCGAGCATCTTCATGTTTACCGAGCCCGTCTCTGGATAACGCGAGGCTACGGCCAGCGAATCAAGAACGAAAACCGATTGGGCACTGGAAGTCGCACGGCTGCTCGAAGGGCGCCATTGGAAGTGCGACAAAGTGATTCTGGTGTATGACAATCTCAACACCCACACGAAAGGAGCATTCTATGAGACCTTCCCGCCAGCTCGGGCACACCAGTTGGTCCGCAGCATTGAGTTCTGCCATACGCCCAAGCACGGCAGTTGGCTGAACGTCGCGGACAACGAACTCAGTTCCTTGACTCGCTCATGCATTGGCGGTCATCGCATCGGAGATCTCCAGACCCTAAGCAATCGAATCGCCGCCTGGTCCAAGGATGTGAACCAAACCCAACGTGGCGTCGATTGGCAAATGAAAAATCGACGACGCCTGCGGCAAACTCAAGTCCATCTATACCAAAATCAAGCTGTGACAAAGCACGAGTCGTTTTTGCTTGATCACGGCTCAATTGTAGCTTGCAGAAATGCAAGAGATCTATCGCCCATGCGACCGGAACTGATCTTCCTGTGACCGGAAGCGGGAGTCATTATCAGCCCACGCTTGGAATGGCTCACTACTCGGAAAGTTTCCCTTGGCGAAACCCCGCTGGATCAAAACGATGATCGCGATAACCTCCACCGGTCACGAATTGCTGCGATCCAACACTGATGGTAAAGCGAGCGGACTGACCGTTGTACTGCCAGCCTACAACGAGGCCGCGCGTCTGCCGCAGACGCTGACCTTGCTTAGCGAATGGGCGGATTCCCTTCCCTTTGAAGTCGAGATTTTGGTCGTTGATGACGGAAGCGATGACGCTACTGCCAAAGAGGCCGCATTGCATCCGGTGGGTTGCACAGTGGTTCGACTCAATCATAACGCCGGAAAAGGCGCAGCAGTCCGAACCGGAATGCTGCTCGCACGAAAAGACATCGTGGCTTTTACGGATGCCGATCTGCCTTACAGGCTCGACGCTCTCAGGCGAGCGCACGACATGATCGCAAACCGGAAAGCAGATATTGTCTATGGTAGTCGTGATCTGCCGGACTCCCACGCAGTTGTCCGCAGAGAGACATCGCGACGCATAGCAAGTTACATTTTTCGTGGAATCACTAGGGTTATGGTCTCCGGCAATATTTCCGACACGCAGTGCGGGCTAAAGGTGTACTCTCGCTCCGCGGCCAGAGCTGTTTTCTGCCGCGTACACACGAATGGGTTTGCTTTCGACGCAGAGGCAATTCTTGTTGCCCGGAACCTGCACCTTCGGTCCGCCAGTATGGCCATCACCCTGATCAATGAAGCTGGATCCACGGTTTCCTTGCAAAGGCATGCTCCAACCATGCTCCGTGATCTTCTGAAGGCCAGACTACGACACGGGCGAGGTGTTAGCGATAAGAATGCACCCAACCCGGCGTTTAAAATCTTTGCATCGCCTGGTAGCAGCATAGCTATTCCAGCGACGTGCAACATGCTTTCGGGCGTTGTGGGCCGAGGACATGAAGATCCGTGAGAGTTGCCTTTCATGCGGACGATCTGGGCTTCTCGCCGTCAATCAACGACGGTATTTTTGATGCCCTTCGGCGGGGAGTGCTCACCGGGGCATCGGTGCTTTCGAACGCTCCGAAAGCCAGCGAAGCCCTCGCCGAATGGAAGGCGATTGATGCCGAACGTCGCGGGGGCACGCTGCCCTCTCTGGTAGCCCGGAAGCAGCTCGACGATCTCGAAAAGCCATTCGACCTTGGCGTGCACCTCAATCTCTCGCAGGGCAGACCCCTCTCCGATGCGAAGTTTCCAGGATCGATGCTTGATGATGAGGGGTGTTTTCGCGGTCTCCGCAGTTTGATGAGGCTGCTGAGCCCAGATGCGTCGCGGTATGCCCATGTTATTTGCCTGGAGCTCAGTGCCCAGATCGAGTTTGTCCTCGACCATTCGATTCGCCCGGTGAGACTCGACGGCCACCAGTATTGTGAATTGGTACCGGTGGTCGGCCACATCGTGCATCAACTGGCGGAACGCTATGACATCAATGCCGTCCGCGTGGCCCGCGAACCGGGAGTTCTTGGGGCTCTTGTTCAAAGCCACGGTTTATACGCGGTTTCCTTATGCCCCAGTACGATTGCCACACAGTGCTTCGCCGTCGCCTACGCGAGCCGCTCGCGACGAGCGGGCCTCCATCATCCCCAACTGTTTTTTGGAACCGTGACGGCGGGGCGGGTTGGACGACGAGAGATTGAGCGTTTCGTGAGTGTCGCGATACACAAGTGCACTGCACTTGCCGAAATAGGCCTTCATCCCGCGAAACAAACGGCGGGTAATGCTTCAAGCAACCGAACATCAAAATCAGACTTGGCATGGCATGACCCACTCTCTGATTTGAGGCCAAGCGAACTTGAATGGCTTGTTGATGCTGGATTCCCCGCATGGCTTGGCGATAGGGGCATCTGCCTCGGGCGAGTTTCGTGAGTCCGCTACTTCACTGTCATTTAGCCAAGCTAATTGTGTTTGGCTTTGTCTCGCTTCGGTCCCAAAAACACGCCGTACCATACGTCGAGAAGCACGAATGTGCACACTAGCGGTGCAAGCCAGTTCGCAGGTCCCGGAACAATGATTCTGCCGAGTTCGTACGTCCCAATGACCAACGCTACGGCGACCATGTACAGCGTGGCCCGAAGTCGCGATTTGCCGTCGTATGTTGGGCCGGCCCCATAGAGTCCGGTGGCTATGCCAAACCCCAGCGTCGGGGCCATGCAAACATAGGTATTGTTCTCGGTACGGGGTGAAAACAGCATCAGCCACAGCATGGCGAGCGAATACATAGTAGTGGCGGCCTCGGGGGGCCGGAGCGATTTCCAGGCGAGCAGACAACTCCAAAGCGTCACAAAAGCGGCCGTCAGCGCCATGCCGTGTCGAACCGGTGCTGCGACGGAGATTCCAAAGTTCACGACCATGCCCGACAAGGTAGCCCACTTATCGCCAGACAGTTTCTCCGTCATTGTAAGCACATAGCGGAATCCCGTGTACTGCTGGACTACCCACTCTTGATCGGCCAGAAGAAACGGCACCAACAGCAAAGCGACCGTCCCGGCAATCATCGTAGGGACGGACCTCAGTCTGCATGCACCGAGAAGAAGCATCAATGGGATGGAAAGCGGCTTGAGTAAGAGTGACCCGACGGCGGCAAGTCCCAGACGGACATCCCGACCGGCGGCAGCTTCCACCATGGCAATCATGAACAGCCCAGCCATGGGTAGCGTGGTTTGGCCGTCCCGACCACCGGGCATTGCGAGAATCGCCCCCACTACAGACACGATCGCGAACACAGGCCGGCCAAGCCATTCGGCCGCCAAAAGTGAGATCCGCCATGTTCCCCACGCAAATGTACCAACCGTGAAAACTCTCCAGATGATTTCGCCGAGCAAGGTCGGCTTAAGCAACAGGGGGAAATAAAGCACCGCACTAATGGGCAGGTAGAGGAAACCGTGGCCACTCTTTTCGTAGAGATCCTGACCAGCCAGCCAGTGTTGGAGGGCCTCCCGGTAGACGTGGGTCACGCCCGACCGCTCCGGGACGACGGCCAACGCAATAGAAATGCCGACGAGGAAGATGACCCATGTGGTCCAGCCAGCCCGGGCATCTTTCGCAAAGCTAACGCCGTAGGTATTTTTTATAGCCTTCACACGTAACACTCCCTGCCACCGCATAAATCATGAGTTCCTTGACCGACTTTATCGACTTCACCGATAGCATGATCGCTGTATCTTCAAGACGGTGCCAAGATCGCTGCACAAACTGGGACGAAAACATCTAAACCCGTTTGTTGTATTCACGACGATCAAGCGGTAGACGTGGAGGAACGTGTCGTCGAATTCGGTCCAAAAAGCAAACCAGCACCCTGGCGGGCTATCTCGACTGGGAACTTCTTTTTGTTAGCTTCGACGGTTAGGTGTGCGGGGATTACCGCCGTGCCTACTTACAGCGATATGGGTAATTTGGGCGGTGAGTGGGAAAAATTACCGCCCGTTCCGATCTTGCCAATTGGATAAGCACCGGGGGCGACCGCTACAGCTCATCGGTTGGGGGGCTGTGGCCAATGACAGGGCGAGATTGATACTGCTTGCGAGCGGGCTGCTTTCGACGAGCACCGGCTGTTGTCCACGCCGGCTCTCGAGGCGAGGGCCAAGGTGCTGGCTGCGGCTTTATGCCCGGCATCCCGAACGATTCGTCAGGGACATTCCCCGGCCGCTCACGTCGGCAGCAGAGGTCTGGATCAACCCGCCTGAAAATCGCACGCACGTTCGCGCACTCGAAATAACACGCTACAGTAATTTCGTTCCGCAGGTGTCTCAAAGTCATTGGCATGTTCCAAACCGGCTCATCAATCCAGACGCCATCGGAGAACTCCGGGGGCGTTTTTCATGATGCTTGCGACTCGCTTGCCGATCAGTCTGTGTTCGGGTCTCACCTTGCCGATCCCTGCATACCTTGCCGCAGGAGTTGCACTTGGGCGGCAGCGTCTGGGGCAAAATTTTCCAAGCCCTCGTTCTCGTGGAAGTTGAGGTCGGCTTCGATATCCTTGCACATTTGTGTGAATTTCTGACTGAATTGAGCCCTCCAGTCACCAATCCCCCCGGGATCGGCCTGACCCGCAGCAGGAATAAAAGAACGGCACCCTCCGCCCAGCAGAGCGAGAAGCACCAGTAGAAGTGGCGATGGGCGAAGCATGAGACCTCTGCCGGCACTCATAGTCCCCGAAGCGACCATAGGTCAACGCCACTTCGCCGATGTCTTTCTTGGCGGGCAAAGCGAAGCGGGTCTGGGGAGCTTGAGGTGATGCCTTTTTTTAGAGCTGTGGGGACAGAACGATGTTCAATGGATGCAGCCGAGCGATCGATGTATCGTAAAGACTGCGTTGTCGATCAGGAAAGACAAAAAGTTGTGGGGGACTGCGGAGGTTTTGCGGGTCCCTCCTCTGGCGGCCGACCGAAGCTACGGTGAATAACGGGGGATGGGCCAAGTAGCTGGCAGCGGTGTCGCATACGACATCGAAATACTCCGTTAGTTGTGTTTGAATTAGGGGAGCAAAACGGTACTGACTGACGAAGACACAGATTGCCGCGTCAACTCCCCCAACAAGCAACTGAAGTCGATGAGCCTGTCTAGAACTTCTGAAAGCCGACTGAAAAACGCTCTGGTGCTTGTACCGTTCATGATATCCGCAGGCGGCTGCGTGCAGATGCATCCCACCCGATCTGGTTTCTTGTCCGACTATTCGGGAGTTGAGTGCATCGAGTCGATGAGCCGTGTCTTTAGCAAGGGGGATGCTCGTCTGACCCGACTAGCCAGAGACGTCGCATGGGACGAGATCGATTCTTTTTATATCGAGCCCGTGAGCTGGATGGCGGATGATCTCGGGCAACCGGCCAGCAGCAAGCAGAACGCCGACTCCATCCGCGACTCACTGCGAATGGCGCTGGTGCAGGAACTTGGGGCGATTCGGCCCATCGCGAAGGCTGCCGGCCCACGTACAGCGACCGTTCGATCAGCCGTAACAGGTGTCCAAGAGGGTAAGCCGATCATCAACTTGATCACGCTTGCGCTGAGCGGTCCGCTCTTTAATGGCGGGGCGGTCGTTGAGCTCGAAATAGTTGCCCCGGATGGTGCCCAGATTGTCGCAGCGTCTGTTGCAGTTCAAGGCCGTGACTGGGAAGTGCTCGGTTTCTTCCACAAGCCACGTCATGCGGAGAATGCCGTACGACGTGCAGCAGGCTACATCGCGGCCGACATGCTTCTTGTTCGCTAACTGCTCCGGGAAAGAAAAACGCCCACGGGACCTTAGAAGATTTCGTGGGCGTACAGAGCATGGTGGGGTCGGATTTCATAGTTCCATTCGCTATGGAACTTGTTGCGGTGAATGTTGACATTCGGCGCTTGAAAACCAGCCACCGGGTGGGGGTACTCTTTGGAAGAATCCTCTTATTCGGACATTTTGGCAAGGACTGGGGGTCAGGTCGTAGCAGTCGAATCGGTGGTAGTGGCGGCCACTGCGGCCTGTTTCGTCAGGCGATTGCCGGTCGGCGCAATGGCCTGTTTTGAACGGGCCACCGGTCCTGAGCTTGGGTGTGAATCTTCGGCAAGCCGGTTCCGGAGACGGTCGCTGCGGCCTTGGAAGGTGATGATCTCAGCGTGGTGGAGGAAGCGGTCGAGGATGGCCGAGGCGCTGGGCACGTCGCCCAAGAGCTTGCCCCAGTCTTCGAGTGGTCGGTTGCTGGTCATGATGGTGCTTCTGGTCTGGTGTCGGCGCATGATGATCTCGAACTGCGCGTTTCGGTCCGGGTGTTGTTTGCCTTCGATGGTTTTGCGGTTGGACTGAAGGCTGTAGCCCATAGCCTTGAGCACTTCGCCAACTTTTGTGCTACCGACGTGGAACTTCTGCAGCCTGAGCTCTCGTGCCAGAACCAGAGTGCTCTTGATCGGTGAGCGCAACGGCGACATCGGGTCGCGCGCGTACTTGATTCAATCAGCCGCTCAAGAGCTTGGCAGAGCTCCGGTGCTCATGCTCGCGAGACTTCCTGCCGGCACCCGACCGTCGCTGGCGGTCAGGAGCGAGAACCTGCGAAGACTTCAGTTCCGCGATACCATTCTAGATGGTAGAGCGAGCGAGCTAGGGTCGCCTGAGCCACGGCAGTGATTCCTCCCCACCCAAGCGACATGGCCTCAGCGGCCGCCCAACGACTGGTTCCCCGCTCGTCGAGGTCCATGAGGACTGCCGAGTACTTGCGATGGATCGTCTCAATCAGTTCGGCGTCTTGCATGCCTAGACTCATCGCAGATGTCGCCCCTGAAGGCCAATACCATCTGAATTGATTTATTGTCGTGCAATGCCTAAGGAATAGTCCCGAAATAGAATCCGGTTTTCAATCGGATTGTGGGACAGCGGTGTAGTTCCATTTTGGCAGGCATTCATCGAACTGGATAGCCATATTTTGCTTGAAGTCGGCAGCGTAT
>Ga0105050_10007251_pt1 | contig 13345 bp, 8 predicted proteins | sample FRY01_FD_78088 | JGI IMG/M metagenome (GOLD analysis project Ga0105050, IMG submission 78088) | Freshwater microbial communities from Lake Fryxell liftoff mats and glacier meltwater in Antarctica - FRY-01 | ecosystem: Environmental > Aquatic > Freshwater > Ice > Glacier meltwater ... | reverse complement strand
TCTTTGCTGCTCTCTTTGCCGCCCTCTTTGCCACCCTCTTTGCCAGCCTCTTTGCCAGCCTCTTTGCCAGCCTCTTTGCCAGTCTCTTTGCCAGTCTCTTTGCCAGCCTCTTTGCCAGCCTCTTTGCCAGCCTCTTTGCCAGCCTCTTTGCCAGCCTCTTTGCCAGCCTCTTTGCCACCCTCTCTGCCAGCCTTTTTACCAGTCTCTTTGCCAGCCTCTTTGCCAGCCTCTTTGCCACCCTCTTTGCCACCCTCTTTGCCAGCTTCCTTGGCACCCCCGTTGGCACCGACACCACCCTTAACACATTGTTTTGCACCTTGTGTATGTACATTTACACCACTGGCTTGGCCTGCTTCCATATCCCCGTGTTTGCCAATTTCTGAGGAAATGGCTTGACGTGCACTCTGCGCATACACCGCACGAGCATCAGCAGCTGCTCCAGCACGTTGCTGTGCATTGGCCTCAATATCAGCAACACCAACAACACTGCTAACGGATGCAACTAGACCCTGCACCATAGCCCCCGTCGCTTGTTTTTCAATGACATGCTCAGTTGTTTTGTGTGCCATTCCTGTGGTGCCACACCAAAATGAAATCAGTATAATGCAAACTTGGAGAATGCAAGCAAATGTGTAAATTCAAACAAAACGCAGTGATACCATGCACAGCATTCATCATGCAAGCAACGCGCGTGAGGCAATGTAGCAGATGACACCTTGTTCAGAATTTGCAAATGACCCATTTTGTTTTGCAGAGTTTTCTGCCTCAAGGCGTTTTTTTGCTGCATCAATCTCGTCCGGCTGCAGCTCGAAAAGTCCACGATGCAGCGAATTACGGGTGATTCGGCGCTTTTTCTCGACGAGCGGTCCCTTGACAGCGCCCCCATCCCCACCTGCAGCCGTGCTGCTGGGGTCGCCACCACTCACAATCTCATAACCATCAGTATCTTCCTCCTCACTGCTGGTGTTTTTTCTCCTCCTTCCACGCTGTTTCTGGTCAGTACTGCCTGCCTCCAACGGAATTTCGTTGCTCTTTTCGCGCTCGCACTCCGGCGAACTCGACATCAAGTCGATGACTGCTTCTTGGACGTGTCCTGTCGCCTCCTCATCTTCTTCTTTGTCCTCCTCGTCCTCTTCGTCGTCGTCGTCGTCGTACTCTTCGTCGTCCTCTTCGTCTTCGTCAGCTTCTTTGCCATGCTCGTCTTCCTTACTTGCTGCACTTGACCCCGACTTTGCTGTTGCAGTCTGCTTGCCATTTTTCACCGCTTTCAAGTTTTCGCCCGTGATTGCGAGGACTGCAAGAACACATTGTGGTAATTTGCATGTCTGATTCCAACATATGTCGCCTTTTTTGAGATCCTGTACAGAGATGTACGATTTGATGTTGCCGTTTTCAGAAATCATGCTCGGCTGGAAAAACATGTTGACTTTTTCAGCCACTTTCCACATCTTGGCGTCGATGTCTGCGTGTTTTTTGATATTCTCGTTCGCAAATATAAATTTGGCATCTACCATGCCGTTGGCCTCTTCTGCTTTGCCCACAGTTGTGTGCACCTTTGTCACCAACACGAAAGCGTGCCTTAATTCGCCACGCTTCTCCGGCGATTCCATGGTCACCAGGCATCGTACCCCCCCTGGGTTCTTGAACATGATGTCCAGTACCAGTTTGGCATACTTCTGCACACATGAACACATGTGTGAAGAGTGAGTACACCGAGAGACCAGAGAGAGAGAGAGAGAGAGAGAGAGAGAGAACACACAGACAGGATACAGAGAGCACACAGACAGCACACAGAGAGCACGCAGAGAGCACACATACAGAGAGGGAGCATACAGAGAGGGAGCATACAGAGAGCACACAGGGAGCACACAGAGAGCACACAAAGTGAGATGTGCATGCAGCCAGCAAACAGCATCAGACACAAACAAGGCAATATAAAAATAAACCTTGCATCTCGCGGACAATAGTGCCGGCACACAAGTTCGAGCAGATTGGCAGAACTGCAGCAAAGCACTATTAAACACCGGAGGCGGCCCCCAAGCGAATCCTCTCATGGCTAAAGTTTCGGGGGGTGTGATCATGTTGCCCATTGCATCTTTGACCAGCGTCACTTTGACGTAATCTGCGCATCACACATAATAATATGCAAGAAGAATACATCCAAAGTTGTCAAGTCGCTATACCAACGACACAATACGCTGCTACCACGATCAAATCATTGCAAATATTGGCGAACAAGTATGCGCAACGTATGCACCGAAACGACACCGCTACTTGCGCGATCGATCAACTTTCACATGCATGCATCACAGACAACCCGTGGCACACAAACCATCGACAACCATTACCGCATGCACTCACACTGTGATGCTGCCGAACACATGCAAACCATCACTCGCTGGCAATGCATATATCGAACATACATCGGCAACGAACATGTACCAAACACTGCGCACAGCCACAGGCAAACATACTTACAAGTGCGCAAGACCAAATAGCACGCACACACACGCACACGTACCACGTTCCTCCTCCGACGATGACGCCGCTTCGGCCATGCTCGGTCCGCTCGTGATTTTCGACCGTTGTAAAAAAAACTAAAAAAAATGACGCGAACCGTTAAAAAAAACCCACGAACAGTAAAAAACAGAAAACGTAAAAAAAAAGCCACGAACTCACAGTTTTCGGTGTCGGTGGTGCTGTCGGACATGGTCGCTTACGACGGTGGATGCGCATATCGTGTATTTCTCTGGCCGCATGCAGCGTATTTCTGTGCCAACACTGTCCATTTTGAACTCACATGTAACTCCTTCGCAATTTTTTAGGCATGCGATAACAATTGCATATATAGAATGGTATATTTTTGCAGGCATGTGCATCTGGCATGGTGCGTAGCACAGTGTGCTTTGGCGGCACTCGAGGGTGTGTGGGCGATGAGGATGTGGTTTACAACCCCCCTCGTGGCATTGTGTGCACCATGGTGTACGAAAGAGAGTGGAGGGTGTGGTTGCGGTGTGTGGAGTATTTATGCAACCGATTCGTGCAACAACAGCATCATATACTCCAATACCTCACAAGGCACCCATCATGATCTTCGAGGTGCAGACCGTCGTCCGGAATGTGAGCTGCAAAGCACCCACCGAACCCCCGGGTCCCGGTCTGCTCTCGCGAATACATATGCCATCGGGTTGTAAGAGACGTCTTTTGGTGGTAAAATCGCAGCTTCGGGGACTTTCGTGATTTTTGCAGGACTTCGCCACCGTGCACTATATAACAAAGATACCACATTAGTCTGCACTTAGACAACAAAGGCTCGCGTGTCCTCGCACAACATTGAAATGGAAGACGCATGGACTGGACTGTGCGCGGATGGCAAAGGCATGGTGCCCTTGACCGAGCAACTCTTGACTCTTGTGTGGACACAATTGCCAGAGATTAAATCCCAAGTCTGTATTGACTTTTCCGAATACCTAAAGAAACACAATGTGTACGGGGTTTCTCGCGAATGCCTGGCCGGAAACATCAGCTTGCTCAGAAAATGCCAAAAATCCAATCTGATACACGCCACTGTGGACAATCTTATCACTGTAATACGCACTGAGATGTTCTCGCTGCGAGAGCTGTGTTTTAAAATCCGCCTACACATTAGTAATGCAAACACACACAGGAAAATACCGCAAAAAGCGCACACAAATCAGATGCAGCCACTACTCTCCTCGTACACAAACTACACCACCAGCATGGAGGACCGCCAACAGCAGATTTCAGATGGCTGGCGCCACAGTGCGTATACGAATAGTCAATATCCCAGTGGCATGGCGACGTTTTCTACGTCCGGCGCTATTTACCCCCATTGTTTCGCACCACCCCGCTGGCACATGGCATATGGGTAGTAACCACTTATTTCACGCGTGTCAAGAGTGCCAAAATACCTATGAGTCACAACCCACAGCGAGCGAGAGAGAGAGAAAGAGAGGGGATTTTTTGCATGTTTACCAATAAAATCAGCGCTTGCTTGCACTTTCTGTCATTAGTATGTGGATTCCATGGTGTGTTGTGGTATCACGTATGTGTGTACTGTAACCTGGTCTTGTTAGGGACAATCTGCACCATGCACCAACTTGCAGGAAGTGCAAGTAGTAGGTACTGGTGATATATAAATTCGGCTATTTTTTGACACACATGTGCGTATCTCGATGCCATATACGGATGTTGGCTGGGAACACGTGGACCCAACGCGAGAATTAGAGTATGTGGCACTCTTTGCGGTGGCACTGGACGAGAAAACCAAGCATTTTGTGGATTCAATGTGTAGCATGCCCGTGCCCGACTTGATCGACACGATGTCTTGTGTGCGAGGGTGTTTCTGGGGAGACTTTGCTGCGAAATTCGACGGCTGCATCCAGCTGCCCCTTGCCGCCATCGTATACACAATGCTGACACATATCCCGCATCGGTCCACAGTGCACCGGCAAAAGTGTTGTGAGATACTTCATACGGCGCTCCGAACGCGCGCAAGTCTCATGGTTCTCCGTGTGATTGTGCAGCTGTGTCCGCTCTCACTAACCTGTGTCGTCGGGCACGAAGCGCGCAACATGGCACACTTGGCAATCACATATGCGTGCGATTTCGACCTCCTACGCGTTTTGCTGTATACGGAGCCCAGACTCGCGCAGATGCTGGACACAAACGGGCTTTCGCTCCTGCACTATGCAGTGCTCTATGGCATGCCCCTGAAAGTTGTAGAATACCTTTACAATATGAACCCAGCATCCATCGTGTATCGCACAATCCACCAGCGCGACATTGCGTATGCGCCTTCGAGGTATTCGCCCTACTCACCCATGTCTAGAAAACACTACACTCGTGTGGCTTGCATGCGTTTGCACATGCAGCCTTGCCCTCAACGCGCATTTTGGCCGAAAACCACCAAACTGTTGTGTGTATTCATGACGTGTGCTCACAAACGCATCGCCTCAGGGTTCACAACGACCGTGTTGACACGAAAACAGCGTACCAAGTCTTTGTAGCCCCGGGACGTAGCACGGCGTTGTGTATTGCGCTACACCAAAATCGCGCTCAGTGTGCCGCCCCCGACAACTCGCAGCTCATCGTGTTTCTTGCACGCAATTCCAGCAGAGTTTTCCTCGTGCCTGACAGCTCCGGCGACATACCACTGCTCAAGTTGGTGAAGGGCCAATACACCAGTGAGACTATGTTGTACCTCCTGGAAATGCTGCTACAGTGGCACTGCGAATATGCGGGAGCCGCTGCAGTTTTCACCGACGTCCATGGCCACACCGCAATGCAGGCTGCTGTGCACGCCAACCTCTCTCTACCGTGTCTGAAGGCCGTGTGTGATTTTGCCATTGCCCAGATCCGCCCGCTCATGGCACTGGTGCACGCTAACGTGCCACATGGGCCTTGTTGCGTTGTGACACACGGCATGGTCTTCTCCAACACTGCCAGCATGACGTATTTTGACACCGATGGCAGTATGCTCAACGTGGTGGGATTATTTGTCACCATACTGACAACGTACGCCGACTTCGATCCCACCACGTTTTACGCCAAAAAACAGATTGTTGTCACCTTTGAGGAGGCGCGCAAATGCGCACGCGACATAGCAAAGTGGGTCGTCCCGCGCAACTGTACGACACACTTTCACAACGCCATCCTCGCAAGAATGCTGAAAATGCTACAGGCCACCTTCTTAGCACTCCCGAGGTTGCTTCAGCCTGACGAAGAGTACGAACGCAGCCGACAGCAGGAGCAGTGTGTGCGTCTTTTTCCGACAGAGTGCGCACCTGGCGCCAGCGAGGCAGAAGCAGAGCTACTGGCCTGGATCGAGGCTGAGAAAGGCATACACGGCGAAAACATGCCCACGGCGACAAAACTGGCCAAACTAAAAAGGCCCCCGAAAAACCACGCGCAAAACACTACATCGGCGCGGAATCGGGGCATATTGGCGACACAGTGGTGCGAACACGTGCCCCGCGCAACAGCGATGCAGACGACTGAGATTCCATGCCGAGTGAACGTATCCGAGTTTGGCAGCGGCGTGCAGTGGGCGGCTCGCCAACAAAGGATTCTTGATCTCTATCGACAGCACACTCGGAAACACACGGCACCTCCACCACCACGCGCGCACCCCATGTTTGCGTTTGCGGGCAGTCTGGCGACATCTTACCTTGGAGACGGCATCTTCAGCGCCGAAGCCGTCGCTTTCCCACAACACACTGTGCACACACCAACTCCATTGCCCAACCTGGACCTACATGGTGAAGGCAGGCATACAACACCCGGCACAGACCACAGGACCAAAAAAAACGCATGGACAGACCAGAAATTCATTCAACATTTGGAAAATATAGCGCAAGTCATACCACAGAAGCCAAAACCCTCCCTGATTCTTAGTGCCCTCACAAATAATGTCGACCTCGAGTACGACCACCATGTCTGTATGCTGTGTCTGGTAAACACACGCAACGTCATGTCGTTACCCAGCAAATGTGTCTTGTACTGCGACACGTGCGTTGCTGCAAATCAGGCTCCCCGCTCACATATACCGTATCAATGTGCTGTGTGCAAGCACATTATATTGTGCACACAAAAACTTGACGTGCAACACCTTGTCTAGTCCACCGCATCCTTCTGCAGTTTGGCCAAGGTCGAGAAACACTCGGAGATGCGTTGCAGTTTCTTTGCTGACACGTTGGAAACTCCATCAAGAGTCCACCAGCGATCCAGTTCGCTTGCATCGTCTCCGCGTTCGGCGCCACCCAACAGCGACAGTAAGGGTGTCTTGAGTAGTCTGGCCAAAGACAAGGAAACCGCGTCAAATTCGGACTTGTGCGCATGTACGCCAGACTCCCTCCGCTGTTTTTTGGCGCTTTTCTCCAGCATACTGCCCTGACGAGATGAAGGGCCGTTTTACAGACTTTTATAGGGTTTTTGCAGACGTAAGCTATTTGTGGGAGTGTGGAGGGAAGGGGTGAGATGGCGAGAACACTTGTCAATGCATTTGCAATACAATGCGGATTTACAGGTGCTATGTGCAGTGGCTGTAAAAAACCAAACACACGCACAGAAGCCGCGGGAAATCAAAACAATGAGCGATTGAATACGTCGACAGAATCTTGTCATACCGTAGAAATGAAGGAGTATGCCAAAGCGCGGTGTGTGGATTTCACAAAGTTTGTGACGAAAAATCGCGATTACACTCGAATACATTACACGCCCACGCCTGTGACACTGGAGAACTCGTGGTTCTCTGGATGTGTGGTTGGCAACATTCTAATTGTGCTACATGCCATTGTGAAAATCAATGTTTACAGCACAAGACGTCGCCCCCCTGACGGGTGCATGATGGCCAATTTCTCGATGAGCATTGTGATTTTAACAATCTGTATATCCCTACCACGAGAAATGCACACACTTGGCAAAACTCGATTAGGGGACACTTTCATCGCGGTGACAGGAACATTGGCATGGGGGGTGGCCTTGCTCGATCTGTATATCGTCCGAGAGACTGAATTGGCGATTCAGACGGTATGGATGATGTTTTCCAAGGTATGGGAGGATTCTGAAGGTATGCACACGGAAATTGTCACGGCTCTCTGCATTATAGGCCTCACAGCTCGCATGGTGAATGTGCTGGTTGCAAATCTGGTGGTATATCTAAATTCTGTAAGAAATCATGCGATCCCAGTGTTTGTGTACGGGATCCCAATATTTATTTTAGCGGTAAGCACACTTGTATGCACTTGTTGGCAGACGACACATGGTGTTTTTTTGCACGCGAACAAAACACTTGTTATGCGCAGTGTGCTGCACAACCAGCGCACCCCAGCCCGGCGTGCTGTGTTTCCGCGTGATTCAAATTTGAGTGTGATATTGTTTATTATCGACGGTCTTCCGATGCGGGAATTTTCTGCATACGTGCCAGAAGCAAACAAGTTGACGTCGATGGAGTTCAGGAATCGTACGCACCATAACTTACGTGACTGCTCGCTGTTACAGAATCATTTTGCGGGCTCGAGCTACACGTACGACGGCATTTATGCGATTTTAAATGGTATGCATTCTGTGCTGTACAGCGGCGAGGAGCGTGGGCACCAGGCAAATTATCCCATACACGCGTTGCGGCACAGTGGACATACAACGGCCATGTTCCATTACGGAGAACTCGGGTTTGACCTTTGCCGACTGCGAAAGTTGGGTGCCGGTGGAGGCATGCTGGCATTCGAAACGTCAAAGAATGTTGGAAATGATGCAGCAGTAGTCAAGGCAGCGGTGGAGTGGCTGGATGTGCAGAGCAAACCTATATTCTTGGTGATTTATTTACAAGGCCCGCATTTAACATATCACAAAAAAAAGTCCATATACGAGGGGCTGGCCGACCAAAGCATGCTGGATACACGCATTATAAGTGCTGCAGCTGCGAGGTTTTCGCCCATGACTCTGATCACCACAGACCATGGCGACGCAATGCCATATGTCGATATAGATTGTCAGGACAGATGTGTCTTGCATGGATTTTCTGTGCACGGCAACCACGCTACCCAACAAGTATCCCACATCCCCTTATGGATATGCCCCCACAATTCAGGTGTCTCTCCGAAGTTTGCTGCCACAGCTCTTGGTATGAATCTTACATCCGCTGTAGACATAATGCCAACCATCTTGGACCTGCTGGACATAACGCCCGTGCTACCACCAGTTTTGTGGTCGAGCGGGGTATCCTGGCTGCAAGCCACGCAGCGCCGTTATGTGTATACCTGGTCGCGTATCGAGTGTGGAATGGCACTGGCGGCCATTTCCGGTAAAGCGGCGTATTATTTTGCACAGGACCGTTTCATGTTGTCGTCCTTTCGATTTGTGAAGCGTGTTGTTTTCCGATTCCCGGTTCCGCATGTGCAATACCACGGCAACAACGACACATCCATACGGGATATCGTCGGAGAAATGGTCGACAGTGTGGTGATTCCTGCGATTTCTAGGTCGGTCTTTGCAAGTCCACAAAAGCCAGACGCCATGCTACTCACAGTATTGCAAATGTGTGTGTATCAATCGACACAATGCATAGAATTACGGCAATGTCCCGTGGTCTTTCGCAACATTGACAATTTCTTGTGGAGTCAGACAAACGGAACATTGTTGTCCATCTCGGGGATTGTGGGGGCGAATCCCGAAAGGGTGTGTTGGCGATATGCAAACTCCACATTTGCTTTGCCTGCTACAGGGCAAAGCATTGTGCGTCTGCAGAACTGCAAACAATTGCAACGTGCCACCCCGTGGTTTTCGATTGACTCCTCTGCACTGCTGCGCTTGTGATGGATTGTGGGCAAAATCCGACAGCAGCCTGCTAAAACGTATAGACTACATACAGAATTGCTTATCATCGCGGTATCGACAGACATTGTGCAGATTGTGTGCCAGGTGTTGACTGCGAACCGCCTACAATTGCCAGTGGCATCTGGGACTCGCTTCACATATGTGGTGATAGTATGGTGGCGAGTGCGGCGTCGAGGGAAACTATTAATTTTACTCATAACAATATAGTTCATTGAACCAGAAAACAACTCTCATTTTACGAATCCATGATGGAAGTCTTCTCATAAACTGTTGTGTATTTGAGACGCCTACAAAAGCACTCCGCCGCCACATCGAACATTAATGACTGGCAATGTTAACCCGCATACCGTTGTGACCGAGAAGGCATCCGAGTCCCTCGTTAAGACCCTTTTGAAATAATCGGTAAGACGGCGTACCTGCGCTGGCATAGTTTGATATATATTCGTACAGGATTTGGTGCGCGGCGTAATTTTCATCACGAGCACGCATCGACAAGTATTTTTTGTAGTGCTCGGCAATTTCTGCGAGCTTGTCAATTTCAAAATTATGAGTCTTGCTTGTACCCTGAGTTTGTTTCTCAAAGTCAATAGTGCTTTCGATTTCAAACAACACGTCCTCGATGAAATTGAATTTGTATGGAATCGCAGTTGTGGTTTTTTTCTGCATTTTGTGATCCGCTTTTATATCTCGATGCAACTTTAGAAGACATTTCCAGGTTTTTTTCCCGATTTTGTACTTGCCATATGCTAGACACTCCGGTGCTGTTTTCGGGTGTGTGCCTAAGAGCAGCCCACCAAAACAGCTCGCAACATGATTTAACTCCCACAAAATGTTCACGAGGTATCTGTCATAGTATCGCTCCGCATTCATGCTCAGAGCAGATTGGTCCGTGTGTTGTGCTCTGTGCCAACGTCCGTGTTTATATATCATTGGCATATGACATGTGACGCGATCTTGTAGACGGTCGTCTTACAAGTCATGTTTGCACTGCTGGTGCTGTCGACTCTGGCCTTCTGGTGCGTCTGAATTTGGCAAACATGTTTCACACACATTGTCGACCGCCACAACTACATTCGAATACTGCCCAGATAAACTGCAAACAATTACAATTCTGCAGATTGTGTGTCAGCTGTCGACAGCGTACTATAATTCGTGCATGGTGATGCTCTGAAAATAATGACTCCACATGCCGTCAGATGGCTTGATAGGATGGAAAGCGTCGCGATGTTTGTCTGCGATACACGACCACATCGACGGATACGGGCGCGTGTACCCCCAGTCTGTACAGAGGGCTGCCCAGTGAACGCGCACAGCATACTTCTCCTGCATAATGGCAACGGCAGATGGGATAGCGCACTCGAGGAACAACTTGTGGCGGGCAAAAATGGCGAGCAACGTGGTAAAGGCCGCCATCTGGATGGGATGGACTGTGTTGACGTACACCATGTCACTCTGTCCCCACGCTATGGGCAGGCTGCCATTTTCCCCCCAAAACTGGTGCATTTCGGGGTCCGAGGCAATATTTTTCAGGTGAGACACACAGTCGCGTTGCCACCAGACCCACGACGCGGGAGGCATCGTGCCGGTGAAGGTGCCATTACGCAGCCATCGAAACCGGTCGTCTGCATTGAATGTGGCCACCCATGTGTCCTTGCCAATGTGTGTCAACAGTGCCGACGAAAGTATCATGTCATCATGCACATACAGCACACCCTGCATTGTGCTCGACTCTTCAATAGCGTAGATGAGATTTGACATGGGCGAGTAGAATCCTTTGTCGGGTATGTATCGTACGAACTCGGGAACAGCCCTGTTTTGTATTGTATTTTGGTGGAAACTGGTTCTGTCTTGAGGAACGGCCAACATCGCGTTGGACACAGGAAACACTTTCGACCACATGCGCACCCACTCCGACACCTGTGACTGCCTAGTGTTGCAGTTGAATTGCCCCAGCAGCGTGATCTGAGAAAATGGCCTCGGTGTGTCTGTGAACAGGGGGAAAATGTACCCGGAGTCTCGAAGGGCCCTCAGCCACAACTGCACTGCGACAACGTCGTCGCGTTCAATGTATGTCCTCTCATACAACGCGACCCAGAGGTTCTCGACGGCTTCAGGCACCGTGGCCGAATTGTCGCGCCACTGCGACAAAAACTCCACCAGTTTCTGTGCTTTGAAATAAATAGCAGTCTCTGCGTTCATGTCGGCGAGATAATTGTGTATATTTCTCACCTGCCGCACTAGCGGGCGCCCAAAGGCCAGCTGCAGGCCTATGCGGGAGAAGATGCACTGTGCAAAGAATCCGCGCCAAATGTCACTGACCCGACCGGGCACGGTAAACGGCAGCAGTGTCGCCCACAGCGCGTTTTGAGTGTGTAGAGTTGCCTGGGCGTTATACGGGCTGTAGGTGTGCAGCGGCAGCAGCACAGAAATGTGTGGTGAGTCTTGGAAGTCGAATGGAATTCTCCGAGTCATTCGATACACTGCATCCACGTCCGGGTCGTGGTCTGCCGTGAACTGTACCACGCCAATGCTAGAAACCGCCACGCTTTGGAGGGTCGGACTCACGATAGTGGCGTTGCCCGGTGTTTTGATGAGTTCAAGCGGAAATCCTCGGGGCCAGGTACCGTTTACAGTAGGGTGCATCAGTGGATACACGTTCAAAAGCAGCGGCGATGCGACGATCTGACACACTCTCCACGCTGCATTCGTCCACGGGATCATGTCTACTTGCGATGATTTGAGGTGATTGTCATCGTCAAAATCGAAGATGAACTCGGCGCCGTGCGCGATCGCGTACAAATAGCCTATGTTTTTGCGGGCAAAATGGTCAAACGGCACGTGCCGCATGTACGCGCCGACAGAATCATCCCGGCTGCGCGCCTGCGCTTCTGCATCGCCGCCGAGAGGAAGAAGACGTTTTGGTGGCTTCCTAGCCCGGAATCTTGCATGTAGGTGGCTGGGGTTTTGCGGTCTCCAATAATCACTGTGCACCATCCGGGTACGGCGGCGGCTGTCAGCACGGCGGCTGTCACGTTGTAGATGGTGGTGACCACGTTCCATTTTCGACACTGTGGTTGCAGGACCTCGACCACGACATCTGTGAAATCTAGTTGAGAGCACGCCCGCTCCGCCCCAAAGTGGCGGATCACATTACCTAAAAATAGCATGCCAGTGGCAGAATTCGCGCCTTCCGCGCCGTGTGTAGCAAGAACCTCGCTCACTGCGACGGATGCAATCGATTGGTTCGACAGGTGCAATGCCAGCAGACACACTCCCGTAAACACCAAGAAAATAAAGGCATTGAACACGTGTCGCAATGTCGGCATCCCTGGTCAGGACATGTGTGTGACAGACGAGCCTGTGTGTCGATATATATTATTTTTCTCACCAAGTTCATTTCCCGTGTGTTTGACAACACAAGGCTGAGGACGGACACCCTTCCAAGACAATACACACTCCTTCTTATTTATTCTCCATCGCTGTCGGTGTATTTTCGTGTCCTCTTTTCCCAATGCTTTTTGTGTTCTTTTTTTTGTGCGATGACGCACCTGCGTTTGTTATTACATTTCTAAAAAAAAGCGTGCCACGCACGAATTGTATATATAATTGTACAAAAACACAAGACGCGCAAACGTGTTCATTTGTGTGTACGGTTACACAGAAGGTACTCATATACCAAAATCTACGCAAATGTGCCAAAATTCACAACCCGCGTTCCAAAAAAATGTGCTGTTCCTTCAGATACACCTTGGTGTTTTGAACCGATTTGTCAGCGAGATACATCACGTAATAGCGCAGCAGCTTGCAGACACTATGGCGTCGTGTAGCGGAGACCGTCATTCGCAAACCGGCACTGCTCGCAGAAAGAGCAGCGACGATGACCAATTTCAATTTGTTGCTGGAGGTACTCCACGAGATACTTATTGTGTAGAGTGCGCATGTGCATGAAAATGGGAACATCCAAAGGGCCATTTTGCGGGGAAATGGG
>Ga0105050_10007250_pt1 | contig 13346 bp, 35 predicted proteins | sample FRY01_FD_78088 | JGI IMG/M metagenome (GOLD analysis project Ga0105050, IMG submission 78088) | Freshwater microbial communities from Lake Fryxell liftoff mats and glacier meltwater in Antarctica - FRY-01 | ecosystem: Environmental > Aquatic > Freshwater > Ice > Glacier meltwater ... | reverse complement strand
CCAACCTATCCTTCGCCTCCTTTATAAGCACTTCAAGCATTCTGCTCGGCACGGCTTGAACGCCCTGCTCTCTCCACGCCGTTAGCGCGTCTTCCCATGTAATTATCATCTTTTTCATTGTGTAGGTGTTCATTAGTTGATACAGGAGCAGCTTTTGTGATCCGTATTGACAATTTCATCTACCGATAGTAAGTCTGATATGTCAGAAATATGTGTTTCTAAATCCATCCCAACTTGTTCGTAGTCGCAAAATCTATGGAAGCAATCGCCTTGTTCCTTGTCTTGCACACATTCTTTTTCTTCGCCATTATCCATAAATAAACCACAGCCTGTGCATTTATCACAAACGCTTTCTTCTGGGTATTCACCATCTCTCAAAACTCTACTTTGCCATCCTTGTAAATAAGCGCTGTAAATTTTCTCTAAAACAGCTTTAGTTTTTGAAACGAACTCTTTTTGGCTCATCTTGTATGGCTCCTGTGGTTCGATTTTAAAAAAGTCTTCTATATCCATTTTGATTAAGTTTTGTTACAAATTACAACAGCTTTCCATCACCTAAATCACTGGCAGCCTCTGCTAAGTCTTCGGCAGCACTCTCAAGTAATGAGCTTGTAGCGTCGGCTTCATCGCCGATTGCTACGTTTACTGCATCTTTTACGATTGCAATTGGTGTAAGTGCTGTTTTTACTACTGCACTAAATATTCCTGATAAAAATCCCATTTTGTTTAGTTTTAAATAAATATATTTTTCAAAAAGTCTAATCTATGATAGGGTTATAGCCATTGACCTGCATATCCCGAACTTCTTCGTTAGACATGTCTTTGAAGTTAACTTTTAGACCTGTGCCGTTGTTTTTCTCCGAGCAAGCCCAGTCGAGGCAGTGCTTAACAGCTTTTTCATCACCCTTTAGAGCCTTCATCATGGCCAAGTAAATGTCATTCTCGTTCATTCCTTTAACAGACTTGATGATGTCTGGGCGTAAGCTTCCAGACTGGCTGGTTTTTAATTTAATTGGTTTCATGTCTTTTTGTTTAATGATTAATACCTATCTAATATAATGAAGTCGTCTTCATCTCTAAATCCAATGCCGTACTTATCCGACGAGTTGCCGTTTTTAATCTGTACAATCCTGCTAAGACCATATAAGTACTTCTCTTTGCCTTTCTCAAGTATGTCCTCGGGGATTGTGTACCACTCATGACAATAAGGGGCTCCATTACCTACCGCAAGGATAGTTGTTTTATCAATGGTATGGCCATAATCTCGAAGTACCTGTCGGTAAAGTGCTAGCTGTATGTCATAACCGTACTTGAAGAACTCCCAGTAAAATCCTTTAGGATCTGGTGACTTAGTGCTCTTAACGTCTCCTAGAAGGTTAGGCTTAAAAAAGTCTGGTCGGATCTTTACGTTAACAACACCATCTTCATCCCCATACCAATCGTCAGCATAAAACGAAGACTCCTTCACCGCTGGCTCTAGGCTTATATGACCTCGAAAGTCATTCTTAAGCCTCTTGGTAACCAATGCACAGGCTTTATACTCGCTAACAGATAGGCAGTCTTTACCACCGTTATCTGCTATAACAGCCTCCTTGTAGGCCTTATTCTCAGACTTGGCCCAAGTAGCATCTTTCACAGGCTTCTTATCGTCGTCTATGGTGAAGTAATGCTGCTCGAAAAGCTCTGGCTCGAGAACGGCCATGTGTAGCGCAGTACCAAAAGACTGAGAGCTCGTGGGCTCTGAGCTGTTGTCAATACCATAGATGTACTCTAGGTCAGACTTAACAGCCGACTTAATAGTGCTGCTACCTATATAACTCTTCTGCTTTAGATAGGTTAGGTGAGCGTCAAATACGTGATTAATGTTCAACGCAAAGCCCTTTCAAGTGTTTTAAGAACGACTGTATATTCTTGCTGTTGCCAAAGCAATCGCTTTCCGTCCCCTGAATGGCCATAGCCTCTTCGGGGAAGTCTTCAGAGAAGGTGTTCCATAGCGTATAGCACATATCTACATTGTACGCAGATGAAAGCTGTAATGCTGTTACCCTGATTTTTTCAAATTCTTCCTTTTTCATAACTTTTTTTTTAAAGTAATTTCCACCCATCATATATGGGTGTTAGTTTTTTCTTTCTTTTATCCCCTAGCTCCTCTCCCCAAAACATACCACTAGCGTATGCCGCGATCTTAACCCTTAGGCCATCTTTAGTAATAACGTCTCCTACGCCGAAGCCTTTTATAGCCACGTTCTTTGCGTAATAAGATGCTGAGAGCTCGTCTTTTATAGACTCAAAGATAGTGGTTATTTCCATCTGCTTGTTGTGTATCTGTTCTAAGGAGCCAAATGAAGATAGAATGTCCTTATGGCGCTTATTGCGCATTTCTTTAAATTCCATTGGTCTATCCAATTTTTGTCCTTAACTTTGGTTCCACCAAGGCAAACCTGCCAGCAAGTTCTTTTGCATCTTGACATAATGGTCAAATGTAATTTTCTCTTGTGGGGAGGGCTTCCTGTGACATGAGTCTTCTACGCACTCGATTGTGATGCTGTCCTTGTTGTAAAAGTCTTTAGCCTTCTGAGCATGTTCTTCCTGTCTGTAAGAGGCCAATACAGAGCCTTTGCTAGTTACTAGCTGATAAATCATTTCCATCTTTGTCTGTTTTAATTGTTTTCATTTTGGCCCTATACACACCCAGAGCCACTAGGCTTAGTAGTAAAAAGGAAATTCCTTTAATTACTTTGTGTACCCCGTACCCAACCATATAAGGTGGGTGGCTATAGAATACACTGTACAGCTCGTATAGCCCTATAAAACAGACTATTAAAAATACAAAATACTTTACGCCATTAGCTGCTTTAATTACATTACGCTCCATTTTTTCAATATCCATTGTCTACCCTTTTTAAAATGTTAATTGGTTCTAATCCTAAGCTGATACGCTTTTTATCCATCCATAACGCAGCTGCCCGCTCTTCTTCCACGGGGAAGTGGTTACAGTGCAGCTTACCTTGGTGCATAAAGGAGGCGCAGAGCTTCACTCTGCCTCCAAATGTCTTTTTAACGTATATTCCTTTGTACTTCATCTTTTTATAAATTAGTTGATTATAAACCAAAGGTTTAAAACTTCGGTATTGTTTAATGGCCAACAACAAGGCATGTAACTCAAACTCTTCTATGGTCGATATTAATGCTCGCTACGCTGTGCCCAGTCCTTTGCCCCTATAGTCCCCAATTTTTATTAATTGAAAAGGTGATGGTGTGTTCTGCACGGCTTATACTATTTTATAGCTGGGTCACGAAAATTGGAAAGGATCTATAAGTAATCATAGGCGGTGGCTAACTCACCTTTGCTCGGTTCTATGGCTTGTCTACCTAAGTGGCCATCGCTTAGTACGCAACAAAGATAGTGAAAGTTTTCACACTTAGTGCTACCCTGTCATTTTTCTCATCTTTGGCTTGGTAAAGGCTATCCCCATCTCTCTACAGTCAGAATATATCTTCTCAGAGCCATCGAAGAAGGAGTGTACTACTACTCTCTCTCCGTTACCGCTGAGGTAGCAGTCTGCATTGCAAGCGCACCTTCTGAACCTATGGGCTCCACCAATATCATCTATTGGGAAGTAGTGTATTGATTTTTTATTTTTTCCTATACTCATGTATAAAGATACTAAATAAGTTGCGCCTCATACTATTTTTGTCCTTTAAAGTGATCGTCGGTGAAATTTATGAACGCAAAAACGGACAAAAGCGCAACACATCCTTTAAAGGAATTAAGGTCATTAGAATAATTAGCTTTCCCGTCAAAGCCGTAAAAGTTCAACTCACCATGAACCGCCTCGTTGTGTATTTTATTATGCCTGTCAATACCCTCTGATCTCCATATTTCTCTACTTTCGTCATCAATCATCACCGCATAATACTTAGGCAGACCGAACTTCATGTGCGGGAACTCATCTACTGGTGCAGGCTTGTCCTCGGATTGAGCCGCTGCGGGTTGTGCATCTATCTTCACCACGTCGCTAATCTTAGCACCTGTCGCTTTGATAATGTCGATTAGGTAGTCTGATTGATGCACCGTAGCGACAAGCTTGTCGTGTATTCTTATTTCGTATTTCATGTTAGTATTATTTACACAATTGGTTCGCAATCAACTAAATCAGTCTTCGCTTTTTTTCATAGCTTCTGCGAGTTTGATAAGGGCATTATAAGCAGATTCAGAAGCATCATAAGCGCCCTTAGCGGCCTTAGCGGCCTTAGCAGCGGCAGTAGCATCAGCAGCATCACCATGATCGGCTTTATGAGCAGTAGCAGTAGCATAAGCAGCAGCATCAAGGTAAACAGCAACAGAAGCTTCGATAGCAGCATAAGCAGCTTTTTTGGCTTCTAGTAATTCAGCTAGTTTTTCTTTAGTCATTGTTTTGGTTTTTAAGAGCAGCGGCATAAGCAGCTTCAGCAGCTTCAGTAGCACAAGCATAAGCCTCATAAGCAGCATCCTTAGCAGCTTCAAGAGCAGCAGCAGCACCAGCAACATAAGTGGCGTAAGCCGCATCGTCAGCAGCTTCAGCAGCGGCATAAGCAGCATTATAAGCAGTATAAGCAGCAGCAGAAGCGGATATTTTAGCCGCTAGTAATTCAGCTAGTTTTTCTTCGTTCATGGCTTTTGTTTTAGGTAGTTGTAAGTTTTTATTTTTATTACTTGACTTATTTTGTTTGTCCAATGATGGGATATTATGCGTAATTAAAAGGACCGCATTCTAATTATTGGCAGCATTCTTAATTTGCTGCAGTATTATAGTTATTTGTACATTTTTTCATTTTATGTTTTTTTATCTTATCTTCAAAATATATTCAGCAAGTTCAGTTCTGCCATAAAAGCAATTATCACAATGACAATCATCTTTAGATTTTGTAGTTAAACCATCTTCTTCTATTTCCTCTTTAGTTAAGTAAGTAATAACACCATCTGGATTCCTTGTGTCGTAATTACATAAGTTTGATGCTATTTCTTTTACTTTCATGTTCTTTTTTCCTATGCTATTGTTCATTGTGTCGGTATGGTTTAAGATTTGTGGTTAAAAGTGTTATCTTTGCTTTATGAGTAAGATAGAGGATAATGTATGTGATATGATTCAGCAGAGAGCTGCTGTGGGGCTGAAAAAGTATGGAGTAACACTTGAAAGAACTGACCTTTCGGTTAAAGAATGGCTTCAGCACTTGCTAGAAGAACAGCTAGATGCCGCTTGCTACACCATGAAGATAATAATGCAGATAGATGGCGAAGCTAAGCCTTGAGCACTGCAAGTCTAACGCAGTACCAATAATATCCACCAAAGACTTTTTAGACGTATACAAAAACTATACAGGGACTATAATGTCTTACGGCATGTTGATGTATAGGGTAAAAAAGGAGTCTATTGACTTTGTGTTCCATAATGGAAGATACTATATTGCGGTAAATAAGCTAAACCTATCAGCACGGTGGCAAACACCAGTGAGGAAGGGCTCTAAGAGACTTTACTTTAAGAAGTACAAAAGCATACACGACAACGTGAAGAAAAGGAAGATTAACACGGTAAAAAACAACATAAGGCTAAAAAGGATATTCGGCAGGTAGTGTTTTCCTTTTTACTATTTCGTCTATGGTGTCTACGTGTTTTGTTATTGTCTCTACGTCGGGAATGCCAATGCTTCGCTTAAAAGCCGCTACGCGGCCTTCATAACCTAGACTGCCCCATACATAAAAAAACTTCTTGCGAAGGGGCTCAAAAAAAATCACGTGCTCTTGGAAAAACTCAATACTCGAGATGTGACGCTCACTAGAATTTGAGTACCCAAGGTCATTAAGCATTTTTAGATCCCCTCTAAGCTTTGGCTGGAATATGTATATAGTAATCACTTGTACTTTCGGTTTAAAATATCTTTAAATACCTTCCTTACCTCTGGGAAGTGTGCTATATCTAAGTAGTCTTCCAGATCTCTATAATAAATTGCTCCATTATAGAATACCTTTTTGTACTCAAAAATAGAAATGCCATCCCATCTGTTGTCGAATTCGCACTCCTTCCTAGCATGGGCATAGCCAATTCTGTGGAGAAACCTAATCTCAGATTCGTCGGTTAGAATGAGGGTAAATATACCTTTGTACATGGCTGGTTATTAGTTTGTGGTTAAAAAAAAGCCCCCCATTTCTGAGGGGCATATTTAATCAGCCTTCTTTCTCCTGCGGGTCAATGAACACGTTGTGTGTCCCAAAATCATCCCGCTCTTCTTTTCGGAAGGCTACTAGCGCAATCCCCTCTTTACCATCTTTAAACTGTGGGTAAACCTCTTCGATAAACCGCTTAGTCAAATAGATACTGGTTACTGGGCCAACTCTAGTCTCGTTTTCACGCAGGTAAACGCCCTTGGCGTACTCTCTGCTCTTCTTTTCGCTCATAGTTTTTTATTCGTGTTTTTATTGATTGTTTGATTTCATCCGCTGTGTGGATATTACTTATACAAAGATATAGATTTTTTAACTCAATAAGTGTAGCACATTGAGATTTAGAGAACTCCTCTTTTGACATGGATATTCTATCCATAGCCCATATTTCAAAATCTTCTATCATCTTTCTGAAGAACCGATCTTTAATTATAAGCTCCTCAGCCACACCGATAGAGTGTATTACAGTTGAGTGGCATATAGAATTGGTAATTTCAGCAATCTTCTGGAGTGACATGACGTACGCAGAATACCTTTTGTATCCTATATTGTACATCATGTACCGTATAAGGTGTCTTGCCGTAGCGTGGTCTTTAATCTGCCTGTGGCTAGATAGCGCAAGCGTTGTGTCAAAGCCCATGTACTCGGTACTTATTGATATGGCCTTTTCAAAAAATGAGTTTAACATACTATCCATATGAAACTCCTTGCTCAAACAGGTCTAACTGAGTGGATAGCTGTGTTTCTATTTCGTAGAACCGAGCCTCCATTGCGTGGAAGCCTAGCGGCATGGAGATAAAACACCCGTTGTACGTAAATTTACAGTCCCACGTCGTTTTAGGCGGCTCTGGCTCTTCAAGTGAGTCTGAATAGTCTGTGGTGCACTCTAGCACCAGCTTGTCTGTGGCATAGATTCTGGTAATTTTACCACCCTCTATTAGTTGTTTTTTTAGATATTTATACATTAGATTTTATTATTCTTGTTGATATTTCTTTTTGAGTTACATAAACCTTAAACTTCATACGAAGATAGCGGATAACCACGGACATAGGTTTTTTTCTTTTGTTGGCCTTAGCCATTGCGGAGAGAATTATATCTTCCATATTAAATTTCCTTTCTGTTTATCATTGGTTTTAAAAACATGAATTCGCTGTCACTGAATGTATCCTTGCACTGAATATTGCAGTTATAAAAGCTTATCCTTTCTATGCGAACCCCAAACAGTCGAAGCGCACCGCAACATGAAGACCAATCCAGGTTGAGGGTAACAAAAACAGCCCGTGCCCGAAAGTTCGGATCTATCTCTCTAGGACAGACAAGGCCTACGGCTATTGCACATTTCATATCCTCAAGTGGCATCTTTTCAAGTGCCTTGTAAATACAGGCTTTATACATACCTATAGTGTTTAAGTTACTTAACATTATATCCCTTTCTGTTTATCATCGGTTTTAAGTTAGAAAAGTGGCGATCTGTAAATGCTCCAGAGCAAAGATAATTACAACCATCAAAACTCATGTCGCTGGTGTCTACGCCTAATGCCGCTAGCCTTAAAGAACATTCATGCCAGTCTAGGGTTTGGTCAATCCAATGACGATTTGGCTCGCGATGAGTTTTTATCATATCAGGACATACTAGACCTACGGCTACTACGGCCATCATGTCCTCAAGTGGTATTTCCTCCAAGGCCATGTAAATACAAGCTTTGTACATACCTATAGTATTTAAATTGATACTCATTATAGTGCCTTTCTGTTTATCATTGGTTTTAAGTCTGTGAATGCTCCAGGACTGAAATTATCGCAGCACTGAATGTTGCTTATAGTAAGGCTTGAAGATCCTATGTCTATGCGATACCTAGTAAGTTCATTGTAACATGAAGTCCAATTCAGGCTATCGGAAACAAACGATCGCCGTTGACTACCCGTCATGTCTATCTTGTGAGGACAGACTAGCCCTACGGCTATCGCGGCCATCATTGTATGAAGGGGTATCCTCTCAAGGGCCTTGTAAATACAGGCCTTATACAGGCCAATGGTATGCAAATTACCGCCCATCATATTATCTTTCTGTTAAGCATGTTTTTGGGCCGAATGCCATGCAAATGATAAATATTACTAGTGTAAAGCCTATTCATGCGGCCCCCTGGATTAAGGCCCATTCTTAAAAGGCTATCCCACTTGAAGGCGCTGGACATCCAGCAGCCATCGAAGTGCTCCATACTAAGATAACTCCTGCCACACTCCCTTGCTACTATAGCCTTCCAGAACGGCAGAAGGGCTTCCATGCCTGTAATAGCCGCTGTTTGGTACAACGCTCCATAGTAATACCCAAGCCATTCATTACTTATCCTCATAGCCTGTCTATCCTTTCCATAATTTGCTCCATGTCAAGGCCAGATTTATGTATAGCGCCATCTATGGATATAGACCTTTTAAAGAGTCCACTTTGGTAATAAGCACTATCAATACTGCTAGAGCACTTTTGCATACCAGCAGCAGTAAATGAAGTGTTTACCGTTACCATGAAGTTTACCGAGTCTCCGTCAGTTAACTTAACTTCCATTATTTTTTTAGTCTGCATAGCTATAAAGTTAGTAATTTTACACTAATCCTGAGCGTTTAACGAGAACAAAATGTCCTCCACGTCGTTTATGCTAAGGTTGGTGCAGGGAAGCTCTATATGAGAGGTTCCAACGAGCACGTTGCCAGAGCTTATTTTTATAACCTTACTCCTCTTGACACCCCCGACAATAACTATATTAGCAAAGCCGTCTATAAATTCTAGCAGGAATTTGTCAAGATCTTTGTTAGGATAAAACCCATCGCCAGATACTCGTTGATTTCCGCATATAATCCCATCGCTGATGCCTATGTATACATAGCCTTTCTCGAAGAGTTTGCGCCCCCATTCCATAGGGTCTCGGTCAAAATAAGCACACATAGTGCTTTTGTTACCAGTCAGCGACTGTAAAGCAGCAATGACAATTCCAGCCTCTGCTGCGCTTTCTACTTTTACAAATTTGTTTTGCATATCTCTTCTAGTTTAGCTAGTTCTTCAAGGGAGATTATCTCTCTTGACAATTTTACGATACCGTTACGCCCTACTATGGCAGAAAAGGCTTTCTCCTTTTTACTCACCAATGGGGTTTCTTTTTTTGCCTCAAGGGCGAAGTACGGGTTCTTGACAATGAAGTCAACGGCAAAGCCTAGCGTAACCTTATCGAAGGTTGTCGTCATAAGCTCCTCTAGGCCGAAAAACATAGTCTGACCGTAGTCGGGGTCTATGTGAAAGGCTACTACGTCGAAGAACTTCTCCCTCTCCATAAAGGTGTCGTCATTGAACACGTCGGTAACAGCCCATCCTAACTCGTAGGCAATGGCTGAGATGGCCTTAACACCTCCAAGTGTGGCCTCTTTTTTAGAAAAATAATACTTTGGCATTTTTTAACTTATTAATAATAGGTTTATACATACTTTACTTAAGGCTCAGTATCCAAAAACTTGCTGAGAAATCAACTCCATTTTGGCTTTAGCGTCAATATACTCTTGTTTTTTATCTTTGTAATAATAAGGGACTATACCATCACTTCTCCTTGGCCCGCAGCCACGACTGACGTATCTCTTGTAATTGCCCGCACCGTCCTGTTTATCTTTTGTAAATAACTCAAGCCAGTGCCTATCTGGCAGGTCAAAACCAGACACAAACCCTTGTAATTCGGCCTCTTCGGGGGTAAGTGAAGTCTGGAATGGCTCATAGTCTAATTCTGTCTTGTAAGTATCCCCGACTTCTACCCATCCATAGCCTTTTGTAGACTTGACCTTATAACCACCTCGGTCAACATACCCAGCTGAATACGTATAGCTCGTATTACTAAACCAACATCCAGACTCCCAGTGCCCTGCGGCCTCATTGACGATAGAGAACTCATTGTTTGAGTTAAGGAAGATTAGTTTATTGTACGTGCCAATGGCATCTTCTACAACGTCTAATATGCCTTTGTTAGACTCAAAACCACTAGGTAGTGGCTTGAGTATATCTCTGTTGAATAAATAGGTGTCGCTGAACTTTCTTGACTCCCCCATACCACTGATGATGCCGTTATGTACAAAGCCAAGCTTTTTATTAACCAAGAACGGATGGCCATTTGTGAGGTTTACCTCGCCGTGTGTTGATATACGGAAGTGAAGAACAATGTTGCTCTCTGGAAAGTCCCGACGGGCATCTATGTATGCTTGATAATATTTGTCAAAGCTAGAAAGCTCTTTGTGAACGACAATACTTCGACCATTGGTGTACATAAAACCCGCTCCGTCATAATTGTTTTCCCAGCAGTTTTTAAGTAGCTCTTTCTTTAGCGTTGTGCTCTTTTTGTTTAAGATTGCAATACACATTATTTTTTTCCTCCTTTTTTGTTTTTAATGAAATTTAACTCGAACTTTTTAATTCTTTCCTCGGTGAGTGATGGCATCCGTGCATCATTGAAGTCGTCAGAAAATTTCACGAACTTTCTTATGATATTCATGAATCTCTCGCCATCGTAAATCTTCCTGATGTGCGCATAAAGCGCAGCCTCTGGGTCAATAAGCAGTCGCAACACCTGAAGCTCTGTAAGGTCTAGGTTTAGACACATAATCTTGAATAACTCGGTGCGCCACAATAAGTTTTCTTTGTCCCTCACGGCAGACAAAATCCTGAACTCCAAGATATTAGGCTGCTTGAGGTAGATCGCCGAATACTTCTCGCCATCACCATAGTTTTTCTTCTTCTTAGCTTGGCAATAGTGCGCGGTAATCCTGCCACTATACATTGCATAAAACAATGGCAGCCACCCTGAAAGGCTTTCAAGTACCTGGGCGCTGGTCTTGCCCCTTATAGATAGGTTTATATGGCCTCCACATGATCGTGAGTACTCAGCTCCTATCAGGGACTCTACTTTCTTGAACTCCTTAACGAAGTCGTGCTCAAAGAGTGGGAACACAGGGCTGACAAGCTCATAACCACTTTTGTCATCAAGAGAGCCATCGGCCTCCTTTGCCCATTTTGTTCTTTCCCAAACATCATCCGCAGACTCCTCGGTCAGGACGGAATAATCCTCTTTTTCAACTTCAAAGCCTATACCGAAGGCTTGGTCTGACAGGTATGAGTGCCTGTTTCCTGAATGGTAGCTAAATCTATACATTGTGTTATCTTCGTTATCTTCGTTATCTTCGGGGTCGTAGTCCATGTAGTCATTTGCTGACACATAGTAGTAGTGGTCGTGTCTCTCAGCGGTAGCATCGTCGAAAAACCAAATGTCAGAGCATTCTGAATAAACGGCTGCTTCGCTAAAAAACGCAATATTATACCCCATCCCTGCTCGGCCTACGTGTATGTTCTCGTTATCTCCGTATATCCAGTCGTATGCGGAAGATCCGTCATAGACATGGAGGGCTCTGAACTCGAAGATATACCCTCCGTGGTATCTTGACAATACACAGTCTGCGAGAAGGGCTAGTTCGTTTTCTACGGTCTTTACCGTTTCTTCTTGGGGGTACAGCTGCCCTCCCCCATTTCCGACAAATACTCTTATTCTACGCATGGCTTAAAGGATTTAATGAACCCCAGGATTAGGAGTAGGTTAATGGAAGAGCCGTTGTAGCTGGAATCCTGACCTTTCCCAACAGGGGCGGGGGTGATTCTAAGTGTATTCTGCACTTGTTCAGTGATGTTGTTCCCTGTGACACGGTCAATACACTTCGCCTTATTTACCCTGCTGTAATGGCCTTCTTTTTCGGTTGTGACGTGCACATCTAGGTGTGGGAGCTTGATGGTGAAAGAATCTACCACGACCTTTAAAGGCACTGTGTTTGACCATTTGCCATATTTGCTAGGGGTTAAATCAAAATCGTTTCGGGCCTTAAACGAGTTATTCCAATCGTCGTACTCGGCATCATCGGCGTCGTCGAATTCTCCAGCGCTAGCCATGTAGTCAACAGCTTCTAGCCGTTGGGACTCGGTGAGGGCTTCGTCGGCCATCATTATCTCAAATGCGTTCTCGACTATATCCTTGTAGGTTTGTGATATTGGAGCCATCGTGGCTACAACCTCTACCCATGTGACACCAATGCCACACTCTTCCTCGGTAGCTGCGTCAAGATATTCTATCCATTTCTCGTCGCTAGTTGTTGTGGGTAATAAACTCAGTTGTTTTGTCATAGTTAACCTCCTGTTTTTTTATCGTTAATGGTTTTTTTATATGCTTTTGCTTTTCTCCCAGCTGTTATATACTGTTCTGTAATATAATCTTCTGGTGATTGGTCGGGGTAGCAGACTGACTGTACCTTTGGCTGGTGGGTTAGGTTGTAACGTCTTACATTACAATCCACTGGTTCGTAGATAAACATTAGTGTTTTTTAATTTCAGCTACAATATCTGGAGCATGAATTCTTTTTATGTTTCTGTTGAGATAGTACCTGTTACCATTGACATCTCTTGCTACTTTGGTTATTTTGTTATAATCAAAATCATAGAAATGCCCTATTTCACCTTCTTTTACATTATATGACTCATCTACTAAAATACTTCTATTTTCTTCTAGTTTTACTTCTAGGTATTTCATAGTTTTATTTTTATTACCACAAGATGTGGGCTATTTCAATATTACTGGAATAGGGTTATTAAGTAGCCGACCAAAAAAGCTATGAAGTTGAAACGAAAACCTCGACTGGCTCCGCTCAAAAATGCTTCCCAGACGTTTAAGTCGTTAAATCTTCCGTCTTCATCCCCAGGCCTTCTCATTAAGTATTCCCAAAAAAACGAAATGCCAAGGGCTTGTATTAAGCTAAGGGGCTGTACGTTAAAGGCGAACACTACAAACCACCGCCATAGAGCGGTAAAGACAAGTGCGTTAAAAGCAAAGCTGACGATGACGATTATCACCGAAATGCCTAATTGTGCAAAATTTTTCATTTTTTTATTTTAAGGATTACTTGTTATTTTTTAAGAGCGGCTGCATAAGCCTTAGTAGCAGCTTGCGTAGATTCATAAGCGATAATATAAGCATCATGAGCCGCAGCAGCAGCGGCATAAGCAGCATCAGCAGCCTTAGTAGTAGCGCCATGATGTACCCAAGCAGCATTAGAGGCTGCATTAGCGGCATTCAT
>Ga0105050_10007247_pt1 | contig 13348 bp, 5 predicted proteins | sample FRY01_FD_78088 | JGI IMG/M metagenome (GOLD analysis project Ga0105050, IMG submission 78088) | Freshwater microbial communities from Lake Fryxell liftoff mats and glacier meltwater in Antarctica - FRY-01 | ecosystem: Environmental > Aquatic > Freshwater > Ice > Glacier meltwater ... | reverse complement strand
AGTGATGGTAGATGCAGTGGGTGTATCTGACGCAGCGTCATCGCCGCAGTTTGAGTACCAGCTCTCCGTGGACTTGCTGACGCCAGCCCAGTCTGTCTTTGGATTCGGGGGAGGCAATCACATCACGGTGAGCGGCAAAGGATTCGTGAGCGGTGCGAGCTCTGATCAGTATGCCACGCCTGTCGTTGCTGTGGCTGGTCTACAGACGTTTGTTGTTGGTGTATACATGCCTTCCTACACCCCAGAAATCCACGAGATGGTGCTCACAGGCCAGTTTGTGAATGCAGTGCAGCGCGTGTCGGTTCCGACAACGGCATATTTTGTTCTGTCGCTGTTTGATCGCGAGACTGACCGGCTGTCAAGGAATGTGGATCAGCTGGAGCTACAGGTAGCGCTCAGCAAGTTGATGCCCGCCGCTTCGCCCTCTGTCGTTGTTGTTTCAACACTGCAGGGCTGGCAGGTTGAATTCCCAGCAGATGTTGGCAACATTGGTCTGCTGTCAGGCCAAACATGCGCCTCGCTCGCCGGCTCGTGCTCTGCCAGCGGCATCACTGTGACAAAGATTGTGGCCGGCTCAGCGCCGCGTGGCAGCGTTGGCCTGCTGCTCGGGCGATATGTGCACGAATGGCAAGAACAGAGAGGCAACAGCACCTTTAATATGTCGCAAGTTGCGTGGAAAGACAGGCTCAACGTGTCGGTGGGCAGCAACATGCAGCAGCAGGTATCGGGCCATTCGTACTTTGGCACCGTGCGCGTTGTGCAGCGACGAGCAAACACACATCAAGTGTCCTGGCAGATTTCTTACCTCGACCTCACTGGTGCGCGCGAGGTGCCTGATATCGACGATTCATCTATTATTGGTGGCAATGTGACTGTGCGAAGAGTGCAGCAAGGAATTCTGTTGCCCGCCGCCACATTTCAGATGCGTCTGGGCGGAGTGCTTTCAGAGCACGTGCCGCTCAATGCCACGGCTGCTGAAGTTGAGCAGGCGGTGAAGAGTGCCTTTCCAGATGTGCTCTCGGCCAGTGTCTTTGCCCTCGATGACCATCCTGGAAAATTACTAGATCGAGCATACCCGCGCCAGTGGGTTGTGAAGCTAGAGAGGCAAGATGTAGCAGGTGCGAGCGTGGACCGATGCACTAGCCCTCTTTATGTGGACTGGGACCCCTTGGCCTGCCCGTCAGTGGCGCCGGATCTTTTTGTGCACCATTATCCCTGGTATTGGCCAGCATCCCTCCCGAGACTTTCCGATCTTGGACAAGACAGCATTAAAGCTGATGTTCAAAGAGCGTGTGACGCAGAGGCGCGTGCCTTGCAGCTGCGCCCATCATTGTGCCAAGCACGCATTCCGCTCGAGGCGCTCCCCATCTGCGGCCAAGGCAGCGGAATCAATCCCCCATGTTGGATGGAGCGTTTCTCCACAGCAAAGGTGCGTCATAGCGACGGCCAAGACATAGTTTACGGCCGCGATGACTCGATGGTATCTTCTGACACTGTCAAAGGCTACCGCTTCTGGACGCGCACTGATCTCGTGCAATTACAAGAAGCCCAGTCGCTCTCTGTCAACCATTCTCTTTCCTTCCCCAGTGGTGTTGATGTTCGTACTGTCTATACCAGGGCACAGCAGCTAGTTGAGTGCAGCGCAAGCGACGTCACACCAACCACAATGACAGCGACGGTGGCGTCTTTGATGGCGTATGGTCAATCTGCCCTCGACATGGTTCAGAGCGACTTCTTGCTGCAGCCCGTGCGGCACTTGTCGTTCTCGCGTGAAGATCCCCTATTTGCTGATCAGCCCGACGTGACATTTCAGTCGGGGTTGAGCTTGAATGGCGATATTGCGCACCTTGGTGCCGCAGTGCCTCTTGCCTTTTCGAGCAACACCAATTCTCCGACCTTCTCGGTCGAGATTTGGGTACTGATGACGCACAGTGCAGCTGGTGCGGCGCCCTTGTTGCAAAATGTGGGAGCGGATGGCTTCTCCGGCTATGCGCTCGTGCTGTCGAGCACGGGCAACTGGCAATTCTACTTGGCGGCCGGGTGCGAAGCATCCCAGAACGCTGACATCCAGCTGCCAGTGCAGGGCTTTTCAGTCGTGATCGCTCCTGCCGCAGTAGGCGTGTGGAGTCAGGTTGCGCTCTCCTTCGATGGCGCGGTCCAGAGCATCTATGTTGATGGTCTTCTCAAGAGCTCTTCGCACGTGCCGGGACCATACCGTCAGAATGCTGGTGCCAACATGGTCTTTGCGGGGGCGTGCGGGGCGTGGTTAGGGTCGCCGACGCAGAGTGCATGCAATCATGACTCTGTCGAGTTTGTCACGGACGAGGTTCTCTTCTATAATTTAGCGGTGCCGGACAGCGCGCTTGCGGCGCATGCCTCGATACTCGATACAGTTGTCAATGCCGAATTTAGACTCAAGTCGCACAGCGTCTTGAGCCCATGCACAAGTGCAGCATGTGCAATGCAAGCCACGACCTCGTCGACGGCGCGCGTCATGTCGCTGCAGCCTGCACAGGCGTATGACGGGGCCTCTATTACGATTCGGGGCGAGGGGTTTTCAAAAGGCACGGTGGAAGGTGTGCGACTTGGCAGCGGCTCTTGCGACTCAATCACTGTTGTCTCTGACACACAACTCACATGCACAGCGCGATTATCTAGTGGGGGTAGTGGCCCTGTGCGGGTAGTATTGCAGGATCTTGGTGCATCCTTTTCGGCCGAAACGGTAGAGTGGATCTCGGGTATCGAGTCCATCTCTCCCACCGATGGTTCGTTGCTGGGTGGTACTCGCATCACAATAAGCGGCTTTGGCATCGTGAGCGATGTCATGAGCCTCGCTGTCACAGTGGACGCGCTGCCGTGCATTGTGCAGATTTCGACAGGCAGTTCTCTCCAGTGTGTTCTTGGTGAACTTGCTTGGCCCAGCAACACTGCTTCCAGGGTGCTGCCCGTAATGCTTTACGTGGAGGGCAAGCCCGCACAATGCAGGGTAGCTGCTGGGTGCAGCATTACGGTTTCCCTTATGGCCACGCCTGCTTTGCGCAGTCTGCAAAGTGCGTCAGGACAAACACACACATCCATGGGAGTCACAGAGGGCTCCATCCTCATCCTGGGTGGTGTGGCTCTACCCAGCACTGCTGCGTCGGTGCACATTGGGTCCGCGGCGTGTATTGTGCAAGTGCAGAATGCGACCAATCTTGTCTGCCGTTTGGATCGTGCTGTTGGGGGCCACCACAGAGTGCGAGTGCTGTTTGCTGTGGGATACGCCGCAGATTTGGTGTCCCAGTGCTGCACGACTGTTGTGTACGATGTTTCAGTCTCAGCAGTGGCGTTGAATGCCGGCGCACGCTGGGGTGGGCAGTCTATCACTGTGACCGGCGAGGGGTTTGCTTTCCAGAAGGATGCTGTTTCGACTTCTGACAACAGCGTTTTTGTGGGAGGGAGGAGGGCACGCGTGCTGGAAGCAAGTTACAACAAGATGGTGTTAGAGACGCCAGGCCTCCTCGACACGCCTGCGCTTGGCCTTGAACACGAGCACATCTGGAAGAAAATTCGTCACTGTGGCCTCCCTGGCAAGGAAGAAATTGAGTGCCTTGGTGTGCACTTACGATCCTGCGCCGCTGTGCTCTCGTGGGGGACACCTGCTGATATTGACCCCAAGTTGCCGGCTATCGCTCCCAACAACATGCTTCTTGCGCTGCCTGGTTCAGATGGATTATCACTGGATGCCTCTCTCGTCGATGGTGATGCTTCTACTGTGTGGCTGTCAAAACCTGGCTCTGACACCCTGAAACTTATTTTGGATCTCGGCGTGTCGCCAAATGTCACACACATCCTTATCCGATGGGCGGGTCGATCCGCAGCGGCACAAATCAGAGTGAGTGCTGGCGCCGCAGACCCGTCAACCTGCTCCCCCGAGGCCGCTTTTCTGGAGGAGCTTGTGGCCTGGAGGCCAACAACAGCAGCTGCATCAGGCGACAGCGACGTGCTCGACACCATTGATCTTGGTGGCTTCTTATTCTCGCCTCGTGTCTTCATGGTGGAGCTGCGTGGTTTGCGGTCGGGCTTGGTCTCGTTTGGTATTCGTGATGTCATCATTGTCGACAAGCTGCAACTTCCCTTCCCCTCGCGCCAGCCGATTTTAGTTGAGGTTGGCGGCGTGGAGGCATCGTGTGGTGCCCAAAATGTCTGTTCATTCAACTACTCTTCTGCTCCAGAGGTCGTGCAAGTCAGCCCCACCAAGGGCACGGCAGGGATCTTGATTACAGTCAACGTGACCGGCTTGAATGTCGCAAACTGCGCGGCAAATACAGTGAGCATATCCAACGTCGAGTGCGCCGTTCAGAGCTGTGGTGGCGTGGATGGACAAGAAGGCTGGATCGTGTGCGCTCTAGGAAGAATGTCTGGAGGCACGTATGCTGTTGCGGTCACCGTCAGCGGTGCGCCAGCTGCAAACAATGGTGTTGTTTTTACATACCCTGTCCTGATTTCGGCTGTGACGCCGGCAGCAGGAGGCTACGGCGGAAAATACAAGATCACTGTGACAGGCGATGGATTCCACACAGATCTACGCCGCATCAGCGTCATGCTGTGCGGTTTTCCGTGCAAAGTGACAAGAACAGACATGACAAGCCTCGAGTGCGTTCCAGAAGCCCTGTCCGACTCGGCGTCAAGCCCCGGGGCTTCGAACCTGGATATCGCGATCTCAAATGGCCGGGACGATGCTACTGAGGATATTGAGAGCAAGGCCATTGTGACTGATAGTGGCATGATTGGTGGCTATTTGCAGCCCTGGGGGTATGAGTGGTCAGCGCGGGTAGTCTACATGCGCTTTAGTGCTGTCGACATCGCACAGGGTATGCACGTTGCTGCTGCACGGCTGCAGGTTCGCGCGGCGGACCCTTCCTGTCAGAAGGACTCCCAAATCCGCATATGGGCGGAGGTATGTGATAGTGTGTGGTTGTGTGTGTGTGTATATATATTTGAGTGTATATGTGTATGTGTGTGGGTGGGTCGGCCAGTCGGTCAGAAGGTGGTTGGGCGAGTGGGTGGGTGGGTGAGTGTTGGTCGGTGGGCAGGTTTATGGTCGTGTCTGTCTGTCTGTCTGTCTGTCTGTTTGTCTTTACGCTTGCTTTTGTGTTTGTGTGGGTGTGGGGGTGACACTTTGGGTATGGGTGTGGCCATTGGCGTGGGTGTGGGCGTGTGTTTAAGAATGAGTGGGTGAGGGCAATGTGAAACAAAGTCCTTACTCTACGGTGCTGTCACACACACACACAAAACAGGCTACTGACGACTCTGAAGCCTTCGATCCTTCTGTGCGCGGTAGCCTTGGAACCAGAGCTCGAAGCCAAGGCCACGAAGACTGGGTCACAAGGTCAGAATGGCGGTGGATGGCAGAAAGCCAAGAATCCTCCGACATCAGCCATCTCATCAACGAAGTGCTTTCAAGGCCTGGCTGGCGCGCTGGCAATGCGCTCACCCTCATGCTGCAGCAGCGCACACGTGTTACTGGCAACAGCCTGCCCGAAGCGTCTTGCAACATGATGTCTGCGGACTATTCGCTCAAACTTGCGCCAAAGCTACGGCTGCAACTGGCAAACTTCACCACGTCCAGGGCCCTTGTGTCTGACAGTGTCAGCTCGTGTTCGCTCAAAGTCATGGTCAGTACTGCGAGCAACACGTCAACGCCCAAGAAATGCGACATGGCGAAAGTGCGTATGACAGCGAGAGCGTCGTCCAGTGATGTGCCAATGCGGCCGTCGCAACAAGCTGACATTGGCAACGGCAATGTCGACCCCAATTTGTATCGGCGTGTGCTGCACAAAAAGGGCAACACGCTGTCGTTCCAGGAGGCACGCATCACCTGCGCTAGCATTGGCGCCAGGCTGTGCAGGAAGAGTGAGGAAATCTTGGTGCCAAATGCTGGAGGCACGTTAGAGCCTTTTTTTGGCGTACAAACCGCAGTTGATGGTCTTGCGATCCATGTGCCCTATGAAAATCTGAGGCACGGGAAGCGCGCGGAATCGGCCCATCACAACAACTGGTTACGTGTCAGTGGCAAGGAGTTTTCTGAGTTGTCATATCCCGGGTGGATGTGGGCGAATAACAATGCCAATCGTCTTGAGAACGAGAAGCGCACCAATCTCATTCCGTGCTGTGGTTTTATTGGCTATCCTGCCTATATGGCAGTTGACGAGGATCATAATACCTATTGGCACTCTGGCGTGACTGAAGCTGCCAATCTGACCATCTCTGTGGCCAGCTCTGCGATCAAGTCGCTAGAGAGTATTGATATTCTTTGGTCTGCAGATTTTGCGCGTGAGTACCGAATCCTCATGTCACGCGACGAAATCAATTGGTTTCAAGTCGCACAAAACTATTTTGGTGATGGCTCTCTCGATTCACTGAGGCTTGTGCAGAGTTGTCCAACGCCTCTACTACAGAGTTTCGCTTTGTGCTCGCCTGGCCTCTTCTCCTGCGATTGTTCCAAGCGCTGCAATGACCTGCACGATTGCAGTGGGCACGGGCGTTGTCAAGGGCTCAGCGGTGCTTGCTTATGCGATGCTGGATGGGCCGGTGGCTTTTGCAATATCTCTGCTTCGATATCAAACCCAGAGCAGCTGCATCTCAGGATCGAAATGCGTCAGCGCGCTCTGGGAAGTGATGGTTATGGCATCATAGACATCTCCCTCCGTGGCTGCAGCGATCTTGTGCAGACCAGTTTTGCCAACAGCTCGCTGATTTTTACGGCACGCTCGGACCTGACGCCCCAGGTGTCCTCGGTGGTGCCAGAGCGAGGGACGACTGCTGGCGGTAGTGACGTGACAATCACTGGCAATTTTTTTTCCTCCTCCCAGGCCGACATTTCTGTGACGTTGGGTCCCTTTTCATGCCCTGTCAAAAGCTTTACAAGCCTTTCGGCAAATGAGCAGCAGATCGTTTGCGTCAGCACTGCCTCTGGCATCCTCCATGGCGGACGCAAGTTTGTAAAGGTTTCAGTCGACGGTCATGGTGCCACCGCGCCCAAGGACACCGCAACCTTCTGGTACATCGATGGATGGTCAGCAAGGACAACGTGGGGTGGAAAGGCCCCACCAACTGGCTGTGGCTCGTGGGCCGATGACAAGAGCTGCACTGATACTGTTTACATCCCAGAGGGGCAGGTGGTGTTGCTCGACCAATCGCTGCCTCGCTTCTACATGATCTTGATTCAGGGTTCTCTTATCTTTGACCGTACCGACATTACGCTTTCTGCAAATTATATTCTACTGAGAGGGGGTACCTTGCAGATTGGAACCGAACAGGAACCCTTCACTCAGCAGGTACAAATCACGCTCTATGGCCATCCCAAATCGATGGAGCTCCCTACCTTTGGGAGCAAGGTCATTGCATGTTACGAATGTAAGATGGACATTCACGGCACGCCTCAGGTAGCGTGGACGGAGCTTGCAGCCACCGTCATGCCTGGTGCTACAGAGATCACGCTGCAAGAGGCAGTGGCGTGGCCCATCAACAGTAAAATTGTGATTGCCACCACTGACTTCGAGAGTCCAAAGTCATCGCACTCGGAAGTCGCTACAGTGGCAGCAATACTCGATGGTGGAAAGCGTGTGCAGCTCAAAGACATCCGGGTGTGCCCAGAGTACGGGTTTTCGGGCCTGCCCAAGAACTGTGTGGAGAGCAGCGCGCTGAGCTTCCCGCATCTTGGCGAGGTCAAGACATTCGATGGACGGCCGATTCAGTTTCGCGCAGAAGTGGGACTTCTTTCCAGGAACATTGTGATCCAAGGTGGATATCTGTCTGTCTGTCTATCTATCTATCTGTCGGTCTATCTATCTATCTATTTGTATATATATGTATGTATGTGTGTATCCAAAAAACTGGTCAATTCTTGGGCAGATTCACTCTTCATGCCTACTGTTCTCTAAACCATCCACCCACACATTTTTGGCACACAGGCAGGGCTGCGCGAAAATATGTCACTTCACGCAGACTCATGTTGATACATGTATACATACATACATATATATATATACATGCATATGTACATATATATACGTATATACATACATACATCTGTATATATTATACACAAAGGTGATTACGACGAGACGCTGTGCCCGATTGCCGACGTTGCCGATGATGGCATCACACGCCTGTCCTGCAACCAGTTTGGCGGCCAGATGTTTTTCCACTCGCCAGGCCACGAGAGTTTAGTTGTGAAGCTCAGTAACTTGGAGATTCGCAACGCGGGCCAGGCCTTTAGGTTAGGCCGTTACGCTATTCATTGGCACATGGTTGGGAACTTGCGCGAGTCGTTCCAGCGCAACGTTTCAGTGCACCATTCGTGGAATCGCGGCGTGGCCATCCACGGCATTAACTATTTGCGGCTCGAGAACAATTTCGCGTATCAAGTCATGGGTCATACCTTCTTTATCGAAGATGGTCCGGAGGAGTACAATCGGGTGCAGAACAACCTAGCCATCAAGACGATTCCTTCGATGAACCTGTTAAACACTGACCAAACGCCAGCCTGCTTCTGGATCGTGTCAGGCGCCAACTACATCATCGGCAACCACGCCGTTGCCTCACGCCGGTATGGCCTGTGGTTTCGCCCGGAAATCTCGGCCACTGGCACTTCCGTCAACACCCCCGACGTGCATCCCATCAACATTCCTATTCTCGAATTTCGCGGTAACGTTGGGCATTCCAACGGCAAATATGGCTTGCGGGTCTTCGACATTTACAAGCCCAACGCGCCATCTGTCATCCGGGATCTCTTTGTCTGGCGTAACGGCAAGGTCGGCTTCACCGCCACTGTGATTGGTCAAATCGGATTTGATGGTGTCGTCGCGGTGCAGAATGGGGCGCACGTTTTTGAAAGCCGCGCCACCGATGTATCGTCTTGGGATGTGTGCTATATCAAAAATGCCTTGTTTGTTGACTACACTGGGCTGCCTCTTGCTGCATCCTTTGCGGCAGCCGAGGATGAATTCGACGAATTTTACGAAATGGGGAAGCCAATGGAAGGCGGCATTCTCTTTCCCTGGAATGAACAGGCTGGTGGTGGCATGACCGTGTCCAATGCCACGTTTGTTAATTTCAAGCATGCGTGCTTGTGCGGTTGCGCCCATTGCGGCAGGGGTGGCTCACCAGTCATTGGGGACGGCGCTTTTGAGACTCGTTTTGAGGGCATGCGCTTTGTCAACTCATCACAGCGTGCTCTCTTCCGCCACCCCAACGAAGCTTTCTTCTATGATCTTGATGGATCCTTGACTGGCTCAGGCATTCGCGAGGACTGGCTACGTGGCGGTTCTGTGAAAGGCTCTTCCATCGTGGGCACATCAGTGCTTCTACCGCCTTCTAAGTGCACCGCAACAGCCTTGTCGACCGAGGGGACCGGCGGCTCAATTTGCTCGGGTCTCACCTTCCGCCGCATGTGGTACCATATTCGCGAACCTTCACAGTGGGTTGGCAAGGCCATGTGTGTGCGGCCATCATGGAGTGCAGATGTCAACACCTGTCAAAACCTGCAACCCGCCTGCAACTGCATGCCTTATTTAAAAAAGGCCTGGAAGGGCAACGTGTGGCTTGCTGCCGACGGCGAACGCTATAACCTGCAACAGGATTTGATGCAACACGAACTGGCGGATCCACAAAAATGGGACATGACTCTCTGGGACCTGCACAAAAAAGAAGAAATCATGTTTACGCACCGTTTTCTGCAATGGCAGGTGGCAGATGACTATGGCCGCCCAACCTATTGGACGCAGATGGGGTCGAAGATTGATTATGCCGCTAACTTCTTTCAAAACATGTCATCTTGCTCTCCGATTGTCGGGTTTTGCGGGAAAATGACGCAGATTGGTGACTGGGCTTCTAAAGCCGTCGGAAGAGTTGAGTATGACGAAATGGGCACGTACCAGCTAGGACTTGGATTTGGGGGTGATGTTCCGACCTTGCACAATGCTTCTCACCGCGCCTACACGATCAAGGTTGACGATGACGGCAATGGAGCCTTACACACTATGATGAATACCTGGGGGGGTGCAGGCAGCCCGTCGCATAAGGACACCACTGTGGTTGTTAAAACCTGCCCGGCAACCGGATGCTATCCTCCGCCGCAGCCTCCCGAAGGCGAGGTAGACAAGGAATTCTCTCGGTGGTCAGAGCCGCAGACGTGGTACAACACGACCTACGATGTGCGCAACCCCATTAATGTGCTCGAGATTGACGTTTCCCAGAGCACAATAGCCCGCACTGTCTATAAGATTGTAAAGCAAGTGCAGTGGGCAGCACACATTCCGTCTTCGTTTGACGATGTCTGGATTCCCAAGTGGCGCAAGGTGGTTCTCGATTTGAGTACGCCTATCTTGGGTCGCCTTGTAATTGAGGGCACGCTGCTCATCAATGCCTCCACCGCCGTTGATCTCACTGCCACATGGATAGAAATCAAAGGCGGTTCGTTGATAATTGCCCTTTGTGATCGCTTTGGAAATATTCTCGGGCCTTTCGAAGGGAGGACGAGTATCACACTGGTCGGTACTAACCAGAAACTCGAAGCTATACATGGATCAAATCCGCGTGAAACACCAGAACTAACATTTGGAAAAGAGGCCTTGCAGTTGGGCCCAGCGGTGCTGGGAGTCATGGGTATGCTGATTTGTATTCAAATGTGTGTATGTATGTACGTACGTGTGTGTAAGTTATCATATGTGTGGCATGACTCCTTCATATATCACATTCGAGTTCGTGCACCCGTGAGTTCTTTAATCGTATTTTCATAGACGCACCACGACTCATTTGTACGTACAAGAGCTGGCATGTGGTGGTAAGGTGGTGCACACACTCACACACACGCACACACACTCTCTCTCTCCAGGCACGTTCATAGCAAAGGGTATGCCTGTGAGCCACACGTACTTGCCGCTTGAGATGACGGCAGCAAAAGGGGACACGTCGGTGCAAGTCGAGCCGCGCGTTACGTGGACTGTGGGCGATGAAATTGTGATCACGCCCACTGATTACGACGCGCACGCCGCAGAGGTGCGGACAATAACCGAAGTGGTTCGCACAACAACTGGCCACAGTATCCTGCACTTTGCATTGGCCCTCGAGCATGAGCATTATTCGGGCCCGCTTCTCACGTATGGCAGCAAACGCTCGGTACGGATGCAGTCTCGCGTCGGGCTGCTGACGAGAAACATCGTCATCAGGGGAGATGGCCAAGGCGAAGAGCAGAGTTACCACTTTTGGAATGTGCAGAAAGCCAGTGATTCTTCAGCACAGCAATGTGGCAACGGGCTGTGTGAGGTTGGGGAGACGTCTCTGTCGTGCAGCATAGATTGTGTGGGCTCTGCGTACGAGTTTGGCGCCTCGATCTTGGTTGGAGCGTACAGGGAGGATTACACAGTGTGTGACGCCTTCTTACAGTGCCAGGAGGGCTACCAACGACGATTTTCGGGTCAGCTGGACCTCGACAACGTTGAGATTCGCTACTTTGGTCAGAACAACAAGCGCGCTGGATTGGAGTTGATAAATCTCGACGATGGTGGCACGAATGTGAGTGTTACGAATGTGGCCATGAATCGTGGCTACTACTATGCCATCGACATTCAAAAGAGCAACGGTGCCTTCATTGACGGCAATCTCTTCTTCCGTTCGCACCTGCCTACCCTGCGCATTGAAAACGGCAACCGCAACGTGATCTCCAACAATCTCGCGTGCGTGGCCATTTTCTGGGTATGTATGTATGTATGTGTGTATGCAAGTGGTGGGTACGCTGATTTGTATTCGAATGTATGTATGCATGTGTGTGTATGTAGGCAAGTGGTTGGTAAGCTGATGTGTATTCATATACATGGCATGGCTCATTCGCATATCTCGTGCGAGTTCGTGAGTCATATATTTATATACGCGCCGTAACTCATTCATAGTCAAAGATTCGCGTGCGTGGCATGACTCACTTGTATACCACCTGTGAGTTCGTACAGTTATATTCATATACGCGGCACGACTCATTCGTACGTCCAACCGCTGACACGCGGTGGTAGGTGGTGCACACACTCACTCACTCTCTCTCTTCTCTCTCTCTCTTCTCTCTCTTCTCTCTCTTCTCTCTCCCCCCTCTCTCTCTCTCTCTGTCTCTCTCTCTTTTTTGCACACAGAACACACATCGGGGTGCGATTCAGGGCAAGGGATTGGCAAGTCCCAAGCTGAACGCAATGATCGGCATGTTTCACGACGGAGGCACAAATTCCAAGTTTGCTGGCAATATCGCTGCCGGATCGGAACGTGCAGGATTCTCTGGGCCTGGTGTCGCCTGCGGCGACACCCAGTCTTTTGTGCAGAATGTAGCTCATTCAGTGCTGGCTGGCTACTGGTTCGATTTCTACCGCACGCCCAGCGTGCACGCGCAAACGGGTTGTGCAGCTCTGACCGACTTTACAGCCTGGAAAATTTGGGAATACGGAATATATGGCGAAACGCTCATGCCGTATGTGCATGTCACTGGCGCCAAGGTGCTCGACTCTAAGGTCGGGATATGGCTGCACATGGGTGGTGCTTCATCCTTATCGCACGTCATCGAAGACACAAAGGTGGTCATTAAGGACTCGTTGATTGTGGGTCACAGCTCGAACGGAAACTGCGGGACAATCAAGCCCAGCCTCTACACGTGTTCTTTCTACATGGCGTGGTGCAATCACGTGGGTCCACACCACGTCGGCATCTACATGTCAGCCTTTGGATCGGGGTCCAATTTGGCCCCAACAGTCAGGCCCTGGTTCGATTCCGGGATGTACCCTGCACTGTATGGACACAGTGAGGTTGAAGACGTTACGTTTGCCGGCTTCGGGCTTCCCTGCACATCCGGACCGAGAGCCAACAAACGTGACTACGCGTTTTCCGGCGTCCCAGACAAGAATGCCGACAGCTGGTATGTATGTATGTATGTATGCATTCATACCATAGATATAGATCAATGTACACGTACACATCTAATTCATAAGAATACAGATTTGGTATTTGATATGAATCTACATATCTATATGTACATTTCGAATTCAAATATTTATCTATTTGTACGACAATGACAATTTTGTCACAGTATTGAACGATTCTTTTTTGAATGTCAACATTTGGAACCACTTGAATTCATAAAGACTAACATGTACACACACACACACATACACACACAGGGCTCCTGTGCGCACAAAACTCATCGAAAAAGTAGACATGGATGAAAACTCTCTGGCGATCATGGTGGACCCCCGACCTGAATGGATTGATCAATCCATTCAGGTCGGGGGTCCACCATGATCGCCAGAGAGTTTTCATCCATGTCTACTTT
>Ga0105050_10007246_pt1 | contig 13348 bp, 11 predicted proteins | sample FRY01_FD_78088 | JGI IMG/M metagenome (GOLD analysis project Ga0105050, IMG submission 78088) | Freshwater microbial communities from Lake Fryxell liftoff mats and glacier meltwater in Antarctica - FRY-01 | ecosystem: Environmental > Aquatic > Freshwater > Ice > Glacier meltwater ... | reverse complement strand
TGCCCGGGTTCACCCGAAAACTGGTGGTCGTGTTGCACAGACTGAGCCACGAAGACTGTTGAACAGGTTGGTCTCAAACGAGCAAGACGTGCTGCGGTTCATGACAGATTTCAGTGTCCCGTTCGATAACAACCAAGCGGAACGGGACATCAGAATGGTCAAGCTCCGCCAAAAGGTTTCAGGTTGCCTCAGATCAGTCACTGGTGCCGAACATTTCGTGAGCATCCGCACGGTGATGTCCACCGCCAGGAAGCAAGCAGTGAACGAGTTCGAAGTCCTCCACGACGCGTTCATCGGTAATAGTTGGATTCCAGCACGCGCCTAATCACGGCACGCGACGTCACCCACCAGAACACGACCGGTCATAGGAACGGTGGCCGGTCAAAAGAACCTGACTAGTTACCAAATTCCCGAGGTGATTACTGCTCTAGGAGTATACTTATCTCGATTTAGAGATAGTTTTGGGCCGTAGGGTGGGTCTGCTCACTGTTTACCTGCATTGCTTACACCGTGAGGTAACCACAATGTTAGAGTCAAGCACAAGTTCTTTGGCAAAACGGGAAGAGTTTGGGGTTTTTGTCGAACGCCCAGGCGTCGTTCAATTTCCGGGAGCATTCAACCTGAGGTCTGCGATGCTCATTCAAAGTTATTTTTTGATGCTGTTTATATTTCTGTCGCGGTGGTTTCGGCAGATTTGGGGTTCCCGGAATCGACCTTACTGCTGTGACGGAAATGAGCCATCGGGCTGGCCAGATTGCGCGCGCAACCAATTTGCCAGTAATAGCGGACGCAGAGACGGGATTTGGTGAACCCATGATTGCGGCCCGCTCCATTCAGTTATGTGAAAATGTTGGTCTAGTCGGTGTCCCCATTGACGATCAAGTGAACACCACGCGTTGCGGCCACCTAGATGGCAAAGAGGTAGTTAACGCGGAAACGGCAGGAAGACGTATTCGGGCTTCTGTTGAAGGCCGGCGAGACCAGAATTTCGTGATTATCTCCCGAAGTGATTCCCGAATCCTGGAGGGAATGGACGGACTGCTGAAGCGGCTTGAGCGTTACGTCAGCGCAGACGCGCTTTTCTCTGAAGCCTTGCTATCACTTGAAGAATTCGAGCGAGTTTCCGAAACTTTTGGCGTGCCAATTCTCGCCAATATGACCGAGTTTGTGAATTCTCCGTTGTGGACGAAAGCAGAGTTGGAAGACGCAGGCGCGAAGATTATCATTCATTCGGTTTCCCTCTTAAGGCTAGCGATGAAGGCCGCCGAAGATGGGTTGCGGGCGTTAAAGAACCTTGAGAAACTCGGGTCACAGGTGCCATCTATGCAGACGCGGTCCCGCCTGTACGAACTGCTCAAGTATGAAAACTGTAGTGACTTCGATTCCTCGATTTTGAATTTACGTCTGGACGGCTAATGAGTCGAAACGCGAGTTCTCAGACACGAAACGGTCCGAAGGGTAAAGCAACATCGCTCAGGTTTGTTGAGACAACGAGCATCACTTCGTTGATATCAACCAGCGGTGTGCTCCCTGTGTTCGTGGTTGGTGCACTCGCGGTCCTCATACGGGCTGAACTCAACCTCGAGCGGACCGGTCTTGGGCTGGCAATCTCACTTTTCTGGGCCGCATCGGCCCTCTCGGCAGTTCCGTTGGGGCGGCTTGCGCAGAGGATTTCCCCTGCCTTCCTCATTCCTCTTTCATCGCTTGGACTGGGTTCCGCACTGCTTGGATTGGCTCTTTCCCACACGGTTCTTGAAATTTCATTGTGGATGGTGCTTGCTGGTGTCTGCGGGGCCGCCATGCAACTTGCAATCGCCCGGTTGCTCACCGAGTCAATCCCTGTGGCCCGACAGGGTCTCGCCTTCGGAATAAAGCAAGCCGCCGTTCCTATGGGCACAATGCTTGCTGGAATCGGTGTGGCAATCGCTGCTAGCACTCTCGGATGGAGATGGACAACGGCAATTATTGGGCTGGTGATTCTCACTTCGGCCCCAATCTTTCGAGTGTGGGCGGGCCGGCTAAAGACAACCAATCACATTCGGAAGCCATTCCGTCCGAAGAACCGACTCGCTCTCGCGCTCTTAGGACTCATTGGGGCATGTGGGGGCTTTAGCGGCACCTCTATGGCTACCTTTACAGTGGATTATCTGGTGGAGCGTCAGCTCACCCTGGTCAATGCGGGACTTGCGCTTGCATTGGGGAGCGTGTTAACGGTTCTCCTGCGCATCGCACTGGGACATTTCGTTGATACAACCGAAGTGAGAAGCGCTGGGTTAATGGCGTGGATGATGCTTTTTGGGGGGGTAGGCCTTGCAGCCTTTGCCATCCCAGGGGCACCTGCAGTGATATCAATGTTTGTAGTTCTGGGCTATGGCCTGGCTTGGTCCTGGCCGGGATTATTGTTGGTCACCACTGCTCATTGGTTCCCAACAGAAATGGCAGCGGCAGCTGGGGTGGTGCAAGGATCAGTGTGGGCGGGGGCAACGATGGGCCCGTTCTTGACGGCGTTGAGTGTGTCCCACGCCGGATTTCCTCTGACCTGGGTATTTCTTGGGGGCGTGCTCTTCACAGGAGCCTTCTTAGCCCTGACACTGTCGCGCTTGCCGATTCCCGTGAGGGACAAAATTCAACAAACATCTCAGGAGAAATCATGAAAACCAGAACCCTTGGCCACACGGACACGACAGTTTCGGCTTTGTGCTTAGGAACTAATGTCTTTGGCTGGAACACGGAGGAGCGTCAGGCACACTCAATTTTGAGCGCGTTTGTCGCGGCGGGCGGAAACTTCATTGACACTGCAGATTCCTATTCTTGGTGGGTTGAAGGAAATTCAGGTGGAGTTTCCGAAAGCATCATTGGGTCGTGGTTAGCGGACCAGAAACGCGAGGATCTGGTGGTGGCAACGAAGGTGGGGCAAATGCCCGATTTCCCTGGGTACACGGCTGCGTATGTTCACTCCCAGCTCAGAAAGTCACTGAGTAATTTGCAGACCGACTATGTGGACGTGTACTACGCCCACATTGATGATAATCACCAACCACTTGAAGAAGTAGCAACACTGTTTCATCAGCTTGTTGAGTCCGGACTCGTCAGACACATCGGGATCTCAAACTACAATGCGGAGCGCACCAATCAGTGGTGCATGTTCGCCCGAGAACAAGGACTCCATGCCCCTGTCGTAATTGAGCCGCACTATAATCTTCTTGTTCGGAAGGCTTATGAAGATGGGCTGAGCCAGCTCGCCCAGATGTCAGGCCTTGCAGTTGTTCCATACGCAGGACTAGCCCGAGGATTTCTGAGCGGGCGATATACCGGTAACGAGGAAGTGGGCTCAGGCCCTCGGGCAAGCCAGGCCCTCGGATATGCGACCCCCGAAGGGCTGGCTGTATTGGCGGAGGTTAGAGCGTTGGCTTCAAAACATGGCGTCGAGCCTGCAACCGTTGCACTCGCATGGCTCTTTAGCCACCGAGAGATAACCGCCCCCATCGTGAGCGCAAGTAGGCTCGAGCAGTTGGCTCCTCTTGTAAGCTCTACAGAGCTCATCCTCACCACGGAAGAAGTCGCATTGTTGGCAGGTCTGAAAACCGGGGAATAGGAATGAAGCAGATTTCAGAATGCTGCTCGCTAAATCGTTGAGACAGAGTCTGCCGCGAACAAGGCAGTGACCCCCCCCTTAGTGAGCCCCGAACCTCCGGGAAGATTGTGGGAGATTATTCCACCGGCAATCTCACCGCACGCATACAGTCCTGGCATGGGATGACCAGCAACCGATAGCACCCGAGACTGCCGATCGATTCCCAATCCCGCAAAGGCAAAGGTAATTCCGCAGGTCACTTTGTAAGCGTAGAAAGGGGGCGAATCCAATCTCAACGCCCAGTTACTCTTGGGTGGTTGAAGGGGGGGGGCGGACGACAGGCCATCCTTCGCGTAGGGCTTAAACTCTCCCTCCGAGCATGCCGCGTTAAATGCGTTCACTGTGGCTGATAACCCGGCGGGGGAAATCCCCGAGAGTTCCGCAAGACCTTCAATCGTGTCCGCCACAAACGGAGTTCCGGTTTGGTACCGGGGCTCCAGCAGAGAAACCGTCTGCTCGTCAAAAAGTTGGAATCCCAACACCTTGGGTTGCGTCAGTAGCTTTTTCCCCACTTCCGCGTAGGTAAAGTTCATCTCATCCTCGCCCTCATCGAGGAATCTCTCCCCTCGCACGTTCACCGTAATCCCATAAGGGTAGGAATACCGTGCATTCTGGTCTCCCAGCTCAAGGTCCCCAAAATCAGGAGAATCCGCGTCGATTGCGACGGAGTGCACACCGCTCCAATGGCCTGCGGAGAGCGCCCCGATACGCATCGCTTCATCAAGCATTCGACCGGTATTGTGACGGGTTCCTCGAACTTTCACCAAGTCCCATCCTGGCCCCAAATACCGGAGGCGAGCCTCGGCGCTGGCTTCAAAGCTCCCGGAGGCCAATACTACCGATGTGGCGCCAACAGTTTCGAAGCCTGAGTTAGTCGCAAGCTCGACTCCTACAACGCTCAGACCTTCAGAAACCAAACTCATCGCTTGGGTGTCGTATCGGATGTCTATTCCCAAGTTCTCTGCGACACTGAAAAGCTGTTCAACCAAATGCACACCATTGCCGTCAATGATGAGTTCCCCACCAGGTGGAAGCGGAATTTTTTGACCGGGTTCCATATTTTCTACATTCATAAATTTGGAACTCGAGAGCGACCACTTGACACCATGTTCCTTCAACCATGTGGCAAGTTCACTTGAACGCTCGATAACTTGGCGAAGCAGCCCTTGATCAACTTGCCCGCCTGTTGACTTTATAAGGTCTGAATAGAACCTTTCCACCGGATACGGCTGGGCTTCCACTCGATCCCAGGGGATTCCCGCGTCTTCGCCAACAAGGCGGCGAATGTCATCAAGGCCATTGTGGGAAATCCGAAATACCCCGCTCGCCCATCTCGAATTCCCGCCACGTTCAGACTTAGCCGCTGCCTCAACGAGCAGAACGCTTTTTCCTGCCTCGCGGGCTGCGATTGCCGCGGTCAGTCCAGCGTTGCCAGCACCCACAACCACTACGTCGTAGCCAATTGCCATCATTGCCGTCCTTTACCTTCGTTGTCTTTAAGAAATCAACTATCCGCGAGGGACATCTCCGGGTGGTGCGGTCACAACGAAAAAGACTAAATCTTCGTCGCCCGTGTTTTCTATGCCATGAATTATTCCAGGTGGGAAAAATAGCGTGTAGCCCTTTTCCACGAGGTGTTTTTCTTCCCCTAGCTGCACCATTCCACTGCCGGACAGGACGTAGTAAATTTGTTCTGCGACATCGTGGCTATGGGGTTCAACCAACCCTTTGATGGGGTACCGGGAGATGCGGAAATCAAAATACTTACTCCCATGGCTGTCATCGTTGACGAGGTACTTGGAAAATCCCGAAAAATGACCGAGGGGTTCGTTCCAAGGTACCTCTCGGGAATCAAAAATGTATTTCATGCCTAATACCTCGATTCTGGTGACTACAGGAGACTTTGTGACGGACCGAGCTTTATTCCTACAAATTTCCACTCGGTCATTTCTTCGATTGCATATTGCACACCTTCGCGACCAACTCCACTCATTTTGAACCCACCAAATGGATAGTTGTCTTGCCGGTATCGGGAAGAATCGTTAATCCACAGGGCTCCGACATCAATCTCTTCCGCATACCTGAAGGCCTGAGTGAGGTCATTCGTGAATACACCTGCCTGCAACCCAAAGACAGAACGGTTCGTCTTCTCAATAGCTTCCTCATCACTAGAGAAAGTGTCGAGCACGGCGATTGGAGCAAAAACTTCACTGGACGCGAGCGTGCAGGTGTCAGGGACGTTCCGCACCAAGGTCGGGCGAAGCGTTCGTTGGTATTTCTCGCCTCCCGTCAGTAATTCTGCGCCTAAACCGACTGCTTCTTCTATCCAGCCCAACACTTTTGCGATGTGCGCTTGATTGACCATGGGTCCAATTTCAGTGTCCGAATCTTTAGGATCCCCAATCACCATCGCTTCAGTTAGCGGGATGAAATGTTCCAAAAACTCGTCGACTCGTTTTTCATGAATCAGCAGGCGTTGCGCCGATATACATGCCTGACCAGAGGACAGGTATGCCGACGTGACCAGGGATTTTGCTGCCGCCGGCACGTCGGCATCCTCCCGCACAATATTGGCCGCAGACGACCCAAGCTCCAAGGTGACCTTTTTGATGCCAGCCGCCCTAACCACTGCAAGGCCAGCAGGCACACCGCCGGTAATCGTAACCATTCGAACTAAAGGATGCTTAACAAGTGGTTCTCCAGTGTTGTGCACGTCTCCGATGACGACGTTAAACGCGCCGTCTGGTAATCCCGCTCGTTTAAAGGCCGCGGCAAGCCACAGCGCAGAGAAGGGTGTTTGATCAGCAGGCTTCAACACCACGGCATTTCCCGCCGCAAGCGCCGGTCCAAGTTTATTAATTGTTAAGTTCACCGGGGAATTAGAAGGTGAAATTGCCCCTACGACCCCAACAGGAACTCTTGTGGCATAGCCATGTCGATTGACGCCACTTTCGGTGATGTCCATTGGCAGAACTTGACCGGTCTGGACCATGACGTAGTTGGCCGACAACTCCAACAATCCTATGGCTCGACCAATCTCACGACGAACGTCCCGAATGGGTTTTCCCGCTTCCGCAACGACCAGGTCGATGAGTTCGTCGGCATTTTCACGGATTTCATGAGCTGCCCGGTTGAGAATTCCAGCCCTTTCGTACAACGGCATCTTCTTCAACAGCCGCTGGTAGGTCTCGAAGGCGTTCTCCACGGCTTCCGCCACATCTGCCGCCGACGCCGTCGCAACCGAACCCACAATCATGCCATCGAAAGGGTTCGTTACGGGCATAACGGCGCCACTGGAACCCGGGCGCTCCCGCCCCCCAATCCAAATACCTCTGATTGAACTGTTTTGTGCCATCATTGCCCCGTCGGAGGGAGCGGATATGCTCCCATCGCTGTCATGGGAACGTAGGTGTCCCTGCGGATTGTCACATCAATCAAGTAGGGGCCATCACAAGCAAACGCGCGGTCGAATGCCGCTTCAAGATCTTCTGGATTTGACACGTGCTCAGCTTCCATTCCACATGCCTTTGCCACCTCAGAAAAGTCCAGGTAGTAAGGGCGGCCATCCGGTTTTTTAAATAACGTGAAGAAGCCACCCTCGGCACCAAATCGACGCTGTTGTGGCCCATTTACCGAAGCCCAAGCGGAGTCGTTTGCAACAATGTACACGATGGGCAACCCCGCTTCAACAAGGTCGGGCAGTATGTGGAGCGACATCGACATGCTCCCATCACCCGTAATAATCGCAACTTTTCTTTCGGGTGCGGCCAATTTCGCTCCCAATGCACCCCCCGGACCAAACCCCATGGAGGCGCCACCCAGACTCGTTATGAAGGAGCTCTCTGCGTAAATCGGGAATTGCTGAATTATCCACTTCTGGGAGTTTCCGACGTCAGTCATCATTATCCCGTCGCGAGGAAGTGCTTTTCGCAGTTCTTGGGTCAAACGCCCGGGTTCGATTGGCACAGCCGCTGGATCAAACGCGTTCTTAAGATCTTCTGCCCACGCGACACGGTCCTTTTCGATTTTGTTAAACCAATCATCTCGATTTGGCATCGTGGACGAGTCAGTTTCTTCTGCCAGGGCAATCATGTCTTCCAGCACTGCGCCAGCGTGCCCCACAATGCCAATAGCGACTGGATAGTATCGGGCAATCTCAACGGGGTCGATATCAACCTGAATGAGCCTGGTTGGTGGGATTGAGAAGACTGCTCCATCTGTCCATCCGGCCGTATCGGTTTCAGAGAAACGGCAACCGAAAGCCAGAATCACATCGGCATCGCGCAGTGCACCGTTAGCTGGCACGGTTCCAACCCAGCCTTGCACCCCAAGGTGCAAAGGGTGGTCGTCTGGAATGGTGCCTTTCCCCATAGAAGTTGTCGTAACCGGCACGTTTAGCATTTCAGCTAACCGAACTAGTTGCGCTCCAGCCTTCCCTCTGGTTACTCCTCCACCAGCCAAAATTACAGGACGCGAGGATTCTCTCAGCATCCCTAGAGCTTCTCGGGTTGCCTGCGCATCACCACGCACTCGTGAATTGGGCACAAAGTCCTTATGGGAGCGCAGAACGTCAACCTCTACCCACTCAGCGAGCGCTTCCTGCGTCACGTCAATGTGAACGGGACCTGGGCGACCGGAGACGGCTTCCTTGTATGCCTTTAGGAGAACCTCGGGGAGTTTTTCTGCCTTATTTACCTGCCAACTGCGTTTCACGCTGCCTCGGAATATGTCTGGCGTCCCAGCGTCACGTGAGGTCGACAATTCCTGGAAAGCGCCTCGCCCTTGGTTTTGGGTCCATGCATCTCCCGTAATCACAATCATCGCGGAAGAATCCAACATGGCATTCATGACCCCGGTCAAGGTATTGGCTGCGCCCACGCTATTGTGTGCGAGCACGGCCATAGGTTTGCCAGAAATTCTAAAATAAGCGTCCGCAATGTATCCGGATGATTCTTCGTTCCTGACCACGATGGCCTTCATTTTTTCTTGGCGGGTTCTCAAAGAATCAAGAATGTCGATCACTGTGTGTCCCGGGACACCGACCATGTACTCGACACCGGCTTCTGCCAGCACCTCAATAATGATGTCCGCTCCTCGCAATTTGACCATGTACTGATTCCTCTCTAGGCGGTCGGGGCCTTTGCCGGCACCGACCTTTTCGACTGGTGGGTATCGCTTGTTCGTTCTGGGGGTTTATCGGAGAGTTCCAACGACTGCAGGAAACTCTCACTCGCATGAAGCAGATGGCCCCTCATAGCGGCTTCGGCTCTAGAGGGATTTCTTTCCACAAGGGCGTCCAGAATTTCTTGGTGTTCTAGAATTGCCTCATCAGCCCTTGCCGGACGACTTCCTGAGCGTCGACGAGCAATGATTAATCGGCTCGAGACCGCGCGACACCGAGCAATGATTTCAGGATTCTCGGACATCGACACCACGCGCTCATGGAAATAAAGCTGCGCGGGGTACTGGCCTCCGTGCTTCACCACTGAGAGCTTGCTCACGAGCAACATTTCGCTGAGAGAGTTTAATTTGAGTGCGCTCGCCCTTTTTGCAGCCAACCGAACCGCAAAGGTTTCAAGAGCTTCGCGCAACTCGAAAAGGTTCAGTACCTGATCAACACTGAAAGCGGGGACAAAGGCCCCTCGATTGGGGATAATCTCCAGCAGGCCTTCTTTGCTCAAGCTTAGAATCGCTTCCCTTACGGAGGCGCGGCCTACATCGAGAACCTTTGAAAGTTTCACGTCACTTACTCGCGACCCCGATTCGAAGAATCCGTCAAGGATTTGGCCGCGAAGGTAGTCCTCAGCCATCTGCGCGGCTAAGTATCGCCCTGCGCCTGGAGTCGGTGAAGTCACGATTGTTGTCCTTCAGTCAAGTAGGTGTCTAGGTCTTTCAGGATAAGTTGCGCTTGTTAGAGCGCGATATGTCCGGGAATGTAACAACACTAGTTGTATCACAAATTGTTGACAATTTGGTACTGATATTCTCCTCACTTGCCACCTGTGGCGGACCACCGAGCGGCAAAAAGCCAGTAAAAAAATAGTTTTAGATGGTTCTGGCAGTGTACCTGAAGCTTACATTTTAGTAACGAAGTCATCAATTGTTGACAATTATGGAATTTTTTCCTATCCTTCATACCAAGTCGGAGAGCGTCCTTACGATTACGCACTATCGGTCGCCACTTTTGACCCGGCCCGTCATGTCATGACGCGCCAATCCTGATTCCAAAGAAGAAGTTAGGGGAACACATGACCACCATCAATTCGAAAGCTGTGGCGCGAGCTTCAGCTGTTCTGCTCTCAGTAGGCCTAGTGGCCAGCTGTGCAGCGGCCGAACCGGACACCGCGGCTCCCGCCCCAACAGATAGCAATTCATCCGCTGTCACTGTCGATGAAATCAAGGTGGGACTTGTCTTTCCTACCAGCGGTAACTTCGCAGCTCTAGGGACTGACCAGATGAATGGGGTCAAGCTAGCCATCGACTGGGCAAACGCCAATGGTGGAATTAATGGCGTGCCTATCATCGTTGTAGAGGCAGACACTCAGAGCGACCCTGCAGCAGGAGCAACAGCCGCACAACGTCTCATCGATCAAGATGAGGTCGACATCCTGATTGGCTCGTACTCCTCAGGCATCTCACAGGCTCTCCTGCCTGTTGCGGAGCGAAACGATGTCATCCTCTGGGAGGTCGGTGCAGTTTCCCCCACCATCAACGCTGACGGTTACAGCAACTTCCTCCGGACAGTGGGTGGGTCAATGACATATGCGCGAGCAGACATCGACTTCATTAAGGACTTCCTCGCCCCTGAATTGGGTGTTGACGCGGCCGACTTGAAGATCGCCGTAGGGCATGAGGATGGTGCATTCGGAACAAGTGTTGCCGACGCCATCGTCGAGCTTGCCGCAGCGGAGGGCCTGAACGTTGTGACGAGGGAAACGTGGCCGGCGAATTCAACTGATCTCACGCCGGTGATTTTGCGTCTCAAGGAGGCTGCTCCTGATGTGATGCTCGTCACCCCTATCGTTGCTGATGCTTTCCTCTTCTGGGAGGCCGCTCGGACTCAGGACTTCAACGTTTCTGCAATCATCGGCTCTGCTGGATTCGGCTCGTCTGGTTTCGTAGAACGGTTCGGAGTCGACGGGGTTGAAGGGGTCTTCGACGTCGAGGCACCTGCCGTGGAATACATGAACAGTGAGGGCATGCAGCCAGAAGTTAGGGCTCTGCTTGACGAATGGCGCGAAACCTTCAAGGCGGACTATGGTCGCCCGTGCCTCATTCACTGTGGCGATGGTCTGGGTGGTGGGTACGTTCTCGTTTCGGACGTCCTTCCCCGCGCGTTGGAGATGTTCGGAAACGTCGACGCAGATTCAATTCTGTCAGCGGCAGCAGAGACCGACATCCCTGATGGCGGAACACCTCAGGGCTTTGGCGCCCGCTTCGTAGCAGCTGGTACCCCTGGTACCGGGGGCGACAACGAAGCTGCCCGATCCTTCATCATGCAGTGGCAGGCCGGGGAGCTGAAGGTCGTATGGCCTTCGACCCTTGCTGTTGGGGAGCCCATCTTCCCGATGCCAGTCTGGTCGGATCGATAAATCACACGGTGATAGAAACTTCTGCTACCTACTAGTAATACATAGAGAGTGGAGGAGAGCGTCGCCTGAACCTCAATAGTGAGGGTGGCGCTCTCTTCCCCTTTTACACTGCCGTGAGAGGAAAAAATGTTTTGGTCTGCGCTTGCCAACGGTCTTGCTCTCGGGGCGATTTACGCTCTCGTGGGGGCTGGCCTCAACTTGATTTTCGGCGTGGTGAAGGTTATTAATTTCGCGCAGGGTGCCCTGGTGATGATGGGGGTGTATGCAGTCTACTGGTTCGCAGAATTAACAGGGATGGACCCTTACCTTTCCCTGCCGCTCGTCGTTCTCTTCCTGGGGGTATTTGGGTATTTCGTGCAACTGGGAATCATTAATCGGGTGCTCACCCAGGAACGTACCAGCCAACTCCTCATCACCTTTGGGCTTGGGATGGTCATCGAAAACGGGGCGCTCGCACTATGGGGCCCAAACCACCGGTCCGTTCTCACTTTTATCAGCGACGATATTTTAATCCTTGGAGATGCTCGAATTCGCTTAGTGAGTGTGGTGGCTATTTTTGGTGCTGCGGCAGCGGTGGGACTCCTCTTGTGGTTTCTGGACTTTACTCGGGTCGGGACAGCAATTCGTGCCGTGGCCCAGCAGCCTGATTCGGCAGAACTATCCGGGATAAACGTTAAGCGAATTTACTCCTACGCTTTTGCAATGGGCGCTGCTACGACCGGGTTTGCCGCGGTTCTCATCGCGCCTATTTACGACATTCAGCCCCTGGTTGGCGAAGTATTCGGCGTGATGGCATTTATCGTCGTTGTTCTGGGGGGGCTTGGGAACGTCGCTGGGGCAGCAATTGCAGGAGTTTTCCTTGGATTAGCGCAAACGTTGTTCGCGACCTATGTTGATCCCCAAATGGCGGTTGCCTTCGTCTTCGCTCTTTTCCTCGTCATACTGTTCATCCGTCCCACCGGTATTTTCGGCCGAGCGCTGAGGGTTGCATAATGAAAATTAACAAGACCAAATCACCGAGTTCCAGCCTTCGCTCCCCGGGATTCAGCGGAGCAGGATGGCGTATTCACCTCGCAGTGGCAGTAGTCCTCCTTGGGCTTATAGCCCTCCCATTCGTGCCAGAAATGAAGTTCTATTATTTGCAGGTCATTATCCTGATTTTTTGGTTTGCCATCTTGGGGACGGCGTGGGGAATTTCCGGCGGGTATGGGGGTCAACACTCAGTTGGAAATGCCGCGTTCGTTGGACTAGGCGCCTACAGCTCAACCTTGCTATTTGTTAACTACGGGATTAGCCCTTGGATTGGCTTGTTTGTCGGCGTCGCTCTGGCGGCAGTTTTTGCGCTGGTGATTGGGTATCCTGTCTTCAGATTTGGCCTCCGTGGCGACTACTTCACCTTGGCCAGTGTTGCGTTTGGCCTTGTAGCATTCGAAATTGGCCAGGGCGCTGCCTGGCTCACTGGGGGATCTCAAGGGGTTCCTATTTCCTATGTGGATGATCCCTTAATGTTCCAGTTCGCTGATCGCCGCTGGTTTTACTTCATTGCCATGGCACTGTGGCTAATCACACTTTTTGTGTCGTATAGGATTCGTCGTTCTCGATTCGGGTTTCAGATTCTGGCCGTTCGTGATGATGAGGCTGCCGCCTCGCGAGGTGGCGTGAGCGTGCTGAGAACGAAGCTCACTGCATTTGTTATCACCGCGATGCTTACCGCCGCCGCGGGGACCTTCTATGCCCAGTTCTTTCTTTTCATAGATCCGGGGGCAGTGATGCACCTCAGTTTGTCCGTGCAAATTATCGTTATTGCTGCGCTAGGAGGAATGGGCAGTTTCATGGGGGCAACGCTGGGGGCACTTGTTCTCGTGCCGGTATCTCAGGTGTTGGCCTCAGAGTTCGCTGGCATTCCCGGGTTGGACCTCCTCCTATACGGTCTCATTCTGGTGCTCATCATGATGTATATGCCCTACGGGCTGCTTGGAACTTTGCGCAAGAAGCCCAAATGGCGAAACATAATCGGCTGGTAGGAGATAAACAATGGCCACATCGGAAACACTGTCCATGCCGCTCCTTGCGGTGCAGGGAATTGAAAAAGGTTTCGGGGGCCTCAAGGTTCTTCGGGGTA
>Ga0105050_10007242_pt1 | contig 13355 bp, 11 predicted proteins | sample FRY01_FD_78088 | JGI IMG/M metagenome (GOLD analysis project Ga0105050, IMG submission 78088) | Freshwater microbial communities from Lake Fryxell liftoff mats and glacier meltwater in Antarctica - FRY-01 | ecosystem: Environmental > Aquatic > Freshwater > Ice > Glacier meltwater ... | reverse complement strand
GTGAGCGGTATGAACAAATGCAGTGCAAATGAGGCGCGTTGCAGGCCGTGTTGTTCAAGGTCAAGCACGCCAATGTTGATCATGACTGCGTAGTTACTTAGAAAAAGGCGGCGGCAGCCGGCCAGAGCGGGATGAGATAAGAAGGAAACCATGGGCGTGGGAATGAAAATGGGTGAAAGCCGGTTGGCTTATTGGGCGACGAACATGACGTCGCGTTGCAGGGGTTGCAGATGCTGGCCGCCATCGACAAGCAGGGTGGTGCCAGTAATGGCTTGCGCACCGGCGAGATAACAAACGGCCTGCGTGATGTCTTCAGGCGTACTACTTTTTCCCAGCGGTGTCTTGGTGTGCGCTTTATGAAAGCCTTCTTCGGTTTGCTCACCGGAGACCAGAGTCAGGCCGGGTGCCAGACCGACTACCCGAACGGTGGGTGCCAAGGCTTGCGCCAGCATGGTCGTGGCAGTGTGCAAGGCCGCTTTTGAGAGCGTGTAGGACAAGAAATCCGGGTTCAGGTTAAACAGTTTCTGGTCTAACAAATTAATCACGACGGCTTGACGGCCTGCGGGCGTGGCGGCATGCAGGGCCTGGGCCAGAAGCACGGGCGCGCAAAGATTGGCATGCATGTGGGCGTCGAGCTGTGCTGATGCAAAACTGGTGGCGTCATCATAGTCAAAGCGTGATGCACTGTTGACCACGCAAGATATTGGCCCTAACACGTCGATTGCTCTGGGTAGCAGTGTGCGCACGGCGGCTTCATCGGCCAGATCACAGTGTAGGGCTGCGGCTTGCCTTCCCATTGCGGTAATTTCCTGCACGGCGGTGTGCGCTTGTTCGGCAGAGCGACCATAGTGCACAACGATGTTCCAGCCGTTCCTGGCCAAAGCCAGCGCGATCATGCGACCAAGGCGCAGTCCAGCGCCTGTCACTAGTGCGGTTTTAGTTCCTGGCGGAGTCATCTTAATTGGCAGCATCTGACAGGGGGGATGGCTTAGCTCGCGGCAGGCCTGATTTCACTACAATACGGGTCATGCAATTACCTGTTCCTTCCAACGATGCGCTTTTCGCGTCTGACGCACTGGTGGCGTTGATTAAGCAAGAAATTAACAGCAGTGACGGCTGGATCACCTTTGCACGGTTTATGGAAATCGCACTCTACGCAAAGGGCCTGGGCTATTACGCTGGCGGCTCAGCTAAGCTCGGTAAAGACGGTGATTTTACAACCGCACCAGAATTGACGCCGTTATTTGGCGCCACGCTGGCAAATTTTGCCGCCGAGCTTGGTGGTGCTAAGCCCTTACAAATACTGGAATTCGGCGCTGGCACGGGCAAGCTCGCGCAGCATATCTTGTCTGCGCTTGCCGCTAAAGGCAAGCGGGTTGCGCAGTACGTCATCGTCGAGTTGTCTGCGCAATTGCGGGTTCGGCAGCAAATTCTGCTAGAGCGATTCCCTCAGGTGTGTTGGCTTGATGCGCCTCCTCCCACATTTGCCGGATTGGTGGTGGCGAATGAGGTGCTTGATGCGATGCCGGTGTCTCTGGTGGTAAAAACACAAAACGGTTGGTGTGAGCGCGGTGTCATTCACAGCGGAGCGGGTTTTGGTTTTGAAGATCGCGCCTGTAAGGCTGAACTGGTTGATCAGATTCCCGATGCCGAACTCTTGCCGATTGGGTATCTGACCGAAGTGCATCCCGTGCAATCAGGCTGGATGCGCACGTTGGCAGACATGCTGCTAGCGGCTGAAGGCGGCGCAGCGGTACTCATTGATTATGGTTTCCCTGCCGCTGAGTATTACTTGTCGCAGCGCGCTCAGGGCACGTTGATGTGTCATTATCGGCATCACGCTCACGCTGATCCATTTTTTTATCCTGGCTTACAAGACATAACGGCCCACGTCGACTTCACGCAGATGGCGCGGGTAGCATCAAGTAGCGGTTTGTCGGTAGTGCATTATTCCAGCCAGGCAGCATTTTTACTGAGCGCCGGATTGGCTGACCTGATGGGGCGCGATGCCGATGACGTGAAAGGCTGGTTGCCGCAGGCAAATGCGGTGCAAAAACTGACATCACCCGCCGAAATGGGCGAGCTTTTTAAAGTGCTCGTGGTTGGGGCCGGCGTGTCCTTGCCGCCCCGGTTTGAACGACACGACCGCCGCTTCAGGCTATGATCGGTGTATTTTTGAATCTGCAAACATAAATAGAAAGAAAGCGATGTTTCGCTGGCTGGTCACCATTTTTCTTGCTTTAGTCATATTTTCTTCGATCTTGCCCTGGCTTGAAAAGCTAGGCATCGGTCGTTTGCCTGGTGATGTGCGTTTTAGTATCTTCGGTCGCAAGATTTTTCTGCCTTTCGCCTCAACTGTGCTGCTTTCCATGGTGATTTTTCTGTTGGCACGCTTTTTATAGGTACACGCATGATTCGCTGGGTCGCCGCCATTTTTTTGGGTTTGTTTGTGTTTTATCCACTATTGCCCATCCTTGGGCGCGTGGGTGTGGGTCGCTTGCCTGCCGACTTGCAATTTAAACTGCGGGGCGTGACTCTCTGCCTCCCCTTTGGTTCGACGCTGTTGTGGTCGGCCATCGCTTTCCTGATTGCCAAGCTACTGCGGGCAATCGCCATCTGATCCGTTTGAACCCTGCTCGTTTGCTTGCTTGAAAAGCATGGCCAATATGCCGCGGCGGGTGTGCGTCGTCGTGCCCATAAGCCCGGTCTGTGCGGGGCGCGTGTCAACAGAATCGAGAACCCGATGTGACCCCCCGATAAAAGGGGAAACTGTATTATTTCGATTGACAAAGGGAACCCTCGCAACTATAGTTTGCGGTTCCCTGCGGAGGGGTGGCCGAGTGGTTAATGGCAGCAGACTGTAAATCTGCCCTCTTACGAGTACGCTGGTTCGAATCCAGCCCCCTCCACCAAGTGCGGAGTGCGTGAAATCGCAGGGAAGTGTTGGTGGGCAGTGGCCGAGTTGGTCGCCCTTGCGGGTGTAGCTCAATGGTAGAGCTGAAGCCTTCCAAGCTTATGACGAGGGTTCGATTCCCTTCACCCGCTCCAGAGTTTTATGTTGTTTCGCGCTTGGCGTGCCGGCAGCGGACAGCAGGCAGGCCCTTTTAGCTCAGTGGTAGAGCACTCCCTTGGTAAGGGAGAGGCCACGTGTTCAATCCACGTAAAGGGCACCAGTTTTTGTTGGATTAGTGGCTAAAGTCGGGCGTGTGCCTGAACATTCTCATCAAAATCGTTAGGAGTTCAAGATGGCAAAAGGCAAGTTTGAGCGGACGAAACCGCACGTGAATGTGGGCACGATTGGCCACGTTGATCATGGCAAGACGACGCTGACGGCGGCGATTGCGACGGTGCTGTCGGCGAAGTTTGGTGGTGAGGCGAAGAAATACGACGAGATTGATGCGGCACCGGAAGAGAAAGCACGCGGCATTACGATTAACACGGCGCACGTGGAATACGAGACGGCGAACCGTCACTATGCGCACGTTGACTGCCCCGGTCACGCCGACTATGTAAAGAACATGATTACGGGTGCGGCGCAAATGGACGGCGCCATTCTGGTGTGTTCGGCAGCCGACGGCCCGATGCCGCAAACGCGAGAGCATATTTTGCTGGCGCGTCAGGTTGGTGTGCCGTACATCATCGTGTTTTTGAACAAATGCGACATGGTGGACGACGCGGAGCTGCTGGAGCTGGTTGAAATGGAAGTGCGCGAATTGCTGTCGAAGTATGAGTTTCCTGGCGACGATTTACCGATCATTCGCGGTTCGGCCAAACTGGCGCTGGAAGGCGACAAGGGCGAACTGGGCGAAGTAGCCATCATGAAGCTGGCCGACGCGCTAGACACCTATATTCCAACGCCTGAGCGTGCGATTGATGGCGCGTTCCTGCTGCCGGTGGAAGACGTGTTCTCGATTTCGGGTCGCGGTACGGTGGTGACGGGTCGCATCGAGCGCGGCATCGTCAAGGTGGGCGAAGAGATCGAAATCATTGGTATCCGCGACACCCAGAAGAGTACTTGCACGGGCGTGGAGATGTTCCGCAAGCTGCTGGACCAGGGTCAGGCGGGCGACAATGTGGGCGTCTTGTTGCGCGGCACGAAGCGGGAAGATGTGGAGCGGGGTCAGGTGTTGGCTAAGCCGGGTACGATCAAGCCGCACAAGCATTTCACGGGTGAGATTTATGTGTTGTCGAAGGATGAGGGCGGCCGTCATACCCCGTTTTTCAACAATTATCGTCCGCAGTTTTACTTTCGGACGACGGACGTGACGGGTGCCATCGAACTGCCGGAAGGCAAAGAGATGGTGATGCCTGGGGACAACGTGTCGATCACGGTCAAGCTGATCAATCCGATTGCGATGGAAGAAGGTCTGCGTTTCGCGATTCGCGAAGGTGGTCGCACCGTCGGCGCAGGTGTGGTCGCTAAAATCATCGAGTAATAAGTACATTTGCCGGGTCTGCGCCGTAACTTGCGCGCACCCGGATGTGCTTGTCGTGAATCAGTTTTTCCGCAGGGGCGTAGCTCAATTGGCAGAGCGTCGGTCTCCAAAACCGAAGGTTGGGGGTTCGAGGCCCTCCGCCCCTGCCACCGAATCAGGTGCTAGACACCGAAAGTAAAAGTGTATGTCTAATCATCCTGTGCAAACCGTTACTACCTCCGCTGACAAAGCCAAAATCGGCTTGGCAATATGCGCTGTGCTCGCTGGTGTAATCGGTTTTTATGTGCTTGCAGGGCAGCCTACGATAGTGCGGGCTGCTGTTTTGGTGGGTGGTCTTGTATTAGCTGTGGCATTTGCCTGGACGTCGTATTCAGGTCGTACTTTCGTCGGTTTTGCCGGCGAGGCTGTGCGCGAAACAAAGAAAGTGGTGTGGCCTACCCGTAAAGAAGCGATGCAAATGACAGGCATCGTTTTTGGTTTTGTGCTGATCATGGCGTTATTTCTTTGGGGGGCGGATAAGTTGCTTGAAGTCGTCTTGTACGATCTGATTCTGGGCTGGAGATAAGCATGACCGACAACACGCCAGACGGTGCTGCGCCAACAGCTGCTGCGCCAACAGCTGCTGCAGCCAGCAAAAAGCTTTGGTATGTCGTGCACGCCTACTCCGGTATGGAGAAAAGTGTGCAGCGCGCACTGGCTGAGCGCGTCACTCGCGCCGGCATGGATGACAAATTCGGCCAAATTCTGGTGCCCACCGAGGAAGTTGTTGAGATGAAAAACGGTCATAAGTCTGTGACCGAACGGCGCTTCTTTCCTGGGTACGTGTTGGTTGAAATGGAAATGACGGATGAAACATGGCACTTGGTGAAAAACACCAATAAAGTGACAGGATTTATTGGTGGAAAATCGAATAAACCGACGCCGATTCCCCCCCATGAAGTCGAAAAAATCATGCTTCAGATGCAAGAGGGCGTTGAAAAGCCGCGTCCAAAGGTGCTCTATGAAGTGGGCGAACTAGTCCGCATCAAGGACGGCCCGTTTACTGACTTCAATGGCAATGTTGAAGAAGTCAATTATGAAAAGTCGCGCGTGCGCGTGTCGGTGACCATTTTTGGTCGCGCTACGCCTGTCGAGCTCGAATTCGGGCAGGTTGAGAAAGCCTGAGCAAAGTAACAGGCCCCTGTTATTGGGTGGGGCGAAATGTTGTGGCAAAAGTAGTCGACATGGCTTTCAAAGTCATGTGAAGCAGGGAAGTAAATCGAGGAGCCAGATTCGACGGCCTTGTGCCACCGATAAGGCGCTATCACTCACTCAAAGGAGCCCTAATGGCAAAAAAAATTATAGGCTTTATCAAGCTGCAAGTGCCAGCTGGTAAGGCCAATCCATCCCCTCCGATTGGCCCTGCACTGGGTCAGCGTGGTCTGAACATCATGGAATTTTGTAAGGCATTTAACGCCCAGACTCAGGGTGTGGAGCCAGGTCTGCCGATTCCGGTTGTGATTACGGCATTTGCCGACAAGTCTTTCACTTTTGTGATGAAGACGCCGCCAGCGACTATCTTGATCAAAAAAGCAGCCGGTATTCAAAAGGGTTCAGCCAAGCCGCACACCGACAAGGTCGGCAAGATTACTCTGAAGCAAGCGGAAGAAATTGCAATCCAAAAGCGCCCCGATTTAACGGCCGCTGACATGGACGCAGCCGTGCGAACGATCGCCGGTTCAGCCCGTTCGATGGGTATCACGGTGGAGGGTCTGTAATGGCAAAATTATCCAAGCGCGCTCAGGCTGTCAAAGCTAAGGTGGACCGTACAAAAACCTACCCTTTTGATGGCGCTGTTGCGCTGATTAAAGAATTGGCTACAGCGAAATTCAATGAGTCAATTGACGTTGCCGTCCAGCTCGGCATTGATGCGAAAAAATCGGATCAGGTTGTCCGTGGTGCGGTTGTCTTGCCAGCTGGTACGGGCAAGACCGTTCGTGTGGCTGTGTTCGCCACCGGTGAAAAGGCAGAGCAGGCTAAAGCGGCCGGTGCCGATATCGTCGGCATGGAGGATCTGGCTGAGCAGATCAAAGCGGGCAATATGCCTTTTGATATCGTCATCGCCTCGCCCGACACCATGCGTATCGTGGGTACCCTGGGTCAAATTTTGGGCCCGCGTGGACTGATGCCTAATCCAAAGGTCGGCACCGTGACGCCTGACGTTGCCACGGCAGTCAAAAATGCAAAAGCGGGTCAGGTTCAATACCGTACCGACAAGGCCGGCATTGTGCATGCCACCATTGGGCGCAAATCGTTTAGCGACGCTGAACTGAAGAGCAATCTGGTCGCCCTGCTCGAGGCGCTGAGCAAAGCCAAGCCTGCTACGAGCAAGGGTATTTATCTGCGCAAAGTGTCGCTTTCATCCACGATGGGTGGCGGTGTGCGGGTTGATCACGCTTCTTTGTCGGCCTGATCGTTAAAAAATAAAGCCCGGCGTTGTATGCGACGCCGGGCAGTTCTTTGGGCTGAGCCGATACCACGTAGTCGTGATGTTGGTTCAGGCAATCAAAGACCGTTGGGCCTGATGTGGTAGGGACACAAAGGGTTAAACCGCAGATTGGCGTCGTCCAAAATGTGCCCAACGCAGATGGCGAGCCCGAACAAGTTTTGAAGTCTCTTTGCAGCGCACAAGCAGCCCGCGCCAACAAGAACTGCTAACTTCGGACGCCGTGTTCGAAACGATGTGAGGCAAACAGCCATTCGGCTGTCACTACCAAGCATCACTTTTGGAGGTTGACCGTGAGTCTCAATCTGAATGACAAAAAGGCTGTTGTTGCCGAAATCTCTGCCAAGCTTGCATCGGCACAGACTGTCGTGCTGGCCGAGTATCGTGGCATTGAGGTTGGTCACTTGACGCAACTGCGCGCCAAAGCGCGTTCCGGTGGTGTGTATCTGCGCGTGTTGAAAAACACACTCGCACGTCGCGCCGTTGAAGGAACCGCGTTTGCTGGCCTTGCCTCTGAAATGACCGGCCCGTTGATCTATGCGATCTCCGAGGATGCTGTTGCTGCTGCAAAAGTCGTCAGTGACTTTGCTAAAAGCAATGACAAACTGGTCATCAAAGCAGGCAATTACGCAGGTAGTCCGCTCAACAAAGCAGCAGTTACCGCGCTGGCTAATATCCCGACTCGTGAAGTGCTGATCTCCCAGCTATTGGGTGTGATGCTGGCGCCAGTCTCGGGTATGGCTCGCGTCTTGGCAGCTGTTGCAGCGAAGAAGGAAGCCGAAGCTGCCTGATCCGCGATGCATTCGCGGACTTGCATCGGCACCGTCAAGTCTAATCTGATGTAATTACTGAAAAATTTAGGAGTTTTAAATGGCAATCAATAAAGACGACATCCTGGAAGCAGTTGGTCAAATGTCCGTAATGGACTTGAACGATCTGGTGAAGGCATTCGAAGAAAAGTTTGGTGTGTCCGCTGCAGCCATGGCGTCTGCTGGCCCTGCTGCTGGTCCTGCTGCGGTTGTTGAAGAGCAAACCGAGTTCACCGTTGTGCTGACAGAAATCGGCGCGAACAAAGTGAGCGTGATTAAGGCGGTGCGTGAACTGACCGGTCTGGGCTTGAAAGAAGCGAAGGATCTGGTTGATGGTGCACCAAAGCCAGTGAAAGAAGCCATTCCTAAGGCGGATGCTGAAGCAGCGAAAAAGAAATTGGAAGAAGCCGGCGCAAAAGCCGACATCAAGTAATTCCGGTTTTCAGCGCAATTTATTGCGCGGGAGTCAAATTGCAGAGCTCAGCCGAAAGGCGGGGTTCTGCTTTGGCTCCCTTGTCGTTTTTGTAATTTTCCCCAATCGTCAATCGCTCGACAGCGTTTGCAACGATTGGTTAGTGTAGCGGTCGTAACAGAAGGGCAAAGACTTGAGGATTCGCAGACAAGAGCATCGTGTCTGGATGAATCCTGAATTCTCTATCCTTCCTGTCACTCACGGAGTGTTCATGCACTACTCATTTACTGAGAAGAAGCGTATCCGCAAATCTTTTGCGAAGCGCGCCAACGTTCACGATGTTCCCTATCTGCTAGCGACACAGCTTGAATCCTATACGGGATTTCTGCAAGCAGACAAGGTTCCGACTGCGCGCAAAAACGAGGGGCTTCAATCCGCGTTTAGTTCGATTTTCCCCATTGTTTCTCATAACGGCTTTGCGCGTCTTGAGTTTCTGTCTTATGTGCTCGGTGACCCGCCGTTTGACGTGAAAGAATGCCAGCAACGTGGGCTTACCTACGCCTCACCGTTGCGGGCCAAGGTGCGTCTGGTTATTCTGGACAAAGAATCGCCAACCAAACCTGTGGTCAAGGAAGCCAAGGAGCAAGAAGTTTACATGGGCGAACTGCCCCTGATGACGGTGAACGGCTCGTTCGTGATCAACGGTACTGAGCGCGTCATCGTTTCACAGTTGCACCGTTCCCCCGGCGTATTTTTCGAGCATGATCGTGGTAAGACACACTCATCCGGCAAGCTGTTGTTCTCGGCGCGCATTATTCCTTACCGCGGTTCCTGGCTGGATTTTGAATTTGATCCAAAGGATGTGCTGTTTTTCCGCGTTGACCGTCGCCGTAAGATGCCCGTTACGATCTTGCTCAAAGCAATTGGCATGTCGTCCGAGCAGATTTTGTCGAATTTCTTTGTCTTCGATAATTTCACCCTGCATAACGATGGCGCGGAGATGGAATTCGTGGCCGAACGGCTGCGCGGTGAAGTCGCGCGCTTCGATATTTCCGACAAAGCGGGAAAAGTGATCGTCGCCAAGGATAAGCGCATTAATGCAAAGCACGTGCGCGACATCGAAACCTCTGGTGTGAAGCAAATTTCAGTGCCGGAAGATTATCTGTTGGGCCGTGTGTTGGCGACCAATATTGTCGATACCGACACGGGCGAAGTAGTAGCTAATGCGAACGATGAGCTGACTGAAGAGTTGCTGGCCCGTCTGCGCGAATCGGACATCGAAAAAATTCAGACCTTGTATACCAATGATCTGGACCAGGGTGCCTACATCTCGCAAACGCTGCGCATGGACGATACCGCTGACCAGATGGCTGCACGCATTGCAATTTATCGCATGATGCGCCCTGGCGAACCCCCGACCGAAGACTCGGTTGAGGCCTTGTTTAACGGTTTGTTTTATAACGAAGACCGCTACGATCTCTCTGCGGTCGGCCGGATGAAATTCAACCGTCGGATCGGGCGCGATGAGCTGACCGGTACGATGACGTTGTCGAACGAAGATGTGCTGGCTGTGATCAAAATTTTGGTCGAGTTGCGCAACGGGCGCGGTGAAGTCGATGACATTGATCACCTTGGTAATCGTCGCGTGCGCTGCGTGGGTGAGCTGGCAGAAAACCAGTTCCGTGCGGGCCTTGTTCGTGTCGAGCGCGCCGTTAAAGAGCGTCTGGGTCAGGCCGAAGCGGATAACCTGATGCCGCATGACTTGATCAATTCCAAGCCGATCTCGGCGGCCATTCGCGAATTTTTTGGCTCGTCGCAGTTGTCACAGTTTATGGATCAAACCAATCCGTTATCGGAGATCACGCACAAGCGTCGCGTTTCCGCACTCGGACCAGGCGGTTTGACACGTGAACGGGCTGGCTTCGAAGTGCGTGACGTGCACCCTACACACTATGGTCGCGTGTGCCCTATCGAAACGCCGGAAGGTCCGAATATTGGCTTGATCAATTCACTCGCGATGTATGCGCGTTTGAATGAGTACGGCTTTCTTGAAACGCCTTACCGTAAAGTATTGACCGGAAAAGTTACCGACCAAATCGACTATCTGTCCGCGATTGAAGAGGGTCGGTACATCATTGCTCAGGCTAATGCAACCATCGATAAAGATGGCAAGCTGTCAGACGAGCTGGTGTCGGCGCGCGAAGCGGGCGAGACTATTCTCGTCTCGCCAGAGCGTGTGCAGTACATGGATGTGGCTCCCGGTCAGATTGTCTCAGTTGCCGCATCGCTGATTCCTTTTCTGGAGCACGATGACGCAAACCGCGCGCTCATGGGCGCGAACATGCAACGCCAGGCGGTGCCTTGTCTGCGGCCTGAAAAAGCACTGGTCGGCACTGGTGTCGAACGTACTGTCGCTATTGACTCCGGCACCACCGTGCAGGCCTTGCGCGGCGGCATCGTCGATTACATCGATGCAGGCCGTGTCGTTATTCGCGTCAACGACGATGAAGCAACGGCAGGTGAGGTAGGCGTCGACATCTACAATCTGATCAAATACACACGGTCAAACCAAAATACCAACATCAACCAGCGTCCTATCGTCAAAGTGGGCGACCGGGTGGCTCGACTTGATGTGATCGCAGACGGTGCATCGACCGATCTGGGTGAGCTGGCGCTTGGTCAGAATATGTTGGTGGCGTTCATGCCGTGGAACGGTTACAACTTCGAAGACTCGATTCTGATTTCAGAAAAGGTTGTCGCTGATGATCGCTACACGTCCATTCACATTGAGGAGCTCTCAGTAGTTGCCCGCGACACCAAACTCGGGCCTGAAGAGATTACCCGAGACATTTCGAATCTGGCCGAAAACCAGCTGGCGCGCCTTGACGAATCAGGCATCGTCTATATCGGTGCGGAAGTCGAGGCAGGGGATACCTTGGTGGGTAAAGTGACGCCAAAGGGCGAAACACAACTGACCCCCGAAGAAAAACTTCTGCGCGCCATTTTTGGCGAAAAGGCTTCCGACGTAAAAGATACATCGCTGCGCGTGCCATCCGGCATGGTTGGCACCGTGATCGATGTTCAGGTCTTTACCCGCGAAGGCATACAACGCGACAAGCGCGCGCAGCAAATCATCGATGATGAGTTGAAGCGTTACCGTCTCGATCTGAACGATCAGCTGCGCATTGTGGAAGGCGACGCCTTCCAGCGTCTGGAAAAGATGTTGATTGGCAAGGTTGCCAATGGCGGCCCGAAAAAGCTGGTGAAAGGGGCGCAGATCAGTAAAGAATATCTGGCTGATCTGGAAAAATACCATTGGTTTGACATTCGTCCCGCAGAGGACGATGCCGCTGGCGCCTTGGAAGCGATCAAAGAATCGATTGCTGAAAAGCGTCATCAATTTGATCTTGCCTTTGAAGAAAAACGCAAGAAGCTCACGCAGGGCGACGAATTGCCGCCTGGCGTGCAGAAGATGGTCAAGGTTTATCTGGCTGTGAAGCGCCGCTTGCAGCCTGGCGACAAGATGGCGGGCCGTCATGGTAACAAGGGTGTGGTTTCCCGCATCGTGCCAGTGGAAGATATGCCGTACATGGCAGACGGAACACCGGCCGACATCGTGTTGAATCCGCTGGGCGTGCCATCACGCATGAACGTCGGTCAGGTGCTAGAAGTGCACTTGGGTTGGGCTGCCAAAGGCCTTGGTCTGCGTATCGGCGAAATGCTCGAGGCACAAGTCAAGGTAATCGAGGTACGCACCTTGCTGAAGAAGATCTACAACGAGTCCGGCAAGATTGAAGCGCTGGACGATTTTTCAGACCATGAGATCCTTGAACTGGCCGACAACCTGAAAGAAGGTGTGCCGTTTGCGACGCCTGTGTTTGATGGTGCCGATGAAGGTGAAATTCATCGTATGTTGGACCTGGCTTATCCAGACCATATTGCGAAGAGCCTTGGCATGACTCCATCGAAAAATCAGGTCACGATGTATGACGGTCGGACCGGCGAAGCGTTTGAGCGCTCGGTGACGGTTGGCTACATGCACGTGCTCAAGCTGCACCACCTGGTTGACGACAAAATGCATGCCCGTTCTACTGGCCCCTATTCCCTGGTCACGCAGCAACCGTTGGGCGGTAAGGCCCAGTTTGGTGGCCAGCGTTTTGGCGAGATGGAGGTGTGGGCGCTGGAAGCTTATGGTGCCTCGTATGTCCTGCAAGAGATGTTGACCGTCAAGTCGGATGACGTGAATGGCCGAACCAAGGTTTATGAAAATCTGGTCAAAGGTGACCATGTCATCGATGCCGGTATGCCGGAATCCTTCAATGTCCTGGTGAAAGAGATACGCTCGCTTGGTATCGACATCGATCTGGAACGTGACTAAGTCGCGCAATTAGCAACAGGCGTCTTCTGTGCTGTACAGAAGACGTCGGTAAAATTATTTTTTCACGCCAACCTGGAGTGATACATGAAAGCACTGCTCGATCTATTCAAGCAAGTTCAGCAAAACGAACAATTCGACGCAATTAAAATCGGCCTTGCGTCGCCAGACAAAATTCGTTCGTGGTCGTATGGCGAAGTAAAAAAGCCAGAGACCATTAATTATCGTACGTTCAAGCCTGAGCGCGATGGGCTGTTTTGCGCCAAGATTTTTGGCCCTATTAAAGACTATGAGTGCCTGTGCGGTAAGTACAAGCGGTTAAAGCATCGCGGCGTTATTTGTGAAAAGTGCGGCGTCGAAGTCACACTGGCCAAAGTGCGCCGTGAGCGCATGGGTCATATCGAACTGGCTTCGCCGACCGCGCATATCTGGTTCCTGAAGTCGCTGCCATCACGCCTGGGCATGGTGCTCGATATGACATTGCGCGATATCGAGCGCGTCTTGTATTTTGAAGCCTATGTCGTGACGGACCCTGGCATGACATCGCTGAAAAGATGTCAAATCATGTCGGAGGATGACTACGCTGCTAAGTACGAAGAATTTGGCGACGATTTCACCGCTTTCATGGGCGCCGAAGGGATCCGTGAGCTCTTGCGTGCAATCGACATTGATCGCGATGCTGAGCAACTGCGCGTTGAACTCAAAGAATCGAAGTCCGAAGCAAAAATCAAGAAATACGCAAAGCGTCTGAAGGTGCTTGAGGCGTTCCAGCGTTCTGGTATCAAGCCAGACTGGATGATTATGGAAGTGCTGCCGGTGCTGCCGCCAGAATTACGTC
>Ga0105050_10007234_pt1 | contig 13378 bp, 28 predicted proteins | sample FRY01_FD_78088 | JGI IMG/M metagenome (GOLD analysis project Ga0105050, IMG submission 78088) | Freshwater microbial communities from Lake Fryxell liftoff mats and glacier meltwater in Antarctica - FRY-01 | ecosystem: Environmental > Aquatic > Freshwater > Ice > Glacier meltwater ... | reverse complement strand
GTCACAAACTTTTAGGACGTTCTCTTTGTTTAAATTCATCTTTTTCTCCCTTTCAAGTATGATGTTCTTCTCGTCCGTCAAATGAAGTATAGTTCATAGATCATGTTTTGTCAAGTAGAAAGTTCTGGATTTTAGTTTCGTCTATTCCAATGATTTCCATCAAAAACAAAGGTGCAGTCCCAGACAAAGATGAGATCATTTTTTTTTGGTTTTACTTCTGTGTTTAGTTGTGTGATACAATCATCATTATATCGAACACGCTGTGAATCTACTGACATTATATGGATAGACATAGAACTAAGCGGCTTTATTGACTGTAAAATTTCAAGAATGGTCATTTTTTTCTCCAATGTTAATGTTCTCGTATTCCGAATAAATCATACTCTATGATTCATATTTTGTCAAGCAGATTATTTCTTTTTTCCGCAAAAAAAATGTGGGTTGTTCCCCACTTGTTTTTTTGTTCATACTATCTCGTATGTTTCCCCTTCAGCTTTCCATGTTATAACGTCATTAACGCCAAAACATCGTGGAACAGCTCTTAAATCACCGCTAGCGATCATATTTCGGGCATCATCGACATTCGTATTGTCTGGCATTTGTTCGCCCATTTTCAAACATTGAATCAAGCCATGTTTCTTTTTAATTTTTTCAGCTTCGGCTTTGCTTTTGGCATTAGCAAAGAAACCACCTGCGACTTCAAAATTTACCGTTTTTTGTGGGATTTTTGGGATGAATTGCAGACTAACAATATCGCCTTTATTTGCTTTTTTTATGTCATAAGTGTCGACGATTGAATTACAATTACGACAGAATTTTTTGCCTTTGATAGTAGCGATTTCGGTGTTGCAATTGATACAACGCTTTACGAATTTATCGCATCGTCGTCGAAATGTAATTGATTGAATTGTACGAACGACTTGAGTTCCAACGGCGAATTCTTGACGACTGATTTTTGGCATTTTTTACCCTTTCAAGTATGATTCTCTTCTCGTCCGTCAAATGAAGTATAGTTCATAGGGCATGTTTTGTCAAGTAGAATGTTCTGAATTATTTCGGGTTGAATCGATTTTTGCAACCTACTAATGTATCATAGGCTACCAGCAAACCAGCATCGTAAGCTGCCAGTAATGCTCGACGAAGACGCCAAACTGAACATTCGTGGAAATCTAAGCCATCGTTTTTAAGTTCAAAAAGATCAAGAATTCCCAATTTTTCGTATGCGATTTTATCGAGCAACTTTAGTAGGTCTTCTGTTTCCTTTTTTTTTGTCTCGATCGTCATTTTTTTTGTCATCTTACTTATCAGGGATTTGTGTTAAATTCTAATAATCTATTTCAAATTGGTCATCCCACGCGGACATACTACAAGGCCCATATTCTTCGTCTATGCCAAATACAGAAGGAGCAGAAGCAGATTTATGATCTCCATCCAAACTTTCATCATACATATCTTCTTCTTCGATATCAATAGCATCTTTACCAGTAAGAATTTCTTCATTACAACCACAACAAGGCCAGTCTACATGCAAACAACATGGGACATTGATTCGTGACATTTTTCAAACCCTTTCAAGAATAGTAATTGTCTTCATTCCAAGGATACCACAAGAAATGATTATTGTCAATAATTAAATAGAATTAAATGCTGTTTCTACTCCTTCAAGATATAATGGATCAGCAACATTTATTCCAGCAACAGCATGAGCTAGAATAACAGAAAGGACAGCATCACAAAAAACATTGTTTTTGATACGTTCTCTTACTTCATCGGTTTCTTCTACTGGATCAACATGTGATTCATCACATTCATACAGACAGTTTCTGTTACCACACTTGGGGCAAACATTATACATATTTGAATTACATGATATTGTTTTTTTTGCAACATCAATATAAATATCATAAACTGGCAATTCAATTGACATTAGTTCAGATAATCCTTTCTTTGAACAAAAAAACCAGTGGGTTAAAACACCCACTGGTTTTTTGAATCAGTTTGAGTAATTTATTACAGACTACCCAACTTTAGCTACCGAATTTTCATTTTCATCACAACTCAAGAAATCGTAATTCGGTTCAACATCAAACTCGGTTTCATTTTCATCACAACTCAAGAAATCGTAATTCGGTTCAACATCAAACTCGGTTTCATCTTCATCACAACTCAAGAAATCGTAATTCGGTTCAACATTAAACCCGGTTACATTCGGCGACAGACGGCCCCACAAAACATCGCCAGCAACAGTCAAACGGCCACCCAAAGCATTGATAGCATGGTGAACATTGTTTCCGTTTTTGCTTGGCATACAACTTTTACAAACCGCAGCCAACATACCGACGATTGACTTATCAATCACCACAACAACCGCATCTGAATTCTCGTTCTTCACAACCAAACTGCAATCAAAAGCCGACATTTTCGTTTCTCCTATCGAAACCACTAAAACCACTAAAACCACTGTCACATCTTAATCATACTCTAAAAAACCATTTTGTCAAGTAAGAAAAGTGTTTTATTTATCCGAAGCAAGAAAACCACTTCCATGGTGGTGTGTGTAGTTCAACCAAACAATCCCATTGACCATGCAAAAATAATCAAAGATACAACGAGTATAAAATTTCCTACAAGTGGGATTCTTTTTTTATGTGCCATAAATTCAATGCTATTTACTGTAAACCAGATTGCAAACGCCAGCGAGATTACTGCTACCCAATTCATAATTTCCTCCTGTTAATGCCTTTATTCCATTTAAGTATACCACATCAATTATGGTTTGTCAACCTATAAAAAGAGACTACTCTTTTTTAAGAGTAGTCTCTTTAGTCCCACGCAATTATTATTTCTAACTCAGCCCAATACACCCATCACTGGATTTCTCCATTGTAAGTTATGATTCAAGTTATAGCGAACTTCATTATTACTCCGCCATTCTCGAAAAACTGCAATTTCGGTTGTTTTTCCAAAAGTTGGAAGAATTATGATTATCAAGAAAGGAATCAAATTCATTTTTTTTTTCACAAATGGAATTGTTTGATCACTCTAAAACAAGGCGAATCATACAAGCATGACATTCTTTAATGGTGGATGTGGCTAAACCCACTATAACCAACCCCAATTAGATAGCGATTCTAACTGTTTGTTTCAGAATGACCAAACGATTCCATTTATATAGTACCACATAGAAAACATTTTGTCAAGTAAAAAATTATCCATTTTTGAATTTAATCATTATAAGATAATCGAACAATCGATGGTGGTGGACCTTCTCTTAGTCCAACTCGTAAATCCCCATTCAGAAGACTAAGTTGACCAAGAATTATTTTATCTTCATTTATGTGTAGGTTCTTAATTCTCATTAGTAAAGACCTTTCATCAAAACGATCTCCTTCAGATGATATCGCAACGTAAAACGTCGGAGTAGTATCAACTAATTCAAAATGTTCCCATTTTAATTTCATAATCAAAAAACCTAATCTACAAAGAGTTTTCTATTCATCAACAATATACCACGCGAATCATGACATGTCAAATTTATTCACGAACTTGAGTTTCCCACCCTCTTAAGCTCCATGCTCGACGAAAAGGATGTTGGAGTTTTGTCTTATTTCTAGTGATGTCAAGGATATCATCTGGATGTCCCAAAACAACAATAGATTGGCCATGAGAAAACAAACTAACAATCGTTTTATCAATAGTTGAATCTTTTTCCAAGAGACAACCAGATAGCGTGACCAACATCAAAACCAAGAATGCAAACTTTGTCCAATTTTTTTTCATTTTGTTTTTCTCTTTTTGTTTTTCGTCCGCTTCCATAATAGTATACTACAAAGTATTGTCAACTAAAACATGTTTTTTTTTCATATTCTAGTGTTTCTATTTTATCTCGCAAATCAAAATACTCTTCCGTCCATTTCATATCAGGATCAAAACCTAATGCGTTAATTTTACAATTATGAACTGTACAAATTGGTCTAAGATGAGGCTGTGCAGTACATCCATTTTCACCCATCAATGGTAAAGTGGGATGTTTAGTTCTTTCTAATTGTATTCCCCATGTTTCAGCAGCATGTTTAATTGTTATTTCACAATACTCAGGCGAGCAACAAGAAAGTGGACATGGACATTTTTTACATTTTGGCAGTGTTAAATCTGCCATTTTTTGATATGCTTCAATTAGATTTTTATCCTTCTTCATCTTCATCTTCACCATCTTCTTCTTCATTATCACTTTCATTTACTAATCCACTTTTCTTTAATTGCTGATAAAGATAGAGTTCACCGCTGCTTCCTTTTGTTCTTTTTCCGATACAAAATTGAGTATCCAATTCACTCAATGTCATTGTTTCTTTTATGGGTTGATTGAGAAATTTTGACAAACTAACACCAACTTTTTGAGCGACAATATCAGTGGCAATTCCATATTCAGGCAAGATTAGTTTTTCAAGTTGGCTCAATCTAGCAACAAACTTTTTCCCGACTGCGTTTCCATCATCTGTGCTTTCAGCAACAACGACATTGAATCTATCAACAGCAATATGCACTCTATGACGCAACATACGTCCTGCTGCTCGTCGTTTACCCATACGGGTTTCATCATGTATTATAGCAAGTTCAATCATTTGATTTTCTCCTTCTGATATAAGTATACTACGTCATAATGAAATGTCAAGGATTTTTAAGCTGGATTTCCTCGTTCTATGCTTTTTCGGATTTGATTCAAGGAAGTAGGCTTAAACGACTTATCACGTTCAAATGGAGGATATGGGTATTTTCCTTTCCAATTATCGTTTTGGCTTTGCATGTCTTCACCTTCCCAATCGTTTTCTTTATCAACTGTTCTGATAGCAAAATATCCTAGTTCTACTTCACATCCTTGAACAAGTCCAAATGCTCGACCTGTTTTAGGATCATATTCAGTTATATACCATCTCCATCCATTTTGAGGACAAAACAATTTAACATAAGCAATCGCTTCATCACCTTTTTGGTCTTGAGAATAAATATTTGGAACATTAAAGAAAGATGTTTTATTCCACAATTTATTCATAGCATTCATCAATGTTGTCTCCTGTTTTGTTGTCTACTATATTATAACACATAATAATGAGAAGTCAAGAAAGTTGTTTTATTTTATATTTTGGAGAAGTTTCCTCATAGAATTAGGAACCCCCACCCTTGCGGTGTGATAGTTCAACAGTTCTGCTACTGTCATCTGTTTATTGCCCCTTCAAAGTAACCATCGACCCACGCTGAAACTTTCTTCATCAATACAACTTTGTCTATCAAAATGGGATCATTGGCTTCCACTATAGTGTTCCAGTGTATAGTAATATCCTTAGTGTATATTTCCATACTTGGATAAGTTTTCAGGAGATGTACTACTATCTCTTTACGAATCTTTTCAGAGATTACTACGAAACTGTCAGAAATTTTCATTGTTTTTCCTTTTTTAATTATGTTAGAAGCCAACATAGATAGTAGAGTTTTCCAAATCTACATGTGATATTTGACCACTATCATAACCATCTCTAGAGGAATCTGGGTATTTGATATCAATATTTTGGTATGGTGGAAGTTGCTGCAATTCTTCAATCAGTTCTTCTACTGTCATTTAAAACTCCTTTCGATAATACGATCTTGAACTACCCACCACTCTTGTGGTGGTGGTAGTTCAATTTATATCAAAATCACATTCATAGTTGACGAGACATTTTTTGAAAACATGATGTTAGATATTCTGCCTTCCATTTGTCTGTTCTAAAAAAATGATGGAAGGGAGCGGCAAGATTCGCACTTGCATTCCGATTCAAGAGCTAGCTTTGCTCGAAAGAATCGTCAATATCGGGTTCAACAAAGCGTTTCCGATCGCCGACCTTGTTTCCACCTACGCCCCCCAAAATTTCACATGAATCAAGAATTTTCTTGATAAAACAGGCTAATCCTTCTGCCCCTTTTGTTTTCAAATCTGAAAACATGAATTGTCTATTAACTCCACCTGTGTAGTCTTTTCTTCCCTTGCATGTCCTCACTAATACCCAAGGAAAAGAATCCAAATTAAATAATACATAAAAAGTATTTGAATGCAAGATAGCATCACCACTACATGCTATTCCTGCTTGATTGTAGCGAATATCGTATGTCCCTTTAGATAGACCAAGAATTTTTACAACTTTACGCAATAAAGCCATACTGTCTTTTTTGAATTGACTCTTGACATTGATATTATACAATGCTGATCCAATTTTAAGATTCATGTTTGTTCTCTCAAGGCTGTTGTTTTCATTACAATTTAAGTATACAACATAAGTGTTGATTTGTCAACAATTTTCTTGATAAGAACCTAATCGTGGAAATTCAGTTTTTGGTGAAGTGTCTTTTACATATTCTGAAACTGGCAATCCTAATACCCGTTTTGCTTGTCTAATATCTCCCATAGTAATAACATATTCATCTACAGCAAAAAACGGGTCATCATCTCGTTTATTTTTAAGGTGATCGATCGGGATGTTTGCAAACTTGGACAAAGCGTCTTCAAACATTTCCATCTTGCCCAATAATTATGTCAGTTCTGTTTTCATCATTTTTCCTTTTAATGATTTTGTTGCCATAATTGTATTGTACCATACAGAACATGATTTGTCAAGATTTAATTTCTTGAATTTTTTGAAAAATGTATTCAACAGCTTTTGACTGTTTTTCAAAAGTTCTTCTTTTTTTGTAACTTATTTCATCAAAATCATCTATTGTAGGTGGATTCATTTCTTTAGCCATAGACCAATTATCTACAAAAATTTGATCTGAATTTCGACATTCACCAAAAGTAATGACATACCAAGTGTCAGTATTTTTATCAGGTGCTGAATCTATACAAAGACAAATTCCACGTTCTCTACCATTATACCAAGCAGAAAAAGTATGATGTATAGAATTAAGAACATCATTTGTCAACAATGTATAATAAATCTTCCAAGCTATAGGATTGATACTTAGAAGGCTCATTTTTCTATCAATTTTGTTAGAGCAATAATCCCATTTTTCCATTCTTTAGAATCAGTTGGATTAGCTCCTGTAAGATACTTTTCATATATCTCAGGCCAATCTTTCATAGTGTCATCTACTATAATGGTAGGATTTTCATGAGCATTCTGAATTTTAAAAATTTGGTATCCCATACTACAAACAACCCATTCTCTTGTAGTTCAACAGGCATTATTAACCGTCAGATATCAGGTTTGCAAACTTAAAAAACAATTGATTTGAGAATCAGTGTAATTTTCTCGTTTGGCTCGATTGCGGAATTTATTTTCTTTATGTTTATGTTTTGAAACTCCTGTCATCATCGCATCCAATTTTGTGCGATTATCGTATATTCCTTGCCATATATGAAGCAAGTGAAAGGCATTAGTAGGACCACCACACATTTTTTCAAATCGTGAATGTTGTTCTTGCTCAGTCATATTCTAAGTATACCACATAAACTATGTTTGTCAAGAATTTTTTCTAGTAAACTGTATGCAGGCCAAATCTATATAGTCTCGACATTCAGGTTTGGTAGAAACATGAATCCACGTTTTATTGGGGAAATAGACACGCCAGTACCGGGTACGCTGTCCAAAGCCAAAATCAATCGGCTTCATATTCTTACTTTGAAAACAAGCAATAGGAACTATCGAGCATCCCTTGTACGTCCACTGAAGTCTATTATCGAGTGTTGTTATTGTTAATTCGTACTAATGATGAATTCCGGCGTTCAATTACCGTATCTCCGATTTTCACAATTTTGAATCGTTCCAATTTTTGTGGTAATTCTGGGCAAATTGCAGTCATTTTGGCTAACGCTGACATTATCTTTTCACGATCTATAACATGACTACAGTCAAAACTTAATCCTTCAATCAAGTCTTTTCTAATTTCTCCTATTTTACATTCATCTGAATCGATTACTATAGAAAGACATATATCAGGTCTAAAATAAACCATTTCTGCACTATATTCACAATAGTGATCACTCCACCTGTCATAAGGCATTTCGTATTTTTTACAAAATTTTTCAGTATTTTCAAATTCTCCCCATACTGCCAAAGAATTCTTGAATACAAGAACTTCATTCTCCGTATATTTTTCTAATAGTTCATCTAATGTACAAGTAGGAGAAACTTGTACATTACCGTATTCATGTGATGCTCCATCTTCTATCAAACAATCAATTAGTTCTTTGAAATTGGCAATGTTAAGTTCACCACCAATTTTAATTTCAGACGGAAAATTATCACTCATTTTGATACCTTTCAACCCAAGTATGTGTAGCCATACCAAATCATACCACATAAACGATGTTTGTCAAGTCTATAATTCTTCTTGATTTAAATATCCCGGCCAGTCTCGTTCTGGATCACACAATACTTCTTGACTTAAATATTCCGGTCCGTTCCCTTCTGGATCACACAATATCCATAGAACATAATTTTTCCCATCAATCGAAACTTTCAATCCAGAGACATCTTCGCTGTTACGAACAATATTTGTAATTTTTGCTCCAATTATTTTCATAAGATTATTCCGCAAAAATTCTTGTTCTGTAATTTGTTTAATCATTCAACCCTCCGTTTTGTCTGCGACATGCGCCGTGCACCTACCTTGATCTGGCCATTGATAACGGCAAGCTGTCGCACCCCGTCGCAGTGTGGAACATAATCTAAATTGTTTGCCAGCATGGCATCGGCGTGTACGCTGCCAGCTTTAGCCGATCGTGTTATTGAGTCCATCTTACAAAACCCATAAACGCGCCCACCCAATTGGCAAACTTGTTCCCAATACTGGGTGCATACTGGACAACGTAGGCCGCTCTTGACATCAGACTCGATTATTTTGCAATCCATGTTTGCTCCAATTTTGACCAATAACGAATTCGTCTATACTCATTATAAATTATAATCCAATGATTGTCAAGGATTTAAATTTATTAACACACGCGAATTCATGTAATAATTCCCATCGTCGGTCTCGATCTTGTAAAGAATTATTTCCTTCACAAAATCGTCGGTCTCGATCTTGTAAAGAATTATTTCCTTCACAAATTTGACTAAGAATATTCCTATTCATCTTCACATTTTTATCTTGCAAAAATTTAATAAAATCAATTACAATTTCAAAATTTCCACCTTCTATTAAATCTTTAAGTTCATTTATTTCTGGCCAACTACTCATGATTTTCTCTTTATTTTCAACAACAAGTTTTTCCAACATTTGTTCGAATGAGTCATGATATTGTTTCATACCATGCTTATCGACAATCAATCAATCTAGATTTATCTAATTTTTAGACAAACATATTACCACATCGCCCACTTCACAAGAATTAAATTATGGAGCGATTTCTTAATAATACACGAAAAAAATGATTGTCAAGACAATTTTTTTGCAATAATTGATCTATAACTATGTTCATTAACTACAGACAATTTATCTTCAATTTCCATGTGACAACGAATACATACTAAATCACACTTTTCAAATTCTGCAATAATAGAACTCCAAGACCTTGACCATAATTGATTCAAAGCTAATCCAAATTCTTTCAATGAAGGATCACGGTGATGAAATCCCAACGCTCTAAAACATTTTGAATAACCACATACAGAGCATTCTCCTCCAGCCAATCTAATCAATTCAGCCTTACGATCAATGCCTCTTTTATACGTTCTAGCAGTATGAAGCCTTTTTTGATCTGCACTCCAAAATTGATATGAAGACTTACTTTTAGAGATACGATCTGGATCATCAGTTTTTGTGTTGTGTGATCCATAAGGAGAACAAGATAAGCAAAATTTTCTATTTTGCAAATTTTTCCTTTTTTTGTCAATCACCACTTGATATGGAATATATTCTCCGCATTTTCTACAATGTCGTTTTTCTTTCATGAATGTTCTTCCTTAGAAGAACATTCAACATCCTAATGAAACAATCCTTTATACTTTTAGCTAGGATGGTTACTTTGTATATACTGAATTTTAGAATTGATCAGTGTAATCCTCTTTCTTATAGTAAAAATGGGACCGGTGGGACTCGAACCCACGACATCCGGCTTAAAAGGCCGATGCTCTACCAACTGAGCTACAATCCCTAATCTAAGAAATAGCATGTGGCAGGACAACTGCCCGGCTAGGCCGGAATCATCCCACCACATGCCACCCACAAACCCGAACCAGTTATTGTCTTAATTGTACCACAAAATTAGATTTTGTCAATAACAATGCCACCAATTTTTTTGATTGGTGGCATTGTTCGATGAGTGCAGGGATGGACGCTCTATCATCGACATAGAGAGAAAGGGCATTTTAAAATGCTCGTCCTAGCTCGCTCTCCTGCATAACGAGGCCTCACCTGTTTGTGAAAGATGAGACAAACAAAAAAAAACATTTAGAATTTCTTAAAAATTCTTGATCAGAAGTTCAACCATCAGTAGTTTTTAGTTTTTGAGTAGTTCATACCACAGTATCATACCACAGTATCACACCGCTGTCAAACCTTTTTTTCGTTTAGCTGAAATAATAAAATCAAGAGGAATGTCTCCCTGGTCCTTTATTTCTTCTTTAATGCGTTTTAATGCCGATATTGCTTTATCTTCAGATTGAAAAGGACCATAAGAGACCCTAGCCTTCTCGTTCATTGTACCATAAATCCAAAATTTCATTTCATTCCTTTTATTTTCTGTGACTGTATGACAATATGTATTCTGTTCAATCTCATTGCAATATTATCAAGAAGTTCGATAGCTTCTTTCAGGCGATCGACAGTCAAGCCAATGGGACACACCAAGAGCCTAAACAGCCACTTCACAGCATTCCTCCTATCAATCGTACACGCCAAATTGACTCCAACCACGGAAGTCACAGACCAAATCATGACCATATCTAAATCTTTCGCGGTTCAGTTTTTCCCATTTGTCATGGTAATTTTTGATTTCTGCTAAACGTAGTAATTCGCAATACAACCGCCAACACGGTACGCATAATGTCTTGGGTTTTGTTCTCCCTCGATAACGTAGGTGCTGTTTGCAATTACTCACGGCATTTCTCCATTGCGAGATTGTAAGCGTCTAATGCGAGATTGTAAGCGTCTAATAACTCTGTGCATGATCTATTGTCCTTCGTATCGGCACTGACAAATGACCAAAGGTTATCCGCCGCATTCAACGCTGCCTTTTGTAAAGCAATACGATCACGCAGTTTTTTGAATTGCCCCAAAATGGCATCAAGATGCAACACTATGTCTGGCGAAAAATTCTCACGCCACCATTCCAAGCTCTCACCTGTTACTTCCCATTCTTCGCTTACGTCATTTTTTACTTGCGATGATACTTCATTCATGAGTAAGTTTCCTTTGATTCGTAAACTGAGATAGAGGTTGTTGAACTGGTCCAACAGGATTTGTTGAATGATTTTTATATTGACTCAATGGCACATAAAATTCATATTCATGTTCTGACATATTAAGCCATTCATTCAACCAAGGAGAATAAGTATCAATATATACAATTCCTAATTCTGTATCAAATTGCATCAATGGCATATATCCAGAACCTCCCATTGGAAATCCTTGAAAATTAGCAAAGAGTTCATGTACCTCATTGCCATGAACTCCAATATTAGTCTGATGACGAGCACAATTATTCAATTGTTGAGAATGAATATGACCACAAACTACCATATGAATGTTTTTGTGTTGAGATACAAACTTTTCCCACGTTTGTAACCCATCATTTCCGTCATCACGAATTCCATATCTTTGAATTCCCAAAGGATCATCACGCAAAAGATAACCATTAAAACCCAAATAAGCGTGAGTAACCACAATGACAAAATGATTTGAATGATCTGAGACTACCTGATTTGCCCAAGATAGGACATCATCATTTGCCGCGAATTCTAATGTAATAACTAAAAATTGAATATTATCTACTGTGAATTGTGCGTAATAATTATTGTTGTTATTTCCATAATGATTTCCATACCAAGGTTCGTTTTCGTATCGAGTATATGGGAAATAGGCATTATAATTTGAAGTATCTCTCGTGTGAGCAGTTGGCATATTCACATCACCCATATCATGATTGCCAACTGCCATAATATAGGGAATTTCATTATCATCAAGTTTTCCAAAAATAGAGCTAACAGTTTCCCATTGTTGAAGTTTATTCACTCCAAAATGAACATTGTCGCCTTCATTTAAGACAAACTTAACATTCCAATTGACGTTATTTGCAACAATCCAATCTATTTGCGATTGAAAGATGTGTGGATAAGCTGCAACATAGACTTGCGGATCAGGAATCAAAGGAACAGTAAAAATTTCTGCGGAAGAAATTGAAATAAATGAGCAAACAAAGATGGCGATACTTCTAATCATTGTTGTTTCCTTTGTACGAAATATCTTCTTGTTCATGTTGCCTCGACATCAACTATCCAACTTGGAATCCATTCCTTATGAGTGTCGTTGATAACGAATCCATATTCATTTCGAGTTTTATATTCATTTTCTGGTACAAAAAAATACTTCTTTTGCATTGCTCGTTTTGCTAATACTCCAACAAATCCATTAGGAACTTCTTTATGCCAATTACCCCAAGCAGCAGTGACAACAAATTCATGTATGGTTTTTGCTTCAAAATCTCGCTTACCAAGAATATAAGAATCATCAATTGTTAATTCTATTCCAGTGATTTGAGTGAAAAATTCTGGATAATAATTTTTGCAAATTCTTTCAACTGATTCTTTATATTTTTCAAATTGTTCTGAAAAAATAAGAGCAGGAATAGTCCATTCACAATCTTCTTCGTACCATCCACCATCTCGACGATATTCTTTTGGAATAAGAATATTGACATTTTGATCAAGTTTAAGACCACCATGACTAGCAGTTGTTACAAAAAACATTCCATCACAAATAACTTCTACTTCTTGAATTCTTCCCCACGGTGAATTTGTTGGTATTTTCAGTTCTTTCAATAATTCTTTTTGCATTGTTTTGCTCCTCTTATCTTGATTGTCATGCTACTAATAGCATACATCATAATAAGAGAATTGTCAAGGAAATACAACAAAAAATCAATTCATTTATCTCCTATTTTACACCACCAAACTGTGATATCAACATCATCAATATATGATATCAGCAAATTAAGATAATACAAATATGCTTTTTCCTCTTGTTCATATAAAAGTTGTCAGGAAACTACGGGACTTTAGTCCCAGTAGAGGAATGACAACCACTCCTTTCTGTTAAACCCTCTTAAACCCGCTTTATCTAATTACTCTCTACACAAGAGCACTTATACTCAAAGTAACATGAAAAAATATTACTACTTTTTCATGTT
>Ga0105050_10007226_pt1 | contig 13385 bp, 12 predicted proteins | sample FRY01_FD_78088 | JGI IMG/M metagenome (GOLD analysis project Ga0105050, IMG submission 78088) | Freshwater microbial communities from Lake Fryxell liftoff mats and glacier meltwater in Antarctica - FRY-01 | ecosystem: Environmental > Aquatic > Freshwater > Ice > Glacier meltwater ... | reverse complement strand
CCAGGGCTTGGCCAGGCTGTCTGAAGTGACGACGCTGGCGGACATTGACGCGACGGACATGCAGCGCATGCCCACTGGGCATGAGGAGCTGGACCGCGTGCTGGGCGGCGGCATTGTTGAGGGCGGCGTGGTGCTGATTGGCGGCGATCCGGGCATTGGTAAATCAACGCTGCTGCTGCAGGCGCTGGATTCATTGCAGCGCGCGTTTGACCAAACCTCTAAAGGTGGTGAACGGAGAGGTGCGGCCGCCCGCGCCGGGCCGCCCCAAGCAAGGCCAGCCCCCTCGGGGGGCAGAGAGCCATACGCAGTGGGCGAACGTGGGGGCACTTTGTACGTGACAGGAGAAGAAAGCGGCGCGCAGATCGCGCTACGCTCGCGGCGCTTGGGGCTGGAGGGCTCGCAGGTCAAGGTGCTGGCCGAAATACAGCTTGAAAAAATCCTGGCGACGTTAGACGCCACCCAGCCCACAATCGCCGTGATTGACTCCATCCAAACCGTTTATTCAGACCAGCTCACGTCCGCCCCGGGCTCAGTCGCCCAGGTGCGCGAATGCGCTGCGCACCTGACCCGCATGGCCAAGTCCAGCGGCATTTGCATTGTGCTGGTCGGCCACGTGACCAAAGAAGGCGCACTCGCCGGCCCGCGCGTGCTGGAGCACATGGTCGACACGGTGCTGTACTTTGAAGGCGACACGCACAGCAGCTTTCGCCTGGTGCGGGCGATTAAAAACCGCTTTGGCGCGGTGAACGAAATCGGCGTTTTTGCCATGACTGAAAAAGGCCTCAAAGGCGTCAGCAACCCCAGCGCCATCTTTTTAAGCCAGCATTCAGAGCCTGTGCCCGGTAGCTGCGTGATGGTGACGCTGGAAGGTACGCGGCCGATGCTGGTCGAGATACAGGCACTTGTGGACAGCGGCGGGCCATCGCCCCGGCGCTTGTCGGTGGGCCTGGACAAAGACCGTCTGGCGATGCTGCTCGCCGTGCTGCACCGCCATGCCGGCGTGGCCTGCATGGACCAGGACGTGTTTGTCAATGCTGTGGGTGGCGTGCGTATCAGCGAGCCTGCAGCTGACCTGGCCGTGATGTTAGCGATTACTTCAAGCTTGCGCGGCAGGGCCTTGCCCAAAGGTTTCATAGCCTTTGGCGAGGTCGGTTTGGCCGGCGAAGTGCGGCCCGCGCCGCGCGGCCAGGAGCGCTTGAAAGAAGCCGCAAAACTGGGTTTCAGCATCGCCATCGTGCCCAAAGCCAACGCGCCCAAAAAGAACGACAAGGCCTTTGAAGGCCTGACGATTCACGCGGTGGAGCGCATTGAGCAGGCGCTGGAGGTGGTGCGCAGCTTGTAGTGAGCTTTCAATTTGCTATGCTATTTATAGCTAGTTGTGCCCGTATTTATTGGGACGTAGTCTTAAAACAGCCCTGAAAAAGACTCGAAAAAGGTCTGAAAAGTCCTGAGAACCTCTAAAATACCGTGATGAATCTGCAAAAAATTATGATCCCGCTAGTCATCATTGGCGGCGCCGTGCTGGCCTTTCGGTCTTACGGCTGGGCTGGCATCGCGGCTGTTGTAACGGTGCTGATGTTTGGTATCCTGCTGCACTTTTCCCGCATGATGCAAGTCTTGAAGCGCGCAGCCAATCGCCCGATCGGCTACGTCGACAGCGCCGTTATGCTGAACGCCAAACTTAAACCCGGCGCAACGCTACTGCACGTCGTGGCGATGACACGCGCGCTGGGGTTGTTGAAATCAGTCAAAGATGAGCAGCCTGAAGTCTTTGAGTGGAAAGATGGCAGTCAATCAACGGTGACATGCACCTTTGTGGGCGGCAAGCTATCGCATCATGTGCTTTTCCGGCCACAGCTCGCCGAGCAACCGTAAAATCGAAATTTTCCAAGAATTTACCAACACAGGATAAGCATGACAACAGCAGCACCGCAATCAATGGAAGACCGCGACGGCAAAATCTGGATGGATGGCCAGATGGTCGAATGGCGTGACGCCAAAATCCATGTCTTGACGCACACGCTGCATTACGGCTGTGGCGCTTTTGAAGGTGTGCGCGCTTACCATTTGGCCGATGGCGGCACCGGCATCTTCAGGCTTGAAGAGCACACCGAGCGGCTGTTCAACAGCGCCAAAATTTTGCGCATGAAGATTCCCTTTACACAGGAAGAAGTCATGCAGGCCACCCTGGCAGTGGTACGTGACAACAAATTGCCCAGCTGCTACATTCGCCCGCTGACCTGGATTGGTTCTGAAAAACTGGGTGTGTCACCCAAGGGCAACAAAATCCATTTGATGATCGCCGCCTGGCCGTGGGGCGCGTATTTGGGTGACGATGGCTTGAAGCGCGGCATCCGCGTGAAAACATCGAGCTTCACCCGTCACCACGTCAATATCACCATGATTCACGCCAAGGCGGTGAGCAACTACACCAATTCGATTCTGGCCAATATGGAAGCGCTAGATGAAGGCTACGACGAAGCGCTGCTGCTGGACCCGCAGGGCTTTGTGTCTGAAGGCGCTGGCGAAAACGTGTTTGTGGTGCGCAAAGGCGTGGTTTACACGCCAGACTCCAGCGCTGGCGCACTGAATGGCATCACGCGCAACACGATTTTTGCCATCTGCAAGGATCTGGGGCTAGAGCTCAAGGAAAAAGCCATCACGCGCGATGAAATCTACATCGCCGACGAAGCGTTTTTCTCGGGCACGGCGGCTGAAGTGACACCGATCCGGGAACTTGACCGGGTGGAGATCGGTAACCGTGGTGACGGAGGCTCACGCGGCCCAATTACCGAGAAAATTCAGGCCGCGTTTTTTGACATCGTGAACGGTCGCAACCCGAAATACGCATCGTGGCTGGCAAAAGTTTGACCCTATGACGACCTCCTCAAACATTGAGCTGCTGGCGTCTGATTTAAACGCCCAAGGCGGCGTGTACTGCCCAAGCGCCAAAGCGCACATGAAAATCTACAGCAGCCACCCCAAGGTTTATCTGGATGTGGCCCGTACAGGCAGCGCCAAGTGCCCTTATTGCGGCACGGTGTATGCGCTCAAGGAAGGCGAACACTTCGGTGGGAATCACTGAATTTTGGCAAATTAATTGGCGTCTGACCCCAATTAAGGGATCGACCCCAATTAAGGGATCGCTTTGAGTCGTTCTCTTGTTATCGCCCCGCAGTGGATTGGCGACGCTGTCATGACCGAGCCGTTGCTGCGCCGCCTGGCAGCTCGTGGCGAACGGCTCACTGTTGGCGCGCTGCCTTGGGTGGCGCCGGTTTATCGGGCGATGCCGCAGGTGGCTGACGTCATTGAATTCCCGTTTGCGCATGGTGGTTTGCAGTTCAGAGAGCGGCGTGCCATTGCCAAGCGCATTCAGGGCCGTTTCGACAAAGCCTATGTGCTGCCCAACTCGCTAAAGAGCGCTCTGCTGCCTTTCCTCGCCAGCATCCCCGAGCGCATCGGTTATTTTGGTGAGGCGCGCATCGGCTTGCTCACGCATCGGCTCAAAAACCCAAAAAACAGGCCGCCCATGGTGGCGTTTTATTCAGCGCTGAGCGGGGAGGCCGGTATTGAGCAAGATCGGCCCCAACTCTCGGTTGACTTAGGCGCGACGCGCGAGACCGTGAAAGCGCGGGGCCTGCGCCCGCGCGAATACGCCGTGTTTGCACCCGGGTCCGAATACGGCAGCGCCAAACGCTGGCCCGCCGCGCACTATGTGGCGCTAGCCTCGCAGTTAAGCTTGCCCGTCGTACTGCTCGGCTCAGCCAAAGAAGCAGCGCTGTGCGAAGAGATTGCCAGAGCAGCCCCAAATTGCATCAATCTGGCAGGGAGTACCTCGGTAGCAGATGCTATTGAATGGATTGCTGCTACAAAATTTTTAGTGAGCAATGACTCGGGCCTGATGCACATCGGCGCCGCCCTGGGTGTACAACAGGTGGCCATCTTCGGCTCGTCAAGCCCGCTGCACACACCGCCTTTGAACGACAAGGCTACGGTGCTATGGCTCAAAAACGATGCGACCTACCAACCACCGCTAGACTGCGCCCCGTGCTTTGAGCGGGAATGTCCGTTGGGGCATACGCGGTGCTTGAATGACATCAGTGCGCAGAGGGTGCTGGCTGACCTGCCGGCTTGATGATTCCACCCCCGTTAGCGCCAAAAAACGATCTCCTCGCAGTGGTCTTGCAAAAGCCTTTTGGTAACAGAAGGCGGCGTTGGGAGATCGACTGAAAGTTTCCCAAATGGGACTCCCAGGTGTTTTGCCGAGAAGTTGCGGCAGCAACAACGTGGTCATCCTGTTTTATAACTGAACTGCACTTCCTCCAATTCGAGGAGAAGCGTTTTTTCGCATTGATTTTGTGGTTTACGCCACAAAACTTTTAGGGTAGCCCTGTCGGCAGTTCGACCACAAAAGTCGCGCCGCCGCCAGGCCGCGCCTCGCAGCGCACGGTGCCGCTGTGGCGCTCGCTGATGGATTTGACCAGGGCCAGCCCCAGGCCCACGCCGCCATCGCGCTCACTGGCACCGGGCAAGCGGTAAAACGGCTCAAAAATTCGCTCCCGCTGAGCCAGCGGTACGCCGGGGCTGCGGTCGTGTACGGTAATCACGGCTATGTCTTGCGTACCCTGCCGCTTTTGCGTCAGTTCCAGTGTCACGTCACCTTGGCCAGCGTAGCGTTTGGCGTTTTCAAGCAGGTTGCGCATCAGCCGGCGTAGCAGGCGTGGCAAGCCGCGCACCACCAGGCTTTGGCCGGTGGCCGAGATGCCGAGTTCAGCATGGGCCCGCGCGCATTCTTCAGCCGCCAGCCCGGTCAGATCGAGCGACTCAAACGGCTCGGCATCGGCTTGCGCGGCATCCAGCCGACTTGCCAGCAGGATTTCATCAATCAGTTGGTCCAATTCTGTGATGCTGCGTGCAATCTCGATCCGATGGGGTGAAGTGGTCTCCAGGTTCATCAGCTCCAGACTCATGCGGATACGGGCTAACGGAGAACGAAGTTCATGCGACGCGTTGGCCAGCAGCGATTTGTGCGAGTTAATCAGCTTTTCAATGCGTTGCGCGGCCTGGTTAAAACGCTGCGCTAAGAATGCCACTTCGTCGTTGCCATCGGCATTCAGGCGGGTTGACAAATCACCCGTGCCCCAGCGCTCCACACCGCTTTGCAGTGACTCCAGCCGCATTGTGAGCCGCCGGATGATGGGGTAGCTGCCCAGCGCCACCGCCAAACCCACCAAACCCAGCATCCAGCCAAAACCAAAACCAAGGCCGAAAGGCAATCGGATCAGGGTATTGTCCGGTGGCCTTTGGGGGCGGGGCAGCAGCATGCGAAGCCTTTGCCCGTCTTTGGTGGTGACGTCAAATTCCAGCCCGTCTGCGTACTTGCGCCCAGGCTTGGTTCGCGCGCTGCCGATCACTTCACCTGCGTCGTTGTGAACCAGTATGTCGCGGATGGGTAATTGCGGCGGCTCCCGCGTGGCGCGCCAGACACCGGCCACGGCAAACGTCAGCACAGCCACAGTCACCACCACGGCCAGCCAGATGCGAACGTAAAGCCTGGATGTGAAACGCGACCACATGCAGTTTTAATCCTGCTGTTTGGCAAACACATAGCCCACGCCGCGTACGGTGAGGATGCGTTTGGGGTCTTTTGCATCATTTTCAATGGCGCTGCGAATGCGGCCCATGTGCACATCAATCGAGCGGTCAAACGCCTCCAGCTCGCGGCCGCGCACGGCCTCCATGATCTGGTCGCGGGTCAACACCCGGCCTGCGCGTTCACTCAGTGCGACCAGCAAATCAAACTGGTATGACGTCAACTCGCAGGGCTTGCCAGACACGCTGACGAGGCGCGCGTCGCGGTCGATCTCTAACGAGCCAAAGCGGATGGTTTTGTGCCCGCCGCCGTTGCTGGTGGCTGCCTCTGCGCCCCGCCGCAGTACCGCGCGTATCCGGGCCAACAGCTCACGCGGCTCAAAAGGTTTGGGCAAATAGTCATCAGCACCAATCTCCAGGCCCACAATGCGGTCCATCGGGTCGCCTTTGGCGGTCAGCATCAGCACGGCAATCGCCGGGTTGCCCGCCTTGATGCGGCGGCACACTTCCAGCCCGTCCATGTCTGGCAGCATCAGATCCAGAATCACCAAATCAGGGGGCGTGCTTTGCAGCGCATCGAGGCCGCTGGTGGCATCAGCCGCATGGGTAAAGGCGTAGCCTGACTGGCGCAAATATTCGCCCACCATCGTCGCCAGGCGGGTGTCGTCTTCAATCATCAAAAGCTGTTGTTGTGTCATTCGGTCATCCTCCTTCGGTGGGGCCAAGCGGGTTTGTTGTTTGGGTAAAGATGCGGTAAATGCAATGGGGTGAATGACTATCGGGCCGGCTCTGGCGCTTGCATGCGCGATGCCAGCCAAACCAGTACCAGCACAGGCAAACCCAGCAAAGCCGTTGTGGTGAAAAAATTGCCGTAGCCAAACGCATCGACATAAGCTCCTGAATAGCCGGCCAAAAACTTGGGCAACAGCAGCATCATCGAGCTGAAGAGCGCGTATTGGGTGGCTGAATAGTTGATGTTCGTCAGGCTCGACAAATAGGCAATAAACGCCGCTGTTGCGATACCGCTGGACAGGTTGTCGGCAGAAATCACAACTGCCAGCGCCCAAACGTCATGGCCGCGCGACGCCAGCCACGCAAACAGCAGGTTGCTGCCGGCGCTCAATATCGCGCCCAGCATCAGCACCTTCATCACGCCAAAGCGCATGGCCAGCAGACCGCCAACAAAGGCGCCCACCAGCGTCATGATGACGCCGTAGACTTTGGTCACCGCCGCTACTTCATCTTTGGTGTAGCCCATATCGACATAAAACGGATTGGCCATGATGCCCATCACCACATCGCTGATGCGGTAAATGGCAATCAGGGCGAGGATTAAAAGCGCCTGCTTGCCGTAGCGGCGCAAAAAGTCGGCAAAGGGCTCAATCAGCGCGCTTTTCAGCCACTCGGCTGCGTTGCGTGCGGGCGCTATCACCCGCATGGCAGGTTCAGGCGACAGCAACACGGTGGCAACACCCAGCAGCATCGATGCGGCCATCACCCAATAAGCGGTTTGCCACGCGCCTTGCTGGTAGCCCACCACACCGCCCACTTCAGCACGCGCGGCAATCCACAGCGCGCCTGCTCCGGCCCAAATCATGGCGATACGGTAGCCGGTCTGGTAGGCTGCCGCCAGTGCGGCTTGGCGGTCGGTATCGGCCGACTCAATGCGGTACGCATCCAGTGCAATGTCTTGCGTGGCCGAACCAAAGGCAATCGCCAGGGCGCACCACACCACGGGTGTGAGCGCCATGCGCGGGTCGGTCAGGCCAATACCAATTAACGCACCCATGATGAGGATCTGCGACACCAGCAGCCAGCTGCGCCGGCGGCCGAGCATGCGCGTGAGCACCGGTATTGGCATGCGATCCACCAGCGGCGCCCAGACCCACTTGAAGGCGTAAGCCAGGCCGACCCAGCTCAGGTAGCCTATCGTGGTGCGGTTGATGCCGGCCTCGCGCAGCCAAAAGCTGAGCGTGCCAAACACCAGCAGCAACGGCAGGCCGGCTGAAAAGCCCAGCAGCAGCATGCGCAGCGTGGCGGGCTCGGCATACACGGCAAACACCTCGCGCCACGGCTTTTTCAGTTTTTCACTTGCAACGGTCACGATTTCTGCTGACATTTTGGCTAACGGTGTAGATGGCGGGGTAGACGACGGGGTTTTATCTGACGCAGGTTAAATAATTTGTGACTATTATTAAGGAATGTGTTTCCTATGTGAGGCTAAATCATCCGCTTGGTCCGGCCGCCGGGCTTTTTTGCTGGCTGCTGTATCTGGCGCAGTCTCTGTGCCTGCTTTGGCGCAGGTCGATGTTGGGCCGGCGTCCAGTGCACGCAAGTTTGTGTCGGCTGAAGAACTTGAAAATGCTGCGGCCCAGCAGTACGCCCAGTTGCTGGCCGACGCCCGGTCAAAGGGTGCGCTGGCTCCCCCTGGCAACCCCCAATTGCAGCGGCTGCAGCGTATTGCCACCAAGTTGGTGCCACAAACCGCGCAGTGGAACGACCGATCCAGAAGCTGGCGGTGGGAAGTCAATCTGCTCGGCAGCAAACAGATCAATGCGTTTTGCATGCCCGGCGGGAAAATCGCCTTTTACACCGGTATTCTTGACCAGCTCCAATTGAGCGACGACGAGGCAGCGATGATCATGGGCCACGAAATGGCCCACGCCCTGCGCGAGCACGCCAGAGCCCGGATTGCCAAAAGCCAGGGTACCGGGATGCTGTTTTCGCTGGGTGCGCAGTTATTCGGCCTCGGCCAGCTGGGCGACGTGGCTGCCAGCCTGGGCACGCAGCTGTTGACGTTGAAATTCAGCCGTGAAGACGAAACCGATGCTGACCTGGTGGGCCTGGAGCTCTCCGCACGCGCCGGCTACAACCCGCAAGCCAGCGTCAGCCTGTGGGAGAAAATGGGTCGCGCGGGTGGTGGGGCAGGCGGGCCGAGCTTTTTGTCCACCCACCCCTCAGGGCCGCAGCGAATCCAGCAACTTCAGGCCAATGTGCCCAAGGTGCAGGGGCTGTACCAGCGCGCCAGGAGTTGATCAGGGGCTGGTGCCTGTTTTCTGACCGCCAAAACGTCAAAACTGCCAGAAGAACACCGATTTCAGGCGCTAAATCTGCCTGTAGATCAATAAATACGGGCTTAAGCAGCTATTCAAAATATAGCTATCCAAATTATTATCCAAACCAGTATCAAAACCAGTTAATCTTGGCGGGCATTTATTCTGTTCACTCCAAGGAGACTGCATGACCACGACCCAGTTGATTTCTATCGCAGTTCTGGCCGTGCTGGTGTTTTGGACCGTCGGCGCCTACAACCGCCTGGTGCGATTGAAAAACACCATCGCCAATGCCTTCGGGCAGATCGACGTGCAGCTCAAGCGCCGCTACGATCTGATTCCCAACCTGGTCGAAGCCGCCAAAAAATACCTGAGCCACGAGAGCGAAACGCTGGAGGCCGTCATCACCGCCAGAAACCAGGCCAAAAGCGCCAGCGACTCCGTCCGCAGCCGCCCTGCCAGCGCTTTGGCTGTGACCACACTAGCGGTTGCCGAGCATGCACTGTCAAGCAGCCTGGGCCAGTTGTTTGCCCTGAACGAAGCCTACCCCGAGCTGAAAGCCGACGAAACCATTCGCGAGTTAAGCGAAGAGCTGACCAGCACAGAAAACAAAGTCACTTTCGCCCGCCAGGCGTTTAACGACGCCGTGCTGGACTACAACAATGCGCAAGCGCAGTTTCCAGCGGTGTTGGTGGCCAGCTTGTTCAGCTTTGCACCGGCGGCAATGTTGCAAGCCACTGAGAACGAGCATGAGCGCAAGGCGGTGCGGATTGCGATGTAAGGCCGGTCAAGGTTAAGCGTGCGCTTTTTTGAACAGCAGCGCCAGGCCAGGGCGCAAACCGTGCGGCTGCTCCTGCTGTTCGCCTTGACGCTGCTGGTTTTAATCGTCGCCGTCAATGCCGCTTTGGCGCTGACCTGGCGGCTGATAGCCTGGCAGGACGCAGCCTACCCGGCTTACTTTTTTTACATCAATACCGGCATAACGCTGCTGTTTGTATTGGGCGGCTGGTGGATTGAGAGTTCTAACCTGGCTGGCGGTGGTGAGCAACTGGCGCGGCGGGTGGGTGCGCGGCCGGCCAAGGTGCCGGGGCCGCTGTCCCGACCTGGCGCGGAAGATACGGAGCAAAAGTTTTGTAATATCGTCAGCGAGCTGGCGATTGCGGCCAGCATGAAACCGCCCACGCCGATGGTGCTGGACCGGGTGGACAGCATCAATGCTTTTGCCTGCGGCTGGGACGAGGACGATGCCGTGGTAGCCGTGACGCAAGGCGCGCTTGAGTACTTGACACGCGACGAGTTGCAAGGCCTGGTGGCCCACGAGTTCAGCCACATTCGTGAGGGTGACATGCAACTGAACATGCGCCTGGCGGGCATGGTGTCGGGGCTGGAGATGATTTTTAATTTGGGCCGCACGATGTGTGAGCCCGGCGACGATGGCCATCGGTCATTTTTGGCGTTGCCGGGTTTTGCTATTCAGGCAACCGGCTCACTGGGCTGGCTGGCGGGCCGGGTGCTGAGGGCGGCAGTGTCGCGCCAGCGTGAGTATTTGGCCGATGCGCGGGCCGTGCAGTTTACCCGCAGCAAAGAAGGCTTGGGCGGCGTGCTGCGCAAGGCGCTGGGCCAGGGTGGGCTGGCCAAAGCCTTGCACCCGTCGGTGCAGCACATGCTGCTGCTGGGCTCAGAACAAGCCCGCTGGCTGGCGACGCATCCGCCGATAGCCGAGCGCATTCGGCGGATTTACGGAAGATCAATGGGCGCTTTGGAAATTCAGGAAGTTGCGCCTACGCGGCCTGACGTTATTTTCTAGCAGTGCCCCAGAAGCTTCTTCAAGCTGTTTTGGGCATAAGCAAATTGCAAACGATTCGATGGCGGCACGCGCAAACTTGCCGCCAAGTACTGGATACTCCCTATACCTCGCGCGCCGCGCCGCGTTAAATTGTGAGTTGTACCAAACCCCACGGAATTATCATGAAAATCAAACCCCTGACTGTACTGGCCGCCTCAGTGTTTTGCCTGGCAAACAGTGCTTTTGCGCAAGCGAATGCTGGCAAAGAGGCGCTTTACGTTAAAAGCCTGGCCGCTACTTGCGCCAATTGCCATGGCACCAATGGCAAGTCTGTAGATGGGTCAACTGTTCCTTCCCTTGCGGGGCTGGGCAAGGCGTATCACATCGCGCAAATGACCGCCTTTAAAAACGGCACCCGACCCGCCACCATCATGCACCAGCTCAGCAAGGGCTACAGTGATGCGCAAATCGAGACGCTGGCGACTTACTTCGCAGCACAAAAAAAATAAAGGCCAACATCATGACCAAAACACTTCAATCCAGTCGCCGTTCGTTCCTGCAATCATCAGCCGCCCTCAGTTTGTTGGGCGCAGCAGGCCTGTCGGGCTGCGCCAGCATGAGTGGCGTGCCGTCCAAAGCCAAAGTGGTGGTGATTGGCGGCGGCTACGGCGGCGCCACCGCTGCCAAATACGTGCGCCTGTTGTCCGACTACAAAATTGATGTGGTGCTGATCGAGCCGCAAGCCGCATTTGTGTCCTGCCCCATGTCCAACCTGGTGGTCAGCGGCGTCAAGAAGATTGACTACCTGACAACCTCTTATGTGGGGCTGTCTAAAAACCACGGCATCACGGTTGTCAAAGACTTTGCCGACAACATCGATACCGCCAAAAAAACCGTCACTTTGCGTGGTGGTAGCGTTATTGCGTATGACAAGCTGGTGGTGTCGCCCGGTGTGGATTTGATGTTTGGCGGTGTCGAAGGCCTGCAGGCAGCCAATGCCAGCGGGCAAATATTGCAAGCCTGGAAGGCTGGCGCCGAAACAGTCGCCCTGCGCAAGCAACTGGAGGCCATGCCCGACGGCGGTGTGTTTGCCATCACCATTCCTGAAGCGCCATACCGCTGCCCACCCGGCCCTTACGAGCGGGCGTCGGTCGTGGCGGGTTACTTCAAAACTGCCAAGCCCAGGTCAAAGGTATTGATACTCGACGCTAACCCGGACGTCACGTCCAAAGGCGCCTTGTTCAAAAAAGTATGGGCCGATCAGTACAAAGGCATGGTCGAATACCGCCCGCAGCACAAGGCTGTGGCAGTTGACGCCAGAACGAACACCGTCAAGTTTGACGTGCAAAACGACGTGAAAGCGGCTGTGCTGAACGTTATTCCGTCGATGCGGGCTGGCGCGATTGCCGTTAAAGCCGGGCTGAACAATCAGGCCAACAACCGCTGGTGCGGCGTCAACTACCTGACGTTTGAATCCACCGCCGCCAAAGACGTGCATGTGCTGGGTGACTCGATTCAAGTTGCCCCGGCGATGCCCAAAAGTGGCCACATGGCCAACAGCCACGGCAAAGTGGCGGCCAGTGCCATCGTGGCGCAACTGGCAGGCTGGGACGTCAACCCGGCGCCGATGTTGACAAACACCTGCTATAGCTTTGTCGACGAGAAAAACGTGGTTCACGTGGCCAGCGTGCATGAGTATGTGGCAGCAGAGAAAACATTTAAAACCGTGGCAGGCTCTGGCGGTTTGAGCGCTGCGCCCAGCGAGCTGGAAGGCGTGTATGCCCTGAACTGGGCCAGCAACATTTGGGCGGATTCGCTGACCTGATCCGGGTATTTATACGCTATTTATACGCTATAATATTTATAGCAAATTTAGCCCGTATTTATTGGGCTAAAGCCTTATTTCATCGCTAAAAAGGGTCAGAAAAGCTGTTTTTTGACCTTTTTTCACGTCTTTTTAGCCCACTGCATGCAAAACAAGCCGTTCAAGCAGATCCCTGCCGCTTCGTCAACCCAAATCCCGTTGTGGCGACAATTGCAAGGCGCGGCCAGCTTGCTGCTGGCGGTGCGGGACGGTCAGTCGATGACGGCGGCGCTGCTGGATGTGGACAGCACGCTGCGCCCCGGTGTGCAGGCCCTGGGCTTTCATGCGCTGCGCTGGCTGGGCCGGGCCGAGGCGCTGCGCCAGCAACTGGCCAAGCGGCCACCGCCGCCCGAGGCAGATGCGCTGCTGTGTGTTGTTTTGGCTTTGATCTGGAATGAACAAGATGCACCGTATACCCTGCACACGCTGGTGGATCAGGCTGTAGAAGCCGCCAAGCGCTCTGAGGCCACCACCCACCAGGCCAGTTTCATCAACGGCTGTCTGCGGCGTTTTTTGCGCGAAAGAGATGCGCTGGTTGCCAAAACCGACGCCAATCCGCAAGCTGTGTGGAACCACCCGCAGTGGTGGATAGACCGGGTGCGCAAAGACCATCCCGAGCAGTGGCAAACCATTTTGCGCGCCAACAACGCCAAAGCGCCATTGGTATTGCGTGTCAACCCAAGAAAAACGACCGTGGCTGAATATATTCTTGCGCTCGCAGCGATGACTATTGAAGCATCCCAGGTTGGCGAGCACGGTGTGATTCTGGCCAAGGCGATCTCTGTGCCTTCTTTGCCAGGTTACGCTGAAGGCCACTTTTCAGTGCAGGATGCGGCGGCGCAACTGGCTGCGCCTTTGCTTTTAAATGCTTTGCCAGCGGAAAGCAAGCTTAGCATTCTGGACGCCTGCGCCGCGCCCGGCGGAAAAACCGCGCATTTGCTGGAACTGGGTAACAACGCAGTCACAGCGCTGGATATCGATGCTCGACGCTGCGAGCGCATCGCGCAAAACCTGGATCGCCTGGGTTTGCAGGCCCGCATCGTGGTCGGCGACGCCGCTCAGCCCGGCTCTTGGTGGGACGGTCAGGCTT
>Ga0105050_10007224_pt1 | contig 13387 bp, 10 predicted proteins | sample FRY01_FD_78088 | JGI IMG/M metagenome (GOLD analysis project Ga0105050, IMG submission 78088) | Freshwater microbial communities from Lake Fryxell liftoff mats and glacier meltwater in Antarctica - FRY-01 | ecosystem: Environmental > Aquatic > Freshwater > Ice > Glacier meltwater ... | reverse complement strand
AGCCCAGATAATCGCGCACCCACGGCGCCACCAGCACCCGCATCAAAATCCGGCTGCCAACCCGGGAAATCCTGATCTCGGGCTCATCCAACAAGCGTCATGAATAAGACGGGCTAAACGGCGGCACTTACACGAACCCGCTTGTTGGATCGGATGCTGTTGATTTTTTTGCTTGGTGCATTGAACCGCGCGAGGTCATTTCCGCGAACGTGCAGACGACTTACACTGTTTTGCCGCTCTCACAGGCGGCGACGAATATCGGTGGTATCGGAGATGTCAAAGCGGCTCAAGTCAAAGAGCTTTTTGGCCGCTGGCAGTCTGATTTTGCAGCACCTGTGACGGCGCAACATGCGGCCGCAATGCAGATAGCGCTTTGGGAAATCGTGCGTGAAACGCCCGGTGTTGCACTGAATGTGTTGAGCGGCAATATTTTCTACCCGTCCGCCGAGGGCATCGCCGGAACTATTGCGCTGGCAAACACCTATGTGTCCTCGATTGATGGCACAGGGCCCTTGGCCAAGAACTTGGTGGTTTTGTCTAACGGGACTTTTGGGGTACAAGGCAGCGGGACGCAGGACCTTATCGTACAGTTTAGGACGTCAGCTGTGCCCGAGCCGGCCACGTGGTCGATGCTTATCCTTGGCTTTGGCCTTATTGGCGCTGCGAAGCGCCGCAGCGTCCGGACCCGGACGGCGCTGGCCTGAATTCCTGAGGGTTTGGCCGGCAGTTCACGGTGGACGTGGCTGCCGGTTACCCCTCTTGACCGCAGGCTGTTGGTTATTCGTCGCCCATGCGAAGGGCGGCGATAAAGGCTTCCTGGGGGATGTCGACGTTGCCGTATTGGCGCATGCGTTTTTTGCCCTCTTTTTGCTTGTCTAGGAGCTTGCGTTTGCGGCTGGCGTCGCCGCCGTAGCATTTGGCGGTGACGTCTTTGCGCATGGCGGCGATGGTTTCCCGCGCGATGACTTTGCCGCCGATGGCCGCTTGGATGGGGATTTTGAAGAGGTGGCGGGGGATGAGGTCTTTCATCCGTTCGCACATGTGCCGGCCCCGGGCTTCGGCGGCGGCGCGGTGGACGATCATGCTGAGCGCATCAACGGGTTCGGCGTTAACCATGATGGACATTTTGACGAGATCACCTTCGCGGTGGCCGATCTGGTGATAATCGAAGCTGGCGTATCCGCGGCTGATGGATTTTAGCCGGTCGTAGAAATCGAAGACGACTTCATTGAGGGGGAGTTCGTAGGTAAGCTGGGCGCGGCCGCCTACATAAGTCAGGTTTTTTTGGATGCCGCGGCGATCTTGGCAGAGTTTCAGGATGCTGCCGAGGTGCGCGTCGGGGACATAGATGACGGCTTCGATCCAGGGCTCTTCGATCATCTCGATGGTGCTGGGATCGGGCATGTCTGACGGGTTGTGGAGTTCCAGCGTGCTGCCGTCCCTTAGCAGCATTTTGTAGACGACGGACGGCGCGGTGGTGATGAGGTCCAGGTCATATTCGCGGGTGAGGCGTTCTTGGATGATTTCGAGATGGAGCAGGCCGAGAAAGCCGCAGCGGAAGCCAAAGCCTAGGGCGGCGCTGCTTTCGGTTTCGAACGAGAAACTGGCATCGTTGAGGCGGAGTTTGCCAAGGCTCTCGCGTAGTTTGTCAAAGTCTGCGGCGTCTGTGGGGAACAGGCCGCAGAAGACCACGGGTTGCACGGTTTTGAAGCCGGGCAGGGCTTCGGCGGCGCGGCGTTTGGCGTCGGTGATGGTGTCGCCGACGTTGGTTTGCGCGACTTCCTTGATTTGGGCGGTGATGAAGCCGATTTCGCCGGGGCCTAGCGTATCAAGATTTTCGATTTTGGGGCGGAAGCAGCCGACACGGTCAATCAGGTGCGTGGTGCCGGCGGCCATCATGACGATCTGCTGGCCTTTTTTGAGGACGCCGTCGATGACGCGCACGAGGATGACGACGCCGAGATAGGGATCATACCAGCTATCTACGAGCATGACTTTCAAGGGCGCGTTGATATCGCCTTTGGGCGGCGGGATTTGGGTGACGATGGCTTCCAGAATATCGGCGATGCCGATGCCGGATTTGGCCGACGCCAGGACGGCGTGTTCGGTGCCGAGGCCGATTACGTCTTCTATTTCTTTTTTGACGCGCTCGGGTTCGGCGGCGGGGAGATCGATTTTGTTGATGACCGGCACGATGACGTGATCATGCTCGATGGACTGGTAAACATTGGCCAGCGTTTGGGCTTCGACGCCTTGGGCGGCATCTACGACGAGGAGGGCGCCTTCGCACGCGGCGAGGCTGCGGGAGACTTCATAGGCGAAATCGACATGGCCGGGCGTATCCATGAGGTTCAGCACATAGGTTTTGCCGTCCTGCGCGGTGTAGTTGAGGCGGACGGTTTGGGCTTTGATGGTGATGCCGCGTTCTTTTTCGATGTCCATATTGTCCAGCACTTGCTCGGACATTTCGCGCGCTGTCAGGCCGCCTGTGGTCTGGATCAGACGATCGGCGAGGGTGGATTTGCCATGATCAATGTGCGCGATGATGGAGAAGTTGCGGATGGTGGAAAGTTCGGCTGTCATATTGTGATGCTCTAGCAGAGGCCGCGTGAAGGGCAATGCGTTGTGAGGGACGGTGCGATGATATGGAGGCTATTCTTCGGGTCGGCGGATGGCGTCGCGTAGGCGTTCGATATCCTGGGGGCTGGTGAAGGCCAGCACGGCGCGGGCTTCGGCTTCGGTGCTGAGGCGGCGGGCGGCGGTTTTGAACGGGTCTGGCTGCAGGGCGGCGGTGATGGCTAGCGCGCGTTGGAGATGGGTTTGCACTTCGATGAGGGGCGCCCCGTCTCGGGCGATGGCGGCGAAGGCGTCTCTCAGAAGGTCTTGCGGGTTGAGCGGCGGGATCATCAGCCGGGGATAGGCGGGGGGCTTGTCCTGATCGGGATGCCATAGGGAGAGCAGGCGGGTGAGGCGGTTGATCACATCTATCGCGGTGCCGGGATCATTTACGGCGGGTGATAGGGCGCGCGAAGCGATTTCGGAAAGTACGATGAGGCCGAAGCGCGGATCCTGATCATAGCTACGGGTGGCGCGGATGGCATAGGTATCGCGTAGTTTTTTGATGAGTTCGTCTGAGGGTTCATCGCCTTCAATAAACAGCAGGGGTAGGGCGGGGTGAACATAGCTGCCAGGTAGATCGGCTATCCAAATTTTATGATCATGCTCTTCGGCGATGGCGCCAAGAGCGGCGATATCCATGTGCTGAACATAGCCTATTTTAGTAGGATAGATGGGATGGGCATTTTCCGGGGGCGGGCCGCTGGCGGGGGTGCCGCCCATGCTGGGGTTTTTACTATAAAGCTCAAGGGCTTTTCGCACGGCTTTTTCCACGCGGGTAAGCGTATCATCCATCCGGCCGAAGCGGGTGATGTGATCAATCCATTTGAGCATCATGGCGACGACGAGGATGATGACGACGGCGGACCCTGCAAACAGGATGACGCGGCCTTGCGGGCCATAAGCATGGGCGGAAAGCGCGACGATGCCGACGAGGCTGAACAGGAAGGCGCCGACGAATGTGGCCAGCACATTTTGGGTGGTGGCGTCTTCTTGCAGCAGACGGCTGGCGCGCGGGGTGGCGGTGTTGGCGGCAGCCGCATAGGCTTGCACCGCGATGGCGAGCGAGAAGGTGGTGACGGCGAGCATGGAGGAGGCGAGGATGTTGAGGATGGTATAAACGGAATCGCCGCCGAACTGCTCCACGACATGATCTGGCAGGCCGGTATCTATGAACACGCCGGCGAGTGCTGAGACCACGCCGAACAGCGCGATGAGCAGCGAGCGCACCCAGATGCGGCGCAGGAGTTGCTTTATGAGCCAGTTGAGCTTGCCTATCATTTTGAGACGATAGGGTTAGATGTCTTCAGCGGCAACTAACGGGCTTGACGGGCGCGGGCGGTTTGTATGATTGCGGGGGCTTGATTTGGAGACGTGATTTGACGCTGAACATTGCCATCATCGGGGCCGGACCGGCGGGCTATTACGCAGCGGAAGCGGCGCTCAAGCATTGGGGCGGCGCGGCGCGGATTGATATCATTGACCGGCTGCCGACGCCTTATGGGTTGATCCGCGCCGGCGTGGCACCGGACCATCAGTCTATCAAGGCGGTGACGCGGCGTTATGAAGCGACGTCTTTGGGGCAGGGCGTGCGCTTTGTCGGCAATGTGATGGTGGGGCGCGATGTTTCTGTGGAGGAACTTCTGGGCCTTTATGATGCTGTGGTGCTGTCTGTAGGCGCGCCGCATGACAAGGCGTTGGGCATTCCCGGCGATGATTTGCCGGGCGTGATTGGGTCTGGTGCCTTTGTGAGCTGGTATAATGGGCATCCGGATTTTGCCGGGCTGGAGGTGCCGCTGACGCATCACGGTGTGGCGATTATTGGCAATGGCAATGTGGCGATTGATTGTGCGCGGATATTGGCGAAGACCGTTGAGGAGCTTACAACCTCCGATATTGCCCAGCATAGTATTGCAGCCCTTGAGCAGTCTGCGGTGCGCGATGTGCATATTGTGGGGCGGCGGGGGCCGCATCAGGCGAGCTTTACCACCAAGGAAGCGGGCGAATTGGGGCATTTGACCCGGGCGCAGCCGCTGCTGCGGCCTGAGGATTTGCCTCCGCTGGAAGAGGATGCGGCGCTGGAGCCGGGGCACCGCAAGATGGTGACGCATTTGCGTGGCTTTGCAGCGGCGGAGCGGTCCCAGAAGCCGGTGACGATACATTTTGAGTTTTTCCGCCGGCCTGTGGCTGTGGAAGGCAAGGGCCGGGTGGAGCGGCTCATATTAGAGACAACCCGGCTGGAAGACGGGCGGGCGGTGGGGACCGGCGAGCTTCATGCTATTCCGTGCGGGCTTGTGATTGGCTGCATTGGCTATCGGACGGCGACCTTGCCCGGCGTGCCTTATTCGGCGGCCATGGGGCGCTTTGGGTGCGATGAGGCGGGACGGATTTTTCCGGGGCTTTATGCCAGCGGGTGGGCACGGCGTGGGCCTTCGGGGACGATTGGCACCAATCGGCCTGATGGGTTTTCGGTTGTAGATGCCATTGTGGCCGATGTTCCTTTGGGCAAGGGCGGCAGCGAGAGTGGCGGGGGCGGAGCGGGGCTGGACAAGCTGTTGCTGACGCGCGGTGTGCGGGCGACGGGGTTTGCGGATTGGCAGAAGCTGGATGCAGCTGAAGTGGCGCGCGCTCGGCCGGGTGCGCCGCGTGAGAAGCTGGTGAATGTGGACGAGATGCTGGGGCTTATTGGCTGAGCCTAACGTCAGCGCTCTTTTGAACACGGAAAGGGGGAAGGTGAATCTGTAGCGATCCGCCTTCCCCCCCGCCCATAACGGCTAGAAGTTGTATGACGCCGTTGCGCCCAGCGTGCGGCGTTCGCCGTAATAGGCACCGAACAGGTTGGTGCCGCCGCTTTGGACGATCGATGTTGAGGTCGTTACATATTTCTTGTCGAACAGGTTGCGGGCCCAGACGGCGACATTGAAATTGCCGAAGTCGACGCCGGCGCGCAGGTTCGTCAGGACGCGGGACGGCGAGCTGGCCTGATTGATGGTGTCTGCAAAGAAACCATCTTGATAGGAGACGTCGCCGCGAAGGAAATATTCGTCGCCCTTGCTGTTGTATTTGGCGCGATATTCAGCGCCGAATGAGGCCATGAACTGCGGCGTGCGTGGCAGGTTGTTGCCGCCGATATCACCCGTGGCGGGATCGCAGACGATGCCATCACAGGCGGGCGGGAAGCCGAAACGGAACGCCACATATTGAAGATCGTTGGTGCCGGCATCAAAGGTTGATTTGGAATAGGAAAGCGTTCCATCAAGAGTGATGTTCTCAGTGGCATAAACCGCCGCTTCAAGCTCCACGCCATACAGGGTGGCATTGCCGAGGTTGCGGATCAGAACCTGCGAGAAATCGCCGGGATCGTCGGGATCCGAGGCGGTGACCTGCATGCCGCTCCACTTGGTTAGATAGGCAGCGAGATTTACCGTAGCGATGCCGCCCAAATTTGTTTTTGCGCCAACTTCATAGGTCCAGTTGAACTCAGGCTCATAGGTACGCAAAGCAGGGTTGAAGGCGCCGGCATTGAAGCCGCCAGCCTTGGCGCCGCGAGCTACGGTGGCATAGAGCAAAGTGGTGTCATTAATGTCATGCTCTATGGTGAAACGCGGCGTTACGAAATTGAACGTCTTGTTCAAAATTAGGGCGGTAGCGCTTCTGAGGTTTGTTGTGGTCAATTCCTCGCTGGTGTAACGCACTTCGCCGCTAACCCTCGTTCTGCCATCAGGAAACTCATAACGCAGTTCGCCGAATACCGCCTTGATTTCGGTTACGGTCAAATTGTTGCCAAAGATCAGATTGGAGAAAGGCACCGAATTGACGGCGTCAGTCCGCTGGCTAGTTCTGCCTAGCGGCGCGATGTTAATGCTGATGGCTTGAGGATTGTCATCGCCCTTAACATAAAAACCGCCAACACTGATGTCTATCGCGCCGGCTTTGTAGTTGGCACGTAGTTCATGGGAATCATAATCAAGGGTACCAGTTAATCCGCCTTGGAAATTGCAAAGCGTGCCCAAAAATGATGTGGGGCCATTAGCATTAAAAAGGGCACCGCAATTTACTTGGTCATTTTCTGTTGTGTACGCGCCGTCAGTGCGGCCCTTCACCTTGCCGAACAAATAGCTCAGCGTAACCTCGTCAGTGACTTCCCAATTAACATCGAGTGAAAAGACATCGGCTTTAACGCGCCGGCCATAAGCGCGCGGATCCATCTCGACCGTATCATTAATGACGCCGAATTCTCCGCAGAAAAGCCGGGGGCCGCCAAAGCCGGGAAAGGCACCGCCGTAATCAAAATTGGTGCCGCAATTGCCTTGGCCTGATTCGCTGCCCAGCCAATAGGTTGGGGTCGCTTCGTCGGCGATTTCAAAGCCATTATAGCGCCCGCTAATGGTCAGGCCCTCGGTGGGCTTGAACACGACATTGGCCGAATAGGCTTCGCGATTCCAGCCGCCGACATTGCCTTCTGTGGCTGGCCCTGTGATGAGGCCATTGTTGGGGTGGGTGTTTTCCCATGTGCCATCGCTCTGGGTGTGATCATAAGAAACGCGAACGGCGAGCATGCCGGGGATGACAGGCATGCTGATAGCCGCGCCGCCATCGAACCGATCGAACGTGCCGACGGTGGCATCTAGGCGGACCCGCATCTCATCGAGATCAGCGGTCTGGGAGACGTAATTGATGGCGCCGGCAAAGGCGTTGCGGCCGTAGCGGGCGCTTTGGGGGCCTTTGACGACTTCGATACGCGCAAGATCTTTGATGCCCAGATCGACCAGCCATGAGCGCGGCAGATAAACGCCGTTCATGAACACGGCGGTCGGTTGTTCGCGCGCGGTGGTGAAGAGCTGGGAGACGCCGCGGATGGTGGGGAAGGCAAAGCCGCCCTGACCATCTTCAAAGGCCAAACCGGCGGTGAAGCGCGCAACGTCATCAAGGTTTTCGATGTTCTTGTTAGCGATATCTTTTGCATCAAACGCGGTGATGGCCAGCGGGATGTCTTGAATATTTTCTTCACGTTGCCGTGCTGTGACGACGATCATGCGCTGATCAGCCTCGTCTACAATGGCGGCTGTGCTTTGCGTTTGCGCAAGGCCCGCAGTAGGCATGAGAGCTGCTGATGCCAGAACCGAACCGAGCAGCAAAGCTGCACGATTTCCACGAGTTAGAGCGGTTTTTTTGATTGTCATTAAAGATTTCCCCTGTTTCATTAGCTAACCCGTCTTATTCACCGGACCGGGTTTATCGGGGTGGCGAATAAGACGGTTTAATGATACTAGCAAATCATTTATATTTATAGGATTCATCCATTTGTTTATGGCTGTGGGTGGCTTGTGTTGTTCAGTGATGTTTTGGAGACCAATCAAGGGTCCTTGCTGGACACTTGTTTGGTGAAGTCCATAACATTTTGGTTAAAGCGTTCAGGCTGTTCCGAAAAGGCAGAGTGGCCGGTGTCTTCATAGCCGATTTCTTCTGCGTCTGGCAGTGTAGCCATGGCCGCTGCCACCGAAACCGGCGGCACGCTGGCATCCTTTAGGCCGTGGATAAAAAGCACTGGCAGAGTGAGCTTAGGGCCGAGGTCTTGGTTATTGAGCTGAAGCCCAGACATGGCGCGGCGGATCATCGGGGCCATCATGGTGATGGTCATTTTTTTCTGCATGGCTACATATGGTGAGGGCGGCGCGTAGCTCATTACCCGGCTGAGCCAGTCCGCGGCTTCGAAAAACTCGTGATAATTATCGACCCGTGCATTGCCTTTTGGCGGTGGCATGCCGTCCACGGGTTCTATTTTGGCGGGTGGGGGCACTAGGCCGGCGATGCTGCCTGTAAGCACGAGGCCAGCGGCGCACTGGCTACCGCATTTGCGCAAATAATCTAGCGCGACAAAGCCGCCGAACGACCAGCCAACGATGACCGGGCGTGTTACTTTGGCTGCAGCAAGCACGGCAGCGACGTCATCGGCCCAGATGTCGCGGTCTGTATAGGCATCGGCGGTCCATGGCTTTGCGGACAGGCCGTGGCCGCGCAGATCGAACGCGATGATGCGATGTTTGGTGGCGATTTCTCCAATTTGGTTTTTGAAGGAGACGGCACCGAAGGAGAAGCCGTGGATGAAGAGGATGGGGCTGCCATCAGGATTGCCCCATTCATATGCCACTAAAGGAACACCGCCATGGCCTTCCACGATATAGGATTTGGACTGATCAGTTTGGGCGGCGAAGGCCGGGAGGGGGAGCAGAATGAGGGCAAGAAAGAGCTTAAGCATATAGCGCGTCTCCATGATCTTTGATGACCCGTGCGCGCAGCGCTGCGGGGATTTCTTCCCATGTCTCTAGCTTGATGCCGTTTAGGCGAGAGATGATGTCGCCGTCTGCGTTTCCCATGTTCATCCAGGGGCGGAAGCTGTTGATGGTGGTGTATTGGAGGGAGGCGGGGACGAAGGCTTTTTTGCTGTTGATGTCGCTTAATTTCGCTTCGAAATTGGCAAGTGAGTTCAATAATTTGGACTTTTCGCCGTTTCGTCCCGGGAGCTTGATAAGCAGCTCTTCGGCCATCCAGAGGCGGCCGTGCTTGATATCAGGGGGGGTGATGCGGCCTTTATAGTCGAGGCCGGGGGGCAGTTTGTCTGTGATGGGCTTTACCTCAAGGTCCGGGTAAAAGCGCAGGGTTTGGGGAGAGATATAATTTTCGGGGGTGATTTGCTCTCCGGTGAGGGCGTTTGTGATGGGGCCATCGGCGATGTTAGTGCTGCCGGGCGCGCCATAGTAACCGGCTTCGATGAGATCATAAATATAAGTGCCATCGGGCTGGCGGGTGGTACGGCTGCGGCTGACGCCGATGACGCTGAGCAGCGGGCGCGAGGCGTTGCCGGCGGTGCGGGCCAGCACATGGCCGCTATACCACCAGAAGGTGCTTTTGCCGTCTGGGGCGCAGCGCAGGCGGACGAAGGTTTCCAGATCGCTGGGCGAAGTGGCGGCGAGGAGGCGGGCAGGGGGGAGAAGGGCGAGGCCCAGGCCGGCGCTGAGCACGGCGCGTCTGCTGGTCATTTGTTGGCGGCCTTCTCTGCTTGGGGGGTGCGGGTGCGCATATAGCGGGCCAGTGAGCTTTCGGCCTTGGTGATTTTTGTGGGAGCTTGGAGGAAATCCGGGAAGCGTTCGCGGGCCAGCGACACGATCTGGCGGGGCATATGATCTAGCGTGGCGGAGGAACCGGTGAAGCAGGTATATTGAATATTGCCCGGCGCTTGGCCCATCATCATCCACGGCTGATAGGGGCGGCTATGCACCCAGTTGCCAACGCTCTCGACCTTTAGAAGATCGGGGTTTTGGAGGTCTGCCAGCAGCACAGTGAAGCTGTTGGCATCTGAGATGGTGACGGTGGAGCCGCTGCTTTCACGCTTCCAGAGGGCGGGGTCTAGCGGGTTCTTGGCTTTGATATGGGCGTGCATCTCGGTCATCACCCGGTCGCCTACCTGGAGCCATTTCAGCATGAAGGGCTTAGCATCGGCTTTTTTGCCGATGGTTTCATACAGGCCCTGTTCGAGCACATAGGGCTTGATGGGGGCATTGATGGCTGGATTGGCGAGATGGACGACTTCCACCTCTTCATTAAGATAAGGGTTCACCCAGCGATCAATGACCTCGCCGGTTTCGAGATCGGTGAAAAAACCTAGCTCTTTCCGGAGCATCATCCAGCTTTTGCCGTCGTCCTGCGGCAGCATCCGCACGGCGCCCATGCCGATAATACCCATCAGATCACGGGCGGCCTCGCCGGGGCGCTGGCCCGTCACGCGGCCGGAATACCAGCTGTAACTCGTGACCGTGGGATCGAGCGAGCCTTGCATGCGGGCATAGGCGCGGGCGTTGCCTTCTGGGGTCGTGAGATCGAGATAGGGGCCGGTGAGGCTTAGGGGTGCTGTATTAAGGGCGGCGCGTGCGGGGAGCGCCATGGCAGCAGCACCCACCACGCTGGCAGATAATAGGGTGCGGCGGCTTGGCGTTATCATGGGAAGAGTGCCTTTTAAGCGGTCATATAGGATCGTGAAGGGAGATAGTGGTTAGATGTTACACGGGGTGCAAGCGCAGTTGGCTTTTGATCGCTGTTCGCGCGCCGAGGTTGAGGCGGCGTAGGCGCATTATTTGTTTTCTATGATCGGATGGCGGACGTTCGGGTGGACTGTTGCGTTGGTGCTTGGGGCTGCGTATAGGCGCATAACGCTCTTTGTCGGGGCGTAGCTCAGCCTGGTAGAGCGCTGCCTTCGGGAGGCAGAGGCCGGAGGTTCGATTCCTCTCGCCCCGACCATATGCCCTACCATTTTATTGCCCCTCCATATGTTCGACTGGTGGATAACGAGAGCTATTCCCCGGCTTCGCGGGCATCACTTTGCTGATATAGAAGCTGTGAAATATGGTTTCTAACGCTGCGGCTAGGCCCAGCATGGGGAGAGTAAAATGGCTGTTTGGTTGAAGCGCGCGGTGGCGGCGGAAATTCGGGCTGAGGGGGATCGGCAGGTTCGGGAGACTGTGGAGCGGATTTTGGCCGACATTCTGGCGCGCGGGGACGCAGCGGTGCGGGAGCTTTCGGTGAAGTTTGATGGCTGGGACCGGGAGGATTATCGGCTTTCGGCGGCCGAGATTCAGGCGTGTGTGGATAGCCTATCGCCGCGCGCCGTGAAGGACATTGAATTTGCACAAACGCAGGTTCGGCGGTTTGCTGAGGTGCAGCGCGCGTCAATTACTGATGTTGAGGTGGAGACGCTGCCGGGTGTGGTCTTGGGGCATAAGAATATCCCGGTGAATGCCGCCGGCTGCTATGTGCCGGGCGGGAAATATCCGCTGCTGGCGTCTGCGCATATGAGCGTGATTACCGCCAAGGTGGCGGGCGTGCCGCGGGTGGTGACTTGTGCGCCGCCGTTTGAGGGCAAGCCGGCACCGGCGATTGTGGCGGCGCAGGCGATGGCCGGTGCTGACGAGATTTGGTGCTTGGGCGGGATTCAGGCGGTGGGCGCGATGGCGCTGGGCACACAGTCCATGGCACCGGTGGATATGCTGGTGGGGCCGGGCAATGCGTTTGTGGCGGAGGCCAAGCGGCAGCTGTTTGGGCGGGTGGGCATTGATTTGTTTGCCGGGCCTACCGAGACGATGGTGATTGCTGATGACAGTGTGGACGGCGAGATTTGTGCGACCGATTTGCTGGGACAGGCCGAACATGGCCCGGACAGCCCGGCGATTTTGATTACCAATTCCGAGAAGCTGGCGCGGGAGACGATGCGCGAGGTGGAGCGGCTTTTGGAGATACTTCCAACGCGGGATATAGCGCGCAAAGCCTGGGAGAGCCATGGCGAAGTGATTGTATGCGAGAGCTATGAGGAGATGCTGGCTGTTGCTGATGACTATGCCAATGAGCATGTGCAGGTGATGACCCGCGATCCTGACTGGTTTTTGGAGCGGATGACCAATTACGGCGCGCTGTTTTTGGGGCCGCGCACCAATGTGGCTTATGGCGACAAGGTGATTGGCACCAACCATACGCTGCCAACGCGGAAGTCTGCGCGCTATACGGGCGGGCTGTGGGTGGGCAAGTTTTTGAAAACCTGCACCTATCAGCGAGTGACGACCGATGAGGCCAGCGCGATGATTGGCGAATATTGCAGCCGTTTGTGCGCGCTGGAGGGCTTTGCTGGCCACGGCGAGCAGGCGAATGTGCGGGTGCGGCGCTATGGGGGGCGGAATATCCCTTATGCATCGGCAGCTTCGCATCCGGAGGATTGAAGGGTGGCGCTGCCTAAGCTGCCTTCCGCGCGGCTGGATGGCCGGCGCGCGCTGGTGACGGGCGCGGGGCGGGGCTTGGGCGCGGCGATGGCGGCGGGGCTGGCTGAATGCGGCGCGGCGGTGACGTTGGTGGCGCGTTCGGGTGATGAAGTGTCGGCGGCGGCGTCGGAGATTAGGGCTGCGGGCGGGCGGGCTGAAGGCGCAGTGCTCGACGTGCTTGATGAAAATGCTGTGGCCGCGTTTATGGCGGCGCGGCCGGCGTTTCATGTGTTGGTGAACAATGCGGGGACCAACCGGCCCAAGCCGATGATGGACGTGAGCGCTGAGGATTTTGGCGCGGTTATGGATTTGAATGTAAGGGCGGCGTTTTTTGTGGCGCAAGCCGTGGTGGGGCGGATGATTGCTGAAGGCGAGGCGGGGTCTTTGGTGCATATCGGTTCGCAGATGGGGCATGTGGGAGGGCCTAACCGCTCGCTTTATTGCGCGTCCAAATGGGCGTTGGAGGGGATGAGCAAGGCGTTTGCGCTTGATCTGGCGGCGCATGGCATACGATCGAATACTGTCGCGCCGACGTTTATCGAGACGCCGATGACGGCGCCCTTTTTTGAGAATGCGGCGTTTAAAGCCGATGTGTTGAAGCGGATCAAGCTAGGGCGCTTGGGCCGGGTTGAGGATGTGATGGGGGCCGTTGTGTTTCTGGCAGGCGACCAGTCGGCGCTTGTGACGGGGACAAGCTTGGTTGTGGATGGCGGCTGGACGGCGGACTGACGTTATGGATTATGTTGCTTACGGGCAACATGCTGGCGACATTGTGCAGTTTTTTGTGTCCACAGGGCGGACAATTCGCGCTTGGGCTTTGTGGCAAGGCCGGCGGCTTATATAGTTAACCCGTCTTATTCATGACGCTTGTTGGATGAGCCCGAGATCAGGATTTCCCGGGTTGGCAGCCGGATTTTGATGCGGGTGCTGGTGGCGCCGTGGGTGCGCTATTATCTGGGCTTGCGGGT
>Ga0105050_10007218_pt1 | contig 13394 bp, 5 predicted proteins | sample FRY01_FD_78088 | JGI IMG/M metagenome (GOLD analysis project Ga0105050, IMG submission 78088) | Freshwater microbial communities from Lake Fryxell liftoff mats and glacier meltwater in Antarctica - FRY-01 | ecosystem: Environmental > Aquatic > Freshwater > Ice > Glacier meltwater ... | reverse complement strand
GCGCTCGATATGCAGCGACAAACCGCCATGCTGGCAATGGAGGAGCAGCGCGCCAAGGTGGCGTTGCTCAATGCCCAGGCCGAAAAGGTCATGGCCGACATTCAGGGCGCAGGGCAGGGTGGCAGTGACCCGGCGCTGGAGGGGCAGGTTCGCCAGATTCAGACCCAGGCGGCGGCCCAGATTGACCAGCTTTCGACTGATTTGCGCAAAACCCAATCAGAACTGGCGAACCGCACACTTCAGATCAAGCAGGACAGCGATACTAAGCTGGAGGTGGCGCGCATTGACTCCGACACCAAGCTGCGGGTGGCTGAGATTCAGGCTGCCAATGACCAGAAGATTCAGGCGCTGCAGACTGCGCTGGATGACTTGAGCCTGGCGCTCGATGAAAAGACCAAAGGGTTGGCCGGAGAGGTCTGAATTCCCACGGTGGAACTGGATTAGTATCACGCCATAAACCGGCGTGGTTCAAAAAGCAACGTTCTTGGGTAACACAGACAATGTGAATTTTGAATGGTTTGCCTATGACTCAACCGATGGTCACCCGAAAAGTGAATGCAAACACGGACAATTGGGAACGATACCTCTGGTTGGCGCTACTGGGACCAGTACTATGGCTTCAAGGCAAACATGTCCGCGGAGTCACACACTTCTTCCCGAACCTAAAGGTCCCCGCAGAGGCATCGCTGGCAAGGGACAACGCATACGGCCATCGCTGAGGGGCCGTAGAACTACTAAGCCCAAAGGGTTGCGGCTCTCATCACGGCCTCCAACACTACCGCGACATCCGCGGCGGCACGCCCCTTGAGAGCAACGCCCATTTCCATTGAATGTTCCAGCGATGCGGAAGTCATGTTCGACGAGCCCAAATAGGCCACATCACTGTCGCACAGAATGACTTTTGCGTGAAAGGTCTCACGACCGACACCGGACGGGCGGGGCAACGAGTAGTTAAAAATCTTAACGCCACGTTCCGACAGCCAAGTTGCAATGCTGTCGTACCCCACGGGGTAATCGTCCTTGCTCCGGTTCTCCAGGGTTCGCAATATCAAAATCTGCTTCACGTCCTGGCGCGCCGAGGAGAACAGTTCTTTCAGCCACATGGCCCCCTTGACATCAAAAAATGGCGTCATCACAATTACCCGCCGCATGGCGGAACTCACCATGCTGTGGAATGCTTGGTCGGTGGGCTCTATGTCAGCGGTACGCCAACCAACTTCGGATAGCTTCTTCTCAAGCTGGCTGGGTGTGGGCGGCTTTGTTAGAACAATGCTAACGGTCGTAGAGTCGTGATGAACATTTTGCTGGTAGTGCGCCACAGCGCACAGGGCAAACGCCATGCGCTCAAATTTATCATGGGCTGTTGCACGGGGGCGATAGCCGCCTAGCGCTTCGTCCAAAAGTGCCAGTTCAACAGCGCGCTTCAAAAATACATCGGTAGCCCGCTCCTCAGTGACGCCCAACTGCGCTAGGTCGACTAAAGAGCGAACGGTTTGAACAGTTGAGGCAGGGGCATTCGCCAAGGCACTCAGAAGCACGCCAGCAACGTCCGCATTGAATGACAGACCGCCTACAACGGATTTTTCAAAAGCCGAAAGTTTCATACAAGGCTGCCTGCTAAGTATTTTTCACAAAGTCAAAATAGCCTTTGATAGCAGGTTCTCGCGTGTCAAATCGAGGGCGACCGCCAACCCCTTTGAGCACAGAACGTGACAGCAGTTTATTGCTTGCAATGCAAGACGTTTCGGGCATCATGACGCAGTCTGGACAAGCTCCACCCCTGTGTGTGCATAAAGAGCCGGTACCGCACTGTGTTGCCTTCACCCCCAGCATGGCCTTGAGCATAGATGTACCTGAATTGCGCCAAAGAGCCGAGAGGTTGCCCAGGTCCATCGTCGTCCCATTTCGGTAAACGACGAATGCCAAGTCTGCAGGAAAAATGTACTCACCGAGGGAACTTAGGTCCAATCCTGAATACTCTGAAACGTGTTTCATCAACAAGTGTGAGTAGCTGTGCAGGAGGGAATAGACGTAATAGTAAATCGACGGGGTTTCGCTCTCAGGTAATTTGTCCAAAAAGGGGCCCATTGCGGCGGCTGCACCCAGAATTCCTGCCCCGAGGCTCTGGCCTGGATTGAGCTTGAACATATCAACACAATTCAAGTCCTCCAGCCATTTGAGTACAACTTCCTCCTTCAATTTCACATACAAGGCCTCGTTGCTTTGCTGCACAACGTACACAGGATGTCTTAAAGAGTCGTTCTGTCTGACCGGGGGAAATAGCTTCAAACGCACGGGCATGTCCAGCCCTCGTTTATCCCGTAAAACGGGGGTGGACTCCATGCGCGTGTACCCAAAACTAAAGCGGCACAGGTCGAATTCACGAATAAGGCCCATATCCTGCAGGCCCAGCCTAGCGAGGAGTGTGCCGGTGAGTTCCTGCTGAGCCTGGGTTTGTTCGCGCTCTTCCGGTGCCAAATCCTCATCCAGCCGAGTAAACGAAACATAGGGCTTCTTGCCGTTACTTCGTGTTTCCACATCCAGCCTGGTGTTCTTCAGCGCTGCATGCTCAATTGCCAACCTAAACGGGTCAAACTTGGAAGCAAATTTGGATTGCCTTTCACGAATATTGGCAACAATTCCACTGGGTAGTTCAACTTTTGGCAGGAGAATTGCGCGCTTGCGCAAGTCGTCAATCAACAGTTGGCGCTTGTCATAAGCGTGCTGCAGCAACTCTTGAAACCCCGTACGGAAGCTCCCGGACAATGTGGCCAGGAGACCTTCAGACGCCTTAATTTGACTCACAGTTGCCTTATAGTCCGCCCAGTCTTTTGCACATTCTGGCTTGTCCTTGCAGGCTTTCTCGACCTCATCGTCAGTAATGGGTTGCACTGAAAACCCATATTGCTTTGCTATGAAATCCTTAAGCTCATCCTCCCGACCCGGCCGAAGCCGATCAAGGAGTTGCTCCCTACCATCCTTGAAATCAATGAAAAGGTCCGATTTGACGTAATAGGCACTAGATGCGCGATATGGAGTGGCCTGCATCCGCACGTCGGTAAGTCTCTCGGGCCCATTTGCAGGTCCCAGTATCTCCAGGGTATCCCTGTCATTTTGAAGCCACTTTGCTGACAGTGGCTTGTCACAAGCGGCACATACAAAAAACCAGTCGCCTACGCCAGCCGAGCGTCTGTTTAGTCGGAATATCTTGCTGCTGCAGACGCAAGTGCTTCGCCGTTTAACTACTTTGAGGTCTTTGTCACTCCATAGCCACTGGCCGGGAAAAGCCGCTTCCCACCGGCCGGACCAGTGCACAAAAATGACATCAAGCTGTTCCCAGTCACATTGACCTGGTTTTTTTGGGTTTGCACACTTATCCGGCACGATGTTTTCAATGTCTGCGTCAAACTCCTTGAGTGTGGCGTAGTCCCTGAACACTCCGCATGTCCGACAAACAAAAGTCAGAGGTGCTGGCGTGTATTCCATATGAGAGGGCTTGCACAGATAAATGTGCGACTGCCCTGGCAGCTGAAATGCCGATTGTGTAGAGTCGAGCAGGGCGGGGTCAACACATTGCTTTGGCAACGGCTGAGGTTTGGCGGGGTCACCCGACCGCGCGTCCATTGCTGCGTCAAACCACGCCCTGCCGATTTCCCTCATACGTTCAAAGATCAAGTTGGTGGTTGGTTCCGACAACTGCAAAGATTCACCGGCACTCGAACGTGAAATACAGGCCCCCCTCCCACCCTCGAAGGTAAAGAAGCTCTCCGGCGCATAAGCTGAAGCCAGCTGATTGCGCGAACGGTTCATAGTTTTTGCTGTCGGCATATTCTGATACCCTTATTATTCTTTTGCTTCTGTTCGGCTATCCGTTGCGTCAATGTCGGAACCGGAGCCTCTGCGTATAAACAACATAGCCCGGGCTGTTGCACCTTCAGGGCTTGGTCGAGAAGCAGCGTCAATCCGCGACTCACGAATTACCCCCGGCTGGTCTACATCGCGCAGCGAAGTCATTGGTCGCAGCATACTGTCGAGTCCTTCAAAAAACTTGGTGAGCCGGGTCATACTGACAAGCCTTTCGACCTCAAACCCTCGTCGATAAAGCGCCAGCTGCTCCTTCAGTAGTGCTCTGTAATAGGCCGCCCCCTCAGGGGCGGGGGATACGGTCAAGCCAAGTGCTTTTTCCATGAAAGACTCGGTTGCCCGCAAATTCGCCGGAGTATTCAAAAAGTTCTTCGCATCGTCGGCCATGAGATACATTCGCACGTTGCGCTTGCGCGTTGGCTCAGCATCGCACAATTGACCGATTGCACTGATGCCGCAAACGTACTCTTGAAAGAAGCTTGGCATTACGCGCACAAGGGCCTTTTCGGCCCACCGGTCAATCGCGGCTGGCAAAATCATGCGCTCGAGGAACCGATGGAATACGTCATGTATTTCCAGGACAAAGCGGTCTCTGTAGCGTTGGGGCACGGGAACAAGCAATGAAAAGCCTACGTGGGTTCGGCCTATTCGGGACGACGCCTGAATGTATTCGGCAATGTCCGAGGGAATGCCCGCAAAGAACATGGCATTGAATTCCTCCACGTCAACGCCATGCGATATGGCTGACGTGGCAATGATTGACCGAAGCGTGTCATTCAAATCAGGGAAGGATTGGCCAGGGCTAACTCGTGCTTCCGCTCTACGAACGATGTCTTGAATTTCCGCTGCGGATACGGCACCAGAGATAAGCTCTGACGCCAGTGTTTGATCCAGCAACCCTGCCTCCTTATGGAGTTTCTCAAACTGCATTTTCTCGGTGTCTATGACCTGGTCCCCACCTTTTTTATTGGTTACATAGGTCAAAGAAATCCGGTGCAAATCCACCAATGTGAGCAAAGTCGCTCTGTCCGCAGTGGACAGCAGCCTCACAAATTGCGCGTTCAAGGGGCCGGCGGAAACCCATTTTTTCAGTTCATCTCGCGCCAACTGTTCCTGAGCGGGGTCTTCGCTTCGCAGCTTCTCATAGAGACCTGTGATGATGAGGTGAAAGTTCCCCAACACGCTGGCCATTGCAACGGTATGGCGATGCCCGTTGGTAAGAATAGACGCATACACCCGAGCCCAGTGGCTGCAAAGTTCAATGTTCCCCACAGGTAAGGCACACCGTTCGGTGTCATCGACTGTTGCGTCCGGCTGCTTAGGCTCAGCGTAGAAGGATGAGTACAGATTGGGTCCCGGGTAGGGAAACTGCACCGTCGACTCGCGCTGATACAGATTTCGCATCTGACGCTGGGGCTCGCTCACAGTCGCGGAGGCTGCAATAACTTTTATTTTTCTGCGCACTGTTGAATCTGGCTCGCAGGCCAGTTGTCCACTCAATCTAACTGCCAGTTGGTCAAACGCAGCTTCCAACGCTGATTCAAATAGACCCGAGAATGTGCCCAGGGACTCATCAAGCAAATGGGCCTCATCCTGAATCAGCATAGACGGGAAGGGGTCGAAGAATAGCTTTTCACCATCGTCATAGGAAGGGAAAAGGGTCTTGGTCGTGGCGCCAGGGTGGCCGTCCCACTCCGTGGACTTGAAAGGAACGTAAAGACGATTGCTAGCGGTTTCCATCAGAGGGGCAAAGCCAAACATGCCGAAGAACTTCCGAATGGTTCCTTGGGACTGTCCTAGCGCAGACAACTTGTCGATGGTCCCTAGCAATACGGAGGGAGCTAAGTCGTAAATGTCTTCGTCAACAATGAAAAATGGAAGCGGGGTTGGTTTGTTGAATCGAGCGTTCCAAGAGCATTTAGTGGCAGTAGTAGTGCAAAAATGCCCTAACGCGTTGTCTCCCATGCCCATATGCCGGCGCAAGGCCAGTGTGTCTTTGCCATTGCAAAAGGGGCAGGTTGTGAGCTTCAGCCACCTCTCTCGCGCGCCCTTGTAGGGTTGAAGCAGCCGGACGTTAGGCTCTTCGTTTGGAGCCACAGCGGTATCTGCCGGTACCTCGGTGTAACCTTCTTCACTGTGCCAGTTTGGCGTATTACTGCCACCCACCCAAAATCCCAAGGAAAACGGCTCGCCTGGGTGACCGCGACTATGCCGCACTTCCTCGGCTGCGCCCATCGTGGCAAAAGTCCTGCGGGCTTGCTGCAGCGTCAGCAGCCGCAGCGGGTAGCGCATGAGCGCGGAAACTCCTCTGAGCTTTCCCCTCAATCGGTCAAACAAAAGAACGAACGCCAGCAGGCCTAAAAAAGCTTCTGACTTTCCGCCGCCAGTGGCGAAGTAAAGCAGGGTTACAGCATTGGCGTGTTGCGCGGTTTCAGCGGTATAAAACTTATGAAATTCGGGCATGCGTGTTGCAAATGCAGGTATCGACGCCAGGATGAATGCGAGCTGAAAAAGCCTCCACTCGTCGTAACCTTTGGTCTTGGCAACCTTCGACATCGCCAAGTTCATTGAGGACCAAGCCTCAAATGGGATTCCTTTCCGGTCTTTTTGAATACCAGGACCACTCCAGTGAGCACGGGATTCTTCAAGAATTGAGATTCCACATCGAATAGCCGCCAACTCCGCCGTCCACGACGTGATGTCTTTCAGTAGCTTGTCTTTTTCGCGTTCCTTGAGTTTCCCGACATTTGGACCGACCAGCCCCTGGTCCACAGGGTACAGGGCCACTTCGCCCAGCCATTGCTCGTACGCAGCAAGTATGGGTTTGACCCCTTGAATGGAGTTGGCTTTGGATAGTTCTTCAATATTGAGCTCGACCCCCCTTTGGGTCGGAATAATTCGGGGTAGCACATACCGAGGAGACCAAGTGCTTGTGAGCCGGTGCCGTGCCCCCTCATGGTTGAAGACAACGCCTCCATTAAAGCCAAGTGCTGGATATTGAAGGTATTCGTTGTATCGGTATGACGGCTTTACCCGGTCCAGTCGGAGGAATTGATGTGCTTTGGCGGGCAAATCCGCGCTGATTGCCACCTGAAAGACAGACGGTTCGATTTCTTTGTGATTACTCTTGTTGAGTGGGGCAGTCCAGTTTTCCAACGCCAGATGCACCGTGTTTCGGCTAGCGTCAGCAGGGTCCGTCAGTGCCTGAACGACCCAGCGCAGCTCAAATGTTGGAACCACGATTTGAAGCTTTGATTTTCTGACATCGGATAGGTATTGTTCCCAATTTCTGATGTGAGATGGACTAACCGGCATGCCGCGTCGGTAGCCCCACAATTGGCCCCCGAATGGCTCGTCGGTGCTGGAAGCCCATGCAAGCACCTGTGCGGCGATGGCGGCATTCAAGATATCCGTAGCAGCTTTTGCATCAGCCTCCGCTGTTTGTGGCGCAAATTCAAATGGTAGCAATGTGAGATTTAGTCGGAACCATTTTTGTGGGGGTGCCACAGGTTCTGCCAAAGCATTAGGTAGCCCAACACGATAACGCACTTCAATAACAGGTTTGATGTCTTCGCCAATCGGAGCAGGCTCATCAGTCGCCGCTACCTCGATTGGTGGAGAAGTTCCGTCCGTTGCGGAACTGGCCAGATCACTACTGACATCCGCATCCACTGTCGGCTCGGATACTTCAGATGAGCTTTCAGCTGTCCGGTCGAGGGTGTTATCAAATGGAACGCCAAGGGCCTCGTAAACGGATTTACGTGCGTCGTAACTCCGCCCCGGCCAGTTCGGATGCGCTCTGCCACCCAATTCTGTTACCAGGCTCGATAAGGCGACGTTAACCCGATTCCGCAGCTCCAGGCTAGCGGGCCTTGTCAGCGGGAAAGTGACTTCTAATCGGCCACCAGGCCGAACTTCTTCAGCGTTCGGAATGATGCGAACATAAATCGCAGCCGTAACGCTTACTGCTATTTTCTCTGCAATGGATTCTGTGCTGATTTGAAAGTCAAGGCCGTGAGCACAAATATGAATTGGGTCAGCCTCTTCATCGCCTACTCGTTCGTCCACGGGCATCGGCACAATGAACTCAGACATGAGCACCGCAGCTGGCTTGTTACCGTAAATGACACCGTAGAACTCGCCACGGCCAGAAAGGCGCGCGGACAAATTGTTTAGCAGACTGTCAACAACAGCTTCTTTGTACCCGTCATGAATTGTTTTGGGGTCTTTGCTGAGTACGGGCATTGATTATTCCTCGTTAGGGAGCGGTTGCTGTGGGTGCTGTTATTCCAACAACACGGTCAACGCAACGGAGTGCTTCCTGTTGAAGCTGTTGAATGGTTTCAAGGGGGACTTTGCGGTAAATCATTGCGCTTTCGGTCGCAAAGATAACTTCCGAGTACCGGAAAGCGAGCTCTCGTCCGAGGTGTTGGCTTGCAGCCCGTGCATTTCGGATAAACATCCAATGTTGGTCGGCACTACTGTCGTCAATCTGCAATGCTCGACAAAAAATCTTGAAGAACTGGGAGTCCTTGGATGCATGGGGACGGTTGTCCCCTTCATCCAGCGCCAGCCAATACTGGATACGCTCGGGTTTGCAATCGGCCGCTGCTGGGTCCAACTTTTCCATCTTGGCATGTATCTCCCTCGCAAGGGCAGCACGCGATGTGGCCGTGAAGAACAGTTCACATCGCGTTTGAACGTCATCGTGGTAGAGCTTCAGTAGTACACGCGCAGGGTTAACGCGGGAATTGACTGCCACGCTATCGAAGCCAAGCAACAACTCAATTCTTCCTTTCAACTCGTCACTCATAACAAAAATCAGGTCGCCCACGGCTATGCCACTGGCGTTTGCGCGCAGAAAACAGGGGTCGTCGTCAGGGCTATAGCGATAGATCCATCCAGACGAATAGGCCCGCTCGCCGCTCTCCAAGTCAAACTTATAGTAAGTCTGCTGTGTGGCGGTGCTGGAGCCCCCGACGTCAGCAATACTAAAGTTGAACAAGGTTTCCGATAGCCTTTCAATATTCAAAGGATTAGGGACATCCTGGAGACGCCTTTCCAGTTCTTGCGCCAGCAGTCCTATCCGCCCGTGGTAGACCTTGAACGCATCAATACTCAGCATTGCTTTCAAGGTCACAACCGTAGACAGGGCTTGGCGGTAGGCAACTAAAATAGCGGTCCCATGTGGAATGTTGGGATGCGCCAATAACAAGCGCAAAACACTGGAGTTGATGCCAACAAAAACAATTCCCCATCCGTCTCGCCCAACGTCGAGTGTTGCGCCAATTGATGCCAATGTGTGCCAGTTCAAACGCTGTTGAATTTCGGACCAGTCCTGCCCCAGCTTTCTTCCCAGAAACCGATGCGCCAGGCGAATGCTCTTTTGGCTCGGCAGAACTATCGACAGGCCACCATGCAGGTGGCAGGTGTGTTTTTTCACCTCAGAAAGCAGTTTCAAGGCCATGGGGGTCGCGTCCGACCACCTGTCGATGAGGTCATTTGCTTTGTCGAGAGCATGCTCGACTTCAGTTCGGTGGTCATTTAGAGTGCCCGACAGCAGGGCCGCCTTTATCTTGAACACATGCGGATTCCACGCGCTTTGCTGATTCGAAAAAGTTTCCCCTCCTGTGGCAGTAAAGTCCTCTCCCAAATCTTTGTAGCCAACTGGCATGTTACTCAGCCACAGAACATACATGCATGCTGCCATCAAGGCGTCGTGCGCCGGGCTGTCTTCGGCAACTGTGTGAGCCAATCGTTGAAATCTTAGGGCAACTGACGAGGCGTCTCGGTCAACAATAGTCGTGGTGAAATTGGCATTGCTTTTTTGTTCCGGTTTCCACCCCTGGGCAAGAGGGACCGCACTCAGGATGGGTTGGTCTGCCTCTGCAGCCCAAACATGGGTTTCAGGCAGTAGCTGGAGTCCATCCAGACGAGAGCGCAACAAGAAAAATGTCTTTGGGTCATCTGTGACAACGACCGCGCCCGACCTGGAAAATCCGTTGTCTTTTGCATACCGCAAGAATTCAGGGATTTTCTTTACGGCGTTGTAATACCGACGCTCAGTTGTGGAAGTCGCATCCAACAGGAAAACGTCCGGGCTTGCCCCCTCATTTAGCTGCGACGAGGACAGGGCCATCTTCCAAACGTCCTTTCTTGCGTTTGGGTGTAAGACCATCAGCGCACCTGGTGCCTTCTTCGCCAAGCCCCATTCGCTATTTACCTTGCTACGCAGTGTTTTCTTGTGTGCACGGTTTGTTACCTTACGAAGTGACCGTTCCAAAGGGCTTTGCGCCACTGCGGTCCATTCACGTTGTTTGGCGTCATAGCTGAACGGTGGCACCAATTCGCCTAGAGAAGGATTCGGCAATTCAGGCTGCCAAATTCGAATGTCATTTAGTGCAGCCAGAACTGCTTCAAAAGATGCTGACTTGCGCTTACATTGAAACTTATGCTCCCCATCCTCAACCTTCCAGAGCGAGCGATACTTGTCACTCAATTGCACTCGGTTGACGACTACCGACTGCAGGACTGTGCACCACGTCGACAACCCCGGAAACAGCAGTGTCCTTAAGCCTTTTAGGTCACCATCAAAGTTTCGTTCCAGATTGGCGAGACCGTGTAATAGCGCGAGGGAGTCGAGTTTTACGGGCCATACCAGACAAAGGTGCACACCTCCCCGGGCTGATGCCGCAAGCAATGTGCTGACCAGTTCGTTCGCCCAGGGTTGGGTATGCAACTCGATAGTTTCGTCAGCTCGGGAATAGTATTTGAGTCCGCTATCTCCCGACTTAAGGACGGTTTGTGGGGGAGGCGGAGGTGCTTCAAGTGAACCGGCCTCGGCCGGACTTGTCAAGAGAGGGGGGTTTGCAGACGCAGGAGGTATCTTGGCACCAATTTTCAGCAGCTTGGCTATGTTCTGCTTGTTTTTGTCGGGTAGCTTTGGAGCTTGCTCCCACCGTGCCCTTTTAGCCCGATTGTCAAAGACCGGTTTCATCCCAATCCCCAATGTAGAAATAACACCTTTTCGCTCCCTTTTTCAGTTATGCACGGAGGCCAAAGGCATCGTGCACCGCCGCGTTCATGTCTGCATTTCGCGTCAACGCTTTCCGTAAACTCTCCGGAGGGGGAAGTGGTAGCTCATTGAGTTCTGCGACTGCCACGTTTGTTGCGCCGGATATCGCCTTAAATAAGCGATTCACCAGAATCGAGTTCAACAGAGCAGCAACCACTTCAGGCTGGAAAGCACATTCGTTTGATGCAATTAGCGAAATGACATGGTTCTCGGCAACAAAACCTCCTTGCGCTTTTTGCCACTCGGACGGTACTGCCGCTGCTATCAACCGGTGAGGTTGGTCGCTTGAAGTCAACCTTTGAAGCACAGCACAGGGTCGAGTTATCACGCTCTCATGGCCGAAGTGGGGGACCCGCACAAAGTAATCTGTACGTTTCTGTTTTGTTTTTCGACCGTGCATAAGGCCGTTTATGGTGATGTCTCCGGCCCAAAGGATTGGCACAATGCAAGATTGGTCTTTGACATTTGGCCGTGTTGAAAAACGAGGTCGCTTATCCCTGTATGGCACCAGGTGACCCACTTTTGGGGTGTAACCGTAGTCTGAGAGCCTAGTTTTCCAAGTTTCGGCGCTTCTAATCAATTGAGCGTCTGTGTCCGACCGGGGGATTGACCAAATCCCGCCGGATGGAGACAAATAGCACTTTCCTACCGTTACAAAGTCCCCGGCGGTGCTCAGCACACAAACATCAGGATTTGATTCCGTGGTAATGGCCGTGGAGCTCTTCTTTAGAACGGTAATGACTGTTTCCTGCTCAACGGCAATGAACATGGACTCGCGGTCGCTAAGCATATCCATGTGCAGTACTTCGGTGCGCTCTGTCACACATGTGCGTAGCTTGGAAAACGACACCCCAGACAAGAAACTGGTGGGCGTTAACAACCCGACAAGACCATCACTTCGCACAATGTCAATCGTTTTTCGGATGAATAGGCCGTAAATATTGGGCTGATTGCGAATGACATCTCGAAACCGTGACGCGTATTTCTTGGTCTCACTCGAATTCAGTTTTCGGTAGGGTGGGTTACATGCAATGACATCGGGCGCAAAATTGCTGTCAATTTCAGCGAGCAATCCATCTCTGTTATTTAGACGGAATTCTGGGGTATAACCGCTGGCAACAACGTAGGGGGCCAACGCCATCAGCAGAAACTGCGTTGATATTAACAGCAGGGTTTTGTCAAGGTCATTGCCACTTATCTGTGTTTCCACTTTTCTTAGAATGGCTTTGGGCTCGAGCCCTTGATTGGCTAAGGCCTGGGCCATGCGTTGGGCAATTGGCACTAGGAATGCTGCACCCCCGCAAGCCGGGTCATGCCAGTGGTGCTTGGTTATTGACCCACCACGTGCGATAAGGTTGGCGATTACGCGGTCCGCCAGTTTGGGGGGAGTGAAATAGAGCGCTCTAGTTGATCGCACATCTTCGCCAACCCAAGTGGCATACGCCGAAGCGAGCCAATAGGCAGCGTCATTGAAAGGCTGATCTGCCAACCAAGTCGCGAACTTGCCGACGCGCTCCCTTGAAATTAAGTCTCTTGTACCATTCGGGGCTCGTCCTGTGAGATGTGGATACGCTTTTTGTTGCCAAAGAAATAGCACAGCATGCACCAAGCGACGCGGTCCGTCTGGGGTGCTTTCTATTTCGGTGCCAAGAGCCCGCACCAAGGGGTAGAACTTGAGCTTGGACGCCGGGATAACCATGGGCAAGGATAGCACTTTGTCTTGTGTGGCCTTCAGGACGAAAGGATAGGAATTCCAACCGCACGAGCCCAAGTATCCCGCCAAAAATTGGTTCCATAGAACAATCGGCTAAGTAAACGACAGTTTATGTCGCTTTGCGGTTTTGGTGGTAGGCATCTGGCTGTTTGCGAGGCCTGCACTGGTTTCATGCGACGTGCATTGTCGCTTGCTGGTGATATGCTGCAAATTATGGCAACTGCTACGTCACCTTTCAATCACGTTTGTATCCTAACTGGGTGCAAGTCGTTGTGGCCGAAATCGGCGTTGGTTGAGCCTCCCGTCCACAGGACGGTTTATGGAAGTTCCCCGCGCATGCGGTTCTGCAAACTCCATTGATGATGGGACCGACCGTGTCAAATTTCGAAGATGTGGTCTATAGGCTCCCATCACGGGTCGCCTTTCTTGGCGAGGCACTTGAACCGGTTGCAAAAAGCCTGCATCAAGCAATTACACGTAAGGTCAAACCGTCAGGGCGCGAGTTTTTGATCGTTGACGATCTTGTACGACACATGGGCGTTATCCATCAAGCATTGATCCACTTGTCGAGCCGGCTTGACGATCTGATGGGCAACCTCATACAAGATGAGAGTGCCGGAATGGCAGAAGCCTATCGGGCAGCAGGCAGACTTGAGCTGGTTTTGTCAGAGTTCGTCGACGGTTATCACGAGGTCAAATCGTCACATGACGGGCCTGAGTCAAGCGAGGCGCGTAAGCTGC
>Ga0105050_10007217_pt1 | contig 13397 bp, 14 predicted proteins | sample FRY01_FD_78088 | JGI IMG/M metagenome (GOLD analysis project Ga0105050, IMG submission 78088) | Freshwater microbial communities from Lake Fryxell liftoff mats and glacier meltwater in Antarctica - FRY-01 | ecosystem: Environmental > Aquatic > Freshwater > Ice > Glacier meltwater ... | reverse complement strand
TGCGTGGCTGGAGTGTGCGTGGCTGGAGTGTGCGTGGCTGGAGTCTGCGCGGCTTGTGTCGGGCCAGCAGACTCCGCATGCTTGTCTGCTGACGGTGAACGGGCGCACAGGCATGCATTGGGATGTGATCATCAGAGGGGCGAAGGTTTTTGATGGGACAGGCAGTCCCGGTGAAATCGTGGATATCGCCGTACGCGACGGGCGGATTGCCGCCAAGGGCGTGCATCTGCCGGCCGAATCCGCAACATCGGTGCATGAGGCTGGCGGGCAATGGCTGATGCCCGGTCTGCTCGATATCCACACCCATGAAGACCTCGAAGCCGAGCTTGACCCCGGTTTGCCGGAGATGGTCCGGCACGGCACCACGACAGCAATCATCGGCAATTGTTCACTGGGGCTTGCGTTTGGTGCGCAGCGCAGTAACGGGCAGGATCCGATTGTCGATTGTTTTGCGCGTGTCGAGAACATACCGAAGGATGTGCTGGCCAGGGTTGCAGACAAGGCGATCTGGCGTACGCCACAGGAATATCTCGATCACCTGGATACGCTGCCGCTGGCAGTGAACCTCGCGCCTTTCCTGCCCCATTCCATGTTGCGCATCGAAGTGATGGGGCTTGAGGCCAGCATCAATCGTGATCCCACGCGGGCCGAACTGGATCAGATGACGGCCATCCTCGACAAGGCCATGGACGCCGGTTATCTGGGATTTTCCACCGACGGGTTGCCACTGCATTACCTCGCGAACCAGCCCAACATCCGCAAGCGCATACCGACGCAGTACGCGCCATTCGAGGAATACCGGGCGCTCACCGATGTGGTGCGGCGACACGACCGCGTGTGGCAGATGACCCCCGCACCGGACAAGGGCAAGCTGACACTCAAGCTCATGGGGCTGACCAGCGGGCGGCTCTATGGCAAACCGCTCAAGGTGACGGCGCTGGCGGCGCTCGAATCGGTGAACAATCGCATGCAGCTGTGGCAGGCGATGACGTTGACCAACGTGCTCAACTCCGCAGTGTTTGCAGGTCACCTGCGCATGCAGTCTCTGGCAGCGCCGTTTCGCATCTACTCGGAGGGTGTGGTGAGCCCGCTGGCGGAAGCCAGCCCACAGATGCGGCGGCTGATCGAAACCGAACTCGAAGATGTGCAGGCGCGGCAGCAGATTTTCGATGACAAAGCGTTTGTCGAGGAATTCTGTGCCATGTGGGATGTGGGCAAGAGTGGGTTCAATGTGGCGGCCATTCGTCGCAAGCTGAAGCTTGAACGCCAGTTCATGACCCGCGATCTCAATGACATGATGATCTTTCGTGCACCCGTGCCGTCCTGGCCAGGTCAGAGCATGGCGCAGATCAGGAGTCGGTATCTGCTGTGGCTCAGTGGTGGCCTCACCGCCTCCAACGACCAGATCGAGGTGCAAACATTCGAAGCCATTGGCCGCGCGGTGACGCATGAGGCTGCGTTTTTCCTGGCGCTGCTGCGCCACTTTGATCGTGACCTGCACTGGTACTACGTTGCCGCCAATACCAACCCCGCGACCATCAAGCGGTTGCTGCTGCATCCGAAACTGCTGCCGGGGTTCAATGACAGTGGCGCGCACGTGGTGAACATGGCGTATTTCGACTGCAATCTGCGCGCACTGAAGATTGCTGCCAACGATTCGGAAGCGCTGGTTTCGCACATGGTGAAACGCCTGACACGGGAGCCGGCAGAGTTTTTCGGGCTGGACGCTGGCCGCATCGATATCGGCAGCCGGGCGGATATCACGCTGCTCAATCCTGCGGCGCTCAAGAACCATGATGGCGAGGCCGGTGTTCAGTTTGTGCATCGCGACATCTTCGGCTGCCGGCAGCTGGTCAATCGCTCCGATGGGGTGGTCGCCGGTGTTTATGTGCGCGGCGAACGGGTATGGGACGGCGCCGGATTCACCGCTGTCCACGGGACCAAAAGACTGGGTGGCGCGTTACGCGCAGGGAGTGGGCAGGTTTCATGAAACGCATTGGTCTGATTTCGGATACGCACCTGCCGGAAGCGCGCAAATCGTTGTGGCCGCAGATCTTTGATGCCTTCAAGGGTGTCGACATGATCTTCCACGGCGGCGACATCCATGAACTGTGGGTACTCGACGAACTCGAGACCATCGCGCCGGTGTACGCCGCGCGGGGTAATGGCGAGGATGGCAGTGGTGGTCGCCCGGTTCAGCCGCAGGATCCGCGCGTGAAGTATGCGTGGCTCATGGAGATTGAAGGGTTGTGGGTGGGGCTCACGCACTATGTGCCTGTGCCGGAGCGCCCGCCAAACTTCACACTCGCCAAGTGGGTCGAGCGGTTTTTCCCCGAGCGGACACCCGATGTGATCGTGTCAGGCGACACCCATGTGGAACGCATCGCCACCATCAATGGCACACTCTGCGTGAACCCCGGCTCACCGACTTACCCGCACAACTACGATACCCAGTATGGGACTCTTGGTTTTCTTGAACTCGATAACGGCAAGGCTGAGGCGAGTGTGTGGCAATTGACCGAGGCCGGTATCGAGCCGTTTGCGTGGAATGAAATTCCGCCCTGGAAGCGCAAGCGCTGAAGCGAAGATAAACCCATCGTCTGCGATCGGAGAGGGAGTGGCGACCGGGCCGTTCGCAGGTGCTCCGCGTCTCTCGATCAGCCCGTTCCTGCACCTGGAATCCGAGCCGATATCTCCGCGGCAAACCGCCGGAAGTCTTCGAGTTGGTGATGACTGATAGCGTGGACGATAGCCCAGCTGATGACGTCATAGTTGTGAACTGCCACGTTTCGAAAACCGACAGCCTTGCGCATCGCCAGCGCGGTCGCTTGCGATATCGTCCCCAGCCGCTCAAGGGCGTTGAACACGTCACCCATTGATCGTGGCGGTACCGCATCGGTCGCGCTGAGAATGTGTGAACCGATATCAACACAGATCTGAACCGAACGGGTCAGGTTCAGCACGATGATGTCCTGAAGATCCGGGTCGGATTCCAGCTCGGCCAGCGATGCCGGGCGTCTGGTCTCGACACGGGCAATGCAGCGACGCAGAGACTCCAGCTTTTCGCTCAGAATCAACGAATCCATGCGGCCCTGCGTTCATCCAGAATCCGCTGCCGGAGCGGCAGAAAATCCGCAACGTTCATCAGGTGACGGGTCAGCAGTCGTGCAAAGGCCGTGTTGTCTCCAACCAGGCGCTCGCCTGCGAGTATTTCGCCCGTGATCGGTTCTGGTGCCTCGAAGAGATCGACGATGTCGACCGCGCAGCCCAACGCTGCGGCCACTGCTTCCGTCAGCGAAAGCTTCAGATCGGCAGACAGTGGCTGCCTGAGAAGAATGGCCAGATCGACATCACTGTCGGCTCGCGCGCTGCCGGAAGCCTGCGACCCGAACAGAAAAGCGAGTTCGACTTCCGGCACATCCGAAAGCAGCGTACGGAGCGTTTCGCCCATCTCACTCACATTCACCGAACCGGTTCAGGATTTTCCGGGCTCGAGTGTACACCCGCACCTGGCGCCCTTCGACAGGACCCCTGGCGCACTTCCATTCACCCACCGGTCGGGTCGACGCCGGTATCGCGACTTCTGTTCCAGCTGCCAATCTACAGCTCCAGCGCACTGGTAAACCTGTGGTGCATTCCCGTGTGTGGATCCGTGAACGCCAGCTCCCTGGCCAACAGCTTCAGTGGTTTGGTGTAATCATCGTCGGTATCGCGCAATAACGTCGGATACAGTCGATCATTGGCAATCGGTGCGCCCAGCGCTGCCATGTGAATTCGCAGTTGATGCGTTTTTCCCGTGCGTGGCTGCAGGTGATAATGCCAGTGACCTTCGATGGCGCTCTCTCGCCTGATTATATCGATGCGCGTCTGCGAGTTGGGAGGCCCATCCACTTCCTGCGAACGAAAAAAAGGCTCACCGCGGGTGATCCGCGATTCACGTGCACAGGGGAAAACCATGTCAGGTGCGGCCAGCGCCAGCGCTTCATAGTGTTTTTCGATTCGGCGCTCACGAAACAGCGCGTGGTAACGATCCCGACCGGACCTGGTGGTTGCGAACAGCACGAGGCCCGCCGTGTCGCGATCGATCCGATGCAGCGGCGAGAGGTCCGGATTGCCAAAGCGCTGAATCAATCGCCACAGCAACGTTTCCCGGACAAAACGTCCCGATGGCACTACCGGCAGGAAGTGTGGTTTGTCGGCGACCAGCAGGTGCTCATCCACGTACAGCACGGTTTCGACGACCGGAATCGGAAGCTCGTTTTCAACTTCGCGAAAGTAGTGGATGGTGAGCCCGACACGATATTCATGTGTCGGGTCGATGGGTTGCCAACGTTCATCCAGCACACGACCCCGTGCCATACGATCGAGCCACTGTTCGCGGGAGATGGCGGCGAAGTGACTGCACAGGCAGTCCAGCACCGTCTGCCATGGGCCGGGCGGCAGGCGTACCGTGCTGGACGAGTGCTCGATTTCAGGGTGCACGGCGACCGATCAGGGGGGGCTGGGCACAGAGAACAATGGAGGTGTCTGTATGCATGTCAGCACCTGTTCGCGGTCTGAGACCGCTTGCAGGTTCTCCCACAATTCGGGATGTCGCTCTCACCAGAGTCAGCCGATCTTCCCGGTGAGGAATGGCAAGAGCGTCCTGAGCAATTCCTGAGGTGCCTCCTCGGGAATGAAATGCCCACAGGGCAGCCCCTCTCCCCGGACGTTGGTCGCCCAGCGTTTCCAGGTTTCGAGGATGCGGCCTTCTGTCGCCCGCCTGCCAACACCTGCTCCCCAAAGCGCCAGCATGGGACACGTGATCTTCCTGTCAGCATCACGATCCGCTGCGTCGATTTCACAGTCGAGCGTGGCGCCGGCGCGGTAGTCATTGCAGCTTGCGCGCAGGCGGTCGGGCTGCGTGAAGCTCGCGACATAGTCGGCCATGGCGTCATCGCTGAACGCTTCCTTGTCGCCGGCCCATGACTTGATCGACCAGCGCAGGAACCACTCCGCGTTCGGCTGAATCAGTTGTTCCGGCAGTGGGTAGGCCTGCGCGAGGAAAAACCAGTGGTAGGCGGCGATCCCGCCGAGTCGCCCCAGGTTCTCGAAGGTATCGAGTGTGGGTTGAACGTCCAGAGTAACCAGACGCTCTACGCGCTCGGGATGGTCAAGGGCCATGCGGTAGCTGACCCGGGCGCCTCGATCGTGCCCGATGACGGTAAAGGTCTGGTGCCCCAATGCGGCCATGGCGTCGACCAGTGTCTGGGCCATCGAGCGTTTGGTGAATGCGGATACCTCAGTCAAAGGAGGGATGGAAGAGTGCCCGTAACCCGGCAGATCGGCTGCAATCACCCGAAATCCTGCATCAACGAGCGCCGGGGCTACCCGATGCCAGATGGCGTGTGTCTGAGGATAGCCATGCAGCAGCAGGAGTGGCGGACCTTCACCGCGGATTCTCGCGAAGATGGCGCCGGATGGTGTGGTGATGTGGTGTTCAGAAAAACCGTTAAACATGGTGTCTCGATTGCAGGAATTGCAGGAGCGATCTCCTGATCGCGATACTCATGGTAACGCTGTTCGCGGTCGGAGACCGCTTCCATACCCGTTTGGTTCGCGGTTGGAGACCGCTCCTACAATAAGGTTTTCAGACTCGGGAGCGCTTGATCCTTGGGCGAGAGCTGGGGGTTTGGAATTGGCCAGACGATGCCAACGTCGGGATCGTCGTAGTGGATGCCTCTGGCGAGTTCGGGTTTGTAGAACTCCGACATCAGGTAAAACACCTCGCAATTGTCCACCAGGGTCTGGTAACCATGGGCAAAACCGCTGGGCACGTACAGCATGGTGTGATTGGCCTGGGTCAACTCAAATCCCTGCCACTGGCCGAAGGTGGGCGAAGCCGGTCGAACATCGACGAGCACATCAAAGATGGCGCCTGCGGCACATCGAATCAGCTTGGTCTCGGGCAACGGGTCAGCCTGGAAGTGCATGCCACGCAGCATGCCTGCAGCCTTTGTTTGTGACAGGTTGTTTTGCGGCCAGCGGATGTTGAGCCCGTGTTCGGCAAACTCGTTGTCGCAATAGGTGCGGGCCAGGAAACCGCGTTCGTCCTGCCGAAGTTCCAGTTCGATCTGGAACAGTCCGGCAAGCTTCGTGGCCAGGAATTTCATCAGGCGTTGACCCACTGCGCGCCGTTGGCGCGCGCGCTGGCCAGGTACTGGTCCAGTTGCTGGCTGGTGAACCGCAACATGTCCGTGGACTGCGCGACATGCCGTTCCCGGTACCAGGCCACGGTGTGTTCGATGGTTTGTGAAAAGGTCCATGTGGGGGTCCAGTTCAACATCGCGCCTGCCTTCTCGATCGACAGCGTCAGCAGTTTGGCTTCGTGTACGCTGCCGGGTTGTGACCCGTCTACCCACTCGCCCGGCCAGTATTTGAGGACTTCCTCGATCAGCCGGCCAACCGTTTGTCGGGCCGCAGGCTCCGGACCGAAGTTGAAGGGTGTTGCCAACGGTGAGCCTTTGGCTTCGTCGGCCAGTCTCGCGCCCAGCCAGAGATATCCGCTCAGACACTCCAGGACATGTTGCCAGGGACGAACGGCTCTCGGGTTGCGCACCAGTACGGGCTGGTGAGCGATGAGCGCACGCACGATATCGGGAATGATGCGATCGGCCGCGTAGTCGCCGCCGCCGATGACGTTGCCAGCGCGTACAGTGACCAGATGACCCATCTGTGGGTCCGGCAGAAAAAACGAGCGATTCCACGAAGAGACGGTGAGCTCCATGGCGCCTTTGCTCATCGAATAGACGTCATGCCCGCCCATCGGGTCGATTTCCCGATAGGCGAAGTCCCATTCCCGGTTCTCGTAGCACTTGTCACTGGTAATGCACACGGTGGTGCAGTCGAGTTTCGCCTGACGAATTCCTTCGAGCACGTTGGCCGTACCCATGACGTTGGTGTCGAGCGTTTCCAGAGGGTCCGTGTAGGACTGGCGGACCAGGGGTTGTGCAGCCAGGTGGAAGACGATTTCCGGGCGCAGTACGCTGACGGCTGCGGCAACTTTGTCGCGCTGGCGCACGTCACAGACCGTTTCATGGGCCAGTGCCTCGGCGCTCGTGATCTCGTGCAGATTGGGATGCGTGGGCGGCGGCAGCGCAAGCCCTGAGACCTCCGCGCCCAGCCGCTTCAGCCAGAGGGCCAGCCAGGATCCCTTGAAACCGGAATGCCCGGTCACCAGGACGCGGCGATTTTTGTAGTAGGAACTGAACACCGTTTTTCTCCGACAGTCCGTGCCGATGCGATTCGAAACGCGCGCTTGCGCACCGATCATGGTTTGAGACCGGCGGCAGTTTAAACGACTGAGCGGGTAGCGCCGTTGCGTAATCGACCTATCCGCCTGAGAGCGCCTGCAGAATGACAACTTCCTCACACTCGTGCAGTGATGTGTCGAGCTGTCTGGTACGTTCACCCCGAACATAGATCGTCATGTGCGGGCGAACCTGGTCCTGTTCATTGATCATCCGGAAGCGGATGCCGGGGTACTGCTGATCCAGATCGTCGAGGAGATCAGCGAGCCGATCGCCATGTGCCGCTACCAACCGCTTGCCGCCGGTATACGACTGCAGCGGCGTCGGGATCAGCACCCGCATCAGGCCGTTTTCACCGCGTAGATTTCTGGCAGATGCGCGGCGATCCGACGCCATGATTCACCCGTATCGGTGGAAGCCCATACCTCACCGCTGGTGGTGCCCAGGTAGATGCCAACCGGTTCGTGCTGGTCTATCGCCATGCCCTGTCGTTTGACGGTAAGGCAGCCGCGCTCCGGCATACCCCGGTCCCGGCGTTGCCAGCTCTGGCCTGCATCGTGGGTTGCGTAAACTGCGGGCCGGCCATCAGGACTGGTTCCTGGTCAGACATCGGTGCCATCCATCGGAAACACCCAAACGGTGTTGGTATCGCGTGGGTGCAGTCCGACCACAAAGCCGATATCACCAACGTCTGTCGGCATGTTGCGACCGATGCGGGTCCAGCGGCTTGCCGGCCGTTCCAGTCGGTAGATGCCGCAGTGATTCTGCTGGTACAGAATATCGGGGTTCAGCGGATGCAGCTGGACACAATGTGGGTCGTGTGAAGAGCCGATCGGTTGCCAGGCCAGCGACGTGGGGTTGTCGCCAGACGGTGGTGCGTCCGGATCGGCAAATACGGTTGCCATGCCTTCGTTCAATGGCGCCCAGTTTTCGCCACGATCCCTGGTCTCCCAGACACCACCGCCCGAGAGACCCGGATACAGGTGATCGGCGCTGCGCGGGTCGATGAGAATGGAATGCAGCACCGGACCATCGGGTGTGCCACCCTGTGGATCTTCGGTGCGCAGTGCATAGTCCGGGTGATCATTGAAGCCACGCACGCCCGTCCAGGTACGACCTTCGTCTTCGCTGCGCCACAGAGCCTGGGGTGAGCTGCCAGCCCACCAGCCCACCAGACTCCCAGCTCGCTGGCATGTCCCGGTGTCAGCCAGAAGGTGTGGTCGAGCACACGACCGACGCTTCCGTCATTTGCCGCCGCCTTTTCGAATGCCGGAGGTTGCTGCGCTTCCTGCCACGTTTTGCCGTCGTCCAGCGAGCGGAACACGGTTGGCCCAAGGTGGCCGGTTTTTGCCGCAGCCAGTATCGTTGAGGGGCGACGCGGATCGGCGACTGCGTGTTGAACGATGTGACCAAGAAAGAGAGGTTCATCAAGCAACCCATCGGCACGGCCGTCACCGCTGTTGAGTAGGAACAGTCCCTTGCGGGTTGCGATCAACAGTCGATTCTGTGGCATGAATCACCGCTCGACCTGCCCAAGATTGGCGTGCAGCACGGCGCCATTGAGCACCGGGTTTTGGGCTGCGAAGAGCAGCGTTGTGGCAATTTCGTCGGGGCTGATCAGCCGCTCAAAGGCAGACATGCGCCTGACGGTATCCATGGCCTCGGCCGGGACATGTTGCCGCAGCATTTGTGTGTCGGTGAAGCCTGGGCAGATGGCCGCCGCGTGAATGCCTCGTCCAGCCAGGTCCTGGGTCAACGAGCGCATCATGCCGATCTGGGCATGTTTGCTGGTGACGTAAGTGAAGCTGCCCGGCACTGCCTTTTCGGCCAGAGTCGAGCCGACAAAGAGGATGCAGGAGCCGGGACGCAGGAACGGAATGACAAAGTAGTTCAGGCTGTTCGGTGCCACGACGTTCACTTCCAGGATCGCCCGCAAGTTGCTGCTGGGTGTCTCCAGAGAGGAGTCGTTGGTGAGCTTCGAGGCGTTGTGAATCAGTACCGTTTGAGTGGCGCGCTCGAGCATGGGTCGCAGCGTCGGCGCGATACCGTCCATGAAATCCGGTTCTGCCAGATCGCAGCTCACGTGTGTCACGTTGTCGAGCGGGCAGCGACGGCGTGACAGGTTGATGACCTGGAAACCCTGCTCCTGGAACAGGCGCGCCGTGTGCAGGCCAATGCCGGCGGATGCCCCGGTGATGAGCAGTGTTTTCATGCGCTTCTCCAACGGGCACCGGCCCACTGACCGGGGCCGGATGAAACCTTGATTTCCATGCCGGCAAGCGGCAAGGCTGCGATGGTGGGGGTGGCCAGCAGTGTGGCCAGAAAGTGGCCAGCAAGTTCTTCGACGGTGATGTTGCGCAACGGCATGATGAGGACATCACGTGGCAGGAACGGAATGCGTTCGCCGTTGAACCTGGCAATCACATAACCATCCTCGTGCAACAGCGTCAGATGTGGCGAGCGATCCGGCAAGAGCATTTTTTCGTCCAGGGCATCACACAGCTTTTTCAGTTCCCGTTTGACGAGGTTGTAGTCAAACGCCAGGCCGTCATCGCCGATCGCACAATCCATCGTTGCAGTCACGTAAAAATTGTGGCCGTGCAGGTTTTCCCGCTCGGTGGCGCTGAAGATTGTGAAGTGGGCGGCGCCAAAGTGAAGGTACTCCTTGGCGATTTCAATGCTGGTCTGTATGGGTGCTGTCATGCCCGGATGCTATCAGTTTGCCGATCAAGTATCCGCCTGCGAACAAGGCTTGACCGTGGCCTATTCGTATTGGATTCGATCGAGGATCAGCCCGTAGAAAAACTCGGTGTCGCGGCGATCGAAATACCAGCCGAGGTGGGTTTGACATTGCTCGCAGGACGCAATCCGCCAGCGAAACCCGGGGAACCAGCTGTCAGCCGCCATGCGCTGACCAGAAATCGCGCAGCCGAGCGCCTGGCTGAAACAGCCCACATGAAAGTTGATGCCGTGCGGATTGGTGCAGTGATGGTCGAACGAGCCATTCACTTCCGTCCGGTCGGAAATGCGACCGATCACCGTGGAGCATCGCGCGCAGTAGATGAAGTCCTTGCCGGGACGGGTGTCATCGGCATCCCTGGTCTTCAGATCAGGATCGAGGATTTTGTTCGGCATGCAGAACCGTTCGCCGCCTGTGGAGACATGCGTATCGTATGGATATTCAGCCATGGCAGCCAGGATGTCCATGCGCCTACAATTGCGCCATGAACGCCGTTACCCGCCAGGACATCAATGGGCTGCAGAATGCAGGTCGCGCCGTACGCCGGGCTTTCCTTGCCATGAAACGTGCAGCGCGCGAGGGCATGACCACTGCGGAACTGGATGCGATTGGCCAGGCATCGCTCGAACAAAGCGGTGCACGCTCGGCACCACAGTTGTTTTACAGGTTTCCCGGCGCCACTTGCATCAGCATCAATGAAGAAGCCGCCCATGGCATACCGGGCACGCGAAAATTTGCAGCCGGCGACATGGTCAACGTCGACGTGTCAGCCGAACTGAATGGTTACGTTGCCGATATGGGCGAGTCGTTTGTTCTCGACGGTGGGTCCGCGGAACAGTACCGCATCTGCAAACAGGTGCAGGCAGCGGTACTCGCGGCCATTCGTCATGTCCGGGCGGGACGGTCGCTCAATGTCATCGGTTCGACGGTGCAGAAGATGGCCACCAGTGCGGGATATCGCATCGTCGAAAATCTTGGCAGCCATGGTGTCGGGCGGACGTTGCATGAAGATCCTTCCTATGTCCCGTTCGACAACCCCAATGAACGACGCAAGCTGACCAAGGGCATGGTGCTCACCATAGAGCCATTTTTCAGCGATCGCGCCAGCTGGGTGGAAGAGCAGCCGGATGGCTGGACGCTGTCGGTGCCAGCGGGAGTGCTGGTGGCACAATTTGAACACACCCTCATCGTGACGGATGGTCAACCCATCGTCGTTACCGCCTGACTTCCTGCAGGAGGGGTCTCCAGACTGTACAGACCCCGAATCCAGTTCGCGATCAGACGATCAGTGCCTTCAGATCCTGCGCCGGGTCGGCAAGTTTCGCGGCATCCACCGGTTTGCCGATCATCTGTTTGCAGAGCATGAACTCCTTGGGACTGTTGACGGCGTCCGCAGCCACGACGATGCCGTCCTTGAGATAGAACACGGCAAACTGGTTGGCGGCCTTGTCACCCCGCAGGACCTGCTGGTTGCCGTCCGCCGAGAAGCCCACCATCTGCAGCTTCAATTCGTATTGATCGGACCAGAACCAGGGTATGGCGGAATATATCTTGGCGTCACCCAGGATGTTGGCACTCGCGACGCGCGCCTGTTCCATCGCGTTGGGTACCGATTCGAGGCGTAGACGACGCCCGAGCAGTGGATTCGGGTGAACTGCGCAATCGCCGATGGCGTAGATGGCCGGGTCGTTGGTCCGGCAGTGTTCATCCACGAGGATGCCATTTTCACACGTGATGCCGGCCTCTCTGGCGATTTCGATGTTCGGGATGATGCCAATCCCGACAATGACGAAATCAGCGGGGAAGGACTTGTCACCAGCCAGAACTGTGTTGACCCGGCCACCACTGCCAGTGAATCCCACGACACCGGTACTGACGTGGATATGGACTCCACGGGATGTATGCAACTGGTGGTAGTACGCAGACATTTCCGGTGTGGTCACCCGCTGCAGGATGCGGCTTTCCATTTCGATGACATGCACTTCAAGGCCTGCCACGACGGCGACCGAGGCCACTTCCAGGCCGATGTAACCACCGCCGATGATGACCAGCTTTTTGCCGGGCGCCATTTCGCTGCGAATGGCATTCACATCGCCGACGCTGCGCAGATAATAGATGCCCGCCAGGTCGCTGCCTTCGATGCTCAGCTTTCGCGCGCGGCTGCCGGTGGCGATGACCAGATGATCGTAGCCGATGGTGTCGCCCGCACTGGTGTGTACGGACTTTGCAGTTCGATCGATGTGGTCGACGGTGACCCCGGTGCGCACTTCGATCTTTTTGTCATCGTAGAACTTCTGCGGCCGCAGGTAGACCCGCTCGATGCCCTGTTCGCCGGACAGGTACTGCTTCGAAAGCGGCGGCCGCTGATAGGGAATGACCGGCTCATCGCCCAGCATGATGATCGGCCCTTCATGGCCGTCCTGACGCAGGCTGGCGGCGACCTGTCCTGCTGCGTGTCCGGCTCCGACGATGACCACGGTGGACATGAAATAACGCTCCTGGCTGAAAAACGGCTATTTTATGGGAAGGTCATCGGACAGGTCACTCATGAAAGACTTCCATACCCTCACCGAAATGGTGAAACACGCCCGCTTCAAGCTGAACCGCAATCACTGGGACTATCTGGTCGGTGCTGCGGAAACCGAAAGCGCGCTGTGTCGCAACCGTTACGGACTGGATAGCTGGGTATTCAAGCCACGCATACTCAATGACGTCAGCGCAGTGGACTTCAGGACCACGATGCTCGGCGTGGATCTTCGCATACCGGTGGTGATGCCGCCTATTGGATCCGTGCAGGTCTTTGACGCGAGCGGCGCCAGTGGTGTCGCGCAGGCCTGCAAGGATTTTGGGGTTCTGCAGATCGTCAGTTCTGCCTGTCTGCCGGATTTTGAAACCGTGGCGCGCGACGTACCGGGTCCGAAGATCTATCAACTCTACCTGCTGGGTGACGAGGCCTGGCTCGATGACATGATCGAGCGGACCATCGCCGCCGGGTATACCGCGTTCTGTCTGACTGCGGATACGCAGGTGTACTCGCGCCGCGAACGCGACATTTTCAAACGATTCGGGCCTCCTTCCGGTCGTCAGGGTGGGCGCGGGGAGTTTGGTACCCAGGCGAAGATGACGTGGCAGACTGTCGCGCACATCAAGGAGAAATTCGATATTCCGCTGATCATCAAGGGGGTCAATGTTGCGGAAGATGCCAAACGATGTGTCGAAGCCGGCGTGGATATCGTGTATGTCTCGAACCATGGTGGTCGGCAACTCGATCACACCCGTGCGTGTATCGATGCACTACCTGAAGTGGTTGAGGCGGTGGATGGCGCGGTACCGGTCTGGGTTGATGGGGGGTTCCTGCGCGGTGCCGA
>Ga0105050_10007215_pt1 | contig 13397 bp, 10 predicted proteins | sample FRY01_FD_78088 | JGI IMG/M metagenome (GOLD analysis project Ga0105050, IMG submission 78088) | Freshwater microbial communities from Lake Fryxell liftoff mats and glacier meltwater in Antarctica - FRY-01 | ecosystem: Environmental > Aquatic > Freshwater > Ice > Glacier meltwater ... | reverse complement strand
TGGTGTCAGTCCACATCGTTCGTCCTTCGAGTTCTTCGCAAAACCCGCAGAATCAGACATGTGTCAGCGCGTCAAGCGCAACCGGCTGATATCACCCAACTTAGTTTTGGGTCAGACACTTAGCGAACAAAGTCGCCATTAGCCGCCGGTTCATAAAACACAAACAAGGAGTAATGACATGAGACTGACAACGAAATTAGCGGCCGGGACCGCCTTTGTCGCAATTTGTGCGGCGCAGCCGCTTTTGGCGCAGGTGACTTCCACGCCCATGGCTGATGCCGCGGCTGCAGAGGATGAACAGATCATCGTGACTGGATCGCGCGGGCTGCCGCGCACCATCACTTCCAGCCCTACCCCGATCGATGTGATTGGCGGCGAACAGCTGATGCAGCGCTCCGGCGGCCAGCAGCTGCGCGACGTGTTGAGCCAGCTGGTGCCGTCCTTTCAGTCAACCACTGTGGGCAGCTCGTCCTTCAACAGCTTGACGCGGCCTGCGGGCCTGCGCGGGCTTTCCGGCGTGCATGTGCTGGTGCTGGTCAACGGCAAGCGCCGTCACAACAGCTCGATCATCGATTTCAACACCGGTGCCACGTCGGCCGGTGGTAACCCGGTTGACCTTGACCTGATCCCGGCCAGCGCAATCGAGCGGATCGAAGTGCTGCGGGATGGTGCCTCGGCGCAATATGGTACGGACGCCATTGCCGGCGTGATCAACGTCATCCTGAAGGCCAACACCAGCGGCTTCGCCAGCATCGAGGCCGGCCAGCGCTATGGCCTGGATGGCAGCGGCAGCGACGGCGAAACGATACAGGCTGCTATTTCCAAGGGCTTTGCCGTCGGTAATGGCGGCACGCTCAACCTCTCACTGGAGGCCAAGAGCAGCCAGCCGACAATTCGCGGCGGTGTCGTTACAGGCGCGTTGTACTTCCCGCTACCGGGCGGTGTACCGGACCCGCGCGAACTGACGGCCAACCGCCGCACCTATCTGGGCGGTCTGCCGGAAGTCCGCGAGATCAAGGTGGCGCAGAACTCGGTGATGCCGATCGGTGGTGCCGAGCTTTATTCGGACACAACTTTTGGTTACCGCGAAGCTCGGGTGGGACAGGCTGGACGCCGGCCGAACAGCAACCAGAATGTGATCGAGATTTTCCCCGACGGTTTCACCCCCTTTTACACGCTCGCTGAGACCGATTTTCAGTTTACGGGCGGCGTGCGCACAAAGCTGTCCGAATGGAACGTTGATCTGAGCAGCACCTTTGGTCGCAACTTCGCCCGCAACGGTGCCGACAATTCGGTCAATGCCTCGCTCGGGCCGCTCAGCCCGACGAGCTTCGACACCTTCAGCTCTGAGTTCCAGCAGTGGACCAACAATCTTGACCTGACCCGCGGGTTCGAGCTTGGCGGCGAAACCCGGCTGCAGGTCTCGCTCGGCGGAGAATATCGCTGGGAGGGCTATGAGACCCGGGCGCTGGACGCCGCGTCTTATATAAACGGCGGCTATTTCTACCCTACCGGACCACTGGCCGGGCGGCCGGCTCAGGTGGGCGCACAAGGTGCGCTGGTGGTGACACCGCGTGACGAAGCCAGCATCACGCGCAATGTCGTGGCGGCCTATGTCGATTTCGCGCTCGACCTGACGCCGAAGTTCCTGATTACCGCCGCAGGTCGTTTTGAGTCCTTCGACGATAGTTCGGGCAGCGTGTGGAGCGGCAAGGTAAGCGGCCGTTATGAGTTCACTGACTGGTTTGCGGTGCGCGGTGCGTTCAGCAACGGCTTCCGTGCTCCGGCGCTGGCTCAGCAGGCCTTTGCCCAGACCTCGGTAGCCATCAACAATGTGAATGGCCAATTCATCCAGGCGGAAACCGCGGTGGTGCGGGTTGGTTCGCCGATTGCCACTGCGCTCGGGGCCAAGGCGCTGACGCCGGAGCGCTCGCGCAACCTTAGCGCTGGGTTCACGCTTACGCCGGCTTCGGCTTTGTCGATCGCGGTTGACGCCTATCAGATTGATCTGGATGACCGCATCACCCAGACCGGTCTTCTGAGCGGAACGGGTGTGCGCAACATTCTGGTTGCCAACGGGTTTTCGGGCGATCAGGTGGTACGATTCTTCACCAATGCGGTGGATACCCGGACCCGTGGTTTTGATCTAGTGGCCGCCTATAGCTTCGATACGTCGAGCATCGGCAGCTTCCGCAGCACCTTGGGTTTCAACTACAACGTGACCACGATCCGTGGCGTTGCCGCCAATCCGGCGGAACTGGCGGGCTTGAACCTGACTCTGTTCGACCGTCGGACACGTGGCTTTTTCACGGCTGCACCGCAGACAAAGCTGATCATAGGGGTAAACTGGACGCTGGACCGTCTGAACGTCAATCTGCTCCAAACACGGTATGACAAATTCACGGCCTTGCAAAACAATGCGGCGACGGATCAGACGTTCGGTGCCAGATGGATTACCGATCTTGAAGTGTCCTATGGCATTACCAAAGATCTGCGGCTCGCAGTGGGCGCGTACAATCTGTTCGATACCTATCCGGACCTGTTGAACAATCCCAATACCACCTTTGGCTTGCCTCCCTTTGGGGCCGGGCCGTTTGGCAACTATGGCGGTTATTATTACGGCCGCATCACCGCCAACTTCTGATCGGAGCGGTAGACTTCCGATGCAAAGACCGGGGCCTTCGCAGCAATGTGAGGGCCTCGGCTCGTTTGGGGCTGGACTGTGAGGGTTCTCGTCTGGGGCGCGGGTGCGGTGGGCGGGTCCGTAGGCGCGGCGCTCGTACAGGCCGGACTGGACGTTACCTTTGTGGACACCGTGGCGGCGCATGTGGCGGCAATGCGTGACAAGGGGCTGGTGATCGAGGTTCAAGGCGTGGCGACCGTGGTACCGGTACAGGCCTTTGTTCCGGCCGAATTGGCCGGGCAATGGGACCATGTGCTGCTGTGTGTGAAATCCCAACATACGGCGGACGCTGCCGCGATGCTGCGGTCGCATCTGGCCGAGGACGGCGTGGTGCTGTCCCTGCAAAACGGCCTGTGCGCGGGCATTGTCGGCGACATGCTGGGGGTGGCACGAACGCTGACCGGTTTCGTGAACTTCGGCGCCGATGTTGTTGCGCCGGGACGGCTTGTCTTTGGCAACCGGGGCACGGTGGCGATCGGTGAACTGGATGGCCGGATGACGGCGCGGCTGGAGCACATGGGCGCGCTGATGCGTCATTTCGAGCCCGATGCAATTCTGACGCCAGACATTCAGGCCTATGTCTGGGGCAAGCTGGCCTATGCGTCGCTGCTCTTCGCCCAAGCCTTGGGCGACGCCGGGATTGCTGACTGTCTGGCACGGCCAGAACTTGCGGGGCTGTGGGCGCGGCTGACGGGCGAGGTGCTGGCAGTGGCGCGGGCCGTACAGGTGCAGCCACGCGGCTTCAACGGCTTTGATCCCGAAGCCTTTGGCGAGAACGGAACGCCTGCGGCCCGGAAAGCGAGCCTCATGGCAATGGTCGCGTTCAACCGGGCCAGCGCCAAGTCACATTCCGGAGTGTGGCGTGATCTGGCGGTGCATCGCCGGGCAACCGAGGTTGATGCCATGTTGGGGCTGGTGGTAGCGCGCGGCGCGGCGCATGGTCTGCGCAGTTCGGTGCTGGCGCGGCTGGTGGCGATGATCCATGAGGTGGAGACGGGGATGCGGCGGCAGGCCGATACCAATCTCGATGAACTGGCAGCGTGCGATGATTGAATTTCAGGGCCAGGTCATCGCCGTCTCCGGCGTCAGCTCTGGCTTTGGGCAGGCGATGGCCGGGCTGTTCCGCCAGCTCGGTGCGCGGGTGTTCGGTTGTGACTTGGACACATCGGCCTTCGGCGGGCTGGAGGGGCGGGGTGTCGAATGCCGGACGCTTGATCTGACCGACCGGGCAAAAGCGGCGGACTGGGTGGCCGAGGTGGCGGCCATGGGCGGGCGGCTGGACGTGCTGGTCAACAATGCCGGCGGCGTCGCCGGGCAGGGGTCTGTGCCGTTCGAACAGGTGTCAGATGCGGACTGGGACCAAGTGGTGGAGATCAACCTTGGTGCAGCCATGGCCTTGTCGCGCGCGGCGGTGCCGCCGATGCGGGCGAGGGGCCGCGGCGTGATCGTCAATATCTGTTCGGGCGCGGCGCTGCGGGCGTCCAAGACCGGCGTGCAGGCCTATTGCGCGGCCAAGCACGGCCTGCTGGGGCTAACCCGGCAGTTGGCGCATGAGCTGGGGCCGCAGGGTATCAGGGTCAATGCGGTGGCGCCCGGGCTGGTGGTGACCGGCGAGGCTACGCAGCGGCAATGGGCAGGCTATGGACCGGACGGGCAACGTGCGGTGCTGCAGGGGATTGCGCTGCGCAGGCTCGGAACGCCGCAGGATATTGCTCATGCGGTGGCGTTTCTGGCGTCGGATTGGGCCAGTTTTGTCAATGGCGAGATCTTGAGCGTGGACGGCGGACAATGAGCGGGGACGAGCTTGCGCCCTGGCAATGGCCCGAGCCCGTGTGGCGTGCCAAGGTGGCGCAGGTGCGGGCAGGGCAACGGCTGGCCCCGGCGCACTGGCCCGGCGGCGCCCGCTGTGCGGTGGCGATCTCGTTCGACAGCGATCATGAAACCAACGAGCTGCGCGACGGTGGCAACTCGGTGGCGCGGCTGAGCTGGGGCCAATATGGGTCGCGGGTCGGGATGCCGCGCATCCTTGCCATATTGGCGCAGCATAGCGTGCCGGCGAGCTTCTTTGTGCCGGCGGTCGCGGCGCTCCTGCATCAAGATGAGCAGCGGCGGATTGTGGCCGAGGGCCATGAGATCGGCCTGCATGGCTGGATTCATGAGCGCAACTCGCTCTTGCCCGAGGCTGATGAGCGGGATCTGATGCTGCGCGCGTCCGAGGTGCTGGAGCGCGTGACCGGGGTGCGGCCGGTCGGGGTGCGCACGCCGTCATGGGACCATGGGCCGAACACGCTGACGATCATCTGCGAGATGGGGCTGCTGTATGACAGCTCGCTGATGGCGGACGAGGACTGTTATGAACTGCTGATGGGCGGGGTGCCCAGCGGCGTGATCGAACTGCCGGTGGACTGGGTGCGCGATGATGCACCTTATTTTTTGATGGACCGCTTCGGCAGCAGCCGGCCCTATACGGCGCCTGAAGCGGTGTTCGATATCTTCCGGCGCGAGTTTGATCTGGCGCATGCAGACGGCGGGCTGTTCCAGCTGACGCTCCACCCGCACATTATCGGCGTGCGGTCGCGCATCTGGATATTGGAGGCGCTGATCCGCCATGCGGCGGCGCATGATGTGTGGTTTGCGACACACCGGCAGATTGTCGAGCATGTGGTGGCGACGTGTCCGGTTGCGGGCGAAGGGGAAACGGGATGATGGGCATGAAGCAGCTTGGACTGGGGGTCGCGGCGGCGCTGCTCGCAGGGGTGGCCGCAGCGCAACCCGCAAAACTGCAGGACCGCCGGTTGTTGCTCACCCCGGGCACCGAAACCATGGCCGATCCGCAGCGGATCCCGATGCGCCCGGTAGCGGCGAAAGGGCCTGAGCTGGTGATCCGCGGCGGGCGGGTGTTCGACGCGAAAACCGCCACGATCAAGCCAGCGACGGTCGTGGTGCAAGGCCAGAAGATCAAGGCAGTGTTGCCGCCGGACAGCATGGCCTGGGGGGCGGATGCGGTGGTGATCGAAGCGGCGGGCAAGACGGTGATGCCGGGGCTGATCGATATGCATGTCCATATCACCTATCATTTTCAGGCCACCCCCATCGATCAGCAGGCGAGCGAAGGCGACGGCGTGCTGCGCGGGCAGCAGAATTTGCGCTATTTCCTTGAATCCGGCTTTACGTCCGTCCGGGATCTGAACGGCGTGCTGAAGGCGCCCTATCTGCTGGCCCAGTGGAGCGCAGACAATCGGATCCCAGCCCCGCGCATGTTCACCGCCGGGCATATCATAACCGGCACTGGCGGCCACGCCACCGAGCGGCCGATCACCCCCAGCCATGGACCGGACTTTGCCCAGGAGGTAGACGGGCCGGACGCGTGGCGGGCGGCGGTGCGGCGCACCTTCAAGGAAGGTGCCAGCGTCATCAAGATCGCCAGTCATTTCTCGCAAGCTGAAGTGGAAGCGGCGATTGATGAAGCTCATCTGCTCGGGCTGAAGGTAACGTGCGACTGCGAGAGCCTCTACACCGAGATGGCGGTGAAGGCCGGGATCGACATGATCGAGCATCCGCTGCCGCGCACCGATGCGACGATTGCCGCCATGGCCCGGCAGGGCGTGGCCTCGGTGCCGACGCTGCAGGTCTACCAGAATGTCCTTGATCGAAGCGGCGGCTTCTATGGCTCCAGCTCGCGGCGGTTCACCATGACCAGCCAGGGCAATTTCGACATGTTCAAGAAGATGAAGGCCGCCGGCATCGTGATGGGCATCGGCACCGACACCATCGGCGACGCGCACCGGCTGATCCCGAACCTGTATATCGCCGAGATGAAATGGTTCGTGAAGGGCGGCTACACGCTGCCACAGGTACTTCAGGTGGCGACCTTGGGCAACGCCCGGTTGCTGGACATGGAAGACAAGCTCGGCAGCCTCGAGCCTGGCAAGCTGGCGGACATCATCATCGTCGACGGCAAGCCGGACGAGGACTTGGACGCGCTGCGCCGGGTGGAGACGGTGATCAAGGACGGCCTGCTGATGGTGGACAAGGGCCGGATCGTCACCGCCCCGCATGTGCCGACGGCGCTGCCTTATCCGGCCCCGCCTGCGGACACCAAATGAGCAGCAACGCGCTGGAGCCGATGCCCGCCGCGCGCCCGGTGCCTGCCGCGCGCCCGGTGCCGACGCGGCAGGAAATGCGGCGTGCGCTCGGCTCGGCGATGATCGGCAACTGGTTCGAGCTGTTCGATTTCATCATCTACGGCTATTTCGCCGCGCAGATCGGCAAGGCGATGTTCCCCGCCGCCGACCCGCTGACGATCATCCTCTCCAGCTTCGCCACCTACGGCGTGGGCTTCGTGATGCGGCCGGTGGGCGGCATGGTGATGGGCTATTTCGGTGATCTCTATGGCCGCAAGGTGGCGCTGGTGACGACCATGCTGCTGATGGCCGGCGCCACCGGACTGACCGGCCTCATTCCGCCCTATACCAGCATCGGCCTCGCGGCCCCGGTGATGCTGGTGATCTGCCGGCTGGTACAGGGCTTTGCGGCCGGCGGCGAGTGGGGCGGAGCCACCACCTTTCTGGTGGAATATGCCCCGGCGCACCGGCGCGGGCTGTTCGGCGCCTTGCAGCAGCTCAGCACCAGCCTCGCCATTGTCTCGGCGGTGCTGACGGCGCTGGTGCTGAATGTGCTGCTGAGCGAGCAGGAGTTGATCGACTGGGGCTGGCGAATCCCGTTTCTGCTCGGGTTTCTGGTGGCGCCGGTGGGCTTTTATCTGCGCAAGCGGGTGCCGGAAACGCCGCGCTATGAACAGTCCGCCGCCGAGGTTGGCGTCAAGCGGCGCAACCCCTTGAAAGAGGCGCTGACCGAGCATCGCCGGGCCGTGCTCACGGTGTTCGGGCTGGTGATCATCTGGACGGTGGCAGGCTATACGTTCGGCACCTTCCTGATCAGCTATGCCACCGAGATCCTGAAGGTGGACCGGGCTTGGGCCTTGTCGGCGACCCTGGTGGGGGCGCTGGTCAATATCGCGGTCATCCCGCTGGCCGGGTATCTGTCCGATCTTTATGGGCGCAAGCGGTTTCTGGTGGCCAGCGCGACCGGGTTCTTGCTGTTCTCGATCCCGCTGTTCTGGAACATGTCGGTGAGCCAGACCGGCTGGTCGGTCATTCTTACCACAGCGGTTGCCGGGGTGTTCAGTGGGCTGTTTTCCGGCGTGGCACCGACATTTCTGTGCGAATTGCTGCCCACAAGGGTGCGCTATTCGGCGCTTTCGGTGGGCTATAACGGCGCGGTGATGCTGTTTGGCGGCTTTGCGCCGTTCATCGGCACACTGCTGGTGAAGGAAACCGGGCTGTTGATTGCCCCGGCTTTTTACATCGTCGCCGCAGCGGCAATGACCTTGACCGTTTTGCTGTCTATCAAGGCGCCGGACCGCGCCACGGCGCTGGACCGGTAAGGGGGAGTGAGATGATGAGGGTTCTGACCTTTGCTGCCGCCTTGGCGCTTTCGACCGCGGCCTGGGCCGCCCCCATTCCCACACCAAAGCAGGTGCTGGGCCATGACATGGGCGAAGACCGCTATGTCGCGAGCTATACCGAGACCGTCACCTATTGGAAGGTGCTGGCGGCGCAGAGCGACCGTATCAAGCTGATCGACATCGGTCCCACCACGGAGGGGCGGCGGCAAATGATGGCGGCGGTCTCCAGTCCCGCCAATCTGGCGCGGCTCGATCATTTTCGCGACGTGTCGGTAAAGCTGGGCCGCGCTACCGGGCTGGGTGAGTCCGAGGCCCGCGCGCTGGCCGCAGAGGGCAAGGCGCTGGTCTGGGTGGACGGCGGCATCCATGCCAGCGAAGTCCTCACCCATGCTGCGATCATTGCCGAGGTGCATGATCTGGTGGGCAGCGACGACCGCGAGGCGCAGCATATCCGCAACAACGTCATCACCCTGTTTGCCGCCGACAATCCTGATGGGCAGGAGCTGGTGGCCAACTGGTATATGCGCTTTGCCGATCCGGCGCAGCGCGAGGAGAATTTCCAGAGCCTGCCAAAGCTTTATCACCCCTATATCGGCCACGACAACAACCGCGATTTCTACATGGCCGAGATGGCGGAGACGCAGAACATCACGCGGGTGCTGTTCCATGATTGGCGGCCGCAGATCGTGCTGAACCAGCATCAGACCGGGCCTGCAGGTACGGTGGTGTTCATTCCGCCGTTCCGCAACCCGTTTAATTTCAACTATAATCCTCTGGTCATCACCAGCCTTGAGGAGGTGGGGGCGGCCATTCAGTCCCGCCTGCTTTCTGAAGAAAAGCGCGGCGCGACCAGCCGCAACGGCGCGCATTATGACACCTGGTATAATGGCAATCTGCGCACCTCCTCCTATTTTCACAATGCCATCGGCATTCTCACCGAGACCATCGGCATGCCGGTGCCGATCGAGATTCAGCTCGTTCCGGAACGGCAATTGCCCGGCAATGACCAGCCCGCGCCGATTGCGCCGCAGATGTGGCACATGGGACAATCGCTCGAATACAGCCTGTCCATTGCCCGCGCTGTCCTCTCCCATGCCGCCAACAACCGGGAAAAATTGCTCTGGAACTTCTACCGCATGGGCGCGGCCAACATCGAGAAGGGCAGTCAGGACAGCTGGACCGTCAGCCCCAAGCGCATCGCCCAGATGCATGCGGCCTCGGCGGCGACCGGTGCCAAGCCTGTGCAAACGCGCACGCGCGGCAGCAGCGCCATCGATGCGCGCTTTTATGATGCGGTGCTGAAAGACCCGGCCAACCGCGACGCCCGGGCCTATGTCATTGCGCCCGAACAGCGCGATGCCCCGACCAGCATCCGTTTTCTGAATGCGCTCATCAAACTTGGGGTCGAGGTGGAGCAGGCGACCGCGCCGTTTACGGCCAATGGCAAGCGCTTTCCTGCCGGATCTTATGTGGTGCGCACGGCGCAAGCCTATCGACCGCACATCATCGACATGTTCGAGCCGCAGGATTACCCGAACAACTTCGAATATCCAGGCGGCCCGCCGATCCCGCCGGCCGATGCCTCCGGCTATACCCTCGCCTATCAAATGGGCGTCAATTTCGAGCGGGTGCTTGATCCGTTGGTGGCCGAAACCGTGGCGACCGAGGGCCCTTTGAAGCCGCAACCCGGCCGGGTGACCGGCCGAGACCGCGCCGGCTATCTGATTGCGCACGGGCCCAATGATGTGTTCACCCTCAGCAGCCGGCTGCTCAAGGCCGGGCAGCGGCTGGACTGGCTGTCTGATCCGGTGTCGGTCGCCGGTGGTCCCAATGAGCCGGGTGCGCTGTGGGTGCCGGCCAGCCCGGAGGCCAATGCTATCGTGCGGGCCTCCGTGACCGAGCTTGGGCTTGTCGCCGAAGCGCGCGGCAGCGCGCCGCGTGGCGCCCGAACAGCGGTGCGTCAGCCGCGTGTGGCGCTGGTTGATGTTTATGGTGGGCTGATCCCCACCGGCTGGATGCGCTGGATTTTCGAGAAGTTCGAGCTGCCTTACGAGATCGTGCACCCGCAGCGGCTCGATGCCGGCAATCTGCGCGCCGCCTATGATGTGGTGATCATCCCGGAAGCCGCTTTCGACAAGGAGGCCGCCGAGGATCTGGGTGGCATGTTCCGCGGCCGCTTTACCATCCGCCAACCGGCTCCGGAGCGGATTCCGGAAGCCTACCGCTCCTGGCTTGGTGCCATCTCCGCCGATCGCACCGTGCCGGCGCTGAAGGCCTTTGCCGAGGCCGGCGGCACGCTGATTGGCATGGGGGAATCAGCCGAAGCGCTGGTCAAGGCGCTGGCCCTGCCGGTGGAGAATCCGCTGGTGGAGGCGCAGGACGGCAAGGTGGTGCCGCTGCCGCGCACGCGCTTCTATGTGCCGGGCGCCATATTGTCGGGCCACGTCGATCAGACCAGCCCAATCGGCCACGGTCTGCCGAAAGCGCTGGACGTGTTTTATGACAACAGCCCGGTGTTCCGGCTGACGGCGGCAGCGCCAGCGGGTGCTGCGACCCCGTTGCGTTTCGAGGGCCAGCAATTGCTGCGCAGTGGCTGGGGCTGGGGCGCCGGCGCGCTGGACGGCGCAGCGGCGGTCGTCGACTTGCCCTATGGGCCAGGGCGCGTCGTTTTGATCGGGCCGGACATCACCCTGCGGGCACAGTCCCACGGCGCCTTCAAGCTGCTGTTCAATGCCATCTACCGCGGCGAGGCGCGTTGAGAGATGCTGCGCGCGTCGGTCATCCAGATGAACAGCCAGAACGACAAGCCGGCCAATCTGCGCCAGCTTGCCGAGCTGATCGCCAATGCCGTGGCGCAAGACCGGCCGGACTGGGTGCTGCTGCCCGAGCATTTCGAATGGATGGGCGGCTCAAGCGGCGCACCCGCCATTGCCGAAGCCTCAAGCGGCGGCGAGGCCTATGCGCTGCTGCAATCGCAGGCACGGCAACACCGCATCTGGCTGCACGGCGGCTCCTTCTATGAGCAGTCCGCGGTGCCGGGAAAGGCCCATAACCTCAGCGTGGTCTTCAACCGCGACGGCACCGAAGTGGCGCGCTACCGCAAGATCCATCTGTTCGACGTGACCACCGCAGACGGGACCGAATATCACGAATCCGCCACCATCGTGCCCGGCGATGCAGTGGTGACCTATGATTGCGAGGGCATCACCGTGGGCTGCACCATCTGCTATGATCTGCGCTTTCCGGAGCTGTTTCAGGCGCTGGTGGCACGCGGCGCACAGCTTATTGCGCTGCCCGCCGCCTTCACCCTGCTCACCGGCAAGGACCATTGGGACGTGCTGCTCCGGGCTCGGGCCATCGAAACCCAGTGCTGGCTGGCGGCCGCTGCCCAATGGGGCCGCTACCGTACGCCCACCGACGAGCGCCAATCCTTTGGCCAGTCGATGATCATCGACCCCTGGGGGACGGTGGTGGCGCGCGCCTCTGAAGGGCTGGGCCATGCGAGCGCTGCGCTGGACATGGCGCTGACGGCGAGGGTGCGCGCGCAGATACCGGCGCTGGCCAACAAGCGGCTGGGCCTCGTATGAGCCCGCGTCCGCACGCCCTGCAAGATCTGAGTTGGCCGGCCTTCAAGGCCCGGCTGGCCGATGAGCCGGTGATCCTGCTGCCGCTGGGTAGCCAGGAGCAGCAGGGGCCCTATGCGCCAATGGGCGATTATGTGCTCGCCGAGAGGATCGCGCTTCAGGCCGCCGAACGCGCCGGGGCCATCGCTGCGCCGGTGCTGCCCTTCGGCTATGCCCCGTTTTTCCAGAGCTTCGCCGGCGGGGTACAACTGCGCGCCGAGAGCTTCATGGCGGTGCTGGAGGACATGATCACCTCCTTCCTCGATCATGGCCTCACCCGCGTCATCGTCGTCAACGGCCACAGCACCAACGCGCCGCTGATCGCCGATGTGGCGCATCGCTTGCGCGCCCGCACCGGGCTGTGTGTGCCGGCCATCCATCTCTGGCGCACGCTTCCCGATGCCCTGTGGGCCGAGGTACATGGCCCGGAGGCGGCGGCCGCGCGCGGACACGGCGCTGATCCGGTAACCTCGGTGGCCATGCATCTGACCCCGGATCTGGTTTTGCCCGAGCGCGTCGCAGGCGCCGGACGACAAACGCTGTTTGGCCTGCCGACCACCAGCGGCTTTTCCGGCATGGTCTTCAAGGGTGCCGAGATCGCCGTGCCCCTGCAAGCCGCAGAAGTGGCGCCGGACGGCATTGGCCAAGGCAATCCGGCCATGGCCTCGGCAGCGGCGGGCGCCGCCTTTACCGAATGGCTGGTGGCCTATGTGGCGGAATTTGCGGCGCACTTCCGCTGCTGCGATCCGCGCGACCCCGGCCAAGGCCCGGCTTGATGCTGGATCTGCGCCCGATGCCCTTGCCGCTGGCGCCGGAAATCCTGGCCGAGATGCTGCAAGCCGGCGTCTCCACCTTCGGTCATTGGCGGCTCTGGGGTGTCTGCGCGCCCGGCATCGCGCCGCTGTTTCCCTGCCCGCCGGTGGCCGGCACGGCGGTCACGCTGGCGCTGCCGGGAGCGGATTCGGTGCTGCTGCACGAGACGCTGGACCTTCTGCGCCCCGGCGATGTGCTGTGCATCGATCGGCTGGGTGACGCCCGCCATGCGTGCGTCGGTGGCATCGTCGCACGCGCTGCCCAAGCGCGCGGTGCCGCTGCCATTGTCGTCGATGGCCCGGTTACCGACCGAGCAGAATTGGCAGCGCTTGGACTGCCAATCTGGTGCAGCGGCACCAGTGGCCAGACTACTCGCCGGCTAGGCCTTGGCGGTCGCCGCAACGCACCGGTCTGTGTCGGCGGTGCGTTGATCGAAGCCGGCGATGCCGTGATCTGTGATGCCGACGGCGTGCTCTGCATCTCACCTTCGGACCTGCCTGAAACTTTGAAAAGAATGCGAGCGCATCAGGCGCGCGAAGTCCTCCTTCATCAGGCCTTGGCGCGGGGCGAGACGCTCGACGCCGCGATCAAACGTCTCGCCCCGCCGCGCCGACAAGCGGAGAGCTAACACGATCAGCTCGGTTTTCGCGCGCCGCCTGCCGCGCACGCGCTCGGCTTGACAACGCCCCCAGACGGACACGTCCCGCGTAGCGTCCATCCTTTCGATTATCGAGATTGGTTCCCGGCTTCCGGTGACGCACCTCTACGGCGCATGAAACAAGAACTTTGTGATGAACGCCCCGGCCTTCGC
>Ga0105050_10007212_pt1 | contig 13399 bp, 12 predicted proteins | sample FRY01_FD_78088 | JGI IMG/M metagenome (GOLD analysis project Ga0105050, IMG submission 78088) | Freshwater microbial communities from Lake Fryxell liftoff mats and glacier meltwater in Antarctica - FRY-01 | ecosystem: Environmental > Aquatic > Freshwater > Ice > Glacier meltwater ... | reverse complement strand
TATCAGCGCACTCAACGTATAAACGTGACGTGGCCGGTGCCAAGTTTATACGTTGAGTGCGCTGATAAGTCTTCATTGTCGTGACGATCATGGAACGCCCTGACAAGACTGAACACACGAGGAAGTTCATGGATTTCGGCCATGAGATGTTTGTGATGAAGCGATTCTGGCGGGACTAGATTTATTCTGGTCATATGATCTTTCACACCGCTAATGGGAAATGCATTTATGTTCTCTATTGTAACTTGCCATCGCTGTCTAACACTGACACATTTGAAAACTCACTGCGTGCTACACCTTAAGCCGCCAGTGTAGGAGGGGTCAGAACTCCATTCTGGGAGATGTGCGACTTAAAGTGTAGCACGCAGTGAGTTTTCAAATGTGCCCTCAACTAAGAGGACACAACCAACTTAGTTGGCATACGTTGCTTTACAAGTAGTTTCATCAAGTGGTGTAATGTTACGAGTTGGTGCAACGTAGTGACGCAGCCGCCGTGAATCTAGGTGGTGCTCGAGTAGATCACCCTCTACATCCATAGTACCACAGACGATGTCAAGGGGCTGGCGGAAGTAAATTGAACCAGACTCTTCTTCTGTCGACCAAATAATCTCATCGAGTTTGCGTGTTACAATCATAGGCCCTGTAAGCATTGTGATGTTCAATCCTGGGGTATTTTCTACAATATCACCTACACAAAATGCTTTCACCGAGGTGAGCTTTGATTGTTTAGTTGTAAGTAGATGAATTAACTCTTGAGCAGCCTCAAAAGTTTTTGGTCCTTCTTTACGGGAGCGCGTGCTACCGCCGTGAGATTTTCCGTTTTCTTGTGACATCATGCTAATTAAAGCGCCTATATCTGACATTTTATCCATCCTCTCAAGGTTAGCCGGCTTTAAGCGGAGCCGGCCGTACCGCGTTATTTTAGTCTCATTGGTTCTGTGTAGCTTGTATTCACTGGGCGGTTAATCTGCTCGGTTGAACCTCTCTCAAACCCTGCGTTGAACATGCTTTCGTTTGCTTTAACCTGCTTTATTACCTTTCCGTCTTTAAGTTTTAATGATTTTACGTAGTTTTCGATTAGCAACTTCTCGCCATCGTTGAAGATGAATTTATGCAGCATGGCTGATGTACCCTTAACCCAACCAAGCATGTAGTCATTTAAAAGTTTGGTTTTGGCTGTTTTGCTGCAGCGCGGGTCTATAGTCTTTGAAAACTCTGCGCGGTTGATTATAGCTTTGCGCTGCATCACCTCGCAGATGTACTTGGCAAGTTCTGGTTGGTCGTTAATGCCGATGAAGTTGTAGCAGCCATACACTTGCTTGGCGTAGCTATTTGATGGACACCATGAAATTTCGCATCCAAATGACTCAGCGATGTTGCGGATTAGTTTAAGCTCCCAAAGCTTTGGTCTGCTGACACTGACTTTTGAAAGAACCTCGAACTCGTTGACATTCAAGAAGGCGACGTCCTGTTCTGTCAAGCGGTGCTTCTCCATAAGTTTTTGGGCGTGGCGTAATGCTGTTGCAGCTTCAGCTGCATTGGAACTTTTACTGAGGGCTAGGCACTTTTGGATCTTGCTTTTGATTTTATCGTCTGTCATTTCTCGTATCTCCATACAAGTTTAATCGGTAGAGCCATTCTAGTGCTTACAATCAACGTTGTAAACACCTATTTACAACTATTTTTAAATGATATAGACGTGGTCTACTGGTATAATCCTACTATACGGACCTCGGCCAAGCTTGGTTGTACACCTAAGAATCCCTAGGCCTGCACCTGATAGCTCTACTTGGTCTACTGTCCAGCGGTTTGTTCTGCACACAGAACCATGCTCTTTGACGAAGGCGTCAGTCAACAGCTCTGGCTTGTATGCGACAACCTTCTCTATATAGGGCTTTAGGCTTTCAATGGCGGTAGACGTTTGGATGTCAAACATCTCCTTCAACTTTTTAGGCATACTATCAAACCGTAGTTTTGTCTGCTCCATGATAATCTCCTGGCTATAGCCTGATACTAGACCAAGTAGAAGCACTTGTAAACACTTATTTACAAGATGTACACCGTCTATTTATACTATAAAAACCCTGCGTGAACTTAACTGTCCTAGTACCTTTGCAGACCTTACAGACCTTGGCGTGGTTCATAGCCAGTTCGTAGGCTTTCTGTACGCTGTCAAACTTCACTGGGTCTCCACCTGGCTTATCAGGGTGGTACAATGTGGAAAGCTTCCTCCAAGCGAGTTTAACATCACTGGGGGAAGCTGAGGGAGTCAAACCTAGAATTGTGAATGACGTTGATGATGTCATTATAAGTCGTGGGTAAATTTTGACTTGGCTCTTACGCTATCATGCCCGGCTTCAACTTTAAAGTCTAAGGCGTGGTTTGTGTCCATGTTATCTACCAACTTTTGTTCTTCTATTGCGGCCATACCTAGGTAGACCATAGCACCAAATATCTCGGTTAGGAAGTCTCTGCCTTCCCGTGTACTTACAGCCTCTTCCAACTTCTTAGCTGCCTGACCTGTTAGAAAGCCACGGCCGTGCATTTTGGTATAGTGAACCCACGGCTGTTCTAAGAATGGTGTTGCGTTGCCGCCATGCCTCTGACCTTTGCCATACATAGCTTGCTCTATCGCCGCCATGAAGATTGGGTAGAGTGGGTGCTGACTTAAATCAACAAGATTATCCTTCTGCACTGTCAATCTCCCAATACATACCTTCGTTATACTCATAGTGTTTTTGCTTGAGTAGATAGCCTTCAAGCTCAAAAAGCTTATTTTTGGCTTCTTGTAGAGCAATTTCCTGGCCTGTCTTCTCACAGAAATTAACAGGGTCCACGCACGCAGAAGACGCTATTACCGTGAAACCGTTTATGAGAGTGAGCGCGCAGATGGTCGTTGTTGTATTCTCAACTCTAACGTAGGTGGTCGTCTTAATCTTTGCATCAACTACTTCTTGTGAGATAGATGAATGTGGATGGGGTGGTGTGAGTGCCCTTAAAGCTTCTTCCAAAGCTTTTTTAAAATCCCTGGTACCGAATCCTACCCCGGTTGTGTATGCTCGGCCTATGATAGCCTTAGCGTGTTTTTTATCCATAATGACTCCTGAGTGTAGAGAAAACAAAGGCCCGTTGGGTATACCTTCAGGCCTTTGCGTATTTTCACTTGGTACTACTTACTTCTTACGCTGCTGCTTTGACATGTGTTGCGATGTCGCGCAGTATCGTAGTTACTACCTTCTTGACGTCTTTGGACTCAATGTCCTTTGCGCAATTAGCTTCTGTTTTAACGATTGTCAACACGCGCGCGGTTTCTGCTTTAACTGCTTTAGCCACTTGCTTGTCTACCAACGCAGCAATCTTGGGATCCTCTAACAATTTACTCATGAGTTTACCTCTCATTTAATGTGCCCGGTGCACCGAGCGAACTTGGGTCACTATTAGACCGTCTAAAGAAATTAAATCCTATAATAGAAGGAACTTCGTGTAAACAGCTATTTTCGTTATTCTTTAATTTTTATTATCTTTTTTACAGACCCTGTAGATCCTTTACCACCTTTTAACCACTTGTCCACATGTTCTATGGCAGTTTTAGGTTGGATGTCGCTACCCCACAGCTCTTGATTCCTTACTACGTAGAACCTGGCTTGGTGGCCGTCTGCTGTTTTAAGGGGTTTTCCTTCACACACCTGCCTAAAACCTGCACGAGCCATCTCTCTACCAAGGCCGTTGGCTGTTGTCCCAGTGTGACCACTAGGATCATAAAGGCTAAGGAGTTCTTTAGATGTGAATAGGTCTTTATCCATCAACAGGTTTCCAATCCTACAGATGTTGTCGAAGTCGACTCTTAATAGACGGACCCATGAGGCAAGGTCTGATTGAACATTGCTGATCATCCTCTCTTTGGCAGCAGTCCTAAAGGCTGGAGCTGCCGGGTTATAGTCTCCCATATCTAAGTTTTTCAGGTAGTGGAACACGGCGTTGGATCCTCCTGTATCAAGCCACAACTCGTATTCCATGTAGAAGAGTTCTTCCAATGGACCTACTAACACCTCGTGGATGAAGAAACGTCTGTCATCGTCTTCCAAGAAAAAACTGTCTGGGTGGTTCGCGGTGAAGAAGTAGTTGATGCAGTCTGGCACTACATATGTAGGGACAAACTTTGTATTGACTCTTATTTCGCGTTGAGTGATGAGTTTCTTTAAGAAGTCTGCATCCTGCCTCTTATTAGAGCCTGTCACGTCGTCGCCCATCACCATCTGTCTACCCTCAGCCCATTCATTGAACGAGTTGTGAAGATCCATCTGACTAATTTCAGTGAAGTTCTGGCCGTATATCCTACCCATCGTGTAGCCAAGTAATGATTTGCCAGTACCGTGGCGGATGCCGTGCAGTACTATTGAGCTAAATTGTTTAACGCCTGGATTTTGTAGCGGGTACGCGCACCATCTGAGAAACCACTCCATCGCTTTCGGCTCTGCGCCTTTGAAGATGTGTGTGACAAGATCGAGGAACGGTACTATGTCGCCCCATTCTGGTTCTACACCCCAACCAGGCCAGACATTAAGTAGTATGCCGTTTTTACTTGGTATGAACTTCTCAGAACCAGGTGCGTACGTTAGCTTCGCCGCCTGACTACGCAACGGCCACTTCACCCAAGCCTGCGCAGCACTCACTGCCTTATAGCTTATGCTACCATCCGCCTTTAATCTTCTTTCCTGATAATTCTCAGTCGCCTCAACGTGATTGGTGAATCCTGCAACTTGAATCTTGGTGTTGGTGTTGCGGTTAATGACGAAGCCTGGATTTTCTACGTAGGTGTACCTGTCGTTAATGGCCCATAATACTTTACATAGACCCAACGGCTCTGCATTAGATAGTAGATCTTGGAATATCGCTGGTGCTTCTGGGCCGTTGGCAATGAAGAAGTCATCCAGACCTACCTTCTCATCCACCTCGACCTGTGGTAGTGTCACCATGAAACAGTATGAGCCACGTCTTTGGAGTTCCTCTGCGAGCAGTCTGAGCGCGTTGCACACGTTCTCGTTGGTCTGGTAGTCTGAATCAAAGCATATATAGACGTTGCGCCTTCGCCAGTCAACGAGTGAGAGACTATCTATCCACTCAATTCCAAGCTTCATGCTCCGCCAGTTGTGGACACCGCCCAGCCCTATTGTTGGGAACCCTTCTTTGCATGCTTTGGCTGCTTTGAGTTCACCCTCTGTAATTATCACCGGCTTATTAGTGTCTTTAATTAGTTCAAGCCAGGAATAGTTGGTAGGATAGTAAGCGACAGGAGCTGTGAAAGGTTCTTGTACGTATCTTATTTCTTTGCCTGCTATATCTGCAAACCCAGTACCTCGCTCCAAGTAACGTAGTCTGTAGAACGCTTTGCATCCAGGCCAGTCTGATAGTGGTTTCCCATCAGGACCACAATAGTTAAGTTTCAAGCTTGCAAGCTCTCCAAACGATGGGTGGAGTTTACCTGTCTCAGTTCTTGTTAGCGGAACCATCTTCAATTTTACTGCATCTTGTACTGTGAGTCCAGAAGATTCTAACTTAATGAGTGCTAACTCACGAGTGTGTACGTCTTCTTTAGTAAGATTCTTGGCTACCATCTGCCTTATCCTCTGCATCTATGCGATCTTTCAAAGTGTGGAGATTTTTAGGTATTGACTTCTTTAATCTCGGATTGATAATTTCGTAGACTTCCTCATCTCTAAGGAATGAAGTTCTACCTCCACCTTTACTTAAAGCCATCTGCAAAGCTTTTGGTTTTATTTTGAGGAAATCAAGTATTTCATTGAAGCTTGCCTCGGTGTGTTGGCTCCCCCGTTTGTTGAATAGATAGAACCTCTCGTTTCTGGCCTTGGCCCAATGCGCTCCCCTTCTATCTTCTAGGAAGTCGGTATCGTCGCCGAAATGGATTTTAAGTAACTCAATTTCCTTCTGCACATCATGCTTAGATGTGGAATTTAGTTTAAAAACAATAGCTTGGAAACATTCTCTCTCGAGATCTAGCATCTTATATGGCCTCCTTTTAGGCTAACTACAGCAGCTACAAACTACTCAGAACCTCTATATTAGATATAAAAGTTAAAAGGTAATAGGTAGACTCTACTAATCATCTTTTTTTTTCTATTATAGATAGGTTAAAAAATAAGTATATCTGTAGTTTTTATATTTTTTCTTTAGTTATTTCAATAGCTTAAGCTATACACTCCACATCTACTCATTCTCTAAAGTTCCCTGTAGTTAGTGTAGATATGTAGTTTACTATCATTCCCATTAAAGACCGTGTGTTCTACAATATCCACAAAGAATGTGGGATGATGTGAATGAAGATAGCGCTTTGTACTGAGATTTTGGCCCATAAAGCGGCTGTTTACGTTTAACTGGTTCCGAAGTATAATCCACGGCCATTGCAGCCTCCAACTCAGGATTCAGTGTATGGTGACCAAGTCCCAATCAAAAGTGAAACCAGCGGCCAAGCCAAAGCTAATCAAAAAAGCCTCTCAGGTTAATGCTAAACCACTTCCAAAAGCTAAACCTAAGGTTGCACCTAAGTCAAAGGCCAAGCCTAAAGCGAAAGCCTCCACAAAGAAGCCTCCACAAGTTAAGCATGCTGTCGATGGAGTCACACCAAGCGTCGTAAAGAATACCATTAGGAATCTTGGAGGACGTCCACCAGGCACACTCAACAAGAAGTTCAATGAAGCACGCGAGGCCATTGGCATGTTCATTGATGGCAACGCTAACCAGCTTCAACACTGGTTAGATATGGTCGCCACCGGTGTGCCAAGTATTAAGGGTGATCGATACATTATCCCACCAGATCCAGTCCGTGCATTCGCTATGTTTCACTCCGTGCTTGAATTCCATGTGCCAAAACTCGCTAGAAGTGAGATTACAGGGCCAAACGGTGGACCTATGGCGTTCACGAACTTAGATTTGAAGTCATTATCCATCGAAGAACTTACTACTGTGGAGAAAATCTTGGAAAAAGCGGCTAATGTCAGTGGGTAGCGTGTCTCCCCTCATACTTCTTAGCACAGTGCGAGAAGAGAAGGAGCGTAGAATCTGCGAGGAATCCCTTGTTGAGTTCACCAAACGCGCATTCCATATCATTGAGCCTGGCGTTAAGTTTGTAGATAATTGGCACGTCCACGCAATTGCTGAACACCTTGAAGCTATCACCTACGGTAAAATAGACAACCTCCTCGTTAACATCCCGCCAGGAACGATGAAGTCCATACTCATATCTGTGACTTGGCCTGCGTGGGAATGGACAATGTTCCCAAACCTAAGATACCTCGGAGCTTCTTACGGTTCAGACCTCGCTATAAGAGACGCCTCTAAGTGCCGTGACATCATTACTAGTGAATGGTATCAACGCAAGTGGCCTCATGTCCAGATGAAAGCTGGTGAAGACCAGAAGCTAAAGTATGCACTAACTCAAGGTGGTTGGCGCATGGCAACATCCGTTGGTGGTCGTGCTACAGGTGAACACCCAGACCGTAAGATAGTAGACGACCCACACAACGCCAAGCAGGCCGAGTCCCAAGCGGAACGTACGGCTGCCATCACGTGGTTTGACAGGACACTATCAACGCGAGGCCAATCTCGTAACGCTAAGACCGTAGTCGTGATGCAGCGACTCCATGAACAGGATATGTCTGGCCACATACTGAATGACATCGGTGGTTATGAACATCTATGCATCCCCATGGAGTACGTACCAACTAAAAGAGCTACGTCGCTTGGTTGGAAGGATCCTCGTAAAAAGAAAGGTGAGCTGCTCTGGCCCGAACTCTTCCCAGATTCAACTGTGCTACGCATCAAGAAACTCCTAGGCTCTTACGGTACGTCTGGTCAGATGCAACAGAACCCAGTTCCAGAAGGCGGCGGGATGATCAAGACTAAGAAGTTCAGACTCTGGCCTGCAGCTAAAGCGCTACCTCAGTTTGAATTCATTGTCCAATCATACGACTGCGCATTCACTGAGAATACACTTAACGACCCTACGGCACTAAGTGTCTGGGGTGTATTCACCTATGAGGGTATCAGACAAGGTATGGTGCTAGATGCTTGGGACGAGTATCTAGAATACCCTGAGCTTCGTAAGCGGGTGATAGCCAATTGGAAAACCGAGTACGGTTATATTCAAAAGGGTGGCCCACTAACTAAGCCTCGCAAACCTGATATAGTGCTAGTAGAGAACAAGGCGTCCGGGCAATCCCTTATACAAGAACTAAGACGTAGCAACGTACCAGCCTACGCTTTTAACCCAGGGACAGCCGATAAGATAGCCAGAGCCCACCAAGCTGCGCCCGTCCTTGAACTAGACATCTTGTGGATACCAGAGTCCGCCAAACTACCTGGGCAGTTCGCCACCTGGGCTGAACCCTTCGTCACCCAGCTTTCTAAGTTCCCAGTTGCTGAGCACGACGACTACGTTGATACATATTCACAAGTTGTAATCTACTTACGGAATGCTGGATGGTTTGAGCTTCCAATTGCCGAAGACAGAGAGTCTGACAAAATTGCGAGAGAACCTAAAATCAATCCTTACGCAGCCTAGAGGTTGTTATGAACTACAATCCAGATAAGATCAAAATGTTAGCAGCCGGCATCACAGGTGAACCATCCTACTACTTTGAACCAGAAGATGAATATCACTACGCCAAGGGTGGTGCCGTTAAGAAGTCGAGACAATGGTTAAAGGGCGTTGTTGAGAATGCGCTTCAACAGTATAAAAGGGTACCTGATACAGAACAACCAGATGGTCAGGGTTCTCACCTCAACAATTGGATTGACTCACAACTCACTCGTTACGTAAAGAACGACTTCGGAGCTGAGAATGATCCTCTCGCCCTAATGGACCCAACGCAGAGACACATAGAAGATTGGGACACGTCGATAGGTCCACGTGGGTTGGAAGCCTCATGGCTCCAAAACTCGTCTGATTTATCATATAAAAGAGTGTTAGAAGCTAATCCATGGGTTTTTAACTTAGATCCTCAAGAAATTGTGTATGACAACATTCCCAGTCGCGCTTTAGGCAACTTCAACCACCTTATAGACGAGATGGTGAACTCAACTAGGTCAGACTCAGACCTACCGCCAGAACTTAGACTCAGACCTGAGTCCTTACAACGCATGTCTGTCCCACAAGCATCAACGTTGGTTGGTAAGATCAACGCTTGGCGCAAAGCTCAAGTGGTTGAGGCAAATCTTGCTAAGTCTAACAACGCTGCAACTCAGCTATACAAAGACTACCCAGACGAGGGGTTCAAATGGGTAGAACTTAGGAAGCCTGTGGATACTGGTACCCAAAGAAAAACCGTTTTGGAGCCTGGAACAACTGAGTACCAAAATTATGCCGATAATTTATTTGATACGCCAGAAGGTCTTGAATACTCTGAGCAAGCTTACGTAATGGCAAGAAAGGAAGGGAAGGCTAAAGGTCTTAGTGGAGACGACCTAGATGATTTTACCGTCGATAGAGAAGTTGAAATTTACGAGGAACTTGCTGGATTTGGCAAAACGATTGAGTTTGACGAAGAAGAAGCTTATGCTCAACTCAAAGATGCCCTTAAATACGAAGGTGACGTTATGCAACATTGCGTTGGAGGATATTGCGATGATGTAGTGTCAGGAGAATCGCGAATATTCTCACTTCGTGATTCTAAAGGTGAGCCTCACGTGACGATCGAGGTTGTACCACAATCCGGTTTTTTTGATGAACGCCTTGATGAACACAACCCAGATATGCTTGATGAGTATGAGTATGAGGCACGACTGCGAAATCCAGAGGCTGACGAACCCCTAAGTATGCACGACTGGTTGCGTGACGTGTATCCAAAAGCATACGAATCTATAATGAGTGGCCTCGGTATAGAACAGATCAAAGGCAAGGGTAACTCTAAGCCTAACGATAAATATCTCCCATACGTCCAAGACTTTATAAGGGGTGGTAAGTGGGGCAGTATCGGAGATATGCAGAACACTGGGTTCGTAACACCAGACAAATTATTTCGCATTGAGCATGATTCACCACTCAGCGCAGCTGTAAGAAGCACATCAGACATTGATGAACTTTTTAACTCACTTGGCCGTAAATACGGCACAGATGAAGAACTCACTGATGAAGCGCGTAAAATCTGGCCAGACAGGTTCATCGACGGCGTCCAAGGTGGTGTAGATGATACTCAGAACTTCGCAGAGGGTGGCGCGGTCACTAAGAAGCCAAGCCTAATGGAAACATTCAAGGCTTGGAACGATGCGCGACCACCAGTCCCAGAGGCATCACAGCGCACGCGTCCTAGGGTTGGTAGTGATGTCTCAGATCCTGGTGTGTTTGACAGGCTTAAGAATGCTTGGGACGAACTCAACGACCTTGGCTACGCTGTAAAAGCTGGAATCGATACTCAATACACTCTAGACGACAAAGGTGCGCCAGGTTTGTATCTAGGCACTAAGTCCATCCCTGCACTGTCTGAGATCTTCGTAGAGGGTTCATCTCCTGACTGGGCAATGGATGCTTCAAACAGGTACGACAAACACCTTAATGACATGCTCGCTAAGTATGAGATGCCTCCAACAGCCGAATTAGATATTGGTGATCGCTACGGAGTTGCCGCTGGTGAGATGCTAGGCCAGCTCCCAATCCCAGGCAGTTTCTTTCATAAACTAAAGAACATGAAAGGCCTAAAGCCAATGAGTTACCTGTCTGAGTACTTTGGTCCAATCATAGAACCTAGAGCTATCAACTATGCGATTGGTACTGGCATCGGTGGAACACTACGCCAGATAGAAGGTCCTGATGACGTAGAGCTTGGCGACATGGAGGCTAAGTACGACAATGGCGATTGGTTAGACCGCCAACCAACTCAGAACTTTGGATCTGGGTACGTTAGTGGCTACGCGAAGGGTGGTGCTGTTAAGAAGTCTAGGCAGTGGCTAAATGGCACGGTTGAGAAGGTTATGGACTGGTACAAAATAAAATCTCCTACGGATGCTTTAAATTTAGAAGAGGCCCACAGAGCTTTAGGATTCTCAGAAGATGAAATTAACCAAAGCTTGCAAAAAATACGTGGCAACATCTCGGCAAATGAACGTATGAACAAATGGATTGATTCACAACTTACTAAGTACGTAAAGAACGATCTCGGAGCTGAGCACGACCCACTAGCGGCTATGGAATTATTAGACACCCATTACGCTGGCATTGGTCCAGATGATCAGTGGTTTCCTAGTTCAATGCTTGACGACGACGACGGTTTTGATGGTGCGTCAATGTCACGCCATCCAGTAACTAGTTACCTAGAAGGTGATGGCGGCCAGTTGTATAGTGAAGATATTGCTAGAGAAAATCCATGGCTTTCAAAATTAGATCCGAATGAATCCATCTACAATATCTACACAGCTGACTTCGATGCTCAGACTGGGTTCTCACACCTCATCGACGAACTGAAGAACGCCGTAAGGTATGATTCAGATCTACCCCAAAACCTAAGGCTTAGACCTGAGTCCTTAGAGCGTGTATCAGTGCCACAAGCGTCTAAGTTGGTAGGTGAGATTAACGCTTGGCGCAAAGCGCAAATGGTAGAAGCCAACCAAGCACTGGCAAATAACGCGGCCACGTTCTTACATAAGGACTATCCTGATGAAGGATTCAAATGGGTTCAATTGAAGAGCCCAGGTAAAGCGCCAGAAGGTTGGGAAGAAGTTGTAGATCCAGGGGCTAAACCAAACCTAGACCCAGACTTTGCCTACAATAATAAAACTCTCAGTGATGCCCTTAAATACGAAGGTGACGTTATGCAACATTGCGTTGGAGGATATTGCGACGACGTAGTGTCAGGCGACACAAGCATCTTCTCATTAAGAGACTCTAAAGGTGAGCCACATGTGACGATTGAAACCAAACAAAAACCTGTAATTTTTAGTGATATAGCTAATATTTTAGGTCGTGAAGAAGCCGAAAAAATGGTTGACTCTGGTCTTACTCTCAGAGAAATTACTAAAGAAATACCTGGTTTCGAAAGACAGATTGAAATAAACCAGATCAAGGGCAAGGGTAACTCTAAGCCTAACGATAAGTATCTACCATTCGTCCAAGACTTTGTTAAATCTGGCAAGTGGGGCAAGGTCAGAGATTTAAGAAACTCAGGCCTTATATCACGAGATAGTGGGAATATCTTACCAGATGGTATGTTAGCTGGCATTTTAAATAATTTATACGACGAAGGTGTCGACGTACCTGGAAACTTGGGTAGAGTTGTCTGGGATTCAATCCATGGTGATTATGCCACAGAGCAAGAAATTGAAAACGCCGTTAGAACTTTGTATCCAAATGCGTTAGACCCAAAACCTGAAGGCTTCGCGCAAGGCGGCATAGTACAGAGACAATACAACCAAGAGAGAATCAACGCTCTCGCTTCACAACTGATGTAATCGGAGAACTAAGATGGCTGACGAAGAAGATATTAAAATTAAGTTCGATGAAGACGAGGAACTTGAAGGTGAAGTTGTAGGCGTTGACGATGAAGAAACCTCTGAGGTAGAAGATACTGAAGACGGTGGAGCTATCATAACGTTTGAAGACGACGACGCAGACAAGAATCTAGAATGGTTCGCTAACCTAGTTGAGGAAGTGCCAGTTCGCGAACTCGACATGATAGTCACTGACCTCATGAATAAGATCGACCTTGATAAGAAATCTCGTGAGAAGCGCGATGAACTTTACAAGGAAGGCTTGAGGCGAACTGGGCTTGGTGATGACGCACCAGGCGGAGCTTCATTTGCAGGCGCCAACAAAGTAGTTCACCCACTGCTTGTAGAAGCTTGCGTAGACTTCTCAGCACGCGTGATGAAAGAGATATTCCCATCAGGTGGGCCAGCCAGGTCTAAGATCATCGGTGATAAGACTGAAGAGAAGATGACTAAGGCTGAAAACAAAACAGAATTCATTAACTGGCAGCTCACAGAACAAATGACTGAGTTCCGTGGCGAGTTAGAACAACTTTCTACGCAGATGCCGCTTGGTGGTGGTCAGTATCTCAAGTTGATGTTTGACCCAGACCGTAAGCGCGCAATCTCTGAGTTCGTACCAATTGACGACGTGTTCTTACCATTTGCAGCAACTAACTTTTACACCGCTGAGCGTAAGACACACAGACAGTACGTTACTGAGCAGGAGTTTGATCGTCGTGTTCGCATGGGCATGTACCGTGACATTGTGTTAGTAAAGGCGTCAGAGCCTGAATACTCAGAAGCTAGTAAAGCCAACGACAAGATTGAGGGGCGTGAGTCAGACCCGTACAATGAAGACGGCCTACGCGAGATCTACGAGGTTGATGCCTGGCTAGACTTTGGGGGTGAGTGGGGTGAGGGTATC
>Ga0105050_10007209_pt1 | contig 13406 bp, 9 predicted proteins | sample FRY01_FD_78088 | JGI IMG/M metagenome (GOLD analysis project Ga0105050, IMG submission 78088) | Freshwater microbial communities from Lake Fryxell liftoff mats and glacier meltwater in Antarctica - FRY-01 | ecosystem: Environmental > Aquatic > Freshwater > Ice > Glacier meltwater ... | reverse complement strand
GTAAGCAGCCGATTTGATCAACGAACGATTCATTTCGCAGGACGTCCTTGCGTTCCCGCATCAATCGAGAGCAACCAACCACGCAATCAAGGCCCTATCCCAAGGGATTGCCCGGAGTGCGAAGTTATTGTTCGTCGATCTAGCAGGTCGAGTGTGGATGCCCCCCACACGTGCAAAACGTTACCGCAAAATTACGATAACGGTCCGCCGTCCTACAGTTGGTATCGACAATCGATTGCGCAGACTTTGACGATTCTGCAAAATATTCTGGCGAATCGTTGAAGCGAGTGTTTGCACTAATTGACGTATCGTTCTTCGTTTTCGCCCGAAGGTCGGGAGACTTCGCCGCTGTCTTCCAAATGCCGGACAATGTCGACGATTTTCTGTTGCACAGCTTCGACTTCAGAGAGCCGGACGCTGCCCAAATAACCCATTTCCTCTTTCAGGTTATCAGCGGCTCGAGTGCTCATGTTTTGCATGACCTTCTCTTGCAACGTCTTGCTAGCACCCTTGAGCGACATCGCCCACTGCGCGGTTTCAACATTCTTGAGCAAGGTTTGGATATCGCGATCGGCGAGCTTGGAAATATCCTCGAAGACGAACATCAAGCGTCTGATTTCGTCGGATAGCTCAGGCTGCTCTTCGGCCAAGGTTGACATGATGGCTCGTTCAATCGAACGCTCCGAAACGTTGAGGATTTCGGCGACACTTTCGACTCCACCCGCAGCGGTATGTTGCTGGCTCACCATGCTGCTGAGGCGTTGTTCAAGCCCGCTTTCCAGTTCCGCAACCGCTTCGGGGCTTGTGCGGCCGAGGCTTGCCACACGGCGAATGACTTCCAATTGTTTTACCAACGGCAAACCGGCAAGCACTTCGGCGGCGTAGTTGGTAGGCAGGTGGCAAAGCAGTAACGCGATCGTTTGCGGATGCTCTTCACCGATGAACTGGAGCAAGGTTTGCGGATCAACCTTTTTGATCAACGCAAACGGCATCGATTCGATCGTTTGCTGGAGGTTGCCGATCAACTCACCGGCGTCGCGCCCGAGTGCTTCTTTGATCAGTTCCTTCGCACGCTCCAGTCCACCGGGGCTAGCATAGATGGCGCTGGTCTTACTGGTTAAGAACTGTGCCATGACCACTTCTTGTTCATCGCCACCGACCGAATCGGTTTGAGCGATCCGGATCGAAACGGCTTCGATGAAGTGTGATGGCAACTTTGCTAGCACGAGCGCTGCGGCTTTATTCGGCAGGCTCATCAAAAGAATGGCTGCGCGGCGCAGTCCTTCTTCGCTGAGCATCGAATTGTCCAACGATCTCACCATGATTGCCCCCAACGTTCACACCAATCGCCTGCCCTGGCCGAAACTAACGCCAAGGTCCTTATCGGCGAGTGACGACGTCATGATGTGGCTTCGACGGAGTTCGGTGGCAACGATCGGGGTATGGCATGACGAACCTAACGATAAGAGCGATTATGCGGACTACGCGGTTCTCAAGTTTTCCAAGGCAACCGGCAAACTCCCCATTGCCCATGGTTCTCGTCCACGGCAACTTCGAGGGTCTCGATGGCGTCACCAAATTGTGTCGCCGTCTGCTCTCGAACTCGCTCCGCAATCACTCGCGCGATTTCTTCGGCGGTGGTATTGATGACGGGCATGATCACGCAGTCTTCGTCGGGGAAAACCCAGCGACGATCACGAAACCGAGCGGTCGTTTCCCCATCCTGGCTCGTCAACAAAATCTCGGCGTGATCACGCGGAAGCAGCACATGATGGTCAAGCGTTCCGGTCACAGCCAAGACGGCGTCGCGAAGCGCAATAAAATCAACCACGTAGCGATTCACATCCAGCGGCCCTTCCACGGCCACGCGAACACCGTAATTGTGTCCATGCAATCGTTCGCAGATATCGCCAGCGAAGGTGATAAAATGCGCCGAGGAGAAAACAAACGACTCTTTACTAACCTCGACTCGATAGGAGCCAACAGAACCCATGTGACTTATTTACCCGTAAATTGGATTTTTCGTTATCTCCGGCCACTGAGGCTAAATCGATGCATTTGCGACCTCGATTCGCCGTTGGGCTCTCGACTGGTGCAACTATACTCCAGAGGCGAGCCCCCCGTAGTCAAACGTCCAGTCACTTTCAATCCCTTCTTCATCTCCCAAGCTTCCATGATTAAACGAATCCTTGTCACTGGCGGTGCTGGATTTCTCGGATCACACCTTTGCGAACGATTGCTGGATGAAGGCCACGACGTGATCTGCCTCGACAACTTTTTTACGAGCCAAAAGACCAACGTCGTCCACCTGCTCAATCGTCCGAACTTTGAATTGATTCGGCACGACGTGACGCTTCCGATTTTTCTTGAAGTGGACCAGATCTACAATATGGCTTGTCCCGCGGCACCAGGACATTACCAGTACAACCCCATCAAGACGATCAAGACGTCGGTCTTGGGGTCAATCAATATGCTCGGCATTGCAAAACGATGCGGCGCAACCATTCTGCAGGCGAGTACGAGCGAAGTTTACGGCGATCCGGAAATCCACCCGCAACCGGAATGGTATCGAGGCAGTGTGAATCCGATTGGGCCACGAGCTTGCTATGACGAAGGCAAACGCGTCGCTGAAACGTTGTTTATGGACTACCACCGATCCAACAAAGTCGACGTTCGCATTGTCCGAATCTTCAATACTTACGGTCCGAGGATGCATCCGTATGACGGCCGCGTGGTATCGAACTTCATTCGCCAAGCATTAATGGGCGAATCGATCACTCTGTTCGGCGACGGATCTCAGACGCGATCGTTCTGTTATCGCGACGACCTTGTCGATGTCATTATCGCCATGATGAACGGATCCAAAGATTTCATCGGCCCGGTTAATATTGGCAACCAAGGCGAATTCACCATTCGCGAATTGGCTGAGCTTGTGATCGAACTATCAGGCTCGAAATCAAAGATCATTGAGAAGCCTTTGCCTGCCGACGACCCCACGCGTCGTCGCCCTGATATCACGCTGGCGAAGAAGCATCTCGGCTGGGAACCAAAAATTCCGCTGCGCGAAGGACTCGCAAAAACGATCGAGTGGTTCAAGTCGATTAATGTTGCGGACTACCGGCCCCCAACACCAAACTTCAGTTGATCCACTTTCTGGACGAATGGAGGCCCGGACAGAAAGCTGAGAGAACTCTCAAGACACTCCAAACATGGGAATCGTCGCGGGACTGACATAGCGTTTGACGGCGGGATCTCGCTGTGTTTTTGTGATCAGCGTTTCTAGGTTTTGAGCACGACTGCGGCTGTCGTGTGCCGTGACACCATCAAGCCCACCCATGACAACAACGGTGTCGTTGGGGGATGCATGTTGTACCGCCCACTGAATCGCTCGCTTTCGATCCGCGACCAATCTCGCGACAGTGACTTCACGAAAGCCATCGAGCAACGCATGAGCGCCGTGTAAAAAGTTTTCTTTGTTTTCGTCGGTTGACGTGAGTATCACTTTATCGGCGTACTTCTCAATCAATCGACCACAGGTCGCCATTGCGTCGTCACTGCCTGGCGCGGTGTGATCAAGGGTCATCACGCACCAGAGTTTTCCACCGCATCGTTGTTGGCGAAGGGTCCTTAGCGTCGAGGAAATACGTGAGCACGTTCCGCCCGCATCGATTACCACGGCTGCGGAGTCAAATCCGGTGACGCGTTGCATCCGCCCAGGAACGATCGGCAGACTCGCGACGATTTCAATCGCATCCGCCAAACTTGTCTCCAGCAACATCGCGACCGCAATCGCGGCAAGCTGATTCATCGCCATCGCTTCGCCACAATGCTGCGTTTCCATCGCGGCAGTTTCATCGCCGCACGAGATCATCAATGTCATCTCGCCAGGTTGGTTATCAAAAATCTTCGCTGATAATTCGGCTTCACGGCGGAGGCCATAGGTCAATCGTTTGCGTCCAGAATCATCAATGCGACGGACCAGCTTGGGATGGTCCGCGGGTACCACGACGACTGCGTCCGTGGCCAAATGATCGAGCGCGATCATCAGCGAATCAGGGCCAAAATGTTTTTCAGGCCCTTCGATCGACTCGTGCAGAGTGGCTGAACCGGTGACGACGAGCAAGTCAAACTTCACGCCAGAATGTGCGGCCGCGACCTCGCTGGTGAATTCGATCACCGCGACTCCGCACCCCGCATCACGAGCTTCGCTGAGTCGCGAAATCAATGCCGCACCGCGAGGCGAAACGGTCTTGTCAACGGTTTGAACAATCCCGTCGCTTGATCCGAGGTCTGTCTCATAAGCGGCGCGAATGCCGAGTCCGCGGAGCACGCCCGCAATCATCAGTGAGGTGGTCGTCTTGCCGGCGCTACCGACAACGCCAACCATCATCAACTTCTCGCTCGGGCGATCCAGCAATTCGTTCATCAAGTCACAGGCGGCCATCTCCACATCGCCGACGATCACTTGTGGCAGCGGACACGGCAACAATTGGTCAGTGATAATGGCGGTCGCTCCGCCAGCCAAAGCGATTCCCGCGAATTCGACGGGATCATGTTCGCCGGAACGAAACACGCAAAGCTGGGCACCCGTCAAATCGACGACGTCGGTCACCACTTCGGTCGCAACGACATCGTCACACTGGAAGAACGTCGCGGAGGGAATAAGGCGTCGAACGGAAATGCCTTGAGAGGCATCAGCCCGGGTTGTGAAAGAATCACCATTTACTGAGTTGGTGACTAAACGAGCTCGCGAATGGTTCCGCATCACAGCCTCCTTGCCGTTTTGGAAATCGATTTTTTCGCGTCATCGACCACAGACTGCGATCGAAACCAATTCCGCGAATTTTTGGCTTGGCATCCTCGTCAAGCCTCTCGCGATGACACAAACTCTAGCCTGTTCATCGATGAGCCTGATTGTTCCCATCCGAGGAAACGAGTCAAGCGAAGTTTACAATATTATAGCTTGGCGGTTGCGAAATCAGAGATTATCGCTCGCCACACCTTACCCAACCTGCGCCAAATTTGCTTGCATTGAAGAAACCAATCGAATGAGGAAACGAAATGGAGGATTTTGATGTCGCGGCACTTGCTGCGTATCTGCACATCACGCCTGACCGAGTTTTAAAACTGGTGACGAAAGGTAAGCTGCCCGGTCGCCGTCTTGGCGGATCATGGCGTTTCTCGGAGGCCGAAGTTCACCATTGGCTTGAGGAGCGAATTGGGGCAAGCGACGAAGCGGAACTGCAGCACGTTGAAGCGGCGCTGCACAGGGCAGGACGTGATCAATCATCATGGTCGATCGCGAACCTGTGTCCCGTCCAACGCATCGCCGCACCCTTGCAGGTTCGCACGCGTGGCTCGGCGATTCGTGATATGTGCCAATTGGCAACCGAAGGCGGTTTGCTTTGGGATGCGCCAACGATGGCTCAAGCCGTTATCGCGCGCGAAGAACTTCATCCCACCGCGTTGGATAACGGGGTCGCGCTTCTTCACCCGCGGCGTCCCCAGTCTTCGGTTCTGGCTGACTCGGTGATCGCGCTGGGAATCTGTCCGCAACCGATTTCATTTGCGTCGACAGGACATTTGACCGACATTTTCTTCCTCATTTGCTCTTACGACGATGCCATTCACTTGCGCATCTTAGCAAGGCTGAGCCGGATGATCGCGAGCTCAGCGTTTCTTGAGCCATTACGTGCCTCGGAGTCCCCCGCCGAAGCTCATGCCGCCTTGGTCGCGGCGGAATCGGTATTCGAAAGCGATGCGGCCTGAGCCGAGGTTTCAGTGATGACAGAACCAAATCAAATTCAACAGCCGGGAACGCTTGTTTGGGTTGGGCCAACGCATCATCCCGAGTTCGCCAACGCGTTTCAATTTTGTCGTACGAACGCTGCCCAGATCGCGGTTCGGCGCAGTCCGCGTGATTTGTCGAGGCGACCAGCGGGATTCGTGAAACGCATCATCTTCGCTCGCGTCGATCGCAGTCCTGTCGGGACCGAGCAACGCGATTCGCTCGTGAGCCTATACGGGGATGCGGAATTCCTTGCTTTGACTTCATCGCTCTGTGACGGTGAATCACGCACGGGGACACCGTGGTCGGGAATGGGACAGATTCGATTTAGCCGTTGGGCCGAGCGTTTGCCGAGCTGGCTTGGTCCGTGTGGTTGTTTGCCGGCCGTTATGAGGCCTGCGAGATCCGCACTGCTACTTACGGATCGTTATGAGACGGCAGAACCCTATTTGGATTGTGCCTCCTCACTCGGTTTGACGATCAATTGGAATCAAAATCTTTATACTTTGGTAAACCGGAACCTTGATCTTGTGATTTGGGATGATTCTGTTGCGAGTCCTGCTTCGACCAATCAATGGCGTTTACGCACGGGCGGTGTTGGGGAGTTACGCAGCCGCACACATCACACTTGGCTTGTGACACAACCGCACATTAATGAGATCCAAGCGGCGATTGATGGCGGAATTACAGACGTATTCACAAAACCCGTTCATATACATTCGCTTTTTTAATGTAGGAATCTGCCAGGGAACAGTACTGTTGGAGTGGCGTAGAGCGCCGCGTTGACTAACAATGATTGCATTGCCCGGTCTCCAGGAGCCATTTGTTGTTTACGCAATCTGTTGAATATGCCCTTCGTGCAGTCGTTCATTTAGCGATGCATCCGGATGAGCCTCAAAAGACCGCTGATATTGCCGTCGCGACAAAAGTGCCGGCTGCTTACTTATCAAAAGTTTTGCAGGGTTTGCGTAAAGAAGAAATCGTCACGCTCGCTCGCGGTGTCGGTGGCGGAGTGATGTTGGCTCGCAGTCCCGAGTTGTTGACGATCCTGGATGTGGTCAACGCGGTCGATCCGATCCAGCGCATCAAGAGTTGCCCGCTTGGGTTAAAATCGCACGGAGTCAATTTGTGTGCACTCCATCGGCGAATGGACAACGCACTCAAAGCGATGGAAGACGCATTCGCTGCGACGACGTTGGCGGAGTTGCTTCAAGACGAGAACCCCAGTGTTCCGCTTTGTAACGAGCGGACCATCAGGTAACGCAACGATCCATTTTCTGATTCGCCATTTATGAAAGTGCCGTCGCCTTCGGGTAGGAACCCAATACTTCAAGACGAATGGCGATGCTGCGCAATTGGTCCAACGCCGCGGCGACTTTGGGTTCCGATGCGTGACCAACGGTTTCCACGAAGAACAGATACTCGGCATTTGTTCCTGGAACGGGAAACGATTCGATCCAAGTAAGGTTCAGCCCTGCTTCTTTGAACTTTAGCATCGCATCAGCGAGGGCTCCTGGACGATGATCAACTTGAAACAGGATCGCTGTTTTGTCATTTCCCGTTGGCGGTGAGGATTCTCGTCCTAGAATCGCAAATCGCGTTACGTTGTTTGGGTTATCTTCGATCGACGCGTCGATGACGTTCAGAGAGTATTGCCGTCCCGCTTCGATGCTTGCGATGGCGGCGACGCCAGGTTTGCTTGCGGCAAGTTCGGCCGCTGCGGTGGTGCTGCTGATGTCAATCAATCGTGCTTTTGGAAGCTGATTGGCGAGCCAACCGCGGCATTGGGAGAGAGCTTGTGGCTTGCTGTAAACTTCGGTGATCGATTCGCGGTCGCTAAGGCTCAGCAGATTATGATGAATCGGCAGCAATACTTCACCGCAGATTTGAACGCTGACGCGAATGAACATTCCCAGCGTATCAACAACTCGCCCATCGGTGCTGTTTTCGATGGGAACGACCCCGTGTGACGCATCACCTCGAACGATCGAATCAAACACAGCCGAAATCGAAGCGACGCCTGCCATGGGATAAGCGTCACCAAAAACTTTGATCGTTGCCAAGTGGCTGTAGCTGTACTCCGGCCCCAAGTACACGACCCGTTGTTGGTGCAAATCCGCCATCGCGATTGAGGACGCGTGACGAAGCCAACGTGCCGCGGCATCTCGGTCGCTGCCTTTTAAAGTCGAATCTATCGCCGATGAATCTTCCAGCAGCGATGGCAACGGTTTCATCCCACGAAGTATCTCGCATCGTTCTTGGAGCAGGCGGAGAAGCTGTTCGTCGATTTTCGCGAGTTCCGATTTGCTTCCGGAATGGTTCGTCGATGGAATCTTGGCAGTCGCGATGACGTCTGGAGCTGGCGAGTTCAAGGTCGAGTTCTTTGGTTAGCGAAGATCGCAAAGTTCCACTCGCGAGCGGGTAAGGTCGGAGCGTCATCAGTTTAAATAAGGAGCCTGGGCTGTCATTCTGACAAAGACACCACGAATCGCAAAACCACGTTACGAATAAAGTGGCAGAACGATGTGCGGAAACGCCTCGCATCGTCTGACGGGACCGGCGAAAGGAGTTTGTTGTGTTGACGTAAGCCTTTGTCAATAAACGGCTTGCGATGCCAGTTTGATTTCTGTTTTGCTTCTGGCACAGTTGTTGCCAATCAGAAAGCCATCGCGCGAAGCAGAAATTATCAAAATCATCGTTTACCGCACTCAAAATACTCTCACCCATCCCCTCGGAGCAGACTGTCATGGCACAAGGCGAAAAGATTATCGGCATCGACCTCGGCACCACCAACAGCGTGGTCGCGATCATGGAAGGCAGCGAGCCAAAGGTGATTCCAAACGCCGAAGGTAACCGTCTGACACCCAGCGTTGTGGCGTTCAACGATAAAGACGAAACGATTGTTGGAGAACCCGCACGACGTCAGGCCGTCACCAATCCAAGGCGAACGGTCTACTCGGCCAAGCGATTCATGGGACGCCGGCACAGTGAAGTGCAGTCCGAAGAAAAAATGGTGCCTTACGGCGTCACCGGTGGCGCGAACGAGTACGTCAAAATCAAAGTTGGCGACAAGGAATACACACCGCAAGAAATTTCGGCGAAGGTGCTTCGCAAGCTGAAGGAATCGGCCGAAAGTTACCTTGGACACAAGGTCAGCAAAGCGGTCATCACGGTGCCGGCGTATTTCAACGATAGCCAACGCCAAGCTACCAAGGACGCGGGACAAATCGCGGGCCTCGAAGTGATGCGAATCATCAACGAGCCCACCGCGGCGGCGCTTGCCTATGGCCTCGACAAGAAGAAGGACGAAAAGATCATCGTCTTTGACCTTGGGGGCGGTACGTTCGACGTCAGCGTGCTTGAGGTTGCCGACAGCGGCGATGAAGAGAACGGTAGCCGAGTCTTCCAGGTCATTAGCACCTCGGGTGACACACACCTCGGTGGCGATGATTTCGACGAAGCACTGATTCACTACGTCGCAGGCGAGTTCAAAAAGGACAACGCCATCGACCTTCGCAATGATCCGATGGCGCTGCAGCGTTTACAAGAAGCTTGTGAGAAGGCGAAGAAAGAATTGAGCACGTTGCCGGAAACGGATATCAACCTGCCGTTCATCACGATGGACCAAACCGGTCCGAAGCACTTGACGATGAAAATCACTCGTGCCAAGTTCGAAGAACTGATTGACGAGTTGGTGCTTCGTTGCAAGAAGCCACTTTTGCAAGCGCTCCAAGACGCCGGAATGAAGCCATCGGAAATCGATGAAATCGTTTTGGTCGGTGGTAGTACGCGAGTTCCAAAGGTTCGTGCTCTGGTCAAAGAAGTCTTCGGGAAAGAGCCGCACCAAGGCGTTAACCCAGACGAAGTCGTTGCCGTTGGCGCAGCGATTCAGGCAAGCGTTCTTGCCGGTGACCGCACCGACGTATTGCTGCTGGACGTGACCCCGCTCACACTTGGCATTGAAACCGAAGGTGGAGTGATGACGGCGCTTGTCGAACGCAACACAACGGTTCCTGTGGAAAAGAAGAATGTCTTCAGCACCGCTGCGGATGGCCAAACCGCAGTCACGGTTCGCGTCTTCCAGGGCGAACGCAAAATGGCATCCGCAAACCGTTTGCTTGGTGAATTCAACCTTGATGGGATCCCCGCGCAACCCCGTGGCGTTCCTCAGATCGAGGTCAAATTTGACATCGACCAGAACGGCATTCTGAACGTGACGGCGAAGGAACTTGGCAGTGGCAAAGAAGCCAAGGTTGAGATCAATGAGGCCGCTGGTTTGGATGATGCCGAGATCGAGCAAATGCGTAAAGATGCCGAAGCAAACGCGGAGGATGATAAGCGACAGTTTGAACTCGCCGAAGCACGAAATAAGGCAAGCCAAATGGTTTATCAGTCCGAGAAGTTGATGAAGGACAACGATGACAAGTTGACCGACAATGACAAGGCACCGATGAACACGGCGATCGAGAAGGTCAAGACGGCATCCGCCGCCAGTGAACTCTCCGCAATCAAGCAGTCGACCGATGAACTGGATGCGGCGTTGAAGGCGTTTAGCAAAGTGCTGTACGAACGAGCCGATAGTGGCGCAGCCGGTGCGGCAAGCAAACCATCCGCAGCCGCTTCGGCCGATGATGATGCAATCGACGCCGAGTTCGAAGTGAAGGAATGATTTTTGCCAACCAAGCAACGATTTGATCCAAATTTGTAGCTTGGGCTCATCGCCCGAGTGAAACGAACAGCTTGGTCCCATGGCCAGACTGATTCTTTGGGGGTAGTTCGTCATTCAGGTCAATGAAAGGATTTTTCGATGGCGTTTCGATTCGATAAATTGACGACCAAAGCTCAAGGCCTCGTCGCCGAAGCACAATCTCAAGCCGCTTCGGCTGGCAATCCTGAGATTGATCCGTTGCATCTTCTTCAGGCGATGTTGGCCGAGTCCGATGGCTTGACTCGCCCGATGATGGAAAAGATCGGCGTTGATCCCCGGCAACTGGGAAAACTTGTGACGAGCGAAGTGGGTAAGCTTCCCAAGGTTAGTGGCGGTCGTCAGCCTTCGATCAGCCCATCGCTGCAAAAGACGTTTGACGCAGCCGCAACATCGGCGGAGTCATTGAAAGACGAATTTGTCAGCACCGAGCAATTGCTTATTGGTCTTACAAAAGTAGAATCGAAAGCAAAGCAGTTGCTACAGGTTTCGGGTGTGAAGTCCGATGATGTACTCCGCGCCATGGCCGCCGTGCGCGGCTCGGCCCGTGTCACGGACCAAAATGCCGAAGCAACGTATCAGGCACTCGAGAAGTACGGCATTGATCTGACGAAACTTGCCAGTCAGGGCAAGCTTGATCCTGTCATCGGAAGAGATCAAGAAATTCGCCGCGTCATTCAAGTCTTGTCGCGACGCACCAAGAACAATCCGGTGTTGATTGGCCAGCCAGGCGTGGGAAAGACCGCCATCGCAGAAGGCTTAGCACTTCGCATCTTTGAAAACGATGTGCCGCAAAGTCTGAAGGATAAAAAGGTCATTTCACTTGACATGGGCGCGCTGGTTGCCGGTGCCAAATTTCGCGGCGATTTCGAGGAAAGACTCAAAAGCGTGCTTCGCGAAATCAAAGACAGCAACGGCCAAGTGATTCTCTTCATTGACGAGCTTCACCTTGTCGTCGGCGCTGGTAAAGCGGAAGGGTCTGCGGATGCGGCCAATCTTTTGAAGCCCGAGCTTGCACGCGGAGCGCTCCGTTGTATCGGTGCCACGACGCTGGACGAGTACCGCCAGCACATTGAAAAAGACGCCGCACTGGAACGTCGATTCCAACCCGTCTACGTGGGTGAGCCGACGGTCGATGATACGATCGCGATCCTGCGAGGACTAAAGCCGCGTTACGAAGCGCATCACGGTGTTCGAATTACCGACAGCGCGATCGTGGCCGCCGCCACGCTTTCCAATCGATACATCGCCGATCGATTCTTGCCTGATAAAGCGATTGACCTGATCGATGAAGCGTCCAGTCGACTTGCGATGGAAAAGCAATCGGTGCCTGAACCGATTGACAAGGTCCAGCGGCAAATTCGCCAACTCGAACTTGCCCATCGTCAGCTCGTCGATGAACAAGAGCCCTCAGCGGTGGAAAAGCGAACCGAAGTTGAAGCCGAAATTGATGCCCTGAAACAACGGCTCGCGAGCCTCCGCGAACAATGGGAAGCGGAGAAGATCGGTCTGGATGACGTGCAGGGAATTCGTCAAGAAGCAGCACAGATGCAGCATCGTTTCACAACGCTGGATGCCGAAGCAAAACAAAAGCAACTGCGTGGCGAAAGTCCTGAAGACATCTATCGCGAGATGTTGCAGGTGCAAACGCGACAGCGCGAGTTGGAAGGTCGTCTCAATGATGTCGAACAACGTGAAGCCGATGCGAGTAAAGAGGGAACCGCCAGCACCTCGTCAACGGACGGTCGTCGCTTGCTTCGTAAAGAAGTAACCGAAGAAGAAATCGCGGAAGTTGTCAGTGTTTGGACGGGCGTACCGGTAACTCGTATGATGGAAACCGAACGAGCCAAGTTGCTCGTGATGGAAGAGCGTTTACATCAACGCGTCGTCGGCCAAGACGAAGCGGTTCGCGCCGTTTCGAATGCCGTTCGCCGCAGTCGCAGCGGTTTGCAGGACCCACATCGACCGATCGGTTCGTTCCTGTTTCTGGGCCCAACCGGTGTGGGCAAGACCGAACTTTGCAAAGCACTTGCGCAGGTCATGTTCGATGACGATCAAGCGATGATCCGAATCGATATGAGCGAATTCATGGAACGACACAGCGTGTCACGTATGATCGGTGCACCTCCTGGGTATGTCGGCTACGAAGAAGGCGGGAAACTGACGGAGGCGGTAAGACGTCGACCCTATAGCGTGATCTTGCTCGACGAAATGGAAAAGGCGCATCCCGATGTGTTCAATATTTTGTTGCAGGTACTCGATGATGGTCGGTTGACCGATGGACATGGACGAACCGTCGACTTCACTAACACCGTCATCGTGATGACGAGTAACGTCGGAAGTCAAGTTATCCAGCGTGTCGCGTCCGAAGGTGGTACCGAGGAAGAGATGCAGGTGGCCATTCAAGAAGCGTTGCGAGCAAGATTCTTGCCCGAGTTTTTGAATCGCATCGATGACGTCGTGACATTCCAGACGCTTGCACGAGATCAGATTCACCGCATCGTGCGTTTGCAACTCGACGAACTCGCCAAGCGACTCGACGACGCGGGCTTGCAACTGGAGGTAACCGAAGTCGCAATCTCACAAATCGCTGCCGAAGGTTACGACCCCGCGTACGGTGCAAGGCCGCTAAAGCGAGTGATCCAGCGAGAGGTTCAAAACCACTTGGCTACTTCGCTACTGCGGAACTCGTATCCCGAAGGTTCCACGGTCGTCGTCGATTACGATGGCGAAAAGTTCACCTTCGGACCGGCCGCCGCTGCGCTGGAACCAGCGATGTAGCGTTAATCTGTTGGTTCTTCTCGGATTTTAGTGGCATCTGTCCAGAATGGGGGATTTTTTGAGGCATCTACTCCTGCGTCCAATGGGAGTCCAAAAAGCAGTCTCGGCGGAGCAACGTTCGTCGAGACTGCC